>Ga0075420_100006849_pt1 | contig 10049 bp, 10 predicted proteins | sample SoiMetdeltSBSDD4_FD_75296 | JGI IMG/M metagenome (GOLD analysis project Ga0075420, IMG submission 75296) | Bulk soil microbial communities from a Populus tree surrounding site in Tennessee, USA - Soil MetaG P. deltoides SBSDD4 | ecosystem: Environmental > Terrestrial > Soil > Tree plantation...
CCAAGCATTTCCTGGACCGCGCGCAGGTCGGCACCGCCTTCGAGCAGATGCGTCGCAAACGAATGACGAAGCGTGTGTGGAGAGATGTGCTTCTCGATTCCGGCGCGATCGACGTACTTGCGGAGAATCTTCCAGGCGCCCATGCGGGTGAGCGGCTCGCCACGCGCATTGAGGAACAGCACGCCCTTGCCACCCCCCTGTTCGAGGCGCGGACGGAGCTCGCGAACGTACGTGGCCGCCGCCGCGATCGCGCGTCGTCCTATCGGAACGAGTCGCTCCTTGCTGCCTTTTCCGAACACGCGCACGAGTCCCTCATCGAACATCACGTCGCGAATCCCAATCGAGATCCATTCCGAGACGCGCAGCCCGGCGCCATAGGCGAGCTCCAGCAACGCCCTGTCGCGAAAGACGAGCGGATCATCGAGACGCGGCGCTGCCAGAAGGCGGTCGACCTCGGCGACCGTCAACACCTCGGGCAGCGTGCGCCCCCGCTTGGGTGACTCGAGTCGCTCGCTCGGGTCGCGTGCGACGTGGCCCTCACCGAGCAGGAACTTGAAGTACGTGCGCATGGCAGAGACGTTCCGGCGTATCGACGCCGGCGCGAGACCCAGGTCCTTCAGGTGATAGAGGTACTCGCGGAGCAACTTCGCCGTGACGTCGTGCGGGGCCGCCGCGCCGCGCCCGGTCGCGTACGTCACGAACCGCGTGAGGTCACGCTCGTACGCCTCGTTCGTGCGCGGCGAGGCTCCCTGCTCGAGCGAGAGAAAATCCGTGAATGGCTCGAGAAGGAATCGGCGGACGGCCTGCGAAACCGGCGCCGGTGTGGTCACGCGCGCCGACGCTTGCGCATTGCCCACCAGACCGCGACGCCGATCACAACAACGCTGCCGGCAACTATCGCCGCGGTGGTCTGAAAGCGGGCGATTGCGCCGGAGATCCGTTCCCAATCTGCGCTCAGTCGGTACGCGATGATCGCAAGCGTTGCGTACCATGCGGTCGACGCCGTAGCGATCGCGATGATCGCGCCGGTGGCCGGCACTCGAATCGCTCCGGCGAGCGGAGGAACGACGGCGCGCACCGCGGGCAGAAACCGGCTCAGAAACAGCGCAGGTAGCCCGAACCGGTTGTACCAGTGCTGCACGCGTCGCTCCGCGCCTTCGCCCATCACATGCAGGCGGCGTCGGATCCACTCCGCTCCGTAGCGCCGCCCGAGCGCGAACATCGCGATCGCGCCGCCGACGTTGCCGACGACGACCGCGATGATCGTCGGGATCGGCGACCGGTGCTCGCGCGCGGCCAGGAAGCTGCCGAATGCGACAATCACGTCCGCCGGAATCGGGGGAACGAAGTTCTCGGTTGCCGCCACCAGGGCGAGGACGACATAGAGCACCGCCGGGGGTTGGGCCCCCAGCCAATCGAGGATGCCCTCCATGCCTTACCTCGGGACTACCGGAGCCAGGGAGGCCACGGCCATGCACGCCAAGCCCTCGGCGCGGCCCACCCAGCCCATCCCTTCGTTCGTCTTGCCCTTCACGCTCACGGCGGTGACATCGACACCGATGGCAGCGGCGAGCGATGCGCGCACGGCCTGCCGATGCGGGCCGATCCGGGGCCGTTCCGCGACGACGGTGACATCCGCGTTATGCACGACCCAGCCGAGCCCACGCACGCGATCGACGGCGAGCTTGAGCATCTCGATCGAATCCCGGCCGCGATTGCGCTCGTCGGTGTCCGCGAACATCTCGCCGATGTCTCCCGCGCCGGCCGCGCCGAGAATTGCATCGGTGAGCGCATGCGCCACGGCGTCGCCGTCGGAGTGCCCCACCAGCGACACGTCCGACGGAATGTGACAGCCGCCGAGGATGATCGGTCCGCCCGGAGCAAAGCGGTGCGAGTCGTACCCGATGCCAATCCTGTAGGGAACAGGGAACGGGGCAGCGGGAACAGTGGTTCCGGACGGAGACTCGGTTCCCTCTTCCCCGTTCCCCGTTCCCGACCGACTCACGCGGCCACTCCCGTCGGCGCGTCGAGAATGGAATAATCCTGTCGCCGCCGACGGGGCGTGAAGCCTGCGTCCACGATGAGGCGCTCGAGCTCTTCGATCGTCGTCCGGTGCGTGGTGTTCGCGGCCGAGACGACGTTCTCCTCGATCATGAGCGATCCGAAATCGTTGCAGCCGAACGTGAGGGCGAGCTGGCCGACTTTCATTCCCATCGTCACCCAGCTCGACTGCAGGTTCGGCACGTTATCGAGCACGATGCGCGCAATGGCGACGGTTCGGAGATAGTCCACTGCGTCGGTGCGCGGCATGTGCGACATCGTCGGCGTGTTCTCCGGCTGCAGCGGCCAGGTGATGAAGGCGGTGAACCCGCCAGTGCGTGCCTGGAGATCGCGCACGCGTTGCAGGTGCTCGATCCGCTCGGCGAGGGTCTCGCCGATGCCATACATCATCGTCACCGACGTCTTCATCCCCTCGTTATGCGCGAGCTCCATGATCTCGAGCCACCGGTCGGCGCCGGCCTTCTTGGGCGCGACGATGTCGCGGACGCGCTGGACGAGGATCTCACCACCGCCCCCCGGAATGGAGTCGAGGCCGGCCTGGCGAAGCTCGCGGATGACGTCGACGGCATCCATCCGGAACACCTTCGCGAAGAAGTCGACCTCGCTGGGGCTGAAGCCGTGGATGTGAATGGGATGATGGGTCTTGATGTACCGCAGCAGGTCCAGGTACCACTCGAACGGGATGTACGGGTTGTGGCCGCCCTGAATCAGAATCTGAACGCCACCGAGCGCCTTGGTCTCGTCGATCTTCGCGCCGATCTGCTCGAAGGACAGCGTGTAGCCTTCGCCGTGCTTCGGCCTTCGGTAGAACGCGCAGAAGCCGCAATCGGCGACGCAGACGTTGGTGTAGTTGATGTTGCGGTCGACGATGAACGTGACGATCCCTTCGGGGTGGCGTTCCAGCCGCATCCGGTTCGCCTCGGCGCCCAGCTCCAGGAGTGGCGCGTTCGTGTACAGATCGAGGATATCGTTCATCGATGGGAGCGAGGCTACGCCGCGGGCAGAAACGCGAGCGTGCCGTTAGGCACCCGCCCCGCGGCGACGAGACGGCGGAAGAACTCGGTCAGTCCGGCCAGGTGCTCGTACGAGAGACCGTAATCCAGTCCCGAGAGGTACTCGTGGCAGACGCGTTGCGTGACCCCCGTCGCCTGAGACGCCTGTGCCGCGAGGACGTCCAGGTGGTCGAGGCCCCAGTTCCGCGAGGTGATCAGGCTGGCGTGAATACCTAACGCCTCCGCCACCGGCGCCGTGCGCTGCGCGACCCACACGGCGAAGACGAACGGGAGTCCGGTCCACGTCTTCCACACTTCACCGAGATCGTACGCGTACGGGTAGGACGCCTGGTGGGCGCCACCCACGACGCGCGGCCGAGACTCACCGCGCAGAACGAGGGCGGCGTCGCCGATCACGAGACGCGCGTCATGCGCCTCGCGATCGAACCCGGCGATGTCGGACATCTCCGAGTCGCCAGCGACGAACTCCGGACGCGCACGCCACACGTTCTCGAACAGCAGCTCGACCAGCGCGACGCTCGTCATCGAGCTGCGGCTGACGATCACTCTCCGGCCGTCGAGCTCCTCCGCCGGACGGCGCGAGAACAGCATCACGCTCTGCACTGGACCGTCGCACGAGATGGCGAGATCGGGAAGCAGCAGGTACCGACGCGCATCACGGGCATACTCGACTGCCGATACGACGCTGATGTCGAGGGTGCCCTCCGCCATACGCTTGTTGAGCGCGCTCGGAACGCCCGTCACCAACGATCCGTCCAGCGCTACGACGCCACGATCGATGGCGCCATACACGGGATAGCAGTTGACGTACGGAATGCGCCCGATACGCATGGTCATGCCGCCTCGGCGGCGGCCGTGCGGTCCGGGGCGTCGACTGGCGCGTCAGGCGGAAACGTTCGCAACACGTTGTAGAACGAGTCTCGCTCGGCGGGGACCTTCCTTGCGCCGCGAATGAGCGTGACGATCTCGTCGAGCGTCATGGCCTGTGGCGTGTGTGCCCCGACGGCGTGATAGATCTTCTCGCGCACGACGGTGCCTTCCATGTCGTTCACGCCGAACGACAGTGCCGTTTGAGACAGGAAGGGCGTGACCATGATCCAGTGGGTCTTGATGTGCGCAATGTTGTCGAGGAACAGCCGTCCCACTGCGAGGTTGCGCAGGTCATCGTAGCCGGTGGACGCGCTGCCTCGACGACCGAGCTGGATGCCGAGCTCGTTGTCGTCGGGGTGGTACGCGAGCGGGATGTACGCAAGGAATCCACCCGTGTCATCCTGAAGCTCGCGCAACATGCGAAGGTGCGCGATACGGTCGGCGTGCGTCTCGACGTGCCCGTAGAGCATGGTGCAATTGGTACGGATGCCGAGCCGGTGTGCGGTACGATGCACGTCGATGTAATCGGCCCCGCCGAGCTTCTTGTCGGCGATCTGCTCGCGCACGGCAGCGCTGAACGTCTCCGCTCCCCCACCGGGCATGGTGTCGAGCCCGGCTTCCTTCAGGGCGATCAGCACGTCGGCCCACGACATTTTCTCGATGCGCGCGATGTGTGCGATTTCGACGGCGGTGAGCGCCTTGATGTGGACGTGTGGGAACTCGCGCTTGAGGGCACGAAACATCGTCGCGTAGTACTCCAGCCCGGCCTTCATATCGAGGCCGCCGACGATGTGGAACTCCTTCGTCAGTCCGTTGCGCGCCGGTTCGGCTTCGGCGAGCACCTGCTCGAGCGTGTACCGGTACGCACCGTCCTCCTTCGGCAGTCGCGCGTAGCCGCAGAAGACGCATGTCTTCCGCAGCACGCAGACGTTCGTGGGATTGATGTGCTGGTTCGCCGCGAACGTGACCTGATCGCCGTGCTTCGCGCGGTTTACGGCGTCCGCGAGCGCGCCGACGCCGATGAGGTCGGGGGATCCGAAGAGCGTGAGCCCGTCGTGTTCGTCGAGTCGTTGGCCCGCCGCGAGCTTCTCGGCGATGGGTCGAAGCGCCGGGTCCGACAAGCGATGCAGCGGCAACTCGAGCGGACTGCGCACGATCACTCCGACGTTATTCGCGGTACTTCTTGACGGCGAGCGTCACGTTATGCCCGCCGAAGCCGAAGCTGTTGCTGAGCGCGAACTCCACATCCCGTGTCGCCGGCTTGTTCGGCGTGTAGTCGAGATCGCACTCGGGATCGGGGTTCGCGTAGTTGATCGTGGGCGGAATGATGCCGTCGCGCACGACGAGCGAGCTCACGACGAACTCGAGGGCGCCGGCGGCACCGAGCATGTGTCCCGTCGCCGACTTCGTCGAGCTCACGTTCACGGTCTTCGCGCTTTCGCCGAACACGGCCTTGATCGCGCGCGTCTCGTTGAAGTCGTTCGCGGGAGTCGACGTGCCGTGCGCGTTGACGTAGCCGACGTCCGCAGGGGAGATGCCTGCGTCCTTGAGCGCGCGCCGCATCGCACGCTGGGCGCCCTCTCCATCCGGCGCCGGCTGCGTGATGTGGTACGCGTCGCCCGTCGCGCCGTAGCCGACGATCTCGGCGTAGATCTTCGCCCCGCGACGCGTCGCATGCTCCAGCTCTTCGAGGATCACGACCGCCGCGCCCTCGCCCATCACGAACCCGTCGCGTGTCGCGTCGAACGGGCGTGATGCGCTCTCCGGCGAATCGTTGCGCTCGGAGAGTGCCTGCATGTTCGCGAAGCCGCCGATCGCCATTGGCGTGACGGTGGCTTCGGACCCGCCGGTGATCATGATGTCGGCATCGCCGTACGCGATCGAACGGAATGCGTCACCGATCGCGTGGGCACTCGTCGCGCAGGCGGAAACCGTCGCGTAGTTCGGGCCCTTCGCGTTGAATCGCATCGAGACGATTCCCGCCGCGATGTCCGCAATGAACATCGGAATGAAGAACGGCGAGATCTTGCCGGGGCCGCGCTCGCGATAGACGTCGTGCTGCTCCTCGAAGCTCTTGAGCCCGCCGATGCCGCTTCCGAGGATGACGCCTGTCGCGTCGGGATCGTAGCCGTTCCCTTCCGCAAACGCGGCGTCCTGCATTGCCTGCACGGCGGCGGCGACGGCGTACTGTGTGTAGCCGTCGGCACGCTTCGCTTCCTTCCGATCCATGTACTGCAGCGGATCGAAGCCTTTCACCTCACACGCGAACCGGACGGGGAACTTGGTCGCGTCGAACTTCGTGATCGGGGCGGCTCCGGACCGACCATCGACCAGCGAACGCCAGGTCGTCGCCACGTCGTTTCCGACTGGCGATAACGCACCGACCCCGGTGACGACGACCCGCCGCTTGCTCACGCCTTGACCTTTTCGTTGAGATACTGGAGCGCATCCCCAACGGTGCGAAGCCGTTCGGCGTCTTCGTCGGGAATGTCGATGTTGAACTCCTTCTCGAACTCCATCACCAGCTCGACGATGTCGAGGCTGTCGGCACCCAGATCCTCGATGAAGCTGGCTTCGTTGGTGAGCTTCTCACGTTCGACGCCCAGCTCCTTCTCGATGATGTCTTTCACTTTCTCCGAGTGGTCCGCCATGACTTGTCCCTCTTGCGATGGATAGGAAGGATGTTGAAGGAAGGTAAAATAACCAGTTTCATTGCCTAGTGTTACGCCCCGCCCCTACATGACCATCCCACCGTCGACAACGAGCACCTGACCCGTTATGTAGGCAGCGTGATCCGACGCCAGGAACGCGACCATGGAGGCCACGTCGCGTGGTGATCCGAGGCGCTCCAGGGGGATGGATCCGATGAGCGCAGCGCGCGCCTCCGCCGTCATGGCACCCGTCATGTCCGTCTCGATGAATCCGGGCGCGATCGCGTTGGCGAGGATGTTCCGCGACGCAAACTCCTTCGCCACCGACTTCGTGAGACCGATGAGCCCGGCCTTGCTCGCCGCGTAGTTGGTCTGGCCCTTGTTGCCTACCAGGCCGACCACACTCGCGATGTTGATGATCCGGCCCCACCGGCGCTTCATCATGCCGCGTGTCACGGCGCGAATTGCGACGAACGCGCCGCGAAGGTTGGCATCGATGACGGCGTCCCAGTCGTCGTCCTTGAGACGCAGCATGATGTTGTCGCGTGTAAGTCCAGCATTGTTCACCAGAATGTCGACGTGGCCAAAGGCCTCCTCGACGGCGGCAACCAGCGCCGTGACCGAAGCGACGTCGGATACGTCGCAGCCGAACCCGCGCGCATCGGGCGAGATATGCGGGGCGACCTCGGATGCCTTACTGGCATCCCGCCCGACGACCGCGACGCGCGCGCCGCAGGTCGCGAGCGTCTCGGCGATGGCGCGGCCGATCCCGCGGGTGCTTCCCGTGACGAGCGCGACACGCCCGGTGAGGTCGATCTGCATCACGAGACCCTCGCGAGAAGCTGTTCGACTTCGCTGGTCGTCCCGCACGTCATGGTCTGGAGGGAGGGAGCGATTTTCTTCGCCAGCCCGGTGAGCACCGAACCCGGTCCCATCTCCACGAACAGCGCCGACGGAAAGTCGGTTGCGAGCCGCTCCATCACGCTGGTCCAGACGACCGGCGAGGTCAGCTGCTCGAGTAGCAACCTCTGGGCGTCGGCTCCGGTCCGTACGGGCTCGGCGGTGACGTTCGCGTACACCGGGAAAGTCGGGTCCTGAAGGTCCGCATCTTCGAGCGCGTGTTGCAGTCCTTCCCTCGCGACTGCCATGAGCGGCGAGTGGAACGCACCGCTGACGTTCAGGCGGATCGCTCGCTTCGCCCCGGCGGCTTTGGCGAGCTCCATCGCGCGCTCCACGGATGCCACTTCACCCGAGATCACGACCTGCCCTGGCGAGTTGTAGTTCGCGGCGACGACGCAGCCGCCGTCGGCACTCGCACGCGCGCAGAGGGCTTCGATTCCGCCGGCGACGTCTCCCATGATCGCTGCCATCGCGCCCGGTCGCTGCTCGCCGCTCTCGCGCATGAGCTGACCGCGGCGCCTAACGAGACGGGCCGCGGGCGCGACGTCCATGGCGCCAGCGACGTGGTACGCGGTGAACTCGCCGAGCGAGTGGCCGGCCGCGGCCCGCACGTGCGGGGCGACGCGTTCACGCACCGCCGCCCACACGGCGGCGCCGTGCGCCAGCAGCGCCGGCTGCGCGTTGTCCGTCAGCGTGAGCGTCTCCGCTGGCCCGTCGAAGCAGAGCTGGCTGAGCGCGTCGTTCAGAGCCGCGTCGACGGTGGCGAACGTTTCACGCGCAGCGGGCAGGGCGTCGACGAGGTCTTTCGCCATTCCCGGCTTCTGCGATCCCTGGCCAGGGAACAGCAGAACGACGTCCATAGGGAGTGCGGGCTAGAAGCGAACGACGGTGGAGGCCCAGGTAAACCCGGCGCCGAAGGCGACCAGCAACACGGTCGAGCCTTCCTTGATGCGTCCACACTCGAGGGCCTCATCCAACGCGATCGGGATCGATGCCGACGACGTGTTCCCGAACCGATCGACGTTCACGTAGACCTTGTCCATCGGAATGTTGGCGTGCTTCGCGGTCGCCTCGATGATCCGGACGTTTGCCTGGTGCGGAATCATCAGGTCGATGTCGTTACCGGTGAGGCGCGCGCCATCGAGCGCGCGATCGGCCGCCTCCGACATCGAGCGGACGGCATGCTTGAACACCTCGCGGCCCGCCATCTTCACGAAGTGGCTGCGGTCGTTCAGCACGTCTTCCGTGAACGGAACGGTGGCGCCACCGGCCGGCCGGTAGAGCAGCTCCGCGAGCGTGCCGTCGCTTCGAATGAACGATGAGAGGATGCCCTTGCCCTGCTTCGAGCGCTGCAGCACCGCGGCACCGGCACCGTCGCCGAACAGCACGCACGTCGAGCGATCGGTCCAGTCGACGATCGCGCTCATCTTCTCCGCGCTGATGACGAGGACGGTCTCGTGCGAGCCGGCGGCGATGAGGCCCTCGGCGACCTGGAGGTTGTACAGGAATCCCGAGCACGCGGCCGAGACGTCGAAGGCAGCGGCGCGCGTTGCCCCGAGCGCGGCCTGCACGTCCACTGCGGTCGCCGGAAGCAGGCGATCCGGTGTGGCCGTGCTCAGCACGATGACGTCCACCTCACCCGCATTGACGTGGGCGCGCTGCATCGCGATGCGCGCGGCGTCGGCCGCCATCGAGCAGGTCGACTCCCCCGGTCCGGCAATGCGTCGCTCGCTGATGCCCGTCCGCTCCACGATCCACTCGTGCGAGGTCTCGAGGCCTAACGCCGCAAAGTCGTTGTTCGTGACGACTCTCGACGGCACGGCGCGACCCGTTCCCGCGAGATAGGCGAGTGGTCGCTTCACGCGACGGATCCTGCGCTGCCGTTCGCGTCGCCGAGGCGACGGCCGATGTGCTCGCTCATACGGGTCTCCACCGTTTTCGCCGCGAGCTTGATGGCGTTCTTGATCGCCCGCGGCGACGACTTGCCGTGCGAGATGACACTCACGCCTCGGACACCGAGTAGCGGCGCGCCGCCGTACTCCGAGTAGTCGAGATGCTTGAGCGTCGATTTCAGCTGCTCGGGATCGAGGCCGCCGTGCTTCTGCAGCATGCCGATCATCATCGGCGCGATCGCCTCGTAGAACTTGAGCACCACGTTCCCGACGAATCCATCGCAGACCACGACATCGATCGGTCCGCGATCACTGCCTCCCGCGGGCAGGTCCCGGCCCTCGATGTTGCCCTGGAAGTTCACGCCTGCGTTCCGCAGCAGCTGGTTCGCTTCCTTGACGACCGCATTGCCCTTCTCGGGCTCCTCGCCGATGCTCAGGAGCCCGACGATCGGATTGTGCCGGCCGAGGACGTCTTCGGCGTACACTGCCCCGAGCCGCGCGAACTGCACGAGCTCCTGGGCCGAGCAGTCCACGTTCGCGCCCGAGTCGAGCACGACGATCGGCTGGCGCGCCGTCGGAAAGAGCGTAGCGATCGCAGGCCGCGTTAGGCCGGCGTGCAGCTTGAGCAGCACGGTGGACGCGGCCATCTGCGCGCCGGTGTT
>Ga0075420_100006852_pt1 | contig 10049 bp, 6 predicted proteins | sample SoiMetdeltSBSDD4_FD_75296 | JGI IMG/M metagenome (GOLD analysis project Ga0075420, IMG submission 75296) | Bulk soil microbial communities from a Populus tree surrounding site in Tennessee, USA - Soil MetaG P. deltoides SBSDD4 | ecosystem: Environmental > Terrestrial > Soil > Tree plantation...
AGCAGGCGCTCATCGAGCAGCGACAAATCGGGGAGCACGATGGCGCCGCCGTTGAACGCTGCCATGGGCATGGTGAGCCCGAGCGGCTCGACGAGCATGCGCATGCCGAAAGGCGGACGGCCGCTGGTGATGGTGAACAGGACTCCGCGGTCCCGCAGTTTCTTCACGGCCCCGAGGGCGCGCTTGGTGAGGACCTTTTCCTTCGTGACGAGTGTTCCGTCGACGTCGGTCAACACGGCAGAGATGCTGGCTTGCGGGTCCATCACGCCGCCTCCTCCACGTCGCTGTAGACGCCGCGCGCAGCGAGCGCGTTGCACCTCGCGCGGTGGTGAAATGCTTTCTGCGCCGCGCCGACGTTCTCGTGCCTTCCACGCCAGGTCGACAGGGCGGCATCCTGGAGCGCGCGCCCGTAGGAGAAACTGAGCGTCCAGGGTTTGCGGCCTTCGGCTCGATTGATCGCATCGAGGTGGCGCGTCGCGAGCACGTCGGATTGGCCCCCGGACAAGAACACCACCCCGGGAACGGCAGCCGGCACGTGACGGCGTAGAACGCGGAGCGTCGCCTCGGCCACCGCTTCCACACCGGCGCGCTCTCGGCTCTCATCGCCGGAGACGACCATGTTGGGCTTCAGCAGCATCTCTTCGAGGCGCACACCGTGGACGAAGAGCGCATCGAAAACGGTGTGCAGCACTTCGCTGGTCACCTGTTCGCAGCGCTCGATGCCGTGCGGGCCATACATCAACACCTCCGGCTCGACGATCGGCACGAGCTCCTGCTCCTGGCACAGCATCGCATAGCGTGCGAGTGCCTCCGCGTTAGCCACCAGAGACGCTCTGCTGGGTAGCGCGCCGGTCACCTTGAAGACCGCACGCCACTTGGCAAAGCGCGCGCCGAGCTCGCGGTATTCGATGAGCCGTTCGCGCAGGCCATCGAGGCCTTCGGTGACGTACTCATCGGGATGGCCCGCCAGCGGCTTCGCACCAAGGTCGACCTTGATCCCCGGGATGATGCCGAGGCGGCTCGCGATGGCGACGAGCGGTTTTCCGTCCGCTTCTTTTTGGCGAATCGTCTCGTCGTAGAAGATCACGCCGGACACGAACTCCGGCGCGCCTTTGGTGGTGAGCAGCAAGTCTCGGTAGTCGCGGCGACTCTCCGGCGTCGAATCGATCTTCAGCGCATCGAAGCGCTTCGTGATGGTCGCGACCGTTTCATCCGCGGCCAGGATCCCCTTTCCGTCGGCGATGAGGGAGTGAGCCGTTTGCGCGAGATTCGTCATGATGTCCTCCTCTCCTCGACGATCCGGGCATTCCAACGCTTCAGCGCGGGAATCCCCCGGTGGTAGCCGAGGATGCTGAGTGTCGATGTGTGGAGCAGAAAGTGGCTGCCGTGCGACAACGACAGTCCAATCCAACGTGCTGCGAGCGCGCGGAGGAGATGACCGTGCGCAAAGAGAGCGACGTTGCCCGGGATGCGACGGATGCGCGCGATGAGCCGATCGACTCGCGCTCGAACTTGGTCCGGGTCTTCGCCGCCGGGGCAGCCGTCGGCAAAAATGAGCCAGCCAGGATTGCGGTCCTCGATCTCCTCGGGTGTGAGGCCTTCGTACTCGCCGTAGTTCCACTCGACGAGATCCGAATCGATCTCCATGCGCGCACCGAAGCCCGCGAGCTCGCAAGTGACGCGCGCACGTTGCAGCGGGCTCGAAAAGACGCTCGTGAACTCCGTCTTCGACAGCGCCTCCCCGAGACACCTTGCGTTCCTTCTTCCGTTCTCGGTCAACGGAATGTCGGTGAGCCCGGTGTGCCGTCCCGCGAGACTCCAGTCGGTCTCGCCATGGCGAATCGCAAAGACGTCACCTCGCAGCGCCGCGGCGGGCTCGACCCATTCGCAGACTCCGAGCGTCGTCATGCGGCAATCACCCGAACGACTTCGGCGAGCATGGCGAGCTCCTCGCGCGTGTTGAGCACCAGAATCCGCGCTCGCGACCCGCGGCTTGCGACGTCGGCGTCCGGACGGCGGCGGGCATTTTCCTCGGGATCGAGCTCGAGCCCGAGGCATTCGAGACCCCGGCAGCTCGCCGCGCGCACCTCCGCCGAGTTGGCGCCGACGCCCGCCGTGAACACGAGCGCATCGACGCCTCCGAGGGTCACCGCCAGCGCGCCGATCGCCTGACGCACGCGATGCGCATAGACCTCGACCGCCAGCCGTGCACGCCTGTCGCCGGTGCGCACGGCGGAGAGCACTTCGCGCATGTCGGCCGAGATCCCCGAGACGCCGAGCAGGCCGGCGCTGTGGTTGAGCGCCGTTTCGACGTCCTTCGCGCTGAGCCCGTGATGCTGCTGTACGTGCGTCACGATGCCGGGGTCTACCGAGCCGCTGCGGGTCGCCATCATCAACCCATCGAGCGGCGTAAACCCCATGGTGGTATCGACCGAGCGACCCTGAAGCACCGCACACGCCGAGCAGCCGTGACCCAGATGGCAGATTATCAAGCGCAGCTCTGCAACTTCGCGCCCGAGCATCTCGCCGGCGCGCACGGCGCAGTACGCATGACTCAGGCCGTGGAAGCCGTAACGCCGGATGCGAAAGTCATGGATCCACGTAGAGGGCAGTGGATAGGTGTACGCGGCTGCCGGCAGTGTCGTGTGAAATGCCGTATCGAACACCGCCACGTGTGGCACGTCTGGAAGAGCCGACTCGGCGGCGGCGAGCGTCTCCAAGCCCGGCGGATTGTGAAGCGGCGCAAGCTCCGCGAGTGCTTCGATGCCGCTGCGAACGGCAGGTGTGACGCGAACGGATGAGCTGAAATCGCCGCCGTGCACGATGCGGTGCCCGACAGCCGCTGCTCCAGACGCGGTCGTCAGATCCTCGAGCACGCGCACGACGGCATCGCGGTGTCTGCGGAAGCTGACCTCTTCCGAAACCCGCTGCGAACCCGGACCGACGAGCTCGTAGCGGCTGACCGATCCTGCCCAGTCGGCCAAGGCGCGCGCGACCACACCGCCGTTGTCGGACTCCATGAGCGTGACCTTGAGGCTGCTCGATCCGGCATTCAGCAACAGGATTCTCACGCCACCACACCCGGCGCCGTCAGACGTTGTCGCCTTCGGTCGACGTCTCGACCGGCCGCCTCTCGCTCGATGGGGCCTGCTCTCCGCCGCTCGGTGTGGGCGGCTCCCAACGCCAGCCGGTGATCCTCGGCATGTCGTCGCCGTATTTCTCGATGTACTGCTTGTGCTCGAGCAGCATGTCGCGCACCGCCTGGCGGAAGTACGCGGCGCGCGCGCCGAGCTGCGGCAGTCGATCGATCACGTCCTGGGCCAGGTGGAAGCGGTCGAGCTCGTTCATCACCACCATGTCGAACGGCGTCGTCGTCGTCCCCTCTTCCTTGTATCCGCGCACGTGGAAGTTCCGGTGATTGGTGCGCCGGTAGGTGAGCTGATGGATGAGCGACGAGTAGCCGTGGAACGCGAAGATGACGGGCTTGTCCTTCGTGAACAGCACGTCGAACTCGGCGTCGGGCATGCCATCTGGATGCTCCTCGTCCGACTGGAGCTTCATCAGATCGACGACGTTGACCACGCGGATCTTGAGCTTCGGGAGATGGCGCCGAAGCAGCGACACCGCCGCAAGCGTTTCCAGCGTCGGAACGTCACCACAGCACGCCATCACCACGTCGGGCTCGTCGGGAAAGTCGTTGCTCGCCCAGGGCCAGATCCCGAGACCCGCGGTGCAGTGCTTGATCGCCTGTTCCATGGTGAGCCACTGCGGCGCAGGCTGCTTTCCCGCCACGATGACGTTCACGCAGTTTCGGCTCCGGAGACACTCGTCGGTCACCCACAGCAGCGTGTTCGCGTCAGGCGGCAGATAGACACGCACCACCTCGGCCTTCTTGTTCACCACGTGATCGATGAATCCGGGATCTTGGTGACTGAAGCCGTTGTGATCCTGCCGCCAGACGTGCGAGCTCAAAAGGTAGTTGAGCGAGGCAATCGGGCGACGCCAGGGGATCTCGTTGCATACCTTCAGCCACTTCGCATGTTGATTGAACATCGAATCGATGATGTGGATGAATGCCTCATAGCAACTGAAGAAGCCGTGCCTGCCGGTGACCAAATAGCCCTCGAGCCATCCCTGGCATTGATGCTCCGAGAGCACCTCCATGACCCGCCCGAAAGGCGAAAGATGATCGTCCTCCGGGAGAATCTGCGCCACGTAGCAGCGATCGGTGACTTCGAGCACGTCTTGCCAGCGATTGGAGTTGTTCTCGTCGGGACTGAAGATGCGGAAGTTCTTCTGATCGAGATTGCGCTTCATGATGTCGCGCAGGAATTTGCCCTGGTGCCGTGTCGCCTCCGCGAAGACGGCGCCCGGAGCCGAGACCTCGACGCCGTAGTCGCGATAATCGGGCAAGCGCAGATCGCGCATCACGACGCCACCGTTGGTAATGGGATTGGCGCTCATGCGCCGCTCCCCCTTCGGCACCATGCTCAGGATCTCGGGCTTGGGCCGTCCTGAGGCGTCGAAGAGCTCATCGGGGCGATAGCTCCGCATCCAGGCCTCCAGCACCGCGATGTGCTCGGGCTTGTCCATGTCGCCCATCGGCACTTGGTGGCTGCGCCAGTATCCTTCGCAGAGCTTTCCGTCGATCTCGTGAGGGCACGTCCATCCCTTCGGACTACGCAGCACGATCATCGGCCACTGGGGCCGCGTGACTCCACCGCCGTTGCGCGCATCCTTCCAGATGCGGTGGATCTCGGCGACGATGGTGTCGAGCGTGCCCACCATCTGCCGGTGCATCGCCTCGGCCTCGTGGCCCACGACGAAGTACGGCTTGTAGCCATAACCCTCGAGAAGCTTCGCGAGCTCTTCCTGCGGAATACGCGCGAGAAAGCAGGGGTTCGCGATCTTGTAGCCGTTGAGGTGCAGGATCGGCAGCACGCAGCCGTCCCGCGCCGGATTCAGGAACTTGTTCCCGTGCCAGCCCGTGGCGAGAGGCCCCGTTTCCGCCTCGCCGTCGCCGACGACGCAGGTGACGATCAAGTCCGGATTGTCGAACGCCGCACCATAGGCGTGAGACAGGGCGTAGCCGAGCTCCCCGCCCTCATGGATCGATCCGGGAGTCTCGGGAGCAACGTGACTCGGAATGCCGCCCGGGAAGCTGAATTGTCGGAACAGCCTCCTCATCCCTTCTTCGTCTTGCGTGATGTTCGGATAGACCTCGGTGTAGGTTCCTTCGAGGTAAGCATTTGCCACGATCGCAGGACCACCATGCCCCGGACCGATTACATAGATCATGTTCAGGTCATGGTTGTTGATGGCGTAGTTCAAATGCGCATAGATGAAATTGAGACCTGGCGTAGTGCCCCAATGCCCCAATAGGCGTGGCTTGATGTGCTCGCGGGCAAGTGGTTTCCGTAAGAGCGGATTGTCGAGTAGATAGATCTGTCCAACCGAGAGAAAATTCGCTGCGCGCCATAGCGCATCGATCTTCTCCAGATCGGCTTCCAATCGAGATCGCGTGCTCTTCCGTGGCGGTTCCACCCATATCGTTTGGCTGCTCATTCATCGCTCCTGATTTCCGCTGAACTCTTTCGAAGAGGGGTAGCAATAAGAGCGCCAGGCTCACGAGGCACGTCGATTGCAGTGCCGCGCTGAGTGGCGCAGCACACTTGATTGAGGGGTGGGGATGCAAACGAGAACGAGCACGGAGGGCAGCGTGGAAAAGCGGCAAGCGTGTAAGAACGTTCTCGCCACGCTGTCATGCATTGGAGTCATGATAGCAACGGGAGGTTGCAATGTAGGTCCGGACTATGTGAGGCCGAAGGTCCCGGTCAACGCGAACTGGAGCGGAAAGAACGATCCGCGCCTCGCGAGGCAATCCGCGCTCGATGTCGAATGGTGGAAGCAATTCGACGATCCGACGCTCAACAAATTGGTCGAGCTCGCTCGTCATCAGAACCTGACGTTGCAGATCGCCGCCCTGAGAATCGTGGAGGCCCGCGCTCTGGTCGGCATCGCCGTGGGTGATCAGCTTCCCGAGAACGTAGGGCCGGTTGCCTCGGCAGAGGCCGTGAAGCTGAGCGAGCACGGAGCGAACACCGCTGCCATCGACAGGTTCTTTGGCCAGTACCAAGTTGGGTTCGACGCCCTTTATGAGATCGACTTTTGGGGTAAGTTTCGTCGCGGGGCGCGATCGGCAGCGGCGAACTACCTCGCCACGGTAGCCGACTACGACGACGCGCTCGTCTTGCTCACCGCGGAGGTCGCGCGGACCTACGTCACGGCCCGCAGCTTCGAAGAGCTCATCGCGCAAGCGCGCGACAACGTCGGTTTGCAATTGGAAGGGCAGCAGATCGCCCAATCTCGTTTCGAGAACGGCGCGACCTCGGAGCTGGATCTGGCGCAGGCGACCAACTTGTTGGAAACCACGCGATCCACGATCCCCAAGCTCCAGATCGGTTTGAGGCACGCCGAGAACGCCCTCAGCGCTCTCCTCGGCCGAAACCCGGGCTATGTCCGAGCGCTCCTCGCGAGTGCGCGCGGGATCCCGACGCCGCCCACGCACGTCACCGTCAGCGTACCGGCCAAGGTTCTTCGCCGGCGCCCCGATATTCGCAGTGCCGAGCTCAAAGCAGCCGCGCAATGCGAGCGCATCGGCATCGCCAAGGCCGATCTCTATCCGAGCTTCGTGCTCTTCGGATCCATTGGAACGCAAACGAGTAGTGGCGCCGGAGCCACCTCGAACAATTCGTCGTTCAAGGATCTCTTCGCGCCCGGAAGCTTGGTTGCAAATGCGGGCGGCGACGTGTTCTGGCCCGTGCTCCGGTATCCGCAGATTCTGAACAACGTGCGCGCCGAAGACGCCCGCTTTCAGCAAGCCATCGTCTTCTACATGGACACCGTCGTCAAAGCTGCGCAGGAGGTGGAAGACGGCATTACCGGCTTCCTGCGCCAACAAGAGGCGGCGGAGTTTGCGCAGCGCGCGGTGACCGCGGCGGAATTGTCGGTCGAACTCTCGCTCGTGCAGTACCGCGAGGGCGCCACCGACTATCAACGCGTTCTCGACTCGCAGCGCGTTCTATTGGCGTCTCAGAACGCGCTCATCGATACCCGCTCGGAGGCCGCCACCAACTTGATCGCGCTCTACAAAGCGCTCGGCGGCGGCTGGGAGCTGCGCCCCGGCGATCGGCGGATCGCGCAAAGCATGGAGCGCGACATGCGGAAACGAACCAACTGGGGCTCGCTCTTGTCGGAGCCGAAGCCCGCGCAGCCGAAGAAGGCGAGTGCGCCGCAACCCAACAAAAAGACCGGCCGAAGGTAGGCAAGCATGTCCAAAGCCAAAGAACGCGTGATGTCCAAGCTCAAGTCGAAAAAGTTCCGGCGATGGCTCATTGCATCGGTTGCGGTGATCGCCATAGCGGGGTTCTTTGGCTTTCGTTATTGGAAGGCCAGGAAGACGGCGGTGCCCGAGGGCATTGCTTCGGGCAATGGCCGCATCGAGAGCAAGGAGGTCGACGTCTCCTCGAAGTATCCGCTCAAGGTGAAGACAATCCGCGTCGCCGAGGGCGACCTCGTGGAACCGGGCCAGGTGCTGGTGCAGATGGACACCGTCACCCTGGAAGCCGAGCTCGCCGAGGGGAACGAGACCGTCGCGACGGCTCGCGAGCAGCTGGCCGTCGCCCAAGCGGCGATCACCAGGAGCCAGAGCGAGATCGAGCTCGCCAGGATCGAGGAGAAACGATCGAAGAAGCTCGTCGAGCAGCGAGCGGGCTCGCAACGGGAATACGACGTCCGCACGATGGCCGTGAAAACCACGCGCGCGGGGCTCGCCGAGGCTCGCGCGAAGCTCGAAGTCGCCAAGCAACAGGTCAAGGTCGCCGAGGCGAACGTCGAAACCATCAAGAGCCGTATCACCGACGCGACGCTCAAGTCGCCGGTTCTAGGAAGAGTGCTCTACCGCTTGGCCGAACCGGGCGAAGTGCTCGGCCCCGGCGGTAAGGCACTCACGTTGGTGAACCTGGAGGACGTCTATATGGAGATCTTTCTCCCGTCCGAACAGGCGGCAGCCGTGAAGATCGGCGCGGAGGCGCGCTTCACCGTCGATTTCGAACCGAAGCGCGTCGGCTATGGCTACGTCAGCTTCGTGTCGCCCGAGGCGCAGTTCACGCCCAAGGAAGTCGAGACGAAGAGCGAACGCGAGAAGCTGATGTTCCGCGTGAAGATCCAGGTGCCGAAGGAGCTCCTTCGCCATTACATCGAACGCGTCAAGACGGGCGTCCGCGGCGTGGGCTACGTCAAAGTGAGCGACTCCGCCACGTGGCCCAAATGGCTCGAAGAGAACCTCGTGCGCCCCGAGCGTCCCGGGCAAGCCCTCCGCTAGGTGTTTCATGGAAGCAGCCCCTGTCGTCGTCGTCGAAGACGTCACCCATCATTACGGTCACGTCGTCGCACTCGATCACATTTCGCTCGAGATCCCCAGCGGCCTCATGGTCGGCATCATCGGGCCCGACGGCGTCGGCAAGTCGACGCTGCTGGCCTTGGTTGCCGGCTCCAAGAAAATGCAAACCGGGACGATCGGCGTCCTCGGTGGAGACATGGCGTCGGCCCGACACAGGCGCGCGGTGTGTCCGCGAATCGCTTACATGCCTCAAGGCTTGGGGAAGAACCTCTATCTCGAGCTCAGCGTCCACGACAACGTGGACTTCATGGCGCAGCTGTTTGGATTGTCCAAAGACGAGCGACGCGTGCGTATCCAGAGGTTGCTCGAATCCACGGGGCTCGGTCCTTTCCATGGTCGCCCTGCGGGCAAGCTCTCGGGCGGCATGAAGCAGAAGGTCGGGCTCTGCGGCGCATTGGTACACGACCCGGACCTTCTCATCCTCGACGAGCCCACGACCGGTGTCGATCCGCTCTCGCGTCGCCAGTTCTGGTCGTTGATCGACGAAATCCGCGCGGATCGTCCCAGCATGAGCGTGGCGATCTCCACCGCTTACATGGATGAGGCGCAGCAGTGGGATTGGATCATCGCGATGGACGCCGGACGTGTCTTGGCAACCGGGACGCCCGCGGAGCTCATGCAGCGAACGGGCACGCGCAATCTGGAGGAATGCTTCATTGCGCTGCTTCCGGAAGAGAAGCGGATGGGACACGAGGAGCTCGTCATTCCGCCTCGTCCGCCGGGCGAAAAACAGGTGGCCATCGAAGCCAAAGATCTCACGCGCCGCTTTGGAACGTTCACGGCGGTCGACCATGTGACGCTGTCGATCGAAAAAGGCGAGATCTTCGGCTTCCTCGGCTCGAACGGCTGCGGCAAGTCGACCACGATGAAGATGCTCACGGGCCTGTTACCGCCCAGTGAGGGGACCGCGCAGCTCTTCGGCTGCTCCGTCGAAGCCGGCAGCATGGAGGTTCGAAACAACCTCGGATACATGACGCAGGCCTTTTCGCTCTACGAAGAGCTGACGGTGCGTCAGAACCTCGTTCTCGACGCGCGCTTGTATCATCTGGCGCCCGACGTCGCGGAAAAGCGCATCGACGACTTGGTCGAACGCTTCGGCCTCGGTCCGCACATGGACGCCTTGTCGGGCGATCTGCCGATGGGGCTGCGTCAAAGGCTCTCGCTGGCCGTGGCCGTCTTGCACGAACCGAAGCTGTTGATCCTCGATGAGCCCACGTCTGGGGTCGATCCCATCGCGCGAGACAGCTTCTGGGAGCTCTTGGTCGATCTCTCCAGGAACCAAGGCGTGACCATCTTCGTGACGACGCACTTCATGAACGAAGGCATGCGCTGCGATCGCATCTCGCTCATGCACGCTGGCAGGGTGCTGGCATGTGACGCGCCGGACGAACTGATCGAAAAGAGAGGCGCCGCGAGTCTGGAGGAGGCCTTCATCGCTTACATGGAGGACGCGATCGAGCACCCGACGGCAACGCTCGAAGATACAGCGCGGCCGGAAGCGGTCGAAGAGGCACCCAAATCGGAGCGACGATCGCGGCTGCCGTTGCCGCTGGTGCGCATGCTCGCGTATTGCAAGAACGAAGCGATC
>Ga0075420_100006853_pt1 | contig 10048 bp, 10 predicted proteins | sample SoiMetdeltSBSDD4_FD_75296 | JGI IMG/M metagenome (GOLD analysis project Ga0075420, IMG submission 75296) | Bulk soil microbial communities from a Populus tree surrounding site in Tennessee, USA - Soil MetaG P. deltoides SBSDD4 | ecosystem: Environmental > Terrestrial > Soil > Tree plantation...
AAGAGCGTCGTGACGCGCGAGATGAGGGCTTCCAATTGAGGTCCAGCTTCGGCCTTGTAGCTCGCCGTGCGAACGACCACGCGGTAGTAGCCTTCGTCGTCGGCAATGGAAACGATCTTGCCACGTTCGACACCTTCCACCAACACTTTGATATTGCCGTCCGGAAGCTTCAGGCTCTGGACGATACTGGCTACCGTACCGACCTGGAAGATCTCTTCCGGTGTCGGTTCGTCGATTGAAGCGTCGTGCTGAGTGGCGAGGAAAATTTTCTTGTCGCCGGCCAACGCTTCTTCAAGCGCGCGCACGCTGGACTCCCTGCCGACGACGAACGGAGTCATCATGTGCGGGAAGATCACCACGTCCCGGATGGGCATCATCGGGAGACGCTTCGTTTCAGGCTTTTCCTTCGAAGTGATCATGGTGTGATTAGAGGATAAAGAATTCGGGGTGGGAAGGAAAGCGGCTTAAGCAATTTCACATTCCCATATTCGGTTGGATGCCTCATTTGAGGTCCAGGGTACAAGCCGCGAGCCTCAGCCGGCCTTCTCAAGCAGCGTGAGATTGATCTTCTGGGTCAGAACCATCTCCTTGGTGACAACGAACTCGCGGACTTTCTTATAGGAAGGGAGATAGTACATCAGATCGAGCATAAGGTCTTCCAGGATCATGCGCAGACCGCGCGCTCCCAGCTTGCGATCCATCGCCAGCACGGCGATCGCGTCCAATGCGTCGTCGGTAAACCTCAGTCTAACATTCTCGAACTCGAACAGCCGTTGATACTGGCGGCTAATGGCGTTCTTCGGCTTGGTGAGGATCTGGACGAGGGCGTCCTTGTCGAGCTCATCGAGCGTGCCAACCACGGGAAGGCGTCCGATGAATTCGGGGATGAAACCGAATTTGATCAGATCGACCGGCTGAATCTCGGAGAACAGCTCGCTCTCGCGCTTGGGACCTCGCTTCTGCTCCTTGCCATCGGCGTCGGGCGTAAACCCAATAGGCGACTTGCCAACGCGGCGTCCGATCACTTTGTCGAGTCCGACGAATGCTCCCCCACAGATAAACAGGATATTCGTGGTATCGACCGGCGTAAATTCCTGGTGCGGGTGCTTGCGGCCCCCCTGCGGCGGGACGTTCGCAATCGTTCCTTCGAGAATCTTGAGCAGGGCCTGTTGCACGCCTTCGCCGGAAACGTCGCGCGTAATGGACGGATTCTCGTCTTTGCGGGCGATCTTGTCGATTTCGTCGATATAGATGATGCCCTGCTGGCAGCGCTGCACGTCCCAATCGGCGTTCTGCAAGAGACGGAGAACGATGTTCTCAACGTCTTCTCCGACGTAACCTGCTTCAGTCAGCGTAGTAGCGTCGGCAATCGCAAACGGAACGTCAAGAACCTTGGCAAGCGTCTGGGCAAGGAGTGTTTTCCCCGTACCGGTGGGCCCGATTAAAAGGATGTTGCTTTTGCCCAGCTCGACCTCCTGGGTCGAACGCTTGTTCATTTGGATCCGCTTGTAATGGTTGTAGACGGCAACGGCTAGTTTGCGCTTCGTCATTTCCTGGCCAATGACGTATTGGTCCAGGTATTCCTTGATCTCAAGCGGCTTCGGAAGTTTGTTGGGAAGGCCGGCGGCGGGCTCGTTGCGATCGTCTTCCAGAATGGAATTGCATACGGCGATGCATTCATCGCAAATATAGGCTCGAGGATAATCGCTGGGGGAGCTGATTAGCTTACCCACCGCGTCCTGGCTTTTGTGGCAAAACGAACAGCGCAACGTTTCGTCGGAGCCGGACCTCTTCAAACAGTGACCTCCCTGCGAACGGTTGTGGGTGCGACCACAACTTCCCGTCGGCTAACACCATTATCACCTGAACGCAGGGCGATCGGCAATTCGGGAAGGCAGCCGGGAGGAAATTTATCCATTCGCGGACGGCTACGGATGCCGAACCATGGCGCTTGCCGAACTGGCGCCGAGCTCCAGTTGATCCTTTCCACGCGGGCGCCAGGATGGTTCGTGGCGCACATAAAGGTTGAAAACGCCGCCTCCAGGGGCGACTGGTTCTTCGCACTCGAAGACTACGGTGTTGCCACCCCAAGCAAAGGAGAGGGATTTCCCCCGAACCTCGCCAGCCTTGCGGAATCCGAGCGGAGCGTTGGCCGCGAGCGAGAAGGCGTAGCGGCCATGGCCAGGGAGGTAAAGGTAAACGGCTTCGCCGCTGATTCCGCCGCCCATCGCCTCTACCAACGTGCCATTGAGCAACAGCCGGGGCTTGGTCAGCGTGAGCGGGGCGTCGTCTACGGTAAAGTCGCGGGGCGAGCCGGAGGGGAGGCGCGGTGAATGGCGGTCGTCGCCAATGGAGAGGTAGTCGACGATGCGTTGACCCGTAATGGGGTAGACGAACAAATCGACGGCAACCTGCTGGCGGTCCTTCCGTCCACCGACCACGACCGGAGGTGGGAGCGAAGGAAGAGGAATTAGGCTCCACGCCGTGGGCTGATCCAGCTGGAGGCGCGCTGCGTTCAGAGTCAAGGGCAGGAATGTCACGCGGTACTTTCCCTCCGGGGTGGGGTCGATCATCAGGTCATAGCCGAAGTATTTGCGTGCGGCGGAGTCAGCCATGTAGCGGTGGAATACTGAAGTGACGACCAAACCGCCGGCACCGAATCCATTGAGCTTCTGGCCAGGTATCTCAGGTTCTATGCGCGTTTCATATCTGAAGGTGACGGCGCCCTTTTGGCCACTGCCGCCCATGATGACTTGTGCTGCCGGGCAGGTGCAGACGGACAGCAACATCAGACTAGTTACTCTCATGGTTCCTCCTGACAATCCTCGGTTTGATTTCCGAAACGGGCTGAAAATCGGAAAACTTCAATTCACGAACGGTTGTAGGCAGCGTTGGCTTGCTGCGCGGCGTGAAATAAACCAGCGCGGACACGAGCAGCAGAAGGAGCATAAGCGCGGGAACCGGGACAGGTATCGAACTTGCCCAGAGCCATCGATACCATGGCTGCTTGCCGAAGATCCGGCGCTCCAAATGAGAAGGTGCGGGTGGTGCCTCCCACCGCGCTAGCAACCGGTTCAGTTCGTCGTCGTTCAGTGGTTCCATGTCGTCTGTGAACTCCTTTGATCCGAGAATCGAAGAGGCGCTAGGATACGACGCAGGTTTTCGCGCGCTCGATGGAGGCGTGCTTTTACCGTGCCCACTTCAGCGTCAACCGCACGCGCAATTTCTTCGAGGCTCCGTTGTTCGTATTCGAACAGGACAAGCGCTTCGCGCTGAAACGGCGGAAGCAATTGGACGGACCGCGCCACCAAATCGGCTACTTGACCAGTTGCGGGATCGACAGGCTCGGCGACGAATGCTTCTTCGTCGAGCGCCGACCAACGTTGCTCCGTTCTCCAGCGATTTCTCGCCAGATTGCGGGCGATGGCGAGTAAGAATGGCCTCATCGGAGCCCGGGACGGGTCGTAGGCATTCGGGTTCCGAAGCAGCGACACAAAACAGTCGTGCACGATATCTTCGGCCGCCGAAGGCGAACCGGTCATCCGCCAGGCGAAGCGATAGATCGCATCCTTATGAGTGCGGTATGCCTCGCGGACATCTGATTCGGTCATTGTCTTCGGATTCCACAGCCTGCTGCCTCAGCAGCCTCTGTCTAGAGTTACCCGAAGACCCCGGAAAAGATACGGCCTAAGTATTGGCGGCCGGCGTTCGTGCGAATGACTTTACTTCTTGCCAATCACGCCTTCGAGCGTATCGGCGGTCAGAACTTTCTTGGCCCAGCGCTCGACCTGAGCGGATGTGGCCGCTTCCAGACGGTCCTCGGCCCATTTCGGAACCGTGCCGAACTTGGTAGCAAGCTGACTGCGGAGCATGTTCGCCTGGGCATGGCGCATGATGTCCACGACGAATTCGTTCTTGTAGAAAGGGTCGGTTCTTGCACCCATGGTCTTCATTTCCATTCTGAGGCGTCCGGTCAAGCGCCGCAAGCCCGACAATAATGCCACTTGCAGCAGAACCCGCCGCCGGTCAGCGGCGCCGAGGGCCCCCACCCTTCGGAGGATCTCCGAAATTCGCTCCGGACCGCCGTCCGCCAACATCGCCAAAGCCAGGTCGCCCGGCTTACCGCTCGCAAGAAGTTGCTCGGAGTCGAGTTGGCGGATATCCATCAATGTATAGGCAGCCCGTGTTTCGCCGAGATCGACCTGATTTTCCATCCGCATCTTCGCCTGGCCGAGATAGAGAACCACCTGACGCACGCGGCGCCGGTATTTCTGGCCGAGGAGCAGACAGTAGATGCCCTCCCGATAGGGCATGTTGCGGTCGTTTGTGCTTTGAAACTCGAGGTGGAGAATCGTTCCGTCGGCCAGTAACAAGACGAGATCGGCCCGGCGTTCTTCCACTCTCGCCAGCTCAACGTTGAGGACTTCGCGAACCGGAACACCGGCCGTCAACTGGTCCAGCAGGCTCGGGTGATCGCGTTGGAACAGGTCTTTCACGACCAGGTCGTATTTGCCTGCGTCCTTCATGGAGAGGCCGCGCCGGCGCGGCGCTTGCCCGTTACTCCGCGGCCGGCGGTTCGGCGGCAGGCAACTCGCCCGCAACCTTCTTCGACTGCTCGAAAAGGAAATTCAGCACCTTGGAGGTGCGGATCTGCATGGCGATGCGGCGGATGGCTCCGTTCTCTTCGAGTTGTTTGCGGACGGCGGCGGCGGGCTGGCGCTCGCGGCGGGCGATCGTGTGAATCTCGCGGTCGATCTCGTCGTTGAGGACTTCGATGGCTTCGCGCTCGGCGATCTTGTCGAGCAGCATGGAGGCGCGCACCTCGCGCGTGGCGCGGTCCTTTTGCGAAGCGCGAATCTCGTCCCACTTGAGGTTGAGCTTCTTTACGTCCACCCCGGCACCGGCGAGTTCATAAAGCCGCGATTCGACGTTGGCTTGAATCTGCTGATCGACGAATGCTTCGGGAACCGGGAATTCGTGGGTGTCGACGAGCTGGTCAACGAGCTTGTTCTTTGCCGCTGTTTGAGCCTGATTTTCACGTTCGCGGAGGATCGTCTTGCGGATCTCTTCCTTCAACTCGTCGAGCGTCTTGAAGTCGCCGATGTCCTGCGCAAAGTCGTCGTTCAACTCGGGCAGCTCTTTCTTGCGGAGGCCCTTCAGCACCATGTGGAACTTGACGGTCTTGCCGGCCAGGCGTTCGGCTGCGTACTCTTCCGGATAGGTCACTTCGACGTCGGCTTCACCGTCGGGCGGCGTCATGCCGCGCAGCGCTTCGGTGTAAGCAGGAATCGTTTCCTCCCCGCCGACATGCAGCATCACTTCGGGTTGCTCGACGGGATCGCCCTCGACACCGGCGATGCTCTTCAGGCTGACCACGGCATAGTCGCCATCCTCAATCGGGCGCGGATCGATATTGACGTAATCGGCTTTCTGGTCCCGGATCCCCTCCAGGCGCTTAGCGATGTCCTCGTCTGTAACCACGGGTTCATCGTAGGGAACCTGGAGTCCGCGATACTCGCCGAGCGTGAACTCGGGAAGCACTTCAAATTCCGCTTTGAAGCGGATGGGTTCGTCGTCGTGAAAGTGGATGTCGGTGACGTTGGGATTGCCGACCACTTTCCAGTCTTCCTGATCGGCGCGGGCTCGAAAGGCCTGCGGAACGAGCTTCTCAACGACTTCCTGGCGGATGTCTTCCTTGAAACGGCTGCGGATGATGGATAGCGGCGCCTTACCGGGACGGAAACCTTGCAGGCGTACTTTTTGCTGGAGCGAGTTGACCACTTTATCGGTTGCCGCCTGCACCTCTTCCAAGGGAATGACGATCTCCGTGGTTCGCTTGATGTCTTGGGTTTCGCTCAAGTTGTTGCCTTCCTAAACAGACGGATGGCCGGGCCCCATTGAGAAGGACCCGGCCGGTTCGGTTTGTGCAGAGCGGAGCTTCTAGCGTTAGCCTCGGGCGCCGACAGTAGCGGCCCCGGCGGCGGAACGCAACTCTTCGGCTTTGCCGGTGGCTTCCCACGAGAAGGTGCTCTCGGTCCGGCCAAAGTGGCCAAACGCGGCCGTATCCCGGTAAATGGGGCGGCGCAATTGCAGATGGTCGATCATACCCTTCGGCGTGAGCGGGAAGATTTCGCGCACCATGGCAACCAAGCGCTCTTCGCCGACCTGGCTGGTGCCGAATGTGTCGACGCGGACGCTGACCGGTTCGGCCACGCCGATCGCGTATGCCAATTGAACTTCGCACTTGTCGGCGAGGCCCGAGGCGACGATGTTCTTCGCAACGTAGCGTGCCATGTAGCAGGCCGAGCGGTCGACCTTCGTCGGGTCCTTGCCTGAGAAGGCGCCGCCGCCATGACGGCCCATGCCGCCGTAGGTGTCGACGATAATCTTGCGGCCGGTGAGGCCGGTGTCGCCGTGCGGTCCACCGACAACAAAGCGGCCGGTAGGGTTGATATGAAACTTCGTGTTCGAGTCGACCATGTTCGAGGGAACGATGGGGTCGATGATGTACTTTTTCACCTGTTGCCGCAGCACTTCGGTGGAAACCGTATCGTGGTGCTGGGTGGAGATGACAACGGCATCCACGCGGACGGGTTTGCCGCCGGCGTATTCCACCGACACCTGCGACTTGCCGTCCGGGCGGAGGAAATCAAGCTCGTTGGAACGGCGGACGTCACTTAACTGGCGCACCAGCTTATGGGCGAGCATGATGGGCAGCGGCATTAGCTCCGCCGTCTCGTTGCATGCATAGCCGAACATCAAACCCTGATCGCCCGCCCCGCCGGTATCGACACCCATCGCGATGTCGGGCGATTGCGTCTGAATCGTGTTCAGCACGGCGCAGGTCTTGCAATCGAAGCCGTAGGTAGCGTCGTTGTAGCCGATGTGGTCGATGACTTCGCGCACGAGCTTCGGTACATCGACATAGGTTTTGGTGGTGATTTCGCCGGCCACAAGCGCCATTCCCGTGGTGACCAGCACCTCGCAGGCTACGCGGCTGGTGGGATCGTCCTTGAGCGTGGCGTCAAGTACGGCGTCCGAAATTTGATCTGCGATCTTGTCGGGATGACCTTCGGTGACCGATTCCGAGGTAAAGATATGACGCATTCCGTCTGACAATTTCGTGCGTCCTCCTAGTTGCTGAGGTATCTAGCAAGGAAGCTCCAGGCGATTAGCCGCCCACTCACGAAACTCCAAGCTGGCGTTCAATGCGGGGGTGAACCGGGAAGGATTCCTACCTTACCAAGTGTAATGTAGCCTCTTGATTGCGTCAAACGAGTTCCAGCGAGTAGGGCGCGCGGCGGGGCGAGGGGGAAATCCGTGGGGCAAAGTGCGAAACCCGGCGGTTATGTGGGGCAACCGCCGGGTCTGCGGATCCGGCCAATGGGGAGCAGGCCGGAAGAGCGCTATTGCAGGGACTCTAGTTGGGCTTTGCCGTTTTTGACAGATTCCTTAAGCAATTCACGAAGCTTGCCCTTTGCTTCCTTACCCATGAATTCCATCTTGTCGCTCTTCAGCTTCATATCATCAGACAGGGCCTTCAATTTGAGATTCAGGGTGTCCATCTTGACCTTGACATCCTCCTGCTTCACCTTGCCCTCGAACTCCTTCGCCTTTTCAGCCATCTGTCTGGCGAGCCTTTCGATTTCGGCGGTGTTCTGACGGTTAACGGCGGATCGGATCTGAGATTGAAGGCGTTCGATCTCGTGGCGGAGATCGGAATTGATCCCGCGCTGCAACTGCCTACTGGCCATGGCTTCGGCACGGGCTGCGTCACGTTTCTTCCAGGCAGCTTCGCGCTGCTCCTTGCCCAGCTCGCGAAGGCCGTCGAACATCGCCCTCGCCTGAGCGATGGTGGCGGGATCGCGGATGACATAATGCCTGCCCTCTTCGATGAAGTGGATGGCATCGTTGTTCATGCGAATGCTTCCATGATCGCCGTTATGGCTCCAGGACCAGTCCCAGCTCCATTTGTGCGGTGCCGGCGGGGCAGGAGGGGCCGGTGGTGCAGGCGGGGCTGCCGCGGCAGGTGGCGCAGGGGGTGTCGGCGGCGCCTGCTGCGCAGGAGCGGCGGCTGGTGCAGGCGGCGCCGGAGGAGCTGGAGGAGCCGGCGGCTCGAAATCCTGGTCATCGAAGGGCTCTTCCAATTCGTGCGAAATCTCCAGGGCGATGGGAGTGACAATCCCCGGGCGTACGCGTTGAATTCTGAACGGAGACGGCCGCGAAGCTTCATCGAAGGCCAGCAGCGTGTCCAGCCGCGAAGCGGCCCAGGTTTGCACGGGTTGGGAGACATCCCACTGTGGCGAGAATCCGCTCTGCACGACAGATTGATACTGCGGGCTGTCGATGAAGAGCATTCCCAAGGTGAGGATGGTAACGGCGATGGGGGTCCAGGGGTCGGTGGTTTCCTCGCGCATCCCGAGGATGCGGCGGACGCGGGATACGAGATCGCCGCCGGTGGCCGCAAGAGCAAGAGCGGGCAGAGTGGCGCGGCTCTCTTCCAGCGCCACTAGGGTGCGGGCGTACAGTACTGGATCCCCGCAGAGGGAGATGGCGATATCGTCGCAGCAGTGTTCGCGTTCGGCGCGGATGCGGGAGGAAAGCCACCAAACAGCGGGGTGATAGAAGAGAACGGCCTCAACGGCGCGCTGGAGAAAGTTGACGAGCGCGTCATGGCGGCGCACATGCGCGAGCTCGTGGGCGAGGAGCAGTTCGGCTTGTTCCGGCGACAACCCCATCATGTGCAGGGGCATGAGAATGACCGGGCGCAGCCATCCGACAACTGCCGGCGAATCGACTCGTTTGGTGAAGGTGAGACGGACCCTCCGGCCAACATTTAGCAGGATGCGCAGGCGTTCGACGTGGCAGAGCCAGTTCACGGGCGTGGGTTGCGCGGCCGGGCGGCGCCAGCGCAGGGCCATCGTCCAACCAGCAAGAAGCCGGAGGCTGAGTAAGGTGGCGCCGGCAAACCAGGCAGCTACGAGGAAGGGCATCCAATCCTGCGGCACAACGGCGGGCGCCGGGGTTGTCTGTTCCAACACAACACCAATCGGCGTTACGAAGCTGACCGATGCCGTCGTCGGAGTTGATGAATTCGAGAGCCAGGCGAACGTAGCAACCGGCGCGACAGCCATTGCGAGAAAACAGAGGCAAGCGGCGGCGTAGCGGCGATGCGGCGAGGAGTCGCGGAGCTTCCATAAGAGCCCCTTAGCGAAGGCGGCCAGGAGGGCTCCTTGCCAGAGAAAATGCAGAAGAGTGAGGCCAGTGGTTTCCACTTGCGCGTTCATGTCAAACCATGCTGCGGCGAGTTGGGTGATCATGACTTCCTCCCGGTTTCGTATTCGTCAAGCAGTTTGCGGAGTTCGGCCAGCTCTTCGCGGGAGGCCTTCTTCGCCGAGAGTGCGCCCAGCAACAGGCTGCGTGCGGAGCCGCCAAAAGCGCGATCCAGGAGGTGTCCCGCCAGTTGCGACTGGGTGCGCTCCTGGGGCTGGCAGGCGGAATAGACGTGCGAGCGTGCGCTCTCGTCGCGTTTGACAAGCCCTTTTTCAGCCATGATCTGCATTAGCTTAAGCGTGGTGGTGTACTGGATAGCGCGCTCTTTGGACAGGATGTCGTGGACATCGCGCACGGTGGACGGGCCAAGGCGCCAAAGAACGCTAAGAATTTCCAGTTCCGAGTCGGTGGGGCGCGGAAGTTTGGGTTGGTCGGGCATGGTCAGCTCCAAATTACTACGAAGCATTTCGTACTGTCAACGAAGATCTTCGTACGTAATGACGGAGGAGGCGGAGGTTCGGTTGGGCGGGGGAAAGGAAAAAGTTAGAGGGAGGGGTCTGAGCCCCGGGTAACAAGCGTTTCAAGACGGAGATCAGACTCGGACCAAATTCGAGCGACGTAGGCAGCGCCGCCATCGGCGAGTTCGGGATGGTCTCCGGCTTTCCAAGCGCCCCTAGAATAATGAAGCGCCTGGCGCTGCGCGGCGCGTACTGCTTCCCGGTCAACTTCATTCACGACGTGGTTCAAATCTGACATTTCTATCAGCCTCCAGTTT
>Ga0075420_100006856_pt1 | contig 10046 bp, 9 predicted proteins | sample SoiMetdeltSBSDD4_FD_75296 | JGI IMG/M metagenome (GOLD analysis project Ga0075420, IMG submission 75296) | Bulk soil microbial communities from a Populus tree surrounding site in Tennessee, USA - Soil MetaG P. deltoides SBSDD4 | ecosystem: Environmental > Terrestrial > Soil > Tree plantation...
GCCGTGGGTGCACGCCGGCAAGTACCCGTACTACATGGGCTGGCCGATCATGGACTGGATCCACAAGCTCGGTGGCGAGACCCAGGCCAAGGCGATCGACAACCTCGAGGACGGCGCCTGGAAGACCGACGTGGTGAAGACCGTGGTCACCCGGGTCCAGGAGATGGTCACCAAGGGCTACGTCCTGCCGGGCAGCGAGGGCCTGTCGCACCTGCAGTCCCAGCAGTCCTTCCTCGACGGCAAGGCCGCGTTCATCCCGGTCGGCACCTGGTTCGAGAGCGAGATGAGCTCCCCGTCGGACCCGAAGGACGAGCGGGAGCCGGCCGGCGGCCGCAAGATCCCGCCGACCGTCAAGATGACCATGCTGCCGGTGTGGGACATGACCACCAGCGACAAGATGCCGTACGGTGCCGCGCGTACCTATGCGGCGGAGTCCTGGCTGGTGCCGGCGAAGGCGAAGAACCCCAACGCCGGCATGGAGTTCCTCCGGGCCATGCTGTCCAAGCAGGGCGCGAGCAAGTTCTCCGAGCTGACCAAGGCGCCGACGGTGGTCAAGGGCGGTGCCGACGGCGTCACCGGCTCGACCGCGCTCACCTCGATCAACAACGTGGTCAAGAACGTCGGCTCGAATACCATGATCTGGCGCATCAACGACTGGTACGGCGACTTCTTCACCGGTCACCAGGGGCCGATCGGCGAGCTGATGGCCGGCCGGAGCAACCCGACCAAGTTCATGGACGAGATGCAGAAGCTAGCCGACAAGATCAAGAAGGACCCGAACGTCAAGAAGCAGAGCCGCTGACCGGATTCGGTGCCCCGGTGACGGGGCCCTCCAGTAGGCGGCAGGACCGGGCGGAGCCACGACCATGCGACACGGCAAGTACCCCTTCATCGCGGGGTTCCTGGCAGCGCCGCTGGCGCTGTACGTGATCTTCCTGATCTCGCCGTACGCCCAGACGGTCATGAACTCCTTCACCAACTGGGGCGGGTTCTCCAACCAGGCCGAGTACGTCGGCACGGAGAACTACGCCCGGCTGCTGAAGGACGAGCTGTTCCACGCCGCCCTGTGGCACAACGTGTTCTTCCTGGTCGCCCTGCCGCTGGTCACCGTCACGCTGGCCCTGTTCTTCGCGTTCCTGCTCAACGTGGGCGGGCGCGGAGGCAGGGCCGGCGTGCGGGGAGTGTTCGGCTCCGGCCTCTACAAGGTGGTCTTCTTCTTCCCGCAGGTGCTCTCGGTGGCGATCATCGTGATCCTGTGGGACGCCCTCTACCGCACCGACGGCCAAGGGCTGCTCAACTGGCTGCTGATCAAGATCGGGCTGCTCGACCCGCTGCACCCGCTGCAGTTCACCAACAACCCCACCCCGTTCCTCGGCGTGCCCCAGGTGCTGTGGTGGCTGCTCATCATCGTGGTCTGGGCGAACGTCGGCTTCTACCTGGTGCTCTTCTCGGCCGCCATGCAGTCGATCCCGAAGGACATCTACGAGGCGGCGATGCTGGACGGGGCGACCCGGGTCCACACGTTCTTCCGGGTCACCCTGCCGCTGCTGCGTGACAGCGTCTCGGTGGCCTGGGTCTACCTGGGCTTCCTCGCACTTGACATGTTCGTCTGGGTGTTCGCGCTCACCCCGCAGCAGGGCGGCCCCAACCACGCCAGCGAGGTGTTCGCAACCGTGCTCTTCCGGGAGGCGTTCACCCGGGGCCAGTTCGGCTACGCCTGCGCCATGGGCGTGGCGATGGCGGTCTTCGCCCTGCTGCTCGGCGCGGTCCAGCTGACCGCCACCCGCCGCGAGCGCATCGAGTTCTAGGGGAGCGCGATGGCTACCACGTTCCAGACGCCCCCGGTCCCGGTCACACCGGCGCCGGGCCGGCCGGCCAGCGGCCCCGCCGTGGGCGGTGGGCGCGACCTCGGCGGGCAGGTGCTCAACGTCTTCTCGCACGGCTTCCTGGTCACCTGGGCGCTACTAGTGATCCTGCCGCTCGGCTGGGCGGTGATGTCCTCGTTCAAGACCGATGCGGAGATCGTGCGTGACCCGATCGGGCCCCCATCCGGCCTGCACTGGGAGAACTTCAGCACCGCATGGACCACCGGGCACATCGGCGATCTCTTCTTCAACACCATCGTGGTGATGGCCGGCGGTGTCTTCCTCACGATGCTGTTCGGCGCGATGGCGGCCTACGTCCTCGCCCGGTACGAGTTCCCCGGCAACAAGCTCATCTACTACAGCTTCGTGGCCGGCCTGACCCTGCCGATCTTCCTGGCCATCGTGCCGCTCTACCAGGTCGTGGCGAACCTCGGCAACTCCGTACGCTGGCTCGGCCTCAATCAGTACCCGATGCTGGTCCTGGTCTATGTGGCCTACTCGCTGCCGTTCACCGTCTTCTTCCTGCACTCGTTCTTCCGCAGCCTGCCCACCGCCATCGCGGAGGCGGCCATCGTCGACGGCGCCTCGCACACCAGGCTGTTCTTCCAGGTGATGGTGCCGCTGGCCAAGCCTGGGCTGATCAGCATCGGCATCTTCAACATCATCGGGCAGTGGAACCAGTGGCTGCTGCCCACCGTGCTCATGCAGGCGCAGGGCGGTGGCGAGGAGAAGCGGGCGATGCTCGCCCAGGGCCTGATCGACCTCCAGGTCAACCAGGGCTACCAGGGCGACTACGGCGCGCTCTTCGCCGGCATGACCATGGCGATGCTGCCGATCCTGGTCGTCTACGTGTCGTTCCAGCGGCAGGTGCAGGCCGGCCTCACCGGAGCCACGCTGAAGTAGCTCTGGGGTTTTGTCGTACTGCTGTTCGATACTGTCGCCATGATGGTCGCGGTCGTGCCCGACGGGACGGGCGGCGGCTGGTGCGTGGAGCTGTCGGCGGCAGGCCGCCCCGGTGGCGAGCAGTGGCACGCCACCGACCTCGCTGCCGAGGTGGCGGCGCGGGAGCGGCGCGACGCCCCGCGCTGGGTCTGGCCCGCCACGGCGACGAGCTACCCGCCACTGCTGCGGGCGGGAGCCCGAGTCGGCCGCTGCCACGACGTAGAGCTGACCGAGGCCCTGCTGCTGGGCGCGGCCGGACACTGGGGCGAGCCGCGCAGCCTCGCCGCCGCGCACGCCCGGCTCACCGGCCGCCCGGTCCCGCCGGACCCGCCGCCCCGGCCGCCGACGCCACCCGGCGACACCCAGGGCGCGCTCTTCGACGACAGCCCCGCGCCGCCGTCCCTGCAGACCCTCATCGACGTGTACGCCGACCAGCGCGCCCGGCTGCGGGCCGTCCCCGACCCCGGCCGGTTCACGCTGCTCGTGGCGGCGGAGTCGGCCGCCGCCCTGGCCGCGGTCGAGATCGGCCAGGCCGGCCTGCCGTGGCGGGCCGACGTGCATGACGCCCTGCTGGTCGAGCTGCTCGGCGAGGCGTCGCGGGTGGGCGGGCCGCCCCGGCGCCTGGTCGAGCTGACCGAGCGCATCGCCGCAGCCTTCGGCGAGCGGATCCACCCGGAGTCACCGGCGGAGGTGCTGCGCGCCTTCGCCCGGGCGGGCATCTCGCTGCCGAGCACCCGGGCCTGGGTGCTGCGGCAGGTGGACCATCCGGCGGCGCCGCTGCTGCTGGAGTTCAAGGAGCTCTACCGCCTCTGGACGGCGCACGGCTGGTCCTGGCGGGAGCAGTGGGTCCACAACGGACGGTTCTGGGCGGAGTACGTGCCCGGCGGGGTGGTCTCCGGCCGGTGGGCCACCCGGGGTGGGGGAGCGCTGCAGATCCCCCGTGTGGTGCGCCGGGCGGTCGTCGCCGACCCGGGCTGGGTGCTGGTCGTCGCCGACGCCGGCCAGCTCGAGCCGCGCATCCTCGCCGCGGTCTCCGGCGACACCCGGCTGGCCGAGGCCGGCGCGGGCGGGGACATGTACGCCGCCCTGGCGGCCGAGGCGTTCGGTGGTGACCGGGCTCGGGCGAAGGTGGCCCTGCTCGGAGCGATGTACGGGCAGACCGGTGGGGCGGCAGTGCCGGCTCTAGCCGCGCTGCGGCAGTTCTACCCGGCCGCCTGGGCGTTCGTGGAGGCGGCTGCGCGGACGGGGGAGACGGGTGGGTTGGTGCGGTCGTGGCTCGGCCGCACCAGCCCGCCACCATCGGTGACCGCGCGGGTGGCCGACCTCGATCCTGCGGATGGGGACTCGGTGGATGTACCGCGGGCCGGGGCCGCCGCCCGGGCCCGCGGCCGGTTCACGCGCAACTTCGTCATCCAGGCCACGGCGGCCGAGTGGGCCAACACGCTGCTCGCCTCGCTGCGCGGGACGCTGCACGAGACAGCGGGGGAGCTGGTCTTCTTCCAGCACGACGAGGTGCTCGTGCACTGTCTGGCGGGCGAGGCCGAGCGGGTGGCGGCGGCTGTGCACGGGGCTGCGGAGCAGGCCCGGGTGCTTCTGTTCGGCGACACCCCGGTGCGCTTCCCGCTCGGCGTGTCAGTGGTCGAGTGCTACGTCGACGCCAAGTAGGCGAGCGGGGGCGTCGCTCCGCTATGGGCTGTCCTCGGCGCGACGGCATGGCAAGCACCGGTTGCTGCCTTCCAGCCAGAACCACGAGAGCTCAACCGGCGTAGCACGCCGTGTGCTACACTGTCCTGTGCGGGTGACCTTGACCGCTGACGGCCTCGACGCGGCAGCCGAGCAAGGGTCAGCCTGCGGCAGATTGCGGCGGTGCTAGATGCCTGGCCGACTCTCATCGAGGATGTCGACGAGACAACCCGCGCGGTTACCAGCCATGCCGGTGGCCGCCTTGTCACCGTATGGCTGACCGAGGGATCGGACGGGGTTTGGGAGCTCGTCACCGCGTTCGAGGCCGGGTTCGCCACGGAGCTGCGGTGGGGACATATCTTCGGAGGTTCCGATGCGACCTGAAGACCGCGACAAGATCGCCCGATACCGTAGCGGCGAACTGGACACCACCGCCCGCGCCAGCACTGAGCCGATCGAGGTTCTCCCCGAGGTCATGGTCAGCAGGTCGCTGCGCCTGCCGACTGATGTCTTCGAAGAGTTGACCGCCATCGCGGCCGACCGAGGCATCGCCTGGTCAACCCTGGTTCGCCAGTGGGTGGTCGACGGCATCGCCGCCGCCCGCGAACGCGCCGGGCAGCCACTTGACCCAGCCATCGAGCTCCAACGTGGGGTCGAGATGATCACCCATGCTGCCAGCCGGCTGCAGCAGAGAGCCGCCTGACGCAACCCTGCTCACACCATCACTCGTAGACCGCGCAGGCAACGACAGGCCAGGGCAGTCGGTGGACCCAGGGTAGGTTGATCACCGCAAAGCAGGACAGGGGCAGGACATACCCCCAGCCGCTGCGCGGTAGGTTGGCCGGGGGACATCTCGCCGGCTGTTGCCCGGCTCGTCGAGCCGCCGCATGGCTGGGTGCATCGGTTGACCGGGAGTGAGGGTAGTGGGCACGGTCGCGGGGCTGGTGCTTGCCGCTGGCGCGGGGCGGCGTCTAGGCGGCCCGAAGGCGTTGCTGCGGCTCGCGGGTGAGCCGCTGGTGGACCGGGCGGTCGGGGTCGCTGCTCAGGCCGGCTGCGCACCGGTCGTGGTGGTGCTGGGCTGCGCCGCGGAGCAGGTGCGCCAGACGGCACGCCTCGAAGGGGCGGTGGTCGTGGTTAACCCCGAGTGGGCTACGGGGATGGGCTCGTCACTGCGGGCCGGGCTGGACACGCTCACCAGTGCCAGCCCAGACGTTGACGCCGTCACCGTACTGCTGGTCGACACGCCGGGCGTGACACCGGCCGCGATCTCGCGAGTTGCCGCGCTGTCGAAACCGGCGGCGCTGGTCGTGGCCACGTACGGCGGCCGGCGTGGCCATCCGATCCTGCTTGGCCGCGAGCACTGGCCCGGCGTACGCCGCCTCGCCCAACTGGACGTGGGCGCGCGACCGTACCTGGTGGTCCGTGCCGCGCAGGTGCAGGAGGTCGCCTGCGACGACGTGGCCGACAACAGCGACGTGGACACTCCGGATGACGCGCGGCGCTGGGGGGTGGAGATCCCGGCCGAGGTAGGCGGACGCCCAGCCGCGAGTTGACGGTTGGTGGGTGTGCGGCAGCTCCCGCCGCCGCACCCCACACGGTCAGGTAAGCAGCAGGGCAACGGTGCGGACCATCCCGTCGCCCTGGGTACGCAGGGCCTCAACCGCAATCTCGTACTCGTAGCCTTCCGGCACGTCCAACCGGGCCGGCACCTCGACCGTCTGGTGCGATGGACCTCCGGCCACAGGTACTGGCACTCCCATCGGCGTCCCGTCGGCGACCACCCGGACCGCCCCGGCAGTGTCCTCGTCCGCGGTGGCGGACAGCTCCACCCGTACTCCGCGGGGGCCGATCGCGACCCGCGTCATCGAGAGCCGCTCCCACGCGGTGGCGCTGGTGGCCGGCCAGTCGGTCGGTCGTACGGGGGCCAGCGGCACCGGAACCGTCCCGGCGGACGCCACCGACAGGGATGACGGCTCGGGCGAGGGACCACCCGTGCCGGCCGCCAGCACCGCGGCTGATGGGCGCATCCGGTCCGCTTCGAGCAGCCGGAGCCGTCGCTTGATGTCTCGAAGCTCGGTCAGCAGCGTGTCGGGGCGGTTGATCCTGGTCATAACGGCTCCGGAATTGGGGTTACGGTCAGCTTCACCTGCTCCAGCCCGGCGTCGTCGCCGGGGGTGACCTCGAAGCTCAGCAACCGGACGGTCACGTCGACCTGGTCGCTGGTGAAGAATGGGTCAGCGATCACCACTCGGACGCCGTCGCCGACCGAGTAGCTGCCGACCACTGGATCCAGGTCGGCCCGGACTGTCAGCTCGGGTAGGACGACCGGGCGTCGCCGCGCCGCCAGCTCCCCGCGGGCCTGGGCGTCGACCAGCGCCGGGTCTCGGGTGTCCAGCTGGGAGGCGGCATCATCCAGCAGCACCAAGCCGTCGTCGTACGCCGACGTGTCCTCGGCATACCGTAGGAGTGGCAGGTCGGTGTCGGTGGTTCCCTGGGCGAACACCCGGGTGGCCATCCGCGCCGCATCGGTGGGCCAGCTGAAGTCCACAATGTTCGCGCCGTACTCCCAGACGTGCGGCCCGCCGGGCTGGCCCAGCCGGGGATAGCCGAACCGGATGAACCGCACCGGCCGCCCGTCCGGGCCGTACTCGACGTCCACTGTGAAGTCGAAGCCGCCGTCCGCGTTCGCCAGGTCGCGCAGAGCGTCCGCGACCAGCTTCAGCTCACCAGCGGCGTAGCTGACGCTGCGGGATACACCGGAGGGCGGCGCACCGCGCGCCGTCACGCCTAGGTCGCCACCGGGGTGGGACTGGGCGAGCGCGACCAGCGCGGTCGCGATTTCAAGCTGGTCGGTGTTGGTGAACGAGACGGTGCCGGTGTCGGTGACCGGGTAGCTGAGCACGCGCCGGTGCTCCAAATAGGACAGGAAGTCAGCCGCACCGATCTCCAGCGTGCTGCTCGCGGCCTGGTAGCGGCTGGTCCAGATGATGCCGCCCCAGAGCAGGTCGCCGTCGCGGTCCACGTAGATGGCGGTACGGCCGGGCTCGGTGAGCAGTCGTGGTTCGCGGGTCCTGATCCCGGGGTCGTCCACTCGCAGTTGCCCGCGCAGGCTGCCGGTGTCGTTGAGCCGCTTGTCGAACGACACACCGGTGAGCGGCAGCTCGTCCAGGACGGCGCCGGTGCGCAGGTCCGCGACCAGGTAGGTGTAGGTTGCCGCCGCCATCGTCTCGGCCTCAGTACGTCGGGAAGCAGATGCCGTCCAGCGACGTCCAGGCTGTGCTGGGCTGAACATCTGTGGGGTATGGGCTGACAACTGTCCCGTCGGTTAGCACATCGATGCGGGCTGCCTGGCCGTGGGCGATCCGGGCCGACAGGATGTGCTGGAAGACCGGACGGTAGCCGACCGGAAGCACGAGGATCGGCTTCGTGACGTCACCGGACTTGACCAGGCCACGCAACCGGACCCAGCCGTCCTCGGTGATCGTGTACGCGGCGGGCGGGAACGACCCGCCAGGCGGGCTGTAGTTGACCCAGCCGTTCTGCAGGAGCGCCGGGTTCCAGACGTCCACGCTGCCGCGCGGGGGGCGGTAGGGGACCCAGGAGCTGCCCTGGCGTACCTGTAGCTGTCGGCTGTCCAAGCGGTAGATGAACACGCTGCCGGCGGCGTTCGCCGGCAGGTCGGCGTCACCACGTACGGGAAGGATGCCGCCGAGGGCGGCGGTGAACTGGCGCAGGTCGGTGAGCGTCGGCGTGCCGGCGCCGGCTGGCACCCGCACCTGCGCCAGCCGCAGGTGGAGAGGGTTGGTCACGGCCGGCGGCTGCGGGGTGGAGCTGCGCTGGCCCTCCACCACCCGTACCGTGAAACCAGGGTCCTCGCCCGGGTTGACCTCGGCGACCACCAGGTCGATCCGGGACAGCGAGGGGTCCGCCGCGGTGAGCGGCAGGTCCTTCGCCGAGTCAAGGGTGACCAGGAAGGGGCCGAGGCCAGGCCGGGCCGGGTCCTGGACCACCGCCTGGAACGGATTGACCGTGATCTTGTTCGTGCCGAGCCGGACCAGCCCGGGGTTGCCGGTGGCGTCCCTGATCCCGGCCCTGACCCGCAGCGGGTCGAGCGTGACGTCCGCGGTCGTCTGGGAGGCCACCATCATCCCGGTGGCGAGCCTCGCCTCGAAGTCGTTGATGCCGGTGACCCATCCCGGGTGCCGTTCGGGCATCGTCAGCGTTCCTTTCTGGTCAGTGGTCAGATCCAGGCGTCGCGCCAGCTGGCGGAGAGCACTGCCGGCGTGTCCGTTCGCAACGCGCCGAAGTCGACTCCGGTCGATCCCGGCGCGAGGCCGAACCAGGTCGAGCCGGGGAGCAGCGCCGCCCGGCGGGAGGCACCGTTGAGCCGTACCGTGCGGGCCGCCACGTCGACCACGAGCACGTCGCCGCCGTACAGCCGCAGCCCGAAGCCCAGCCAGCGGCCGGAGCCGGCGTCGCGGATGACCGGCTGGTCGCACTGGCCGGTGACCGTCCACACTGGCCAGGTGGTGGCCGTGCCGGCGTTGGCGAGCACCATCGACCCACCGTTCGGCGTGCCGAAGTCGAGCGGCCACTGCGGGATCGGGAACGAGATCCCGAGGCCCGGCTGCGGCAGCCCACAGAACGCGGTGCGCAGGTCGACCCCGTACCGCATCGGGTCTGGCGCGGTGAGCTGCACCGACCAGGCAAAGGTGTACGGCGTGACGTCCGTGATCTTGGTCTCGGCGGAGAGCCGTACCAGCGCTCGACGGGTGGCGTGTGGCTCCCGGACGGTCAGCTCGGCCGTGCTCGAGCCGTCGGCGAGCACGGCGGCCAACCGGTCCTTGGCGTACTCCTTGGTCGACCGGTCAGGTGCCACCGCCGTGCCTTCGAGCGTGACCACGCGCGGGCCGCGGTACGACGGTGAGTCGAACGCGCCGTCGCGTTCCGGACGGTCCGCGAGGGACAGGCGTAGCGGCGGCGACCCGGCCCAGCCCTCCTCCTTGGTCACCCACCACTCGACACCGAGGTCGTCGACGGTGTTGCCAGTCCAGCCATCGACGGCGAACACGGGCTCCTGGAGGGTGGTACCGGGCTCCCGGCCGGGAGTCGTGGTCATCGCTTCCCCGCCCATGCCAGCTCGCGGGCGACGATCCGCCCGATCTCGTACTCGGACTGCCCTGCCCGCGGGTAGACATTCACCGTGACGGGCTGTTCCGCGCCGCGCCGGGGCTGCAGGTCCAGCAGCTCCGGCAGCCGCGACAGCGGCACGATCGCCTCCGCCTGACCCGCCTCGGCGACCCGCACCAGCCGTCCGCCAACTGTGGGCATCGCAATGCCACCGGCCGCCAGCTGCGGAATCTGTGGAAGGTCGACGCCGAAGGTCTTGCCACCGACGATCGGTACCCAGTTGGGAATCGTCACCCTGAGACCGTTCAGCCCCCGGATGGCCGAGTTGACTAAGCCGATGATCGCGTTGATCGGCCCCTTGACAGCCGACAGCACCGCCTGGAACGCCGACCTGGCGAACCCGGCGAGGCCGTCCCACGCCGCCCG
>Ga0075420_100006857_pt1 | contig 10046 bp, 30 predicted proteins | sample SoiMetdeltSBSDD4_FD_75296 | JGI IMG/M metagenome (GOLD analysis project Ga0075420, IMG submission 75296) | Bulk soil microbial communities from a Populus tree surrounding site in Tennessee, USA - Soil MetaG P. deltoides SBSDD4 | ecosystem: Environmental > Terrestrial > Soil > Tree plantation...
CATTCTTCCACCAGCCACCTAAGGTCAGCAAGCGTGATCGGGCCTGTAACAGTCCTGCTGTTAGTTCGGCTTCGAGGCACTTTTCACCTCCAGAGAGAATCTAGTTAGACTTCTGTCGTCATCAACTCCTAAGAGAGGTATTGAAACCGATGACAACTTCAGTCTGTCTAGAGTCTAACATGGTCTTTGTGAGTCTATCTTCTAACTGAGCTAACTAAACGCTTGGTACGACGGTTTCCTGAGCGCCTACGGTAGCTTACTGTGCGGTCGGCAGAGTGCTTCGGCCTGATGTACCCAAGTTGACAGCCACAAGCGCACCCTTGGCCTACCTGCAACTTTGGGCCAGAGCTTACGAACTTCATCGTAGATGCGGAGAAAGCAACGTACATGTTGACTCACATCCTCTTGATGGCTTGCCAGATGGCGGTGGCTGCACCGATGAGCACGGCAAGGATGCATATAGCTGCAGCGAGCTCCACTTTAGTCCCTCGGTCCTCTTACGATGTAGTGATAGATCGCGTACGCTATGGCTATTAGCACAACAGCGCCTAGGATGGCTCCTAGCATGTCAGCCCCTCCTCCGGATCTCTGCACCAGGCTTGGTCTCCTGCTCGACTTGCTTGGCCAAGTTCTCGATCATTCTGGCCGCGTAGTCACCAGCAGGGTTCGGAGTGAAAAACTTCTCGCGGTTCATCGTAGGCGGAGGGATCGTCCCGTCGGCATTCACTGTGACGGTCCACGGCGTGTTAAACCATCTACACCGGTCATTCATGCACATGAATATCAACAAGGACGAACCTCGAGAACTGCCCCTGGGACCGGGCTTCTTCTCAGTCAGCTTGCCAGCCGTGCTGCACTTAGGACACCGACCAGCTTCCTCTAGGGTACTCTCCGCACTCATGGCAACCTCGGATCTAGTGCTGGGCGTTCCTTCTCTACGAACTCTGGTCCTGCCTCCCTTGTCAACATGACCTGGTCGTCCCAGAGAACAACGTCGTGGACCTCACCGAAGCAGTCACAACCCTCGGTCAGTATCTGCTTCGGTCCTGTCTCATCCGTGCGAACGTCAGTCAGTGCTGCTATTAGTTGGTCTAGAGTCATTGGCTGGCTCATGCTGCCTCCTCATCAGGATCTTCTCGTCCAGGCGACATGTTGATACCGAGTTCGTACCCTTGGCGCGCAAGCTCTACCAGTGCAGCATTGCCGTGAGCGAGGTACCAGATCATGCCGTACATCTCCTCGATGGTCTCGTACGCACCACCTTGCGTCTCGGTAGCGATGGTCATGTTGCAAGAGTTCCGCAGCTGACCCTTGTCGTTCACGGCGTGCTTGTATGAACCAGCCATTATGCTGCCTCGCTCCCTGCATGTACGCCACGAGTGAAAGCTTCGTCACAATCTTGCTCCCACTTGTCAAGGATCTCTTCGAGCTGCCAACGACGCCTTTCTGCAGTCTCTGGTGTCTCGTTCACCCATCCTAACGTGTTGCGGATGAACTCTGCACGTTCTGCGCCAGTCATGCTGCCTCCCTGCTTTCTAGGAGAGCTTGTACAAGCTGCTCCACATTGCTGAGGCGACTGTTTATGTCGCGCATCCGCTGTTCGAGATCGGCAACCTTGCCCACCGTTGGCCGCTTAAGAGCCTGTAGCTCGTTGAAGGCTTCCTCAGTGGGTGGACGGATCAGTAGCCAACGGGATGGAGAGTTACCACCTCCCCTGCGAAGCTGCTCCATGCAGTTGAGCTCCTTGAGCAGGCGCATCAACCGAGTGTAGTATGGGGCAGGGAAGTCCAACGAAGCAATGAGCTTCGTCAAATGTCCTTCGTACACTAACCCCTTGACTACTTCCTTGGTAGGCCCCGTGCCGTCAGTCAGATTCTCTTCTCGAGCCTGCGACTCCATCTCCTTGTAGACCTTCATACAGTGATCGTAGATCACTGATGTCGGCGTTGCTTGTTCATCGCTCATAGTCTCCCCTTGATGGCTTCAAGTGCTGCTATCCTCCCCTTTTGAGTCTCGATCAGTGTTAGGTACGCCTCAGCACCCTCCACTATGTTCAGGTCGAAGAGAGATGCAACAGGGGGGTCGTCAGCTTCGTGGTCCTTCAGGACTTCTTTCGCTTCGCCTATCAGCTGTTCGAGGCTCTCCGCTAAGACGTCGCGCTCTGCAGATGTCAAGTACAGTATGTGCATCCAGCGCAGCTCCTCTCTTCTTCTATTATACTCGGGGACACTCGGTATTATCAAGTGGGCAATAAGAAAGACCGCCGTCCTGCGACCACGCTCTCATGGGGGAACACGAGAGGATCGCCATACGCACTGCTGGGGAGAGTAAAACAGTACGATGACTCTGGAAGTAGGACGACGGCCTTCCTTTTCTCACAGACACGACCGGCTACGTCAGCTCACGACCTCATCGGTCTTCTCGATCATGCCTGCGCAGTGGGGATGGTCCGATTCGAACGGACGAGCCATGGCACTTGAGCGTTCCCCCAAGTCCAGCCAACGCCATCAGCTGGTAGCATCCCCAAACGATCGAGGCCAGGATTTCTAGCCGAGCCGACCTTCAAAGCTATCTCGGCCTTTAACATTAGGAAGATGGTCCTTCTCGATGCCGCCTTCCCCAACGACTGAAGAAGGACCATCTCCGTAAGCCGAGTAGGATTCGAACCTACACTTCCGATTCCCGTCACAGCCTGGCGGGGGCGACCTTCTAGCTGGCACTCGATCAAAGCAACTAGCCGGACGCTTCGGCTCACCTTGCTGCCCCCTAGCGCCGCTCCATTTCCGTGGAACGAGGGGCTATTAAGTTGTTGCTCGGCGTCGATCTAACCCCATCGACATGGTGCGACCTTTAAAGACGTGACCACTACGCTGTGTTGTCCCACGGGGGCAGGAGCACCTTAGCGTGTCGCACTTCCCGTCTGTTGTACTACTCGGCTTCGACGACCGGTACGGTCTCGGCTGGTGCAGCAGCGGCTTCAGCCTGAGCAGCCTTGGCCTTCTCAGCAGCCTTGGCAGCCTTCGCAGCAGCATTGGCGGAGCGCTCCTGGGTACGCTCACGCATCGCGTCCCACCAGGCCAGGCTCTCCTTGGCGATGAGCAGGTTCTCCCGCAGGATCTTCGAACCCTCCGGAACCGAACCAGTGGCGAATACACCTTCCGGCGTCGATACGTAGGTCGGCCACGGGTTCTTCGCGCCGGTCTTGTTGGCGTTGTTCAGGTACGAGTACACCATCTGCGGCGGTACGACGTTGGTCTTCACGTCGATCCGACCGTGCTTGTTGCTCACACCCAGCTCGGCGAGGTGGGCAGTGAGAACCTTGGCGAACGCGACAGGCGTGATGTAGCCCTCCGGCGCAGGCTCACGTGCGGGCTGCTTCTCGGCCTTGGCAGGCTTTGCGGCGGTTGCAGGCGCCTCAGGGATGACGTCGGTCTCTTCGTCAGGGACCTCGTCGGCGGTCATGGCATCGACGTCAACGTCCAGGTCGACATCCTCCGCCACGTCGTCCTCGGTAGAGACGGTGTTCGCCTCTTCGGTCTCGAGGTCTTCGAAATCAGGCGTGGTGCTCTGAGTCATTGCTCTCTCCTTTGATTTGTACTTTCTTACTTCTATACTACCCCTGCTTCAAGATCTAATCACGGGGGCAGTTTCGGGTCTCTTTTTCCGTCTATGTTCACTGAAGCTCTGGGTCGTTAGCACCCAAAGGATAGTCGTGGTCCGCGTCGCTCTCGAGCTCCCAATCTTCTTGGGTGGCGTCCTTGTCGGACACATCGATGGCCTCTACTACGACCTCGTCCTTGGTTACTTTGTCACCATCTTCCAGTGCGTAGGCGAACTGCTCCCACCGCTCGCTCTTGTCGAGGGCCTTTTCGTACTCGATCGCATCCCCAACGCTTTGGTTCGGGTAATAGCGATCACTGAACGGTACTTCACTCACGACCGTGATGGTGTGCGTGATGCGGATTGCTTTCGCCATCTGGACTCCTTAGCTTGTAGATTTTTCTGCTCTCTTTAATTATAACGCAGCCCCAAAGGCTCAATCAAGATGTCGCTTTTTACCGGGTGCCGTAGTAGATCGCCAAGCCGACTGCTAGCAGAACACAAAGCAGACCTATTGCGATCTTCGTGTACTTGAAGTCATCGTTCTCGCTCATGCGCTCTCCTATGCTAGTACAACGACAGCTATGACTGCTAGCACGATCGCTGCGATGATGACTAACCTTTTAACGTTCATTCCTCTCCTTTACACTGCAGCTGTCCAGGGCCGTGTGGAGCTCTTTTGCGGACGAGTGGACATTCAGGATCTTGAATGCGTCTGCAGTCGAATAAAAGCTCCACACCGCCCTTGTGTCATGCCGTTAGAGCTAGTTCTTTCCAGAACGACCACCAAGCTAGTCGGTAATCGTCCCAACGCTTCCATGGCCTGTAAGCCTTTCGAGCGAGTCCGTCACGATCAGGCTGGTGTCCTCCCCTGTAGAAGCGCCTTCCGAACCGACCTCTGCCTTCGCGCCCCAGCTTTTCTAGGACACCCCACGATTGCTGGAACTCTTCCCATCTGTGTCTCATTTACTTTCCATCCTTTCCAGTACGCGCAGCCAAACGAGCCTTGATCACCTCCGGGTCAGCCCTGAACGTGCCATTCTCGGGCGCCGGCTTCACGATCGGCTGAGGCCCGGTACCGGTTGACTCCTCCTTTAGCTGCAGAAGGGTGTCCGTTTTCTCGTGGAAGACTCCATCGTCTGTCTCATGAACCTTGACACCACTGTCGTCCAGAAGTTGTTTGATGTCATCCTTCTTGAGCTCACCTGTCTCTAGCATGGTACGCTTGGCAGCCTGAACGACCTGTGTAGCCTGTTCTGCCAGAGCTGCTTCCACTGCCATGCCCTTGCTGTCAGGACGTGACTGAAGGTACCTGATCTGCATCACCATGTCGAACAGCGCCGCGAGTTCCTTGTGCAGGTACGCCAGGTCCTGTGAGCAATCGCTTTGGTAGATGCCTTGCTCAGCTCCTGCTTGCAGTGAGCCGTACCTGTCAACGATCCATATGGTTCGCACTGCACAGCCTATTGGACTATCTACGTCACAGTTGCCCTTGTAGTGCTCCTGCATCCGCTCCTCAAGTCGGGCAATGTTCTCTAGCAGACCTTCTACGAACCAGCCTGCCATGTCCTTGCCGACGTTGAACTGAAAAGCGTTGGGCTCGTTCAGGTTCGGCCTTGTTACGGTGTTCACTTCTCCTCCTCGGAGTCCGTTTTGGTGTCTGCTATGTACTTTTTGTCACCAGTCTCGAACGTAAGATCAGGTTGGTAGCTTGGGTGACGCTCTCTTGAAGCTCTTAGCGCGCTGGCAGGAAGATGCTTGACGGTGTTCTCTGACTTGTAGCCGGAGCGGATCTGGATCAGCTCCTCAGTCATCTTGGTTCCGGGATAGTGATAGTGACCGCTAGGGTCTCCTTGGTGCAGGATGTGTTGGTAGGCTAGTATCGTTGCTACACCTTCCCAGCTGAGGGGCCGATCCTCCTCGCCGATCAGGCTGTCACGCAAGAATGCAGATTCCCACTCACGGAGCGAGAACTCACACACGTCGATGTCTCGCACCTCTACCACTACAGTGTACCTATACATTAGGTCTCCACCTCTCGATCACCTCTCTGAGCCAACCACTGCGGTGTTTAGTGTCAACTGTCATATCAGAAGGCAGCTCCATGTCTGGATCGAGTGCGTCCAGTGACCACGTGTAGCCCTTTAGGCTGGACTTCAACATGTACCAGATGACCAGATCCAGGTTTGGGTACTTGGGGTGAGGTCTTATTCTTGTCAGGAATACAGCTTCGTCCCCCGCATGACGGGTGTGATCACCCGGCTGCAGATCACGAATGCGCACTTAGTCCTCCGGCTTGTAGATGTGATGCACCATCTCGTCTGCGCCTGCCTCTACTGCGTTGGCGATAGCCACTAGAAAGTGCCTCTCCAACTCGTCCGTCAGGTCCTGCAGGATCAGGCGAAGGTGGTCGTGCCCAGGCGCGCCCTCTAGTGCTGGACGTTTGGCGAAGACGATTTTCTTGATCTTTTCTAGTGCTTCCTTCTCATCCATGGATCTCCCTCCATCTCTTCCAGTAGCGTGTGATGCGTGGGTGTTCGACGTTGGTTTGAAATTGTGACAAGAGGTGGCTCATGCAGTACGTACCACTCTTGGCGTCGGAGTTCTTCAGTGCCTTGAACACCCAACGTGCAGGATTTTTGCAGGCGTACTTGTCCTTTAGCGTTGGATCGAAGACGTGCTTTGACGACATCTTGTAGAGAGCCTTCAAAGGCATGCTGGACCAGCGGAAGCCATCACATGGCACGCTGTGAGTTCGAACGTATCTCACGAAGGGAAGTGACTGCAAGAATGCTCTACGCTCTGCAGCACTAAGGGTTCGTTTGCTCTCCTCCATTGGTGTGCACCTCCTTTCAGGAATGTACTCGTTACTGTAACTTTGACCACTTTCTGGTAGTTAGTGCAATAACGAGTACAAACCTGACCGGACGTTAGTAGTTAGGATCCGTAGAGCTGCGCATTGCAGGCTTTGGCGGGTCGAGCTTGTTTGCTAGGCTCCGTAGAGCGCCAGCAGCAACTTCAGCATGACCAGTCTGTACCACAAACGTCTCTGCCCACGTCTCAGTTGGCTCTTCACCTGTCTTGCCGTACTTGATCTGCTTCTCCTGCATTATGACCTTGTACACCACTACGACCTTCCCCTTGTTGCGTACGTTACAATGATACCGACCCCTATAAATAGGAGTAGTCCACTGCAGCCCAACCCTACGCTTGTCTGTAGCAGGTCAGCTATCACGGCTGCGACGCCTAGCCAGAGCCCAGATGGCTGCTGCGCTGGCAAAGATGATCAGTGCTACACAAGCTACTGATGCGACCGTGCCCGAAGTACCTTTGAGGTCAATCACTTTCCCTCCATTTTGTCACTCCACGCCACTCGCGTGTCCGACGTAGTTCCTCCGGTGCGTAGAGGTACTCTGATGTTTTTCCGTTCTTGTCAGTAACCCAGAGTCCCACCGATGCGTTGTCAAAGTACACAGTCACTTTGCCCACATGCCTCGGTAGTGTCGCAGTTACTGCCTCGTCGCCTGTCTGCAGGTAGGTTCCGTTGCAGTCCTGGCGATCTACTTCCGGCACGTTGTACGTTTTGTACATTACGACTCCTTCCGTGCTAATGCTTGTCCTAGTGCGAAGTACGCCATTGCAGTGTCGTCAGCATCCTCCATCATTGCGACAGCCTTGCTTGCGTGGTAGTCCTCAATGAAGGCCAGAAGAGCTGCGAACGGAATTCGTAGCTCGGCGATGTGGTAGTCACCAGGCTCTATGCCCTCGTCTCGAGCTTGGCTGGCGCTGACCGAGTAGTTGTGAACGGCTGGCATCCCCACCCTGGTAGGCACGTTGATCGCGACGTTGCCAGAGTAGTCACCGTTGTAATGGATGTTGACTTGTGTTACCTCTCGAGCTGGACGCTGACCGTCTTCGTTGTAAGCTGCATCCTTCCAGTGAAAGGAGTGCATACCTACGACTCCTTCGGGTCGAACCACTGTCGAACGTCGAGGTACAGGCTTCCATTCTTACGCATCACGACGGTAACACGGTACTCGCCTGTGCCGAACGGCATTGCCGCTGTGAGCTTGGTGCCGAAGTCGTCTCGGGACTTCTCCCACTCGATACCGTTCACTGTCTTGCTGTAGTCCTGGATGCCTTGCAGCACCTTCGAACTCTTTCCTTCGTCCTGCAGGTCATCACCTTCGACGCCCTTGTAGCCGTTGGTGATTTCACTCATGACCTGGTAGAACCAGTCCAGCGTCTCTTGGGTCATGGTGAAGAAGCCACCCTTACCCGGCTTCAGATCATTGTTCACTTGCCCTCCTCAGGCTCCGAATGAAGAGCTGCTCTAAGCAACCCGAACCGTACTCGAAATCCACTCGTTCGCTAAAGCAGGCATGCGGACCTCGAGTACGATTCTAGCTACTCAGATGCGTAATCACTGCTCCCAGGCGAACCCTAGGTCTGCAGTTGGGCTACTGTCGTTGCCGTACCCGTGTTCGTACTGTTGTGGCTTGTCAGCAGCCTTGTCCATCTTGTCCTTGTACTTGTCGATCCGAGCACGGTGGACCCGGCCGGCGACGAGGATGTTGCCGGTGCTGGTCACACAAGGCTTGTTGGGCTTCGCTTTGCATTGCGGGCAGCCAACCTTGTACTCCTTCGGAGCAGGCTTCTTGTTTGCGCCAGGCCTACCCCTAACAGCCTTCGGCTCTTCGACCTGAACGATCTTCTTTGACATTGCTAACCCTCCTGTTGGGTGTACACTTTTTGCAGGCGTGCTGTGTGAGGTGTTCTTGCTACTTGCTTCGCACCTGTCTTACAGGGCGACTGCTTCCGTGCTAGGCAGGTTGGACAGTCATACTGCATGCTAGCACGGAACAGTTCATTTTGAAACCACTTCTCCCGTGACACTACTCCCTCCTGACCTGCATACAATTGTTGGCTGCTGATACACTATCAGCAACCCTGTCGCGATGACTGCCCATGCCGTAACGATTGTAAGGCACGCAGCCATGAATCTGGCTCCGAGTGTCATTTCCTTCCTCCTCCAGCCTACAAGACTAGGCCGGCCTTCTCCTCGTCCAGAGCTTGGCGCCACTTGGTCTCGCCCTGCTCCAAGATCTCTCTGACGAGATCGCTAAAGCCCATCCTGTAGTCATGGGCGAGTGCCTGTAGACGTGCCTTCAAGCCGTCCTCGTCTCGCACGTTGATGCTGTTCTTGCTCACGCAGATGGCTCCTTCTGCCCGACAGGCCATTTCCTTTCGCAGTTCCTACACTGTACCTTCGTTGGTGCGAACCTTCCCACTACTTGGTACTGGTGTCCATGCTGTGCGCAGTAAACCCAACCTTTCGGGGCCGTCTTGGAGTACTTCGACGCCTCTTCAAAGAGTGCATCAAGAGGATTGGCCATGCTAGCTCCTCCGATTGAGCCAGTTGTAGTATGCAGGAGGCCATGGTAGAAGTACACGCCAGTTCCATGGGTAGTTACTCCTCCTGCCGTAGAGAGGGTAGCGCCAGTGCATGTAGTTGATTGTGGATGCCGCAATTGTGCACCCCACAACAATACCAATGACCCCTTCTACCATTGCTGGCTCCTTACGAGATAGTGATGCCGGACCAGTCTACTTTGTGCTGTGAGTTAAGCCGGTACGTACGAGGACCGATCCGAATCTCTCCTGCTGCATGCATCCTTTGTAAGTACTGCATTACTTGATGGAACCTGATCTCCTTGTTGCAGCACTGTTGCAGTATTCTGAATGCTGCAGCGCCAAGTATGTCGTGGGGAGATTCGTCTCCTAGGTAGTACCGAAGCCCCATGAGCCGAACGGTGACAGGCATAGCAGACAGTTGTGCATCCCTGAACTCTTTCCAGGTAGAGCACTCATAGGGCTCGCTCCACGCTGGTCTGACTCCCTGGCTAGCAGCCTGATCAAGCAGTCTGTACAATTCGTCGTCGGTTTCAGGCACATCGCCTTCGTCTAGGTCGTGGATGTAGACTCCGTGAACAACGAACTCGTCGTCATCCCCTACAGATGTCGGAAATCCTACCTCTAGAGCATCACCGTCGTCATCGTCTACCATGCGCGGCTTCATGGTGTACTCCGCACGTCAACTTTGACTGGGAAGCGGTTCTCTAGGGTGCGCATGTGGTAGATGCAACCGACAGGATCCTCCTTCATATGCTGGCCCAGACTCTCAATCTTAGCAGGTCCACTGTTGTCTGGAACGTCGACTTCCCACGTTGCTGTTACGTACAGTTTCATGACAGCGCTCCTGCTAGTACACGAAGGACCAGGAGACCTCCTGCGAAGCCTAGTGCGATCGAAACCGTAAGTACGAACTTAAACATGTTACACCTCCTTCTACAACAGATGCAGGTGGCGAGCTGCTTGGCACAAGTGTTCGAACATCTTGCCTTCGGTAAGGTTTCCTGTGTAGTTGCATAGCCTCTTGTTAGGAC
>Ga0075420_100006858_pt1 | contig 10045 bp, 6 predicted proteins | sample SoiMetdeltSBSDD4_FD_75296 | JGI IMG/M metagenome (GOLD analysis project Ga0075420, IMG submission 75296) | Bulk soil microbial communities from a Populus tree surrounding site in Tennessee, USA - Soil MetaG P. deltoides SBSDD4 | ecosystem: Environmental > Terrestrial > Soil > Tree plantation...
ACCGCTACGGATACCGGGCCTCTGCATCCTGCACACGTCGAGGGTGCGGTCCCGAGATCCGGAGTCACGTCAATGCACTCGTTCGCTCGTTGCGTCATCGCTGGCGCCCTGCTCACGTTTCCGTTGGCAGCGCACGCGCAGACCGCTACGGCCCCGCGACACTCGACCCCGAGGATGTGGGCGATGCTGTCCGCTGGCCGCGGCGATCTTCAGGTGAACTGCGGCATCTGTCGCCGCAACGATCAATCGTCCTGGGCCGCCGATGTGTCGATCGGCGGATGGTTGAGCAAACGCTCCACCCTGGGCGGCGAGCTCGCGGCATGGCGCCTCGGCGGCGAAGAGGCGACACAGCGCGTCATGATGCTCAGCGGCGTCAGCCAGTTCTATCCGATGGAAAACCGACGCGGATTCGCGAAGCTCGGCGTCGGCATGATGGCGTATCGCTCGACCGACGGCGAGCAGTCGTTGTCGGCGCGCTCCCTCGCACTTCAGGTCGGGCTCGGGTGGGATTTCACGGTGGCCGAACGTTATGTCGTGGCGCCACAGGTCGGTCTCGTTCAGGGCTTCAATGGTGGCCTGTATCTCGACGACGACCGCGTGACGGGCGCGTCGCAGGTCAAGCTCGTCCGGTTCGGCCTCGGCGTGGGGGTGGGCCGATGATGCGCGCACATCGAATTATCGGCGCTCTGACACTCGCGGCGACGATCGCGTGTGCGGGCGATGATAATGGCGCGTCGCCGGAGCCGATCGTTGCGACGGGACCCTCCCGCGCGTTCAGCCTCTGGGCGCCCGGGCCTAACGACACGTGCACGAAGGAACAGCACGACGCGTATTCGGTCGTCGGCCCGGACGGAAAGATGTATCCCACGTGGCACCCGCCGCTTGATCCGAGCGGCTGTTCGTTCGGGCACGAGCACGGACGTGATCCGCGCGGCTCGGACCTCTATGGAATCGTCGGTGACATGCCACTCGGCGTCGCGAACGAGGCGCTCGAGACGTGGGATCCGGCGAATCCCCGGCGAGAGGACCATGTCGGGCACAAGATCGACTGGGAGAACGACGTCCGGATGAAGGTGAACACCCCGGTCGCGGAGGCGCTGCTGGAGGTCACGTGCGACGTGCTCGTGAAGCTCCATCAGGGCACGCACTCGAAGGATGCGTTCACGAACAACCTGCACGAGATGGTCTACCACATCCGGTGCAACGACGGCGCCGAAGCACACCTGACGTTCATGGCCGCGATCGGAACGCCGGGTGAGTTCGTGCGATCGTGTAATCACGAGCAGCACGTGACCGTCGGTGTCGCGACGCCACCGAACTCGCCGAACGGCGGGGGCAAGCGCATCGTGCCCGACCTGGGGTGCGTGCAGCAGTTCCTCGTCAACAACGACGGCAACAGCTCCGACTTCGGGACGGGACTGCACGAGAGCTGGCAGACATCGAACGCCATCAGAACGGCCGACGGCCACACGCTCGCGTCGTTCGACCCGTACTTCCAGGTGAACTTCCCGAGCCGGTACTACGACCCGGCGCAGGCGTCGCTGGTGGGGCGCCCCATCGACCTCTGCTTCCTGCCGGTGGCACGGGCGCGAGGCGGGGCGTGTCAGGAGTCGATCCGCAACGGCGCGACTGCCGGAGTTGCCTACGACGATCCGAAGTCTGCGTTCAACGGAGTGCAGCGGCACGTCGACATCAACTCGATCCATATCAGCAACCGCAACGGTCCCAACGTCTGGTACACGGACCCGTTCGGTCGAAACGGGAAGCCGGAGCCGTTCCCGGGGTCGGTGCGGCAGGTGCTCTCGAAGGTCGACAACGCCGGGCTCCGGATCTCGGGTCCGGGGATCGGGTTCGGCCGGTACTACGGAGGCACCGGCACGCACGCCCCGAACTAGAGCGTTCAAGGGGTCAGGTTTCTTGAAACGCGTGAGCGTTTCAAGAAACCTGACCCCTTGAACCCTTGAACCTTGGGACGAATGGGCGACTGCCGGAAACCGGCGCCCCCAAGCCTGCCGTAGGGAGGTCCTGTCCCCCCTCGGCGAGGCAATGCGTGCGCGGCATTCGTTCGGTGGTCATCCCCGCGGTCGTTGGCGCCGCATTCGCTGCCAGCGCTGGTGATGCTTCCGCCCAGAGACGACCTCCGAGCATCTCGGGACCGTCGGATACGACCCGTCAGCGTGTCGTCGTCCGACCGAACCGCCGCCCTCGCCGCCCCGAGCCGTACCGGCGCCGCGAAACCCTGCCTGAGCCAACCGACGCAGTGCTCTCGCGGGCCTTTCGCGATACGCGCGCGCGCGAGACGGTCACGACCGCCCGCGCCGCTCGCCGGCACCAGGACTCGACCCTAACGAGTTACGACGCGACGGTCAAACAGCGGATGTCCGCCGGCCTCAACGTCAAGGCCATTGGCAGCGATCGCCTGCTCTTTCGCACGGAGCTCGCCGCGCGCGTTCGCTGGTCTCGGCCCGACCGCGTATGGATCGACATTCTCGGCGCGCGGAGTGCCGTGCCCGCGTCCTTCCCCGGCGCGAAAGTCCTCTCCGGATTCGCTCAGCTCGTGCCGATCCCGTACTTCACGGGCAGCGAAAGCCTCATGTGGTGGTTCAACCTCGACGGTGGCGACGAGGATCCGGACGACACACCGTTTTCCTACGTCCATCCACTCGAGACGGGCGCCGAGCACGTGTACCAGTATCGATCGGGAGAATCGGCAACGATCCGGCTGCCCGGCGACCGCGAGCTCGTCCTGCGCGAGGTCATCGTCGTCGCGCGCGAGCGCGCGCCCGATCTGATCGACGGCTCGCTCTGGTTCGAGACGTCCAGCGGACAACTGGTGCGCGCCGCGTTCCGGCCCGCAGCGCCGCTCGACATGCTGAAGTTCATCGGCGAAGACTCATTCGACGATGTGCCGGCGCCGGTTCGTGCGACCATGCTCACGCCGTTCGAATTCTCGATCGAGTCTTTCACGATCGATTACGGTCTCTACGGTGAGCGGTGGTGGCTTCCGCGGTCGCAGACCGCACGCGGTCAGATGCGGCAGGGATTCATCCGCTCCACCGCGACGATCGACCAGAGCTTCCGGTATACGGATGTGAACGGCCGCGACACGCTCCCGACGATGCCGTTCGGTCGACGCCGCCTTGGCCGTGAGATGGGCGACGACATGAACCTCGTCGTCGGCGGAATCGTGGATGGCGTCGTCCCGGGCAACCAGTTTCGGCGGCGGCGCGAAACGGACTTCGACTGCGCTCCGGGGGACACGAGCGTTGGGCGCCAGCGCCGCGGCGACCTGCGAATCGCGATCTCGATGCCGTGCGACTCGGCGGCGCTGATCCATTCACCGGAGCTGCCGCCGTCCATCTTCGACAAGGGTGAAGAGGAGTTTGGCCTCGCCGATGCCCGCGCGCTCGCGAAAGAGCTGAATCTCGCCATCCCCTCGATCACGAGCGGATCGAGCACGTCTGCGTCGAAGACGACGCTTCAGTACGGGTGGAGAAACGGCCTCCTCCGCTACAACCGTGTCGAGGAGCTCTCGGCGGGGCTCCTGGCCGAACGGCCGTTGGGACGAGGTTGGAACGGCGCGGCGCTCGTGCGGCTCGGCACCGGAGACCTCGAGCCTAACGTGACGCTCAGGGCGACTCGAGGCGTCGACCAGCGCGCGATCACGGTCGCTGGCTACCACCGTCTCGAGAGCGCGAACGACTGGGGCGACCCGTTCGGCCTCGGTGGATCGTTGTCCTCGCTCGTGTTCGGCCGCGACGAGGGCTACTACTACCGGAGCTCGGGTGGCGAGATCACCAGCACGCGTGCCCCGAGCCCGGGAACGGGCGTCACGTGGCGGCTGTTTGCCGAGCGACAGCACAAGGCGTCCGTGGAGACGAACCTGTCGCTCCCGAACGCGTTCCGCGGTGCGCGGTTCGATCCGAACGTCGCCGCGGTGACTGCGTCGGAAGCCGGCGTGGCGACGCGGTTGAGGGGGACATACGGACTCGACCCGAACGGGTTCCGACTGTCGGCGGATGTCCGAGCGGAGGCGGCTGCCGGGACGTTCGACTATGGTCGCGTGGCGGGCGACTTCAACGTCGTGCGCGGGCTGTTCAAGGACGTCGCGGTTTCGATGACGTTCGGAGGTGGCACGAGCGGTGGTACGCTGTCGCCCCAGCGGGCGTGGCAGATCGGCGGCACACACACGGTCCGCGGCTTCGGCCCAGGAACACTGTCCGGCGACTCGTACTGGCTCGGCCGAGCGGAGCTGGCCCTCGGCGGTAGGGTGCTGAAGCCCGTTCTGTTCTACGATGCAGGCTGGGCCGGCGCGCGTGACACGTGGAGCCAGAGCGTCGGCAACATTCGTGGCGCGGGCGGCGGTGTGTCGTTCCTCAATGGCCTCGCTCGCGTCGACCTCGCCCGTGGCGTCGACCCGCGAAGCGCCTGGCGCGGGCACCTCTACGTCGAGGGGGCGTTCTAAGGTCACCGGTTGCTCGGTAGTCGGGGTGATCCGGAGCGAAGCGAAGGCTCATCGCCATCCCGGGAGAGCGGTGTCACCCTGAGCGCAGCGAAGGATCTTCGTCGTCCCGGCAGAGGGCACTCGGGCGGGAAGCTGAGGCCCTTCGTCGCTGGCTCCTCGAGGGCAGGCGGCCGCCGCCTCGGGATGACCGCTGTCTTGCTCTTCACCGAGAGATCGCGCACGATAGGTATGGCGGCGTGCCAGCGATTCGTTACGCCGCCAGCGAAACGAGCGTCCAGTGCAGACGACGATGACGTCGTCGGGGAACCCGACCTGTCGCGTTGGCCTCATCGTGCGCCTAACGTTATCGATTCTGCTAGTCGCCGCCACGATCGTGCCTCCGCTCGGCGCGCAAGGCGACAGTGCGCATGCCCTCCCTCGCGGCGCGAACGGACCGCCTCCGGCCAGCCCCCTGATCAGCCCGCGCGCCCTCGAGGATGTCGCGCCCGACCCGCACACGGTCGAGGTGTACCTGACGGCGAGTCCCAATCGCCTCTCGCTCGTTCGCGGATCGACGACTGACGTCTACGCCTACAACGGGCAGGTCCCTGGCCCGACGCTGCAGCTGCGAGAGGGTGATCGCGTCATCGTCCACTTCCGAAACAACCTGCCGGTGCCGACCACCGTGCACTGGCACGGCCTCCACATCCCGGCGTCGTCCGACGGGAGTCCCTTCCACCCGGTCGCTCCCGGAGCTCGGCACGACTACGTCTTCACGATCCTTCGCGGTGCCGCGGGCACGTACTGGTATCACCCCCATCCGCACCATCAGACCGGATATCAGGTGGCGAAGGGGCTCTACGGCGCGATCGTCATCCGGGCCGCGGACGATCCGCTGCCGGCGTCGCTGCCGGAGAAGCTGCTGATCCTGTCGGACAATCGGTTCCTCCCCGACGGCTCCATCGATCTCCCTGATCAGACCACGCTGCAGGGCGGCATCGACTTCGAGAACGGGCGGGAAGGCAACGTGCTGTTCGTGAATGGCCAGGTCATGCCGACGGTCACCATGCGCAGCGGCGAGGTGCAACGGTGGCGAGTGGTGAACGCGTCGGCCGCGCGCGTGTACAGGCTGGCCCTCACCGGACACACCTTCCTCCATGTCGGAAGCGATGGCGGGCTGTTCGAGCATCCGGTCGAGCTCACCGAGCTGACCCTCGCCAACGGCGAGCGCGCCGAGCTGCTCGTACGCGCCACGGGAGCGCCCGGGACTCGCGCGACGCTCCAGACTCTCGCGTACGACCGCTACATACCGCAGACGCGGCCGAAGGATTGGAACCAACCGCGTGATCTACTCGCCGTTCAGTACACCCACGACGCGCCGGAACCGCCCGCCACGCTGCCTAACGTGCTGCGCCACGTACCCGCGCTGGACACCACGCGGGCGTCTGCCACGCGGGTCATGGCGCTCAGCCAGGGCATGATCAACGGCCGGATGATGGACGTGAGCCGCGTCGACGTCAGCGCGCGGCTCGGAGCGACAGAGATCTGGCAGATCGAGAACCTCGTCGGCATGGATCATCCGTTCCACCTGCATGGCTTCCAGTTCCAGGTGCTCGAACGGAACGGCGTGCCGGAACGCGTCCGCCGCTGGAAGGACACGGTGAACGTCCCGAAACACGAGACGGTGCGGCTCATCGTCAGGTACGATCGGTATCCGGGGAAGTGGATGTTCCACTGCCACATCCTCACCCACGAAGATCACGGCATGATGGGCATACTCGAGATCCGGTGACGGCGGTCATCGGGAGGCGGACATGATGCGGTCAACGAAGCATCTCTACGCGCTCGCCACGACAGGGCTCCTTCTGCTCGCCGCCTGCTCGCGGCCGGGCGCCCTGGTGTCGTCGTCCCGTTCTGAACCGGGCGACGTGCGCGCTGGCAGCCGCGTCGAGCGCCAGGACACCCGATCCGAAGCGCAGGGCGTCACCGCGCAATTACTCCGTGGCCGAGCGCTCGTCATCGAGCACGCGTGCAGCGGATGCCACAGTGGCACTGCCGCCTTCGATCCGGCAATGCCGGGCTACCTCGCTGGCGTGCAGTCACCGACCGGCGCGTTCAACATCGAAGGCTTCAAGACGCTGCCGCGGAATCTCACCCCCGATAACGAGACGGGCCTTGGACGATTCACCGAGCGCCAAATCTTCAACGCGCTCCGCTTCGGGTTACGGCCCGGCGAGACGCCCGACGTGGAAATCACGTCGACGACGCCCGGCCAGGGGAATTTTCCTGCCCGGCCGAAGTACATGGCGCCCCCGATGCCGTGGCCGGACTGGCGCCACATGTCCGACCAGGAGCTCCGGGACATCGCCGCATATCTGAAGCGCGCCGTGAAACCCGTCAGGAACAAGGTCGCAGACAGCGAAGGCCCGCCCGACTTCTGGGCGAGTGCGTACAAGGAGCGGATCGGCCCGTACCCGCCGGTTCCCTTCCCATCCGCGAACGAAGTCGGGGCGCCAACAGGCGGCGAACAGCTGGTGCGCGGACGTTTGCTGGTGATCCACCACGCGTGCGGCGACTGCCACGGGGGCGTCGACAATCCGGCGGCCGACGGGTGGCTGATCGGTGCGCGCACGCCCACGGACACGTTCGTTGTCGGGCCGTTCATCACGCGCGCTCGCAACCTGACGCCGGACAACGAGACGGGACTCGGGCGGTTCACCGAGCGGCAGATCTTCAACGCGCTGCGCTTCGGACTGCGACCCGGGGAGACGCCGGACGTCGAGATCACGTCGACAACCCCGGGCCAGGGAAACTTCCCGGCGCACCCGAAGTATCTCGCGCCGCCGATGCCGTGGCCGGCGTGGCGCCACATGACCGATCAGCAGCTGCGCGACATCGCCGCGTACCTCAAGCGCGGCCTCAAGCCCGTGAGGAACAAAGTGCTGGACAGCGAGGGGCCGCCCGACTTCTGGGCGAGTGAGTATACGCCTGCCAAGATCGGCCCGTACCCCGCATCGCCATTCCCGACCGCGAACGAGAAGGCGCCCTAGAGAAGCACGGCGCGTCGCTGCGGCCAATGCAACGGAGCCCCGGTCGCTCTGCACGACCGGGGCCCGATGCGTGAACGCCGCCTCCAGTTACCGGCTTGCCGTCGTGCGCTTCAGGACTTCCGCAACATCGAGCATCTGAATGCTGCTGCCGCGCTCTCGCTCCGCGGGATAGGCCACGTATTTCCCGTCAGGCGAGAGCAGGTGCCCCCACTTGCTGCCTGGATCACCCTTCGAGAGCAGGATCGGGTTCTGCGGGTCGGCGAGCTTGACCAGCGCTATCTCCGCGTTAGGCGCGCCGCGCGGCTGGGCAATCATCGTCAGCCCGCTCCCGTCACGGAGCCAGAAGGTCTCGTAGTAATACTCGAAGGGCAGCACGAACGTCTGTGGCGTGCCGGAAAGCTTGCCCGTCTCGTCGAAGCGGAAAATCGTCATTGGCTGCGCCGGGCCGTTGACGTAGAGCGCCAGCATGCGGCCGTCATGCGACCACGTGAATTCGCCGATTGTCGGCGTCCTGGGATATGACGCAATCGTGACGGCGGGCTCGCCGCGGCGCGGGATCACTCGAAGGCGGGTCGAGTCGCCCGCGCGCTCCGTGTACGCAACCCGATCTCCAGCGACAGCGAACGACGCGGACCCGACGACGCTGCGCGGAAACTCGGCGATCACCCGCGCCGGACTGCCGAGACGCATTGCGCGGATCTGCAGCCGGTCGCCGCCGACTTGGAGGAAATGGAATTCATCGCCCGTGATGCCGTAGTACATCCCACCGGCGGGCGTGATGCCGCAGCATCCCGAACCGATGATATTCTCGGCCAGCACCGTGCGACGGCCGTCGGCGAGACGTTGCGCGGTGAGCGTCCAGCCGGTCGACACCCCGGGACGCCCCTCCCTGAAGATCAGATGTCCGTCCTGAATGCCGGTGATCTGTACGGGGTCGGGAATCTGAACGCGCGACTTCGAGGATCCGTCCACACCAACGACACGCAGGTATTGCGCGTTAGGCTCTTCCTCGGCGATGTGTACCTGCTGCCCATCCAGGCTCCACCCGATCCCCCATTCGTAGCTCTCGCCACGTCCGATCGCGCGCGCCACGCCGCCCGTCACCGGCACGATCTTCATGGTGGCGAGCGTGTTGTCGCTCCGGCCCAGTAAGTATCGACCGTCGGGTGAGAAGCCGATCTGGTTCAGTCGGGGAACACGCACCGACGCGACTTCGCGGCCATCCATCGTGAACAACCGCATCACCGACCGCACACGACCTTCCATTGTCACGAAGTACTTCCCATCGGGCGTGACAGGCCCCATGCCGCCTTGGACGCGTGCGAGGACGCTCGGTGGGCCGCCGTCGACACCGACGCGCAGGCGCGTGGACATCTCCCCGACGCGAACGTGGTAGGTGATCGATCGGCTGTCCGCTGACCAGGCGAGCCACCCGGGTGCCCCGAGGAAGTCGCTGCCACTCGCGTCGACGAGCGTGCGCCCATTGCCACCGGCAGCGGGGATGATACGGAGCTTGTTGTCCGGGGCGGCGACGTACGCGATCGTCCGTCCGTCGGGCGATACAGCGGCACGTGTTCGTGGCGCGACGCGGACGGGATCCAGTGCCACCTGCCTCGGTGCCGTCGTCAGCGTGCCGGCGCGCGTATCGAAGGCCGCGCCGACAAGATACATGTTCACGTCGCTCGGTCCGCGCCGCGCGAGCGATGAGGTGAAGATCAGCCGGTCTCCCTGCGGCGAGATGATCGGGTCCTGATGCACGCCTTTGTCGGCAAACAGCTCGCGCGCCTCGCCGCCGGTCATCGAGCGGATCATCAGGCGTGTTTCCTGATTCGAGAGCGAACGAACGAATACGAGCCAGCGCCCATCCGGCGAGACAATCGGGCGGCTTGCGATGATCGAGTCCGAGCTGAAAAGCGTGCGAATTGGCGCGCTCTCCTGTGGGTGCGCGATCGAAGGAACCAGTACCGCGGCCGCGACGACCGCGACGAGCGTCCTGCGCATGGAGATCCTCCGGGGAGGTGAGGGTTTGTCCGCCCCCCATGACAAGCGACGTGCCCAAGCGCGCATCACACGCAACCTGTTGATGTCACTCGGCTTACTACCCGCACACGCCCAGCGAGCCCGATTCGCGTGGTCAACCTCCGTTACTATCGCTGTCACGTTCCTTTACCACGCCGACCGCGAGCGCGTACTTCTCGATCAACCGGTCGAGCGTGGGACGCGAGACGCCGAGCCGCAGCGCTGCCTGACGCTTGTTGCCACCGGTCTTTCGCAGCACTCGCTCGACGTGCACACGCTCCATCGCCTCGAGCGAATCGTCATCCGCGTCCGGGAAACCATTGGCGGCCCCCTCATCGGCCAGGCGCCCGAGCCCGAGCGACAGGTGCTCGACTCCAATCACGCCGCCGCGTGCAACCACCATCGCGCGCGCAAGCGTGTTCTCGAGCTCGCGAACGTTTCCGGGCCAATCGTAGGACCCCAGTCGCCGCTCGATCCAATCGAGCACGACGCCCGAGGCATCGGGTCGCCCGACGCGCGAGCAGACCTCGTC
>Ga0075420_100006860_pt1 | contig 10044 bp, 6 predicted proteins | sample SoiMetdeltSBSDD4_FD_75296 | JGI IMG/M metagenome (GOLD analysis project Ga0075420, IMG submission 75296) | Bulk soil microbial communities from a Populus tree surrounding site in Tennessee, USA - Soil MetaG P. deltoides SBSDD4 | ecosystem: Environmental > Terrestrial > Soil > Tree plantation...
CAACGGTTGCGCGCGCCCCAGACGACGGCTGTCATGCGTCCTCCGGGCTCGAGGACGCGAAGCATTTCGCGCATGGCCTGCAGCGGATCGGGCACGTACATCAGACCCAGGCCGCACAGCGCCACATCGAAGGTGGCATCAGGAAACTGCAGGGATTCGGCGTCCATGCGCGCGGTCGTGATGTGACCGATGGAACGCCGGGCCGCTTCATCCGCAACGTAGGCGATCATCGCAGCGGAGATGTCTGTCGCGACCACCGAACCTGACGGACCGACGGATTCAGCTGCCGGAAACGTGATGAGGCCGGTGCCGCACGCGATATCGAGCACACGTTCGCCAGGTTTCAGATCGGCGCGGGCGAGCAGCCGTTCGCGTGACGGCGCCAGCTGCTCCTGCCAGTACTTCTCGTAGTGCGGTGCCGCTTTGTCCCAGCCGTATCGCTGAATGCGGCGCTGAAGTTTCGCGTCCATCGCGAAGGTCAGGCCTGCGGGCTGGTAATGCGAACCTGGCGACGCACGTCGTGCGCTCGCGCAAAGACGTCCCGGTAGGGACTGTGCCGGTCAGCGGTGTCGAGCACGCGAAGGACGTCCTCTTCAGACGCGGGGCTGGTGACCGTCACCGTGTAACGCACCTGCGTGTATCCAGGAGGCACGTCTTCGGAGATGCCCAGCTCGCCGCGGCTGTCGTAGTCGGCTTCGACGTCGACCTCGAGCGACTCGATCGGCACTCCGAAACGCAGCGCGTACATCGCATAGCCCAATGCCAGGCAGGAACCGAACGCGCCGCGTCCGAGCACGCCGGGGCTCGGGCCGGCGTTCGTGCCGCCGGACTTTTCACCCAGGGCGACAGTCAGCCGCCACGGTCCCTCGATCACCTCGCACTCGAGACCAGGCTTGAGCCGGACGCTCGTCCGCCCCGTATGCTGGCCGATCGAGGGCCGCAGCGTGACCGCCTTGACGTTTCGCTCGATGATCGTGCGAATCTCGTCGTTGTCCATAGATGCACTGTAAATCGGAACCACAAACGGAACAAGGAAGCGGGAAAGGGTGGGATCAGGTCAATTCCCAACGGCCAACTCACCCCGCCTTCGCGCGCGCAGGGATCAAGCGCGCTACGGCGAGGCCTCGCCGTAGCTTGTCGCCTGAACCGCTCGCGACAAGCGGAGGCGGGCAACTCTCAAGGAGATCAGAGTCGATCGGCTGAGCGTGCCGAGTTGGGAATCTAACTTGAGAGTTGTCTCGCCCTTAACGGCTACCTGCACACGGTGGGCGCCGACCAGCGGCTCGGTCCGCCGTCGACGACCGACACCACGGCGCTGGACGGATCGACGTCCGGCGTGCGATTGCCGGGCGCGCGTTGGAACGCGATGATGGCGCCGGCGCGGTCGAAGTCGGTCGGTTCGGGTCCAATCGATGGATTCATGATCGACGTGCGGCTCTTCACGTGCTGATAACCGAGCGCGTGACCCAGCTCGTGAATGCGCAGGAGCCGGCGGCGGTTGTCGTTCTTGTCGAAGTCGCGGTCAAGATACATGGCGCCGCCGCTGACCGCGCCGTTTGGCTGATCGGCCCATTGTCCGTAGCCGATGGTGTTCACCATCGACACGATGCCGTTGTAGCGACCGACTACGATCGAGCCAAGACGAAGTGCGTTGACACGCGTGCCAGCCGCGGGACGTTCGACCTCGACCGACTCGAACGAGGTGTACGTGCCGCCCGTCAGCATCCCCAGCCCTTCGGTCATGTGGGCGATCATGTCGGTGACTTCCTGGTCGCTCAGCTGCTCGGCCTCTGCCTGGTATTCGTTGCCCGATCCACTTCGATACGACATCACCGAAGCCAGCACCACGAGCGAGGGCCGGCTGGTCCATCGCTGCAACCGGGAGTTCGTGGTTCGGAACATCTCGTCGAACGCGGTGAGATCGAACGAGCTCGGGATCAGCGAGACGCGGGCGCGGTCGTTGGTCGGGGCCGCCATTGACGTCTCGCGCTCGACGATGCCGGCGCCTCGAATCGTGGTTTGGAAGGCCCCCGACCGCCCCGCGTCCACGTCGAAGAATCCTTGGGAATCGCTGGTCACCGCCGCACCGTTGCCGACCCGGACGGTCACTCCCGGGATCGCGCTGTCGGTCAGCGCACTGACCGTTTGTCCCTGCACCATCCCCGAATCCGGCCCCGAGGGCGACGAGGGCGATTTCGTGCAGGCGGCCGGCCCAGCCAGAGCGAAGACACCGAGAAGAAGGAGGGCGGAGCTACGCATAACACGCCAGCACTGCAACCCGCGTGCACAGCGAAAGGGCCGTCACACGGGGCATTTCAGGCGGATCCGCTTACGTTTGTGAAAACGCCGTGACGTTCCTGCTGGTGACGGGAGTACCATAGCTGCAGTGAACCTTCCGCGCTTCCTCCAGGCGCTGATGACGCTGATGGCGGTAATCTACGTCACCGCCGGCGCGCAGGTCACGCGGGACCAACGCGTGCTCCGATCGGGCGTGGATGTCGTCATGGTGACCGCCACCGTCGTCGACAGCAACGGCCGCCTGGTCACCGACCTTCCCCGCGAGGCGTTCGAGATCTACGAGGACGGGGATCAGCAGACGGTCACCCAGTTCACCAACGAGCGCGTGCCGATCGGCCTCGGCCTGCTCCTCGACGTCAGCGACAGCATGTTCGGCCAGCGGATCGTGGATGCACGCCTCGCCGTCGAACGGTTTCTGTTCGAGCTGCTGAGTCCTTCCGACGAGTTCTTCCTGCTGGCGTTCAACCATGCGCCGCATCTGCTGACGAGGTGGACCAATACCGCGGATGTGATGCGTCAGGCGCTCGAGGAGATCAAGCCATCCGGAGGGACCGCCATCTACGACGCCATCCTCAGCTCGCTGCCGATGATCAACCAACGCAACCGCCAGCGCGCGGCAATCGTCGTCTTTTCCGATGGCGCGGATACCGCCAGCGACGCCGCGATCGCGGACGTGCGCGCGTCGCTCCTCCGAAGCGACGCGTTCGTGTACGCGGTGGCCATCGATTCGCCGAAGCGCCAGCCAATCAACACGCGCGTCAATCCCGCTGCGCTGAACGAGATCACCAACCAGAGCGGCGGCCACACCGCCGTCGTGCAGGACGCGGAGGGTCTCGCCGTAGCGACGGCGAAGATCGCCGAGGAGTTGAACAGCCAATACGTCCTCGGCTACTCCTCAGCGCGAGCCACCGACGGCAAGTATCACAGCATCAGGGTCAGCGTGCGCGGTGGAGGATACAAGGTGCGCGCGCGCAACGGCTACGTGGCCGGGCCGCTGTCGACCCGGCGCCGCTGATCGTAGACGGGACGCGGATTCTCGCAGACCTTAGACGGGACGCGGATCTTCGCAGACCAACGCGGATGCCGCGGTGAATCGCTTGCCAGGATCAAGAGCTCTCGCAGAGCTTGCCGAGGGCAGAGATTTCCTGGAAATCGCAGCAGGACAGGGCGAAACTGGCTGCCTGGCGGAGCCAGGCAGGTGGAGGCCGCGCCTGCGGCGCGGCCAGTTTCGCCGGACCCCTGCGCGCTCCGCCCTCGGCGATCTCTGCGAGAGCTCTTGATCTTCGTGTCAGTGGGCACGTCGGCACGCAACGAAAAGCCCATGCCTGCAACGGTCCACCGCCCAGACATCCGCGTCAATTCGCGTCCCGTGAAACGTCGTTACTGCCCCCGGGTCAGCCGGTACAGCAGCAACGCGGCGCGCTTCGTCTGTGAGGGCAGCGTCCGCAGATCGGCGGTCTCGTTGACGGTGTGGCCGCCGTCCCCCATCTGACCGATGCCGTCGAGGATCATCGGCACATGCTCGGCGACGAACGACACGTCGGCCGCGCCGGCCATGTCGGGGTTGACGGCCGCCACAGGGCCTGCGCCGACGTCGCGGCTCGCCTGGTCGTACATGGCGAGCAATCGGCGGTTGCCGTCGGTTGGGGCCAGCGGTGGGTACCCTTCGTCGAACGTGATCTGCGAGCTCGTACCCGGAAGGGACGTGGCGACGATCGCTTCCATGGCTTTTCGCGCGTTGGCGAACTGCTCGAGCGACAGCGCCCGCAGATCGCCCGACACGATGGCGTGCTCGGCGATGACATTGTCTTTCCCGAAGGCCGAGCCGCGGGCCTTCACCGTATCGAAGTCCACCTGAGTGCCGGCCACGACCGCAGCGGGATTGAAGGTCAGGTGCGCTTCGCCCGCCAGCTTCTCCCGGAACGTGTTCAGGATGCGCGCCGCCTCGAACACCGCACCGTAGCCGAGGTCCTTGCGGAAGATCTGGGACGAATGCGCCGGCGTGCCCTTGACTCTCAGCGTCCACGCCGTCGTGCCGCGACGGCCGATGACGGCCGTTTTCGGATCGCCGGCGCCATCCTCGAAGCCGATGGCGATGGCAGCGCCCTTCGCGGCAGACACGAGCGCTTCGCGGGCGGCGCTCTGCGGTTCTCCGGCAGACTCCTCGTCACCCGTCATCACGACCGTGACGTGCAGGTTGTCGAGCGCGCCGACGGCGGCCAGCGCCTTCAGCGCGTGAATCATGATGACGTCGCCGCCCTTCATGTCGATGATCCCCGGCCCGCGTGCGGCGTTCGGGCCGACGCGCTCGAATTTCTGGAACGGACCGTCGGGCTCGAAGACAGTGTCCAGGTGACCGATCAGCAGGACTCTCGGACCCTTGCCGGGCCGCTCGGCGACAAGGTGGCCGGCACGATTGAACCTGGACCCGTCGACCCACGCAGTCTTGAAGCCAAGGCGGACGAGCTCGTCGTCGAACAGCTTGCCTACCTCGCGGACGCCGGCGAAGTTCTGCGTGCCGCTGTTGATATTGACCGCGCGCTCGAGCAGCGCGAGCGCTTCGTCGTTGTGCGCGTCCACGTGCGCCACGAGCCCGCGCTCGTCAGCCGTCAGAGACATCGAACCCTGGCTCCTCCCATAAGCGATGAATGTGGTCGTGAATAGTGAACCGATGAAGATGGTGGCGATGGTGGCGATGGTGGCGATGGTGGCAATGAGTCGATGCATGAGTGTCCTACAAGATTAACGTTCGCCGCGCGGAGCATCAAGGCGGGGTCACGTTCGTCCCAGACTGTTAGGCGCATCGCGCCGGCAGTGTTACGCTTCCCGCGCCGAGGAGGTAGCCGATGCGATGGTGGCGTCGAGGCCAGCCGGAACAGGAGCCGCAGGCGGTCGCGGCCGACATGCCGCTGATCCGCCTCGAGGGCATCACCAAGATCTTTCGCGGCGATGCCGACGAGGAGACGAGGGCGTTGTCCGACGTCACGGTTGACCTGCACAACGGGGAGTACATCTCCGTCTCCGGACCGTCAGGGTGCGGCAAGTCGACGTTTCTCGCGATCCTGGCGCTACTCGAATCGCCGACGTCCGGGCGGTACTGGCTGAACGGCAAGGCGGTCGATCGACTGACGCCCTCCGAGCGCGCGCGCGTCAGAAACGTCGACATCGGGTTGATCTTTCAGAGCTTCAACCTGATCGGCGACATGACCGTTTACGAGAACGTGGAGTACCCGCTCACGTTGCGCGGCGCGTCCGCCGCCGACCGCAAGGATCGAACCCTCGCGGCACTCGAGCGCGTCGGCCTCACGTCACGGGCCAAACAGCGGCCTGGCAGCCTTTCAGGAGGCCATCAGCAGCTCGTCGCGATCGCCAGGGCCATCGCCGGGCGGCCGCCGATCCTGCTCGCAGACGAGCCAACCGGCAATCTGGATTCGAAGAGTGGCGAGACGATGATGCAGATGCTGGCCGATCTGAATGCCGACGGCGCCACGCTCTGCCTCGCGACGCACAACCCGGACTACATCGCGCGCGCCCAGCGCCATCTCTACCTGTTCGACGGCCGACTGGTCGACGCTCCCGTTTCCTAGTGTCCGGGCGATGGGCGATGGCGATGGCGATGGGCGATGCTAGGTGCCTTTTGCCTCAGTCGATAATGTCGACTGCGAACTGGAATGATCGCTGGCGAAGGTCTTTCGATTTCGACATGCATGCGACTGGTGCATCGTACATGCCGTCCGTAACTCGCCGAGATTGCGCGTTACTAACCAAGGTTGTTGAGACTTCTGCATTCAACCCGCCAACAACAGATCGCAGAATCGACACCTCGCCCCTCGCCCATTGCCCATCGCCCATTGCCCATTCAGGTCGCGAGACCGTCGCTGCCCGCGGGCGCCGCGCGACGGCTGGCGAATCCGCGCAGCACCTCGATGACCGCACCCGGATCGATCGGCTTCGTGAGGTGCAAATCGAATCCCGCGCTCATCGATCGCCGTCGATCTTCCTCTCGCGCGTAGGCGCTCAGGGCGATCGCGTAGAGCCGCGGCTCTCCGGTCTCGCGCTCCCGCTCGCGGATCCGCCGCACGAGCACATGACCGTCCGTCCGCGGCATGGCGATGTCTGCGATGAGCAGATCGGGCCGCTGTTCGTCGAGCGATCGCTCGGCAGCTTCGACGGATTCCGCCGTGGCCACCTGCGCACCCGCACCGGTGATCAGCAACGCGAGCATCTCCAGCGCGTCCGTCGAGTCGTCCACGACCAGCACGCGCAAGCCGCTCAACAGGCGTTCCGTGGGAAGAGTCAGATCGTCGCGCTGGCTGGAGACCATCGCGTTACGAGGAAGCAGGGGCATCTGGACCACGAACGTCGCACCCTTGTTCTCGCCTCCGCTCTCGGCGCGGATGGTGCCGCCGTGGAGCTCCGCGAGGTGCTGCGCGATTGCCAGCCCGAGGCCAAGGCCGCCGTGAGCCCTGGTCGTGGTGCTGTCTGCTTGCCGGAAGCGATCGAACACGAATGGCAGGAAATCCGCCGTAATGCCGGCGCCCGAGTCCGCGACGCGGATTTCGACCATCGGACCGGCTTTCATCAGCGAGACACGCACGCTGCCTCCAGCGGGGGTGAACTTCACGGCGTTCGACAGAAGGTTGCCGACGACTTGCTCGAGCCGCACGGCATCCGCGAGCACGTCACCCGCGCTGCCTCCGGTCGACGCGGCCAGATCGATGCCACGCGCCTTGGCTATCGGCGCAAATGATTCCACCGCGTTGTTGACGAGCGAGGCCACGTCGGTGCGCGTCAGCTCGAGGCGGATCTTGCCGCTGATGACCCGCGACGTGTCCAGTAGATCTTCGACGAGCTGCGCCTGCGCGCGCGCGTTCCGTTCGATCGCTTCGACCGCCCGCCGCACCTGTTCGTCGTCGTGCGGCGATCGCCGGAGCACCTGCGCCCAGCCGAGAACGGCGTTCAGGGGCGTGCGCAGCTCGTGGGAAACGATGCCCAGAAACTCGTCTTTCATGCGGCTCGATTCTTCGAGATCGCGGTACAGCCGCGCGTTGTCGAGTGCGGCTGCCGCGCGGTGCGAAAGCTCTCGTGCGACCGTCAGGTCTGCCTCGGAGTAGTGTCTCCCGCTGATGGTGGTGACCAGGCTCATCGCCCCGATCGTCTGCCCGCGCGCCACGAGCGGCAGCACGATGAGCGACACCGGCTCTATCTGCTTCATCAGCCGGGCATGATCGGCCGACCGCGCCAGGCCGCGCAGCAGCGATGGCGGGACGGTTTCGAATAACGAGGGCCCGCCGCGCAGCGCACGCGCCACGGGATGGTCGCCGTGCGGACGGACGGGGAACTCGGCACGGACGGCGTGCACGAGCGCCTGTATCTCAGGCGTGCGTGCGGCAACCGAGGCGAGACGCAAGGCTCCATGCTCCAGCAGATCGACGACGCAGACATCGGCGAGGAACGGCACGGGCAGTTGCGCCAACGTATCGACGATGCTGCCGAAGTCGAGCGATGAGGTGAGGGCGGTTCCGGCGCGTGCAAGGAAGTTGGTGCGCTCCTCGAGCAGACGGCGCTCGGTCACGTCGCGGATCAGGAACACGACGCTGTCCGCGCCGCTGGCAGACGTTCTCGCCTCGTACTGTCGCGATTCCGGCCCCACCTGGAGCGTGTAGTCGAACGCCGGGACGGCATGGCCGGCAAGCGCCTGCTCGAGCGCCTGCAGCGCCGGACGGGTCACGTCCGGAGGCATGACCTCGGTGAGATGCCGGCCAAGAAAATGGTCGGGCGAAAGGGCCAGGTTCTCTGCTTTCGCCGCAGCGTAGTCGACCAGACGCCCCTGGCTGTCGACTCTGAACATGAGATCGGGAATGGCGGACAGCAATCCGCGAAGCTCCGCGGTTCTCGCGTCAACGCGGCGTTCGAGGGACTCGGCATGCTGTCGCAGTTCGGTGTCCTTCTGCGCGATCGCATCCGCCATCGCATCGAACGCATTCGCCATCTGGCCGATCTCGTCTCGCTGCGCCAGGCGAACCCGCCGCGTCAGATCTCCGCCGGCGAGCGCGCGCGCGGCACTCCCCACTTCGTTCAGCGGGCGCGACAGCCGCCGCGCAAAGCCAATCGCCAGCCCGAGGGCCAGCAGGGCTGTCCCAAGGGCGACGGCGAGGTTGCGTCGGCTCAGCGCGTCGACCTGTGCCAGGACGGCCGCTTCAGGCACGACGATGGCGTAGGTCCACCGGCGATCTCTCATCGGCGCGGTCGCGATCTGCTGAAGGCCCTGACCGAGATGAATCCGCACGATCGGATCGCTGCGATCGTCGTACATCAGCCAGCGCGAGCGCTGCACCAGCGCGTCCGCGCCGGCCGGCCGATTCACAAGAGCGGCTGTTTCCGGACCGAAGCGTCGTTCGGCTATAAGGCGATCCCGCGTGAACTTCGGCAGGCTCGCCAGCGGCCGGAAACGGTATTCCGGAGATGACGGACTGCTGATGACGATGCCCCGCTCATCCCACAGAAGCCCGTATTCCCCGAGACCGCCAAATCCCGTATCACCTGAAATCAGCCGATCGATCTGATCGAGCGGCACACGCGCGCTCACGACGCCGATGATCCGCTGGCGAGCATCACGCACCGGCGACGCGACGTGCATGTCGACCCGATCGTCGTCAGGCAGGTAGCGCGGATCGTGCGCGCGCACTTGCCCGGCAATCGCCGACAGGAAGTACGGTGCTGAAATCCGGCTGCGTCCCATCAATTCGGAATCTGTCGAGGCGACGATGGTGCCCGTGTTGTCCAGCACGAAGAGCTCGGGCAGTCGTTTGGTGACCTTGACATTGTTCAACAGTGCCTGCAGCTCGGTGGCACGTCGGGCGCTGTCAGGGTCCTGCAACACGCTGACGGTCGGCGGCGCAAGGGCGACGATGATGGTGTCGCCGACGAGGTCTCGAAGGTACTCGTCGAGAAGTACTGCGGTGTTCCGCGCGCGCTGGAGATCACGTAAGCTCGCGTTCGCAACCTGTTCACGCCGCATCATCACGTCGCTGTACAGCGTCGAAGCGGACAGCGGCAGGATGGCCGCCGCCACGAGCAGCAGGCCCAGCTTCAAAGCCCAGGGCCAGTCGCGAAAGCGCAGAGTCATCGCGCCGGCCCCCCGGTTGGCAGGCGGACGAGGTTATACATGAACTCGGGAACGAGGCTCCGGGCATCGTCCTGAGGCAGGCCACGGACGCCAACGCGGCTGATCGTCACGCGCACGTTCTCGACGAGCGGCGCGATCGGGAGATCCTCGGCGAGAATCTCCTGCGCGCGAAAATACGCTGCCGTTCGCACCGACAGGTCTGAGCTGGTGCCGCCCCTGGCGAGGACCGCGTCGAGCTCCGCGTTCGAATACCCCATGATCTGGCTGCCACCGTTCGACCCGAATCGGGTCGTCAGGCTGTCTGGATCGGGCCCCTGCGACCCGGCCAACACGGCGAGATCGAAATCGTGTGCCTCGAAGATGAGCCTGAAATACTCCTGCGGCGCCACCGAACGCGTGCGCACTCGCAGTCCAACGGCGGCTAGCTGCGCGGCGATTTCTTCCGCGAGAACGGCGCCCGAGCCCAGCGCCGAATAGAGGAGCGTGGCCACGTAGCCAGGGGGCACGCTCGCCGATATCAATCGCCGCGCAGCGCCCGGATCGTACGAGGGGGCGCGCGCATCGCCGTTGTAGGCCCAACCGACCGCGGGCGTGTAAAACCCAATCGCCGGTGCGCC
>Ga0075420_100006861_pt1 | contig 10043 bp, 10 predicted proteins | sample SoiMetdeltSBSDD4_FD_75296 | JGI IMG/M metagenome (GOLD analysis project Ga0075420, IMG submission 75296) | Bulk soil microbial communities from a Populus tree surrounding site in Tennessee, USA - Soil MetaG P. deltoides SBSDD4 | ecosystem: Environmental > Terrestrial > Soil > Tree plantation...
CTTCCATTCGACGACCCGCTGGTTCGCGCGGCAGCCCGCGCGCGGCGACGACCGCACCCTCCGCCAGGCCCGCGACTTTCTGCTCCGGCACAAGGACAGCGGCGGGACCGAGCTGGGCGTCGCCCTGGAGCAGGCCCTCGACCAGCCCCGCGACGACGCCGACCGCGCCCGCCACGTCGTGATCGTCACCGACGCCCAGGTCAGCGACGCCGGCCGGATCGTGGCGCTGGTCGAGCGCGAGGCGCAGCGGCCGGACCGGCGGCGCGTCGACGTCCTCTGCATCGACGCCGCCCCGAACAGCGGCCTCGCCAACGAGCTGGCCGAGCGCGGCGGCGGACTCGCGCGCTTCCTGACTAGCGACCCGGCCGAGAACGACATCGCCTCCGCGCTCGACGAGGTGCTGGCCGACTGGGCGGCGCCGCTCCAGCGCAACCTGACTCTGGAGGTGGACCGCTCCGGCGTCCAGGTGGCCGGCCGGCGGGTCGACTCGGCCGGGGCGGAGCAAAGCAAGATCGACCTCGGCGACCTGCCGGCCGGGCGGGCGGTCTGGGTGGCCGGCCGGATCGGCGAGGGACGGAGCAGCCGGTCCGGCACCGCGCCGACGTTCCGGCTGCTCGCGGACGGCCAGGAGATCGCCACCGCCCAGCCCGAGGCCGGCGACACGGCCGCCGGCCATCCGGCCGTCGCGGCGCTGTTCGGCGCCCGGCGCATCCTCGACCTCGAGCTGGCGCAGAGCTCGGGCGTCGGGACCGAGGAGCGGCTGCGGCAGCTCGGGTACGACCCGCGCGAGGTGCTGGACCCGGCCGGCGGCGCTCCCATCTACGCCGAGAACGCCCGCCGGCGCTCCACGGACGCGCTCCACGATCTGCTCGTCAAGGAGTCCCTGCGCTACGGCATCGCCTGCTCCGAGACGGCGTTCGTGGCGACCCGGCGCGAGGCCGGCGAGCAGGTCGCCGGCACGGTCGCGGTGGCGAACGCGCTGGCCCACGGCTGGTCCGAGGACTTTTTGATGGCGCGCACCATGACGTACGGCAGCGCGATGCCGATGGCCGCACCGATGGTCATGCCGCCTTCCCCGGCCGGGGCCGCCCCGGATCAGTACTTCATGCTGCGCGAGGCTCCCGGCGCGAGCGCGGGCGGTGGCGTCGACCTCGGCGGGCTGATGAGCGCGCCGCTCGATGCTGCGCGCGGGCTCAGCCGACGGCTTCGCGGGAGCGGCCGGTCCCGCTCCGAGCAGGCGGCCGGCAGCGCGCCGGACGCGGCGTTCCCGGCCGAGGCGTGGGCGCCGTCCCGGGGCGCCGGCCCCGCCGTCGTCTTCAGCGGCACGCCCCAGCTCGCCGGCGGCGAGGCCGTCCTGTTCGACTCGCGGGACGCTCGGAACCGCCTGCCGGACGGCGGGACGCTGGCGCGGCTGGTGGTGCGGCTCGGCGGCGTGTCGGGTGCGCCGGTCGACGCCGGCCTGACCCTCGTCCTCTACGTCGACGACCTGACGGCCCCTCGTGCTCGCGTCCGCCTGGCCGACCTGCTGCGCCAGGGCGGCGAGCGCCCGCTGAACGTCCGCCGCCACGCGGGCCAGGTCGTGCGGATCGTCCTGCTCGATCCGAACGGCGCCTGGGCCACCGGGGCGCCGTCGCTGGACGTCGCGCTCGGCTGAGGAAGGCGCCGTCCCCCGCGCCCCCGGCCTCGTCGGCCGGGGGCGCGCCACGTTCGGGCCAGCGGGTACGCTTTTACCGATGCCGTACCGATTCGCCCGCGAGAGAGGGGACTACTCGGACTTCGCCAGCGGCCGGGTCTTCCGGAGCCTGCCCGGCCGGACCGCGTTCCCCGTCCGGCTGGCCGACGAGCTGTTCCAGCGCTGCCTCGCCCTCCGACCCCCGGAACGGCGAGACTCCCCCGTCACCCTCTACGACCCCGTCTGCGGCGGCGCCACCCTCCTCTGCACGCTCGCGCTGCTGCACTGGCGCGCGATCCGGCGGATCGTCGCCTCGGACGCCGACCCCGAGGCCGTGGCGCTGGCCGGCCGGAACCTCGCGCTGCTGACCCAGGAAGGCATGGCTGAGCGCCGCCGGGAGATCGCCGCGCTCCACGCCGAGTTCGGGAAGGACTCACACGCCGAAGCACTCCGGAGCGCCGACCGGCTCGCCGCCCGCCTCGACGACCTCGTCCAGCTCCACCCGCTTGAAACGCGCCTGTTCCAGGCGGACGCACTCGACCCGACCGGCCTCGGCCCACACCTGGAGTCGGGTAGCGTCGGCGTCGTGATCGCGGACGTCCCGCACGGCCGCCACACCCGCTGGCTCGATGGCGAAGCGGAGCGGGCTATCTCGGACGGCAACACCGCCAACTGGCACCTGCTCGAAGCGCTCCGGCCGGCCCTGGCGCCCGACGCCGTCGTCGCCATCGTCGGCGACAAGGCACAGCGCGCCCGCCACGAGCGGTACGCGCCGGCCGGCACGCTCCAGCTCGGGAAGCGGCGCGCGACCTTCCTGACCGTCAGGGCCACGCCCGTCTGAGGACGTCCGACCGCCGACAGTGTGGCCGGTCGGTCCGGCCGACCACTTTCGTGTACGCTACAGCGCGCTGGACGGACGCCGACCCGTGCGCCGTTTGCCGACGTGGAGGTACCACTCGTGATGGACCTGACCAGCCGCCCGCCGCTGGCCGGCATCCCGACTCGCTTCGCCGCCGTCCTGGTCGACGGGGTCATCCCGCTGGCAATCTCGATCCCGTCCGCCATCGTGCTGTGGATCGCGACATGGAGCTTTCCCAGCTTCCCCGGCCAGACGATGCAGATTGTCATTCTCTTCGTACTTCTGCTGACCCTTGTGGGAATTTCATCCTACTCGGCGCTGGTGCTGGCGCTGTGGGCCTACGGTCTGACGCCCGGCAAGTGGCTACTCGGAATTCGCGTCGCGAAGCGCGATACCTTCGAGCCGGCGAGTTTCTGGCGGATGGCGTTGCGCGAAATCGTCGGCAAGCTCCTCGCCGCGATCCTCTGCTACCTCGGCTTCATCTGGGCGCTGGTCGACGCGAACCGGCAGGGCTGGCACGACAAGATCGCCAAGACACTGGTGATCCGGACGCGTTGAGGGCGCGCGCGAGCAGCAGCGAGCACGTGCTGCCCCGCCCGAACGCGCTTCGCGGTTCGGGCGCTGGAGAGCAGGCCGACGACGGACCTGGCCGTCAGGGGCGTCAGCCGGCCAGCCAGTACCAGCCGGCCACCGTCAGGGCGCCCAGCACCAACAGGATGTTCGAGCGGCGCCAGTTGTAGAGCAGGGTGCGCGCCCAGCGCTCGTCGAGCGGGGGCGGCCGCGACGCATCGCCGTCCGGCCCCGCCGAGCCGACGTCCGCCCTGTCCGACTCATCGCCCGGCCCACCGCCCAGCGATCTCCCGAGCGACTGCCGGACGAGCACATACCCGACCAGCGCGAACACCGTGACCACCAGCCACAGCACCAGCGCCAGCCACCGACTGACGAACTCGCCGAGCGCCAGCGTCAGCATCACTAGCACGAAGAGGAACAGCTCGAAGAAGAACAGCATCCGACGTCCCCGGGCAGGCTACCGGTGCGTTGCGTCGCGGTGCCCGCTCCGGCGACCATGATACCGCTCGGGCGCCGCCCCAGGCGGCCCCGAGACGGCCCCGAACCATCGCCAGGAGGAGCCCCGTTGGAGTCGACAGATCGCCGCTACCGGCTGGCGGAGCTGACCCGCGAGGAGCTTCAGCGGCGCCTCCCGGACGCCACCGTCGTCATTCCGATCGGCGCCACCGAGCAGCACGGCCCCCACCTGCCGCTGATGACCGATCACCTGATGGCCGAGACGATCGCGCTACGGGCCGCCGCGCTGGTTCCGCCCGAGGTCGATGTCCTGGTCGCGCCGGTCCTGCCGTTCGGCTGCTCCTCGCACCACCTCCGGGTCGGCGGCGCCCTGACCGTGAACCTGCGGACCTACATCGCCTTCCTGGTGGACCTCGGCGAGAGCGTGGCGGCGATGGGCGGCAAGCGGCTGGTCCTCTTAAATGGCCACGGCGGCAACGAGGACGCGATGCGAGTCGCCGCGACCGAGCTGGTCTCAGAGCGCCGGCTCGGGATGGCCGTTTCGGCGGCCTCGTACTGGCAGATCGGGCACGAGGCGCTCGCCCGCCTGCCGTTCGACGGGCCCGGCCACGCCGGCCACTTCGAGACGAGCTGCATGATGGCGGTCCGCCCGGATCTCCCCCGGCTCGACGCCCGCTTCGCGCCGGACCGCGAGCCGCGCCCGCTGGCGATCAGCGGCCAGATCAACGGCGTGCCGGTCCGCTACCCCGGCATCTGGGAGGCGAGCGCCGGCGTCTCTGATGCCGCCGACCAGGCGAGCGCCGAGCTCGGCGAGCAGACCGTCGCGGCCATCGCCCAGGCGACGGCCGATTTCCTTGCGGCGTTCCACCAGCGCCCCCTCTTCGAGTAGCCCCACCCAGCGACACCGGAGGCTCTCAATGGACACAACGGCGATCCGCCAGGCGATCCGCGACCTCGACCGCGCATTCCTGACCGACATGGAGGCGTTGCCGGCCGAGGCCTGGCAGCGGCCCAGCGACTGCGACGGCTGGACCATCGCCGGGGCGTTCATCCACGTCGTCCAGGTGTCGGATCTGCTCGGCGACAGCCTGGTGCGCGGCCGGGCCGGCGACCCCGGCCCGCCGCCCCTGGCCGCCTCCGAGGGCGTCCAGGCCTGGCGCGCCGCCCGCACCGCCCGCCAGCAGGAGGCGCTCACGCAGTCGAAGGACGAGCTGATCGCCTGGTACCACCGCGGCGTCGGCGCGATCGACGCCGAGCTCGACGCGATCCCGAGCGCCCCGGCCGGCGCCCAGGGCTGGCACCCGGTCGGCGCCCGGCCGCTCACCTGGGTCCAGGACCAGTGGCTGTTCGAGCTTGCCCTCCACGACTGGGACATCCGGGTGGCGCTCGACCCGGACGCCGAGGTCCGGCCGTTCGTCCAGTCGGCGTTCGCCCGGACGCTGCCGGATCGGCTCGGGCGCGGCTTCGGCGGCGCCGACGACCCGGTCCTGGCCGGCGCCTACCGGATCGAGCTGTTGGGCGAGCAGCCACTGTCCTTCACCGTCGAGGTCGGCAACGGCACGGTCGCCGTCCACCGGGACGGTGCCCCGGCCCCGGACGCCACGATCCGCACCGATCCGTCGGCCTTCGGCCTGGTGATGACCAACCGCCGTCCGGTCGCTCGCTACGTCGAGGCCGGCCGCTGGCAGGCCGTCGGCGACGCCGCCCGTGCCGACGCCTTCGCCCGCGCCTTCAAGAGCTACTGACTTCTGACTCCTGACTCCTGACTCCTCGCCTAGAACCTCGGGACCGTCACCTCGGTGACGACCCGGCCCTCGCCGTCCGTCAGGCGGACCGGCGTGCCCGGCAGCGCCATCGAGGCCAGCACCTCGCCGGCGTCGCCCAGGTAGATCTCGTCCTCGCTGCTCGTGCCCTCGCCGGCATGGATCGTCAGCGCCGAGCCCGCCTCCACGACGGTGTCCTCCGGCAGCTCGACCGACGTACCCCCAACCTGGAGGCGCCACCCGCCGACGTCGACCGGCGTGCTGCCGTCGTTCTGAATGGTGAGCCAGGGCGTCGCGTCCGCAAGGCTGGCATCCGCGATCCGCAACGGGCTCTGGATGGCGGGCGCCAACGCCGCCGGGCTCGGACTCGGGCTGGAGCTTGCCAGCGCCCCGGCGGCCGTCCCGGCCACGCTCACGGCAGTCGCGCCGACGGGTGCGGCCGCCGCCTGTGCCGTCGCGGCGGCGGGTGACGCGGCAGCCACGGCGGTCGCGGCGACCGGCGAGGCCGCGGCGACGGCCGTCGCCGCACCCGCCTGCCCCGCGCCCACGGCCTGGGTCGCCACGGCCTGGACGGTCGGCTTGGACGGCGGCTCCGGCGTGGTAGCGCCGGCGCAGGCGGTCAACGCCAGCATCGCCGCCACGCCGACGAAGGAGGTGACCCGGCGACCGTTCCAGCAGCCTCGACCACCGTTCCGGGCGCTTCTCGTCAACCCGTTCTCCGGGTCGATTGCTCGCCGTACAGACATTGTGTGCTCCTCACGCCATGCGTCACATCTCTGCGTTTTCAGCGAAAGCCGCGCACGGCCCATGCCATCGCGTATCTGGAGCGCCGGTCCGGGGCCGGGCCGGCACGTCCGACCGGCCCCTCACATCCGGGCGTCCGGCGCACGGTCGTCAGGCCCGGCCCGCCTCGACGATCAACTGCGCCGACGTCTGGGGATCCCAGGCCGCCCGCCGGTAGCTCCCCCAGACCCGGGCGATGGCCAGCCCCGCGCGAGCGAACCGCCCCGACAGATCCTCGGGCGACCAGTCGCGGGCGTCGAACTCGGCGATCACCGGCGGCCGCCCCGCCCGGCGGTACTCGTAGCGGGCGTGGCAGCACTGTCCCAGCGCCCCCTGGCGCGCCCATCGCTCCACCACCCGCAGCCGCTGGCCATGCCACGAGGTCGTCCGCTCGTGGACCCGCCCGCCCGCCGAGCCCACTGCTGACGCCTCCGCCGGCGAGAGCCAGAGCGCGTCCAGGATGAAGCGACCGCCCGGGGCCAGGTGGCGTGCGACGCCTCGGAGCGTCCGGTCGCGGTCGTCGTCGTCCAACAGGTGGCTGAACGGATCGTCGGCTGCCACGATCAGGTCGAACGGCGCCCTGAAGGCGAGCGCACGCATGTCGGCCCGCACGAGATGCACGCGCGGCCACGGCGCCAGGCGCTCGCGGGCCAGCCCCATCAAATCCGGCGACAGGTCGATCGCCAGCAGCGCGCCGGCGTGCGGCGCCAGCGCGGCCGTGACGCGTCCGCTGCCGGCGCCCAGCTCCAGGAATCGGCCGCCACGCCGAGACGCCGCGATGCCCCGCCAGAAGTCGAGGTCGTCGCGATCGGCCGTCTCGGCGTCGTAGAACGGCGCGACGTCGCGGTAGTACGCTTCGACCTCATCGCGAGTCCTGGCGTCCATCATGCCTCGACCAGGGGCAAGGCCGATGCCACGACCGCGACGCCCGCGCCCGGGCATTGGCCCGCCGGCGCTCTCACATGTGAGAATGCGCCAGACGATCCACAGACGCTGCCGCGCGCTCGCAGGCACCGCATCGCGCTGCCTCGACGCCCACCCGCACCCGCCTCCTGGAGACCGCGCCCGTGCTCACCATCACTCGCCGCGCCACATTCGCGGCCGCGCATCGCCTGTATCGGCCGGAGTGGGACGACGCCCGCAACGAGGCCGTTTTCGGTCGGTGCGCCAATCCGGGTGGTCACGGGCACAACTACGTCCTGGAGGTCACCGTCGGTGGCGAGCTGGACCCCGAAACGGGAATGATCGCCGACCTGAAGTGGGTTAAAGAAGTGGTCGACCGGCACGTGATCGAGCACGTCGACCATCGCAACCTGAACGCCGACGTGGAGATCCTGCACGGCGTGATCCCCACCGCCGAGAACCTGGCTCGCGTCTTCTGGCAGCGCCTCGTCGGCCCAATCTCCGAGCGGGCCCGATTGATCCGCGTACACGTTAAGGAGACCGAGAACAACGCCGCGACCTACGAGGAGCCGTAAACGTCAATGCCTGCCAATCGTGCCCGCCGCGCGAGCGCGGACGGGACGCACGTCAAGCTCGCCGCCGTCGACGTGCCGGCGCTCGAGCATCCGGCTCCGCTCCCGGACCTGGACGGCGCCCTGCTGGAGTCGGCCGCCCGCAACCTGCTGGTCGGCGTCGGCGAGGATCCCAGCCGCGACGGCCTGATCGACACGCCCGTCCGGGTCCGCAAGAGCCTGGAGCTGCTGACCGAGGGGTACCGCCTCGATCCGCGCGAGGTCGTCGGCGACGCCCTCTTCGAGGTCGAGTACGACGAGCTGGTGCTGCTCCGCGACATCGAGGTCTACAGCCTCTGCGAGCACCACCTGCTGCCGTTCTTCGGCAAGGCCCACGTCGGCTACCTGCCGAGAGGCCGGGTCGTGGGACTCAGCAAGATCCCGCGCCTGGTGGACATCTTCGCCCGCCGGCTCCAGGTCCAGGAGCGGCTGACCCGGCAGATCGCCGAGTGCGTCCAGGAGATCCTCGATCCCGCCGGCGTCGGCATCGTGATCGAGGCGAGCCACCTCTGCATGATGATGCGCGGCGTCGAGAAGCAGGGGAGCACCACCCGCACGAGCATGATGCTCGGCCGGCTCCGCGAGGACGACCGTTCCCGCGCCGAGTTCCTGGCGCTGACCGGCGACCGTCGTTAGCCGGGCCCCTCACCACACCCGCGGTCTGCCGCGTCGTCGTCTGGCAGAGGTCGACACGGCCCGCCCGCTCTTCTACCATAGTCACTACGGTCTGCTATGCCGTCTGGCAAGGCGGCCGACCTTTCGGCTGGCAACGGAGGGGAGTATGTGGAACACCAACAAGACCGACACCCCGCAGGGCATCGTGGCTGGCATTCAGTCGTACGCCGCCGGCGACGGCGACATGATCCACGCGTACGTCGCCCGCCCCGAGGGTGACGGTCCGTTCCCGGGCATCGTCCTGGTCCACCACCTGCCCGGCTGGGACGAGCTGTACCAGGAGTTCGCGCGGCGCTTCGCGAACCACGGGTACACGGTGATCGCCCCTGACCTGTACTGCCGCGAGGGCCACGGCACTCCGGACGACGTTGCCGGACCGGTCCGCGCTGCCGGCGGCGTCGCGGACGAGCAGGTGGCGAAGGACTGCGAAGCCGCCATGAACTGGCTGCGGGCTCAGCCGACCAGCAACGGCAAGGTCGGGATCATCGGCACGTGCTCGGGCGGCCGACACTCGGTGATGGTCGCATCGAAGGTCAAGGGGTTCGACGCGGCGGTGGACCTCTGGGGCGGCGGCGTCGTCCAGCAGCCCAACCCGAAGCAGCCGGTCGCGCCGATCGACATGACGGCGGACCTGAGCGCCCCGCTCCTCGGCCTGTTCGGCAACGACGACCAGCGCCCGACACCGGCCGAGGTGGATCAGCACGAGGAGGCGCTGAAGAAGCACGGCAAGGTGTACGAGTTCCACCGCTACGACGGTGCCGGCCACGCCTTCTGGTACCACGACCGGGGCGCGTTCCGGCCCGAGCAGGCGATGGATGCCTGGGCCAAGACCTTCGCCTGGTTCGACAAGTACCTGAGCTAACGTGCCGCTGGCGTCAGCCAGGAAATCGGGTAGGCGGAGCCGTTGCCGGCCCCGCCCCCCACACCACCCGGCATGCGGGTCCGCACCGGGCGGTTCACCCAGCCGCCAGCGCCTGATCTCGATCATGGAGGCTGTGGAACCCGAGGTGGGTGAGTTTGGCGTTCGGCAGCGCCCGGGTGAGGGCCGGCGAGCCTGCCGCCCGCCACAGGCCCGGTCCATCGTACGCCATCCCCCACGCCAGCCAGGGTCCGGCCCCGGCCTTCCGCAGCTCGCGCGCTCGCCGCCGCGGTGTCTTCCCCTGTTTCCACTGGTAGCACCGCAGACGCCGCCGGACCCACTCATCGAGCGCCTGGAACACGGAGGGCGTGCGAGCCACCCAGAAGTAGCCCACCCAGCCATCCGTGAACGTCCGCACCTCACTGAGGACGCGGTCGAGGCTAACGCCTCGAGTGCGCCTGGTGATCCGCCGGATGGTGTCTTTCGCCCGCTTCACGCTCTCGGGGGCGATGCCCAGGCGCGCCTGAGCCCGGCCTCGAATGCGATACCCCAGGAACGTCCGCTCCCCGCTTCGAGCCACCGCGCTCTTCGCGTAGTTGACCTGCAGCCGCAGCGTTCGCTCCAGGAATCGAGTGATCGACGCCAACACGCGCTCGCCCGCCCGCTGGCTCCGGACGTAGATCTGAACGTCGTCGGCGTAGCGGCAGAACGCATGGCTCCGCCGCTCCAGCTCCTTGTCCAGCTCATCCAGCAGGATGTTCGCCAGCACGGGCGAGACCACGCCTCCAACAACCTGGCAAACATACTGCGGGACCTCGCGGTAACCCTCCCGCGCGAGCGGTTGCGGCCCGCGTACGGCGACGGGTTCCAGGGCGCACCGTGGCGCCCC
>Ga0075420_100006862_pt1 | contig 10043 bp, 8 predicted proteins | sample SoiMetdeltSBSDD4_FD_75296 | JGI IMG/M metagenome (GOLD analysis project Ga0075420, IMG submission 75296) | Bulk soil microbial communities from a Populus tree surrounding site in Tennessee, USA - Soil MetaG P. deltoides SBSDD4 | ecosystem: Environmental > Terrestrial > Soil > Tree plantation...
GCGAGGTGGTTCAATGTGATCGCTCGGCTCCGCCCCACCGCGACCCGGGACGGCGCACGAGCGGAAATCGACCGCATCTATCGGAACTACCTTGTTGATTTCCCAACCGCCGGCGAGCAGGGGTCAGATCAACGAATTCAGCTTCCGCCGGCCTCGCACGGCACCGGTCGACTCCGGTCGGACCTCTCCAAGCCCATTGTTCTCCTGATGGCGCTGATGGGCGCGGTTCTGGCCATCGCCTGCGCGAATATCGCGAACCTCCTACTCGCCCGTGGGTCGGGGCGGCGGCGAGAGCTGGCGATTCGCGCGGCCATCGGCGCGGGACGGCTTCGGCTCCTTCGCCAGCTCCTCACCGAATCGCTTGTCTTGTTCGCGGTCGGTGCGGGGCTGGGCGTGTTGCTCGCGGCGGCGATCTCCAAGCTGATGGCTGAGTTTCTCGCGATCGGTCGCATTCCCATTCTCCTCGACATCGAGATTGATGGGCGCGCGCTGACCGTCGCCGTCGTGCTCTGCGTCGTCGCGACACTCGTTTCCGGTCTCGAGCCGGCCATACGCGCATCGCGCGACGCTACGTCGGGCAGCGCGGCACTGCGGAGCGGCGCTCGATCGACCTTGCCAGTGAGTCGGGTCCTCGTCACCCTGCAGGTTGCAGCGTCCATCGTGATCCTCGTCGGTGGCAGCCTGGTGGTCCGGACGCTCCGGGAGCTGCGAACGGTCGACCCTGGGTTCCGGCACGAGTCGATCGTCACGCTATCGCTCCAAGCGACAGCGTCGAATGCGGATGCAATCTGGGGGGACCGGTTGTGGACCGATATTCTCAACCGAGTTCAGCGCCTGCCGAGAGTCCGGGATGCGAGCTTCTCAGTGCTCACGCCGTTGAGCGGTCGCGATCGATCGCAGCCAGTCGACGTGGCCGGGTTCGAGCCGCGGTCGGCCGGCGACCGCGACGTGCGAATCAACTATGTGTCTCCCGGCTACTTCGAGACCTTCGGAACGCCACTGCGTGCGGGACGGCCCTTCACGACGCGCGACGCCGCGACTGCGCCGACGGTCGCCATCATCAACGAGACTGCGGCGCAGTTCTATTTCGCTGGTAGAAATCCCGTTGGAGCGCGGATTGTTTTCGACTCCGAGGGAACGCGCATACCGTACGAAGTCGTCGGTGTCGTAACGGACGTGAAGCACAGGAGCCTTCGCGAGCCCGTGCCGCGTTTTGTATTCCTCCCGCTGGGGCAAGCCCTCGACACTCCGAATCGCCTGACACTCTCGGTGCGCACCGAAGGTGATCCTATGGCGGCGGTGGGCCCGATTCGACGCGAGGTTCAGACGGTCGAAGGTCAGATCCTCGTCAGTGACGTACTGACCATGGACCGCCAGATCGATCAGGCGCTGCTCCGCGAACGGTTGGTAGCGACGCTCTCCACCATCTTCGCGGCGCTGGGTCTGTTGCTGGCATCACTCGGCCTATACGGGCTCGCGTCCCACGCCGTCGTTCGTCGACGGAATGAGATCGGGATTCGATTGGCGTTAGGTGCGACGCCCACGGGGATTCAGCGGCTCATGCTTCGCGACGCACTGGGGATGGTGGCGTTTGGCGTGGCCCTCGGGCTACCGGCGAGCTTGATCGTGGCACAGACAATACGTGGCCTGCTCTACGGCGTGTCGCCGACCGATCCCGCCACGATTGGTACGTCGATAGGAGTCTTGCTGGCGGTCGCCGGGCTCGCCGCCTATCTACCGGCGCGGCGGGCCTCCCAGCTTGACCCGGCCTTGACGCTCATGGCGGAATGAGTGGGCGATTGCTGACCGCGGGCTTCGGGGATCTGGACGAGCGCAGTGGACTCTCGGTAGAATCCTCGGCTTCAAAAATGCAGTCCGTCACGGCCCGACCATGGGCTCGTGGAGTTCGACGACACATCACAGGGAGCAGGTCGATGACGCGGCGACGCAAGCTGATGTTCGCGGGGCTCATGCTGGGACTCGCCGGGGGACTTGGCATCGGCCAGCGTGTGCTGATGGCGAGTATCCAGTCCCAGACGGTGCAAGCGCCGCGGTTCGAGGTCGACCCGTTCTGGCCGAAGCCGTTGCCTAACCATTGGGTCTTGGGCTCCACGATTGGCATAGGCATCGACTCGCGCGACCACGTGTTCATCATCCACCGTGGCGACTCCACGCTAAACCAGCGCACCGAGGTTGGCGCCGATCGGAACCCACCCATCGGCGAATGCTGCCGCGCCGCGCCGCCCATTCTCGAGTTCGATCCGGAAGGGAATCTCGTGAAGGCCTGGGGCGGACCGGGTGAAGGATTCACGTGGCCGGTGTCGAACCACGGCATCACGCTCGACGACAAGGACAACGTCTGGATCGGCGGGAACGGCGAGGGCGACGCGCACATCCTCAAGTTCACGCACGACGGCAAGTTCCTCGCGCAGTACGGCGTCCCCGGCGGGAAGCCGAACAGCAACGACAGCACTTACTTCGGTCGCGTGGCGAAGATCGCGTTCGATGCGAAGGCGGGCGAGGCGTACGTGGCCGACGGCTATCGGCACCGCCGCGTGGCCGTGATCGACATGGGCACGGGGAAGATCAAGCGGTTCTGGGGCGCGTACGGGAACAAGCCCGACGACGCCCAGTTGCCGGCCTACAACCCCGACGCGCCGCCGGAGAAGCAGTTCCGGACGCCCGTGCACTGTGCGGAGCCGTCGAACGACGGGTTCGTGTATGTCTGTGACCGCCCAAACGATCGCATCCAGGTGTTCCGCAAGGACGGTTCCTTCGTGAAGGAGCAGCGCATCGCACCACGCACGTTAGGCGACGGCTCGGTGTGGGACATCGCGTTCTCCCGCGACCCCCAGCAGAAGTACATCTTCCTTGCCGACGGCAAGAACGAAAAGGTGTACGTGATCGACCGGCAGTCCCTGGAGGTGCTCACGAGCTTCGGCGACGGCGGCCGTCAGCCCGGCCAGTTCTTCGCGGTCCACAGCATCGCGACGGACTCGCGCGGCAACATCTACACGACGGAGACGTACGAGGGGAAGCGCGTGCAGAAGTTCGTGCATAAGGGCATCGGCGCGGTCCGGCGCGGCAACCAGGGCGTCCCCTGGCCACAACGATAAGGGCAACGCAACCAGCGCTGTTTGCTGTGAGCTGCCGCTGGATGCTGCGGGCTGAAAACCAGAAACCCTCGGGACGCTCCTCGCACTGAACAGGCAGGACGCTGATGACGCAGACCGCGCGTGCGAAGCACACGCGGCCTGTGTCCTCAGCGGTCTGCTCTATCAGCGCAAGGGGCGTCTCGGGGCCGTTGACCTGCAGCAACCAGTTCCAGCTTACAGCAAATAGCGCCCGTCCTGTCTGGTCAGTAACCGGTTCTAACGTGACTCCGCGACCCACGCGTCGAGCAACGTACGCGCGATGCTGTCCCGCCGAGGAAGTCGGTATGGCGCGTTCTCATCTTCCCACTCCCCGAACGCCGCCACCTCCTCGACTGTAAACCATTGCGCGTCCTCGAGCTCGGCGTCGAGCTGGATGTCCTCCGACGTCGCCGTGGCGCGAAAGCCCATCATCATCGAGTACGGGAACGGCCACGGCTGCGTCGCCTCGTACCGCACGTCCGTCACCTCCACCGCCGTCTCCTCGCGCACCTCCCGCACCACCGCCTCCTCGAGGCTCTCGCCCGGCTCCACGAACCCGGCGAGCAGCGAATACACGCCACGCGGGAGTCGGCTGCTCCGGCCGAGGAGGCAGCGCATCACACCGTCGTGCTCGCGCCGGCGCGTCACCAGCGCGATCACCACCGGGTCCGTTCGCGGGAACGTGTCCACCGCACAGTCGGCGCTCCGGCAACGTCGAACATGCCCCGCCTGGCGCGACTCGGTCGGAGAGCCGCAGCTGCTGCAGTAGCGATGCCGACGGTGCCAGCCGAGCAGCGCGCGCGCGTACGAGAGGAGGGCAGCGTCCTCGGGCGGCACCAGGGCGCCCACACGTCGAATGTCGACGAACGTGCCGGCCTCCTCGATCTCCGGCACCGAGGCGATCGCCTCGGCCGGCATGTCGACTGCGAACACCGGCGTCTGTCCGTCGATACCGAGCAGAACCCACGTGAACGAGTCGCTCGGGAGTCGATCGCGAACCGCCGACAACGGGAGCATCGCCGCGCGCGGCGTCGCCTCGCCATTTCCCCACCCCGCCACCAGATTCTGGTCGTTGTAGATGAGCACGGCGCGCGCGTCGTCGCCGACGAACGCCGCGGAAACCCAGTCGTCGTCGTGGCGGAGCTTCGCGGCGCGGTCGAGCGCGCCTCCAGCGTAACGGATCTGCAGCGGGCGTCGTGGGGAGTCCGGGGACTGCATGGTCAGCGCAGGTGGCGACACGAGGAAGCTAGCCGGTAATTGGGGTCAGGTAATTGGGGTCAGAGTCGTTTTTCATCCTTTGACCGCATGCGTGCGCGAAAACGATGAAAAACGACTCTGACCCCAATTACGGGCCCTAACGCGGACTGTCACGCGTGACCTACACGCGTCCCGTAAAGCCGTTAATCCATCGCCGGAATCAGTAGCCCAAACAGAATGTCCAACGCCGGATCGGGCCCGCTCGAGATCCCTGCGTTGACCGCGACGACGAGGTCGTGCCGAGGGACGATGAACAGCCACTGTCCCTGCGCGCCGGACGCCGCAATGACGATGTCGGACGTACTGGCGTCAGGCGGCCCGCCAGCGAGCGTGTAGAGCCACCACAGATAGCCGTAGCTCGACGTCCGCCCGCCAAGCCGATAGCTCGGCGTCACCAGGGGACGAGTGGACTCGGTGATCCACACTTCGGGGACGACCTGCGTGTCGTTCCAGCGACCGCGGCGCAAGACGAGGTAGCCCACGCGCGCGAGATCACGCGTCGTGAGAAAAAGCCCGCCACCCGTGTGCGGCAGTAGGTCGGGAAAGCCGCGGTACCACTTGTCGCCCGTGATGCCGATCGGACGGAACAGATGCGCCCGCGCGTATTCCGCCGTGTTCATCCCGGCGGCCATCCCGACCGCCCCGCCAAGGGCAATGACACCGCCACTGTTGTACTGCCAGCGCGTTCCTGGCTGCTCGCGCATGGGCTGATCGATCACGTACCGAATCCAGTCCGTGCGCAGGTTATTGAGCGTCTCGAGCGGCGAGCCCGGATACGAGTCCTCGTTCCAGTCCATGCCCGTTCGCATGGTGAGCACGTCACGAACCGTGAGCGCCCGCTTCCGGTCGTCGAGGTTCGCGATCGGCGCGTACCCGCCGAGCAGCTCGATCAACGGCTGGTCGACGGCACGCAGGTCTCCGCGGGCGATCGCGATGCCGGTGATGAGCGGCATCACGCTCTTCGTGACCGACTGTTCCGTATGGATGGAATCCGCCGTCCAGCCGTCGAAGTACTCATCTGCAATCACATACCCTTTCCGCACGATGACCAGGGCATGCTCGGCGCCTAACGAACGGTTGCGGAGCCGAGCGATGAGGTCGGCGATCGCGGCGGGATCGACGCCGACCTGGGCGGGCGTCGCCGTGCGCCACGACGCGCCCGGCCAGTAGGACGTGGCGTCATCACCGAGCTGCTCGACGGGCCCGGCGGAGGTGTCGCGGCAGGCAGCACCTAACGCCGTCAGTGCCGCCAGCATGACCGCCCGTCGAAACATCACGGCGCTACCGACGTGTCCAGGTCGTCCCATCGAACTCCCAGGTCGTCGCCCGCTGCGTCCACACAGTCCCATCCCACTCTCAGGTATCGGTGAGCACGGTGATGTTCGGGAAGGTACCGGCCTGACCGCCGAATAGCAGCAGTTGCCGGCGGGCCTCGTCGTACTCCATGACGTGGCCGCGGCGCGACGTGGTCCCCGGTTACCTTGCCGGGCGTGGGAGCGGACAGCATCGTGCAGCGAACCGACGCGTCGGCGCAGTGGCGTCTCCAGGGGCGTGGCTCCGGCACTCCGTGAATCGGGACGCTATGTTGCAGGAGTGGCTTCCCCGCCGCGTGGGCGATAGCCATGACCGACGCAAGTTCGGGCGACCTTCTGTGCCGTGACGGATGCCTAACGTGACAGACGCCGCTTCGCCGTCGACGATCGCCGACCAGCTCGCCGCGGTCGGCCGACGGTTCCACGCGCGTGGCTGGGTCCTCGGCACGAGCGGGAACTTCAGCGCCGTCGTATCCCACGACCCACTGCGGCTCGCAATCACCGCCAGCTCGCTCGACAAGGGCGCCCTCGAGCCGTCGCACATCCTGCACGTCGGTGAAGACGGGGTCCTGGTCTCCGGCACCGGACGTCCGTCAGCCGAAACGCTGCTGCACGTCGAGATCGTCCGCCGCCGCGGGGCGTGTGCCGTTCTGCACACGCACTCGGTCTGGGCGACGATCCTGTCCGACCGCCATGCGACCAACGGCGGACTCACCATCGAGGGGTACGAGATGCTCAAGGGACTCGACGGCGTGTGTACCCACGAGCATCGTGAATGGGTGCCGATCGTCGAGAACGACCAGGACATGCCCCGGCTGGCCGGTGTCATCCGTGGCGTGCTCGACGAGCAGCCGTCGGCCCACGCCGTGCTGTTACGCCGGCACGGGCTCTACACCTGGGGCAGGTCGCTCGCCGATGCCGTGCGGCACGTCGAGATCCTCGAGTTCCTGTTCGAGACGATCGGCCGCAGCATGACGTACAGTGCACGGGAGGAGTACCATGGCATTGCTCAGAGTTCCTGACGACGACCGCACGATCACCGACCCCGGGGAAGTCACCACCTTCCTCGCCGAGCGGGGCATCGAGTACGAGCGCACGGGGGCGGCGCCTGGTCTGTCGGCCGACTCGTCCGCCGATGAGATCCTCGCCGCGTGGGCGCCGAAGATCGACGAGCTCAAGCAGCGCGGCGGCTATGTCGTGGCCGACGTCATCGACGTGAAGCCCGAGACGCCGAACCTCGACGCGATGCTCAAGCGGTTCTCGAGCGAGCACTGGCACGATGAGGACGAAGTGCGCCTGATCGTCGAGGGCCGTGGGCTCTTCCACATCCACCCGCACGACGGTCCCGTGTTCGCACTGGAAGTCGAAGCGGGCGATCTGATTCGCGTGCCGCGCGGCACGCATCACTGGTTCGATCTCTGTGGCGACCGGCGCATTCGCGCCGTTCGGCTGTTCCAGGATCCGTCGGGGTGGACGCCACACTACACCGAGAGTGGTGAGGACACGAAGTTCCAGCCGCTCTGCTTCGGGCCGTCGTACATCCCACCCGCCCGCGTCACGCCCGGGCTCAGCGTGTGACCGTCGCGTTAGGCCGTCTCGGCGTCCGTGCCGTGGTGTTGGACGTCGAAGGCACCACGACGCCGATCTCGTTCGTCTACGACGTCCTCTTCCCGTACGCCCGCGAGCACCTCCGCGAGTTCCTCGAGACGCATGACCCGTCGGGGTTGCTCGGCGAGGTCGTGCGGCACCTGCGTGAGGAGCATGCCGCGGACGTGGCTCGCGGCGCCGCACCACCGCCGCTCCCCGCGGACCTGAGCTCCGGGAACGCGACGGACCTCGAGCCGTACGTGCTCTGGCTCATGGACCGCGATCGCAAGTCGCCGGGGCTGAAGCAGCTGCAGGGAATGATCTGGCAGCGTGGGTTCGCCGACGGGACGCTCCGCGGTGAGCTATTCCCGGACGTTGCGAAGGCACTGGAGCGCTGGAAGACGTCGTCCATCGACGTCGCGATCTACTCGTCAGGCAGCGTGCTCGCGCAGCGTCTGATCTTCGGCCACACGCCGGCCGGCGATCTCACGCCGCGCATCAGCCAGTTCTTCGACGCAACCATCGGCGCGAAGCGCTCGGCGGACAGCTATCGGCATATCGCGGCCGAGCTGAAGCGCGAGCCGGAGGAGCTGTTGTTCCTCTCGGACGTGCACGCCGAGCTTTCTGCCGCGCGCGCGGCAGGGTTCAAGACGATGCTCTGCGTGCGTCCGGGGAACCCGGAGCCGGCTCGCGAGGGCGAGCAGGTGGTCCGCAGCTTCGATGAGATCGTAGCTTAGCGACGGTGGACGGTAAGGTTGCCCTCATCACCGGGGGGAGTTCCGGCATCGGCCGCGCCACCGCGATCGCCTTCGCGAAGGCGGGGGCGAAGGTCATCATCGCGGCGCGGACCGCCGAGCGTGGCGAGGCCACCGTCCGTCAGATCGAGGACGCCGGGGGCGTCGCGCGGTTCATTGGGTGCGACGTCTCGCGGGCGGAAGACGTCGAGCGCGTGGTGGCCCAAACAGTCGAGGCCTATGGCCGCCTCGATTGCGCGTTCAACAACGCCGCGACCATCGATGGCGCGTTCAAGATGCTCGCGGACTTCTCAGAGGAAGAGTACGACCGCGCGCTCGCGAACAACCTCAAGAGCGTCTGGCTCTGCATGCGCCACGAGATCCGGCAGATGCTCGACCAGTCGCCTGGAGGCGGGGCGATCGTGAACACATCGTCCCTGAACGGGCTCGGCGGCGCGGCCCAAGCGGCGCTCTATTCGGCGGCGAAGGCCGGCGTATTGGCGCTGACGAAATCGGCCGCACAGGAGTACGCGACGGCCGGGATTCGGGTGAACGCACTCGTGGCGGGCGCGTTCCGAACGCCAATGCTCGAGGGCGTGTGGCACACGGCCGCCGGTGGCGATCCTGACGGCGTGAAAGCCGTCGAGGAACGCTACGCGTCGATGATCCCCATGCGCCGCATTGGCACGCCGGAGGAGGCAGCCGCCGCGGCCCTCTGGCTTTGCTCCGACGACGCGTCGTACGTCACCGGCCACTCGCTGATCGTCGACGGCGGTTGGAGCGCGGCCCTGCGCTGATATCAGGGAAATTTCCTCAACCCACGCAGCTTGTCGGGATTCAGTACGCGGTACACCGCAGTAATGCGCGTCCCATCCGTCTCGTACGACGTTGCCGCGGCGATCGCGCCTTCGAAATACGAGACGATCGCGGGTTGACCGTTCAGCTCCACGATCTCGTACGTCACGCGACCACCGTACTTCCGGCCGAAGCCAAGGAGGAAGCGCGCAATGCGTTCCGGGCCCTCGAGAATTCTGCGCGCCGCGGGAACCTTCCCACCGCCATCGCTCATGAATGTCGCGTCGCTCGCGAAGAGCGCGAGCATTGCGTCCTTGTCGTCCGCGGCGAGCGCATCGAGGAACCGGACGAGCAGCGCGTGCTGTGCGCGTCGGCCCGCGGTGAAACGCGGACGTCCTTCCCGCACCCGCGCTTTCGCGCGGTGCACCATCTGACGCACGGCAACCTCGGTCTTGTCGAGCACACCCGCGATCTCGTCGTACCCCGCGTCGAATGCCTCGCGGAGCAGAAAGGCGGCGCGCTCGTCGGGGGACAGTCGCTCGAGCAGAACGAGGAATGCCATCGAGAGATCCGACGAGAGATCGATGCGACGATCCGGCGCATCCGCGCTGGTGGCGAGTGGCTCCGGAAGCCAGGTGCCCACGTACTGCAGCCGTTCGGTCTCGGCGCGCCGCAGCCGGTCGATCGCAAGCCGCGTGATGACCGCAACCAACCACGCTTCTGGCGACGCAACCGTACTCTGCTCCGCCTGGTGCCAGCGGAGATAGGTCTCCTGCACGAGGTCTTCAGCATCGTGCACGTCAGCGAGCATTCGGTAAGCAATGCCGAAGAGCCGCGGACGATAGCGCTCGGCCTCAGCGGTGACGGCGGGAACGACGCGATCCGTCATGTCCATGAAGCTAGAGACGGGCAATCCGGCGCGTTGTGACACCAGGCTTCCGCGGCTGCGTCTGTCACAGCGCGCGCGGCTTCCCGTCTTCGAGAGCGTGCGTGTTTTCGCAACTCGAAAACTCAGGAGACGATCATGACCGCATCTCTCGACCCCGCTGCCATCTCGCAGTCCGCGCGCATTGACTACGCGCACGTTGCGGAGGGCGCTTTGCGTGCACACATGGGCCTGGAAAGCTACGTCCGGAGCTCCGGCCTCGAGCCTTCCCTCCTCCACCTGATGAAGCTTCGTGCATCGTACATCAACGGCTGTGCCTACTGCGTCGACATGCACA
>Ga0075420_100006864_pt1 | contig 10040 bp, 7 predicted proteins | sample SoiMetdeltSBSDD4_FD_75296 | JGI IMG/M metagenome (GOLD analysis project Ga0075420, IMG submission 75296) | Bulk soil microbial communities from a Populus tree surrounding site in Tennessee, USA - Soil MetaG P. deltoides SBSDD4 | ecosystem: Environmental > Terrestrial > Soil > Tree plantation...
CCCGGCAAGGCGTTCGACACCCGCAAGTACTTCGTCATCTGCTCGAACGTCATCGGGAGCTGTCGGGGATCCACCGGCCCCTCCTCGATCGACCCGGCCACCGGCCGGCCGTACGGCTCGCGGTTCCCGCTGGTGACCGTCGGCGACATGGTCCGCGCCCAGCGCGAGCTGCTCCGCCATCTCGGCGTCGAGCGGCTGCTGGCGGTCGCCGGCGGGTCGCTGGGCGGCAACCAGGCACTCCAGTGGACGGTCGCGTATCCCGAGATGGTGGTCGGCTGCGTCGCCATCGCCACCTGCGCCAGCCTGAGCGCCCAGGGGATCGCCTGGAACGAGATCGGCCGCCAGGCGATCATGGCCGACCCGGCCTGGCAGGGCGGCGACTATTACGGCGGCCCCCAGCCGGAGCGCGGCCTGGCCGTGGCGCGGATGATCGGGCACGTCACCTATCTCAGCGAGCAGTCGATGATGGCACGGTTCGGGCGCCAGCGGCGGCCGGCCGACGTCGACGCCACCCCCACGCCCGAGATCGGGGCGACGGCGACAAACGGCGATCCCCGCATCGGCCCGTTCGAGGTCGAGAGCTACCTGCGGCACCAGGGCCAGCGGTTCGTCGATCGGTTCGACGCCAACTCGTACCTGGCGATCAGCCGCGCGATCGACGAGTTCGACTTGGCGGAGGGGTTCGGCGGCGGATCGCTGGCGCGGGCGTTCGAGCGGGCCGAGGCGAGCTTCCTGGCACTCTCGTTCAGCTCGGACTGGCTCTATCCGCCCCACGAGTCGCAGCGGATCGTCGCGGCGCTCGAGGAGGCCGGCCGCGAGGTGACGTACCGGAACCTGCGATCGAGCTACGGACACGACGCCTTCCTGCTGGAGGAGGGTCGCCAGACGAGCCTGATCCGGCCGTTCCTGGCGCGCCTCCGCGAGCGGACGCGCGCCGGGCGAGCGTAGCAGGCGACCCCCTCTCCAAGCTCCTCTGCCTCGAGCCCGTCCGCGGCCGACTATACTGCCGGCAGACGCATGGGAGGCTCCTCCGATGGCTGAGATCAGGACGCGCTACGCCACCCGCTCGAAGACGACCGACGTCCCGGGCCGGACGCTCAACTCGGCCCGGACCAACCACTGGGTGATCGACTCGCCCTCCGGCCCGAACGAGGCAGTCACGACCGGCGAGTCGTTCATGGCCGGGATCGCCGCCTGCGCGGTGAGCCTGGTCGAGATGCACACCGTGCGCAACAGCCTGCCGTTCGGCACGCTCGAGGTGACGGTGGACGCGATCCGTACCGACGAGAGCTGGCCGGACTTCGCGTCGATCGACGTGCACTTCACGTACGCCGGTATCGACGGCGACCAGGCGGCCAGCTACACCGAGCTGTGGAAGGAGAACTGCCCGCTCTACCGGGCGGTGGCGAAGGGCACGACGGTGAACGTCACCCACGAGGTGAAGTAGGGCGCTCCGGCCATCCAGACCAAAAACTGGCTAGTCCGGCTAGCCAGTTTGAGCGTTTACGTGCCTCAGCATGGCCGGCCCTCGTGCCAGCGCAGCGATAAATCATCGGGACACAGAAACGGCCGAGGGTCACCCCTCGGCCGCGTGCGCTCGTCAGGGTCTCAGCCTCTGCTGTGCCTTCGACAGCGCGTGTCGCATGGCGCGCGCAAGAGAGCGTCTGGCCCCATAAGTGAAAAGCGTCCGGGAACCGTTTGCCAACCGCAATAAGTTCCCGCGGTCGGAATTCGAGCGCAAGGCCAGTATATCACCTCAACCTCGATTCTGTCTCCATACTTTCATACCGATCTCGCCCCACGCCTTGACCCGCACCCTGACGCCACCTACCATCCCGTAGGAGGCTTCCATGAGCTACGAGTTCGTCCTCTCGGAGCGCGACGGGCCGATCGGGGTCGTCACCCTCAATCGCCCACGCCAGTTGAACGCGCTCAGCTCGGCCGTCCTGACCGAGCTTGCGGATGCGCTCGAAGCCCAGGACCGGGACGATGAGGTCCGCGCGATCATCCTGACCGGCGGCCCCGACGTCTTCGCGGCCGGCGCCGACCTCAAGGAGTTCGGCGCGCTCTCCGTCGTCGACATGATGGCCGGCAACCGCGTCTCCCTGTTCGATCGCGTGCGCGGCATCGGCAAGCCGGTCATCGCGGCCGTCAGCGGCTACGCGCTCGGCGGGGGCTGCGAGCTGGCGTTGCTCTGCGACATGATCGTCGCCTCCGAGACGGCCCGCTTCGGCCAGCCGGAGATCAACGTCGGCATCATGCCGGGCGCCGGCGGCACCCAGCGGCTGACCCGCACCATCGGCAAGGCGAAGGCGATGGAGATGGTGCTGACCGGCGAGTGGATCGACGCCCAGACGGCCGAACGGCTCGGCCTCGTGAACCGGGTCGTGCCGGCCGATCGGGTGATCGCCGAGGCGAAGGCGCTCGGGATGAAGATCGCCGCCAAGGCCCCGCTCGCCGTCAGGCTGGCGAAGCAGGCCGTACACAGGGCGTTGGAGCTGCCGCTCTCCGAGGGCGTCGACCTGGAGCGCAAGCTGTTCTACCTGCTGTTCGGCACCGAGGACGCGAAGGAAGGGATCAGCGCGTTCATGGAGAAGCGCCCGCCGACGTTCCACGGCCGGTGAGCGTGGGTCGGGGGAGGGTCAGGTGACCTGCAGTCGGTGCGGCGCCCCGCTTCCGCGACCGGACATCCGCTTCTGCACGCGCTGCGGCGCCCCCGTCGGCGAGGCGCCGCCCGGCCCGCGACCCGGCGGCCAGCCCCAGCCGCCGTACGGTCAGCCGCCCTACGGCGAGCAGCCGTACGGCCAGCAGCAGTACGGCCAACCGTACGGGCCGCCACCGGACCGACGCTCGCCGGGACCGCCGCTCGGCCCGATCGTCGCCGGCGCCGTCGTCGTGCTCTTGATTCTGGGCGGCGTCGCCTACTGGGCGATGTCGCAGATGGACGATCCGCCGCTCCCGATCGGCCGCTCCGGGACGCCGACGCCGGTGCCCACCAACACGCCCGTACCGACGGCCACGCGCGCTCCAGGCATCGGGATCACCGTCCCCGGCCCGCAGGGCACGCCGACCACCATCAGCCTGCCGATCCCCGGCACCGGCGGCACGCCGGGCCTGCCGACGATCACCCTGCCCAGCATCACGATCCCCGGGACCAGCGGGACGCAGCCGCCGAACGCGAAGCTCAACGCCGACCAGGCGCGCCAGAAGGTCAAGGACACGCTGACAAACTGCCGCGTGCTCCAGCGCGAGATCGACCTCGCCCAGGTGACATTTGACGCGCCCGCCTGGAACGTTCGCCTGCCGATCACGGGCGCCACCTGGAAGGTGGACGACGAGACCGGCGCCGTCACCCCCGACGAGCGCGCGGCCGAGCGCGCCCGCACCTGCCGGGTCTAGCGACGAGGGGCGAGGGGCGTGTGTGGGCCTACCCCCCCGACCCAAAATCCCAAAATCCCATAATTCGACGGTCTTGACGGTACGGCGCTCGCCCCTCGCCCCTCGTGGCTCGCTACCGCCAGTCGATCGCGCCGAAGCTGCCGTTCTCGTTGATCCGCCGGGTCTCGCCGTCCGCGACATTGACCAGATACACGCCCGAGGCGCCGCTGACGGCCACCCAGGCGTTGTCCGGCGACCACGCCACGGCCGCGTCGTCGATCGGGAGCGGGGCGAGCCGGCGCGCATCGGCCCCGGACGGCGACACGACGTACGGCTCGGCCGGGAAGCCGTGCGCCGCGACCGACCGTGGCGAGGTCGGGGCCGTTCCCGAGCCGCCCAGGAGCAGCTTCGGCGCCGGGGGGTCGCCCGGCGATCCGGCCGGCGGCCCGGCGGGAGACCCGGGCAGGCCCGTCGGGCCAGGGTAGGCCGGCGGCGTGTCCCCGACGGCGCCGAAGGCGATCGACTTCCCGTCCGGGCTGTAGCGCGGGTAGACGATCAGCAGGAACGCCGAGTCCGGCACGATCTCGCGGCCCTCGCCGCCGTCGATCGGCTGCTCCCAGAGCGCGTCGCCGGTCGGCAAGGCCCGGGTGAAGATGACGCTCGTGCCGTCCGGCGCGAAGCTTGGGTAGCGGGCCTGGTGCGCGACCGTGCGTCGGCCGGTGCCGTCGACGGCGACCCACTCCGCGCTGACGCCGGCCTGCCCGGTCGCCGTCGGTCCCACCGCCTCGAAGATGAGCGCCTGGCCGTCCGGCGACCACTGCGGGGCGCCGAGCAGCATCCCGGGGCGGTCGCGAGGCACGACGACCGTCCGCTCGGAGTCGTTGTCGACGGGGGCGATCACGATGTCGGAGCCGCCGGGGCCGCTAGACGCGCTGGAGGTGAATAGCCCGAACGCGACCCGACTCCGGTCCGGCGAGAGCGCGACGTCGGCGATGAACTCGCCGAGCTCGAGCTTGACGACGGTGCGCGCCTCACTGCCGTCCGGCCGCACCAGCCCGATCTCGCGGAGGCGGGGGAGCGCGATCAGGCCCCCCGGCAGCTCGGCCGCGACAGCGGCGCCACGACCGCCCAGCCAGAGCCCCGCCCCGACGCCGAGCGCCGTCCCGAGCATCCGACGCCGCGTCCAGCGGGGAACGCCGTTCATCGCGCGCCCCGCCGGGGCGGGTATCCTCTGCACATGATCGACCTGATCCTCCTCGGTACGAGCGGCACGATCCCGCTGCCGGGCCGGCCGCTCTCGTCGGTGCTCGGGCGGCTCGGTCCGGACTTGATCCTGTTCGACTGCGGCGAGGGCACGCAAGTAAGCATGCGACGCTGGGGCTGGGGGTTCAAGGGGTTGTCTGCGATCTGCCTCAGCCACATGCACGGCGACCACGTCTCCGGCCTGCCGGGCCTGCTGCTCTCGGTGGCGAACGCCGGCCGCACCGAGCCGCTAGACATCTACGGGCCGGTCGGCACCCGCCTCGTGGTCGCCGGGCTGCGAGTGATCGCGCCGCGCCTGCCCTATGACGTCCGAGTCCATGAGCTAGGAACGAGCGACGGCCTCGACTGGCACGGCGCGACGCTGGCCACGCTGGCGGTCGACCACGCGCTGCCGTGCCTGGCGTACCGCCTCGACCTGGCGCGCGGACGGCAGTTCCAACCGGCGCTCGCCCGCGCCCTCGGCGTGCCCGTCGAGGACTGGAAGCGGCTCCAGCACGGCCAGTCGGTCGCCGTCGACGGGCGACTGGTCGGGCCCGACGACGTGCTCGGGCCGGAGCGGCGCGGCATCCGCTTCGCCTACGTCACCGACACCCGCCCGACGGCCGAGATGCCGGCGTTCCTGGCCGACGCCGACCTGCTGGTGATCGAGGGCACGTACGGCGACCCGGCCGACGCCGAGAACGCCGTCGCCAACAAGCACTTGCTCTTCTCGGAGGCCGCCGAGATCGGCCGGGCGGCACGCGTCAGGTCACTCTGGCTGACCCACTTCAGCGCGAAGCTGTTGGATCCGGACCAGTACGCGCCTGAGGCGACGCGCCTCATGCCGGACGCGATCGTCGGCCACGAGGGGCTGACGACCAGCCTCCGGTTCGAGGACGAGCCGACCCCCGTGCGGGAGTAGCAACGAGACCGCCGGGTGGCGGCCTCCCTCAGATCGGTCGAGTCGTGCGCGAGAGCCGCGGCCGGCCGTCAGCCGGGGACCGCCTCGCCGACCCCGCTCGCGCAGTGCGGGCAGGTCGCCGTGCCGGCGCAACAGCGCTCGATCAGCACCATTCCAGACGGCCGCTCGACGCCGAGGATCGAGCGAAAGACGGCTGCGTCGTTCCCGTGGGACCAACGCCGCCAGCCCGCCGGCAGCGGCGCCCGCGCCGGCAGCGGCGTGGGTCGGCATGGGACGTCGTAATTCACCTGTGCATCTCCATCGCTGTCGGAAGTCCGGCCCGGCCTCCCGGCCCGACCGACTCCCCGAGTGTGTATCGCCGTAAGGCAGGCGGTGCGCACCGTGCTCCGTGCGCAAGCTCGGCGCGCGAGACCCGGCGCCGAAATGCCTGCCTACTCCAAGAAACGGACGAATCGCCAACCGGGAGACTATTTCGTACGAAGGGGTAGCCCTTCGTACCGCTCCGGTCTGGCACGGCCGCTTCGAGCGGCGCGAGTATAGCACGTCATCTGCGCGCGCGGGGCCCGTGACGGTTACCGGTGTGGAGAAACCGTGACAACATCCGGTGACCGGCCGGCAGGCGGCGCGCCGCCCCTTGGTGCGCCATCCTGCCTCCCCACAACCTCCACCGGCGCCGCCGTCGAGCGGCCATGGGCGTCATGCCCGGCGCGACAGGTCGACGCCCCGCCGTCGCGCACGGTACGCTGCTACCTGACAATGGGAGGTGGCCGTGCCCAAGATCTACTACGGCTGGATCATGCTGTTCGCCATTGCCCTGATGTCGTTCGCGTCGTCGGGCTCCCGCTTCTCATTCGGCGTCTTCGTGATCCCGATGAGCCAGGAATTGAACTGGGGCCGCGACCAGCTCGCGCTGGCGGCGTCGCTGAACCTGATCCTGGCCGGCCTGCTGCGCCCGGTGGTGGGCATCCTGGCGGACCGCATGGGCTCGAAGATCATCGCGATGACCGGCGTCGCCCTCGGCGGCACCGCGCTCCTGTTGACCAGCTTCGCTCGCGAGCTCTGGCAGTTCTATCTGGCGTACGGCATCCTCCTGGCCATCGGCTACTCGTTCACCTCGCCGGTCACGATCACCACCCTGGTCGGCCGGTGGTTCGTCAAGCGGCGGTCGCTGGCGATGTCGATCGGCTCGACCGGCACCTCGCTCGGCGAGCTCATCACCGTCCCGCTGGCGATGCTGGCCGTCCTCACCGTCGGCTGGGAGAACGCGTTCCGCGTGATCGCCGGCTTCATGATCTTCGTCGTGCTGCCGGTCGGCGCCCTGCTGCTCTACAACCGCCCATCGGACAAGGGCCTCGAGCCGTACGGCTTCGTGCCCGGCGAGAGCGCAGCGCGGCGCGCCCAGTCGGTGGCGCTGACGCTCCGCCAGGCATCGAGGACCGGCGACTTCTGGCGCCTCAGCCTCGGCTTCTTCGTCTGCGGCTTCACCATGAGCTTCGCCAGCACCCACTTCGTGCCGTTCGCGATGGACATGGGCTTCGAGCAGATGGCGGCGGCGAACGCCCTCGGCATGGTCGGCGCCTTCGCCCTGTGCGGCGGCCTCACGACCGGCTTCTTAGGGGACCGCTTCCCCCGCAAGAACGTCCTGGCGACGGTCTACCTGCTGCGGGGACTCGCGTTCGCGATCCTGCTCCAGGCGCGGGACCTGCCGACGCTCTACCTCGGCAGTTTCGTGCTCGGCATCTCCTGGACGTCGACCGGCGCCCTGACCTCGGCGATCTCGGCCGACAAGTTCGGGCTGAAGAACCTCGGCACCATCTTCGGCACAATGTACGTCATCATGCCGATCGGCACGGGCATCGGCGCGTACGTGGCAGGTCTGATCTACGAGGTCCGCCACGGCTACGAGCTGTCGCTCATCATGAGCTCGCTGGCGGGCTTGATCGCGGCCGTGGTCGTGTTCGGCGTCCGCGAGACGGATCGACTGGGCGGCGCCCGAGGCGAGCGCGAGCGCCAGCCACAGCCCGCCATCGTGCCGAGCCTGGCGGTCGGCGAGCGGTCGGCCTGACCCGCGGGTCGGTCTTCGGACGACGGCCCGCGTCGGGATCCCCGGAGGCGCTATGGACAAAGCGCCCGGGGATCGACGCGTCCGGCGATGCTCAGGCCTTCGCCTTGGTGAGGAACGGCAGTCCGGTCCGCTGGTTCTCGCCGACGGAGTAGCCGGAGGGCACCTCGTTCAGCGACTCGCCGCTCTTCTCGGAACGCGCGAAGTAGAAGATGCGCTGCTGACGGCCGTTCCGAAGCGTCACGTCCTTCGCATGCAGGTAGTACGTGTCGCCCTTGCTGTTCTTGTGAGTGAAAGCCACTGGTGGACCCCCTCTTTCATTCTCCAGGATTATCCCGACAACCAAGTCTAACGAGCGTGCCGGCGCCGGGCAAGGAAGTCGAGGAGTCACAGGCGCGTCACAGGATCGTGAGACGGCGATTTCGTCATTCCGGGCGGTTCGTGCCTCCTCGATGACGCGCGTTACGCTCTCGCGATTTAGCGCCGCCGGTGCCGGACGCCGCCGACCGGCCGCCCGCCCGTCAGGGGCCGGCGCTCGGTGTGATCCGCGCGCCGCGATCCTTGACGCTCCAGGTCGTCGACCCGTAGCCTCAATCGGGAGGGATCGCGGCGCCGAACGGAGCACGGCGTCGGACCCGGTGGAGAGTATGGCCCTCGATACGTCCTCGCCCGTCTCGCTGACCGCGCTGCCCTACTGCCCGAGCGCGTTCGGCTTCCGTCGCCGGCGGACCCACGTCGTGATGGTCGGCGACGTCGGCGTTGGCGGGACGAACCCGATCCGCATCCAGTCGATGACGACCACCCGGACTCAGGAAGTCGAGGCAACGGCGGCCCAGGCCGAGCGGCTGGTCACGGTCGGCTGCGAGATCGTGCGGATCACGGCACCGACCGTCCAGGACGCGAAGGCGATCGGCGAGATCCGGAGGCGGATGCGCTCGCGCGGCATCACCGTGCCGCTGGTCGCCGACATCCACTTCAGCCCGGCCGCCGCGATGGAGGCCGCGAACCACGTCGAGAAGGTCCGGATCAACCCCGGCAACTTCGCGGACTCCCGCCAGTTCGCCATCCGCGAGTACACCGACCGCGAGTACGAGCAGGAGCTGGAGCGGATCGAGGAGCGGTTCACGCCGCTGGTGCTGAAGTGCAAGGCGCTCGGCATCGCGATGCGGGTCGGCACCAACCACGGCTCGCTCTCCGACCGGATCATGAACCGCTTCGGCGACACGCCGCTCGGGATGGTCGAATCGGCGCTGGAGTTCCTGCGCATCTGCCAGAAGAACGGCTACCCGGACGTCATCCTCTCGATGAAGGCGTCCAACCCGAAGGTGATGATCCAGGCGTACCGCCTCCTGGTGGCGCGGATGGACGAGATCGGGATGACGTTCCCGCTCCACCTGGGCGTCACCGAGGCCGGCAACGACGAGGACGGCCGGATCAAGAGCGCGGTCGGCATCGGCGCGCTGCTCGACGACGGCCTGGGCGATACGATCCGCGTCTCGCTGACCGAGGAGCCGGAGGCCGAGATCCCGGTCGCGGCGCGGCTGGCGGCGCCGTACCAGGAGGCTGCCGAGCGCCGATTCGTCTCAGCGCCCGATCCGCGCGAGACCCGCGACCCGTACGCCTTCACCCGGCGCCTCGCAAGCGAGGGCGGCGCGGGGACGTGGCGCATCGGCGGGCGCGAGACGATGCGGGCGCTCCAGGCGATCACGGCGTCGAACGGCACCGCCCCGGCCGGCCTCGTCGAGCGCGCGGTCGCCCTGGCGACGGCCGCCCGACCCGGGGCGCCGGCCCCGGACGCCGTCGAGCTGCCGGGCGACACCGCCGAGCAGCGGGGCGAGCTTCGCGAGCTGGCTGCGCGGCTGGCGACCGAGGCGCCGACGGTAAGCGTCGCCGCGCGGCTGACGCCGTCCGCCGATCACCCCGACGAGGCAGCGGCCGGCGCGGCCGTGATTCACTGGGTCTCGCCCGATCCCCCCCTGCCGGACGCCCTCCTCCGCGCCGTCGCGGCGCACGAGCGGGCGCTGATCCTGGAGACGCGGGTCGACGGCCCGACCGCCGACGCAGCCGTCGATCGTCTGCTGGCCTGGGCGCGCCGGTCGATCGCGGCCGGGATCGCCGCGCCGAGCCTTGCAATCTCCTCGCAGGACGCCTCCACCACCATTCGGGCGTACCGGTTGCTCTCCGCACGGCTCCACGAGGCCGGACTGGCCTGTCCGCTCCACCTCGTAGCCCCCGCATCCGACACCCCGTACGAGCGGCTGCTCCGGACCTCGGTTGCGCTCGGCGGCCTGCTCTGCGACGGCATCGGCGACAGCGTCGAGGTGCGCGGCGAGGACGAGCGCCCGTCGACGCGGCTCGCCTTCAACGTCCTCCAGGCGAGCGGGGCCCGCATCTCGAAGACCGAGTACGTCGCCTGCCCCTCATGCGGCCGGACCC
>Ga0075420_100006866_pt1 | contig 10039 bp, 7 predicted proteins | sample SoiMetdeltSBSDD4_FD_75296 | JGI IMG/M metagenome (GOLD analysis project Ga0075420, IMG submission 75296) | Bulk soil microbial communities from a Populus tree surrounding site in Tennessee, USA - Soil MetaG P. deltoides SBSDD4 | ecosystem: Environmental > Terrestrial > Soil > Tree plantation...
CCAAGGGATCTGGCCAGTCGGCGGACCAGCGGTACAACTTTGCGCCATGCCGACCTTTTCGCACGCCCTCGATCGCTTCCGCCGGCGCCTCAGCGCCCCCATTGCTGCCTTCCTTCTCGGTGCATTCGCGCTGGGTCCCTCCGACCGGGCGCTCGCACAGGGCGCGCCCGCAGACCTGCTCATTCGAAACGGTCGCGTGATCGACGGGACGGGCGCCGCCGCTCGTTCCGCGGACATTGCGATCACCGGTGACCGCATCACCTTCGTCGGCGACGCCGCACGCTCGAATGTCACGGCGCGGCGGACGATAGACGCCCGCGGCCTGATCGTGGCGCCCGGGTTCATCGATCCGCACACGCATGCGCTCGAGGACCTGAACAGCGCCGACCCGAAGCGGCGTTCAAACCTGAACTTCCTGATGCAGGGCGTCACGACGGTCATTACCGGCAACGATGGTGGTGGTCCGATCGAAGTCGGTCGCACGCTGGCGCAGTGGAAAGCGCAGGGGATCGGGTCGAACGGAGTCCTGCTGGTGGGCTACGGCAGCGTCCGCCGCACCGTCATGGGCATGTCGGACGGGCGAGCGTCGCCACCACAGCTCGATTCGATGCGCGCCCTCGTGGACAAGGGGATGCGCGAGGGCGCGTTCGGCATGTCCGCGGGGCTCTACTATGCGCCACAGAGCTACGGGGCCACGGAGGAAGTGATCGAGCTCGCGAAGGTCGCCGCGCGCCACGGCGGGATCTACGACACGCACATGCGGGACGAGAGCTCGTACACGATCGGGCTGCTCGGCGCGATTCGCGAGGCCATCCGGATCGGCCGAGAGGCGAATCTCCCCGTCAACATCTCGCACATCAAGGCGTTAGGCGTGGACGTGTGGGGCCGGTCCGACTCGGCCATCGCGATCATCGAGGCGGCGCGGGCGAGCGGTGGCAAGCCGGTGACGGCCGACCAGTACCCGTACACCGCGTCCGGTTCATCCGTCGGGGCGTCGCTGCTGCCGCGGTGGGCCGAAGTCGGCGGGCGTGACTCGCTGCGGGCTCGCGTCGCGGACCCGGCGACGCGCGCTCGGCTCGTCACCGACATGACCGAGAACCTGCGTCGTCGAGGCGGGGCGGATGCCCTGCTGATCAGCTCCACTCGCGACACGTCGATTCTCGGACGGACGCTCGCTCAGGTGGCTGCGGCGCGGGAGATCTCGCCGGTCGAGGCGGCGATTCAGATCGTCCTGAATGGTGATGCGTCGGTCGCGTCGTTCAACATGAACGAGAAGGACATCGAGGCGTTCATGCGCCGCCCGTGGGTCATGACGGGCTCCGACGGGTCGGGCGGGCATCCCCGCAAGTACGGGACGTTCCCAAAGAAGTGGGCCGAGTACGTGCGTGCGAAGAAGGTCCTGACGCCAGAAGTTTTCGTCAGGCAGTCGAGCGCGCTGACGGCGGAGACGTTCGGGATCAAGGACCGCGGCGTGCTCGCGCCGGGGAAGTTTGCGGACGTTGTGGTGTTCGATGAAGCGACGTTCCGCGACCGAGCGACCTATGAGAAGCCGACCGAGCTGGCAACCGGCATGCGGTACGTGATCGTGAATGGGAAGGTCGCGGTCGACGACGGGACGTACTCCGGGCTCATGCCCGGTGTCGGCATCACTCGTTAGGCCTAGCAGCCTGACAACCAGCCCTGTTTGCTGTGAGCGGTGCTGAATGCTGCGGGGTGAAAACCAGAACCCCCTCGGGACGACCGCTCGGTACACAGAACGGCAGGACGCTGATTACGCAGACCGCGCGTGCTGCGCACGCGCGGTACGCAGATGACGCAGAGCGGACAGTTGGTGGGTATTTCAGGAAAGAATGAGGGGAACGGCTCTCCGGGACAGTGGCGTCTCGAGCGGCCGTTCCCCTCTTCTCATTTCTCTTGCGTTGCAGCGACCGTCGTCCTCAGACCCCGAAGCTTGCGTCAGCGTCCTCTGCGTGCCGCGTGTGCTGCGCACACGCGGCACGCGTCCTCAGCGGTCTGCTCTATCAGCGCGGAGGGCGTCCCGAGGGTTACCTTCACCCTGCAGATTCCAGCAGCAGCTCACAGCAAACAGCCTAGTTGGATTTCGTCATTCCACTGTTGGCTTGACCGTGTCGGTCGACCGGGTAGCTTGCCAACCCGGCTGCCGCCGAGCGCGCGCCTCCCACACTTTCGTCCCCCGCCACAGCGTCCGTCGTGCTCACCGAGGTCGATCTCCGCCGTCTTCTCGCGAACGGCGAACAGTTCACCGCTGAATTCATCGGCGAGGGGACGGTCGCGATCGCTGACGATCACCTCGTCGACGCGGTGGTCTGTCTCGCGAACGGACACGGTGGCGTCGTGCTCGCGGGGGTCGATGACGATGGGCGCGTGACCGGGATTCGCCCACGCCACGGGAACTACACGGACTCCGAGCGGGTCAGGTCGATGATCGCGGGGCGGACCGTTCCGAGCTGTCCCGTGACGTGCAGCGTCATCGCGATCGACGGCGTGGACGTGCTGGCGATCGAAATCCCCGCCGGGCGGCCGGTGACGTCGACGAGCGAAGGGGTCTACCGCCGGCGCGGGACGGACGCTCACGGACGGCCCGTTTGCGTGCCGTTCCTCGTTCACGAGATTCAGAGTCGCGAAGCGACACGCGGCGCGCTGGATTTCACTGCCCTGATCGTTCCCCAGGCGACGTGGGATGACCTCGATCCACTGGAGATCGAGCGAGTCCGCCGAACGATTGCGTTGAACCGGGGGCGGGCCGACGCGACGTTGCTCGAGCTCTCGGACGCCGAGATCGTTCGCGCGCTCGGACTAGCCGAAGGGGGTGGTGAGCGCGGCGACCGAATCGATCGCGTGCGTGTCGCCGGACTGTTAATGGTCGGGCGTGAGGACGCGATCCGCCGATACGTCCCGAATCACGAGATCGCGTTTCAGGTGCTTCGCGGTACTCGGGTGGCCGTAAACGAGTTCGTTCGGTGGCCGCTGGTGCGGGCGGCGGACGAGGTCGGACTTCGGTTCGACGCCCGGAACCACGAGGACGAATTGGCGTTGGGACCCGTCCGCGTCGGGGTTCCGGCGCACAGCCCGTCAGGGTTTCGCGAGGCGCTCCACAACGCGCTCGTGCACCGCGACTACACGCGATCGGGTGCGGTCCACGTGCAGATCCGTGAGTTGGGGGTTGCGGGCGACGTGGACGGCGAGATCGAAATCTCGAATCCGGGCGGGTTTCCGGAGCAGGTGCGGCTCGACAACATCCTCGTGGCGCCGCCCAGACCCAGGAATCCGGTTTTGGCGGATGCGTTCAAACGCATTGGGCTTGTCGAGCGAACGGGCCGCGGGATCGACACGATTTTCGAGGGTCAGCTACGCTACGGGCGTCAACTGCCGGATTACTCGCGCTCTACTGGCGCGAATGTGCAAGTCGTGCTGACCGATGGCCCGGCGAACGTGGCGATGACGAGACTGGTCGCCGAGCGGGACGTTCCTGGACGCCGGCTGTCGATCGACGAGCTTCTGCTTTTGAATGTTATGGCGCGAGAGCAGGAACCCGTGGGTTTGGGGCGGGCGTCCGGAGTGATTCAGCGGCTCGAGGGTCCGACACGGGCGGTCTTGGACCGCCTGGTCGAGTCCGGTTTGCTCGACGGGTGGGACGATCGCCGCGAGCGTGTCTATTACTTCCGTTCGGCGATCGCACGAGCGCTCGGGGTCGCTGACCTGGACGAAGACGTAGCAGCCGAGCACGCTGGGGAGCGCGAGCGTAAGATATTGGACCATGTGAGCTTACACGGCCGCATCACGCGTTCTGCGGCGGCGGAGCTGTGCGGCCTGGAGGGGCGGGAAGCGCGCGCGGTCTTGGAGAAGCTGGTGAAGCGCGGCGAGCTCGTGGTCCGCGGAGAGAAGCGCGGGTCGTACTACGAGCGGGCTGGTGCGGCGGGCGCGGGTGCCGGCTTTGTGGATGAGTCTGGTACGGGCGATCTAGCGGGGGAATGACTGAAGTTTTGGCGCGTGGACCAAAGTTATGAACATTGTCCACAGACTTTTAAACAACCGCCAAAAGGCTCTGTCATAACTTCCATGTCATTCCGAGCGGAGCGCCGAAGGGGCGCGGGTGCCCGCACCCGCCCAGAGGGCACCCGGCGGGCGCATGAGGAATCGCAGGGTTCCCGATAGAGGGCTCTCTATCGCGACGAGTGCCATTCCTCATCACCCGCTTCGCGGGTGCCCGGCTCGGAATGACAATGCCTGCGCGCCTCCGCTCGGAATGCAACGCTTGGGGACCGGTAGGTCCGTTACTCCTCCTCCTCTCTCAGGCCGTTGGCGAGCTTGGCGAGGCCCGTGGCAAGGGAATGAACTTCCCGGTCACTCAGGTTCGACGCCGCCCGTAGCAATCGCGACGTGCCGGTCTCCGGCGCACGCCGAACCACGGCCCGGCCGCGCGCCGTGAGGCCCAGCGACAGACGACGGCGGTCGTCGTCGGCCAACTTCCGCGCGACGAGCCCCTGGTCCACGAGCCGGCTCACCACCACGCTCACTGAGCTGATATCGGTATGCGTCCGCTCCGCGAGCTCGGTAAGCGATGTCGCCGGATTGTCGGCGAGCTGGCGAAGCGCATGGAGCTGCGCTCCGTGAACCCCAACGCGCTGCTCCGCCGCACGCGATGCGAGTCGCAGTTCGCGAACGAGCGAGCGAAGGGCATCGAGGATTACGCCGACGTCTTCGCCGCGTTCGCCGTTGTGGGTGTTGGGCGCGGATCGGATCGCGATTTGCGAGTCAGAAGAGGTCTTCATCGGTCTCCTCCATGATGTTCCAGTAGAGCAGAGTCGGTGCACCGGGACTCCGATCCTCCATAACGCCGACGTGCACGCGACACCGAATCGAGGTGTCGGCTCTCGTGGGTATCAGGGAGACAGGCCAGGTTGCTACAGCGGGGCTCGTGCAACTTCGCGCAAGCGCCTCACGAAACGCCTCGCGTTCCTCGAGCGGGACGAAACAGGCGAGCGGTTTCTTAACGAGCGCATTCTTGGGTCGCCGCAACAATCTACACGCGGCTTCGTTCGCGAATGTGATCTGCGCCGCCGTCGTGGTCACCAGATAGGCGAACGGCGCGCGCTCGAAGAGGGCGAGAAAGATCGCGGACGATTTCTCGAGGTCGAATCGCGCCGCGGTCAGGGCTTCGTTCTGGACCCTGAGCTCCTCGACCGCGCGGTCGATGTCGTGAAAGGTGCCCTCGAGGACTTGAGACGCGGTCGCCAAGTCGTCCGCGCCGAATCGCTCCAACGCGTTCGGCCGAACGCGTTGGAGCATGGTCCTGACCGCCCGCTCACTCTCAGCACCATGCGCATGCCGCGCGTCGGCGATCTCGGCGAACTCGGCGAACTCGGCGACGTCCGGGAACGATTTGAAGCCCATAGGACCTGCCATGATGGGGAGCGTGCACGTGCTCACCGCGATCATCGGGCGGCGGTAGATGGAACGCCAACCGACGGCTTCATACGTCAAAGTAAGCTTCGAGGCTTCATCTCACCATGTCGCTCGTCAACTCTTGGGCTTGGGCACCGGCCGCTTCCTTGACGAGCACAACCACTCGTTCCGGCGGGATGCCGTCGGGGCGGAGTCGCCGCGCGCAGGCGGTGGCGGAGGCGCGCACGAGTGCGCGGAGCCCGCGGAGGTCAGTCGCCGGGCGGTGCGCCGGTCGGGCGATCGGCGAGGGCGGTGTGCATCGGCGACCGATCGTGGTCCTTCTCCTTCACCGGAACCTCACGCAACGGACGTGGCGGGAACCCACCGACCGTCGCGAGACGCCTCATGCCGCATCATTTGTTTGGGTGCCAACCGTTTATAGCGCCAACCATTCGTACGGGTCAAGCGAGGCCGGCCTGGAGAGCGCGCGAGGTGCGCTCTCCAGGCCGGCCATCCCCGCGGGGATCAAGCCTGTGCGGTGATCAGGGCAGATGGATCTCGAGACTGCCACCGCCCACGGGCGTGCCGGCCGCGTCGTCGGCACCAAGTTGGGTGTCCAGCACGACCTCTCCCGTGACGCGGTTCCAGATTCGAACTCGAAGGGAGTCGCCTGCCGGATCGTCCACCACGGCGACGTCGAACTCGTAGTCACCGCTCCCGTTCAACGTGCCGCGACCGCGCAGATATGCCGTTTGCCCGGACACGACGAGCCAGTCGAGCGTAGTGCTGCGGAAATCGAATGTCGTCAGCTGCAGCTTGAAGTCCGCCTTTCCGGTTGGTGTCTCAGCGCCATCGTACTTGGCTGTAATCGCGAAGGTCAGCTTCCCAGCCAGGGTGGCCACGTTCCCAGCGCCCCGCCGCGTGCCGGGTAAGACGCGCGCGACGGATTCGATCCACGGCGCGCCCTCGGTCGACAGAATCCACCCACCGCCCGTGAGCCACCCACCTGTCGGGTCATACACCACGACCTTGCCCGTCGCGGCGCGCGTATCGGATCCGCCGTCGGCATCCTGCACGGTGAATCGAACCGAGTACAGACCAGCCGCCGAGTACGTGCACGTGCCGGTGGCGGTGCCGTTAGGCGCGGCGGACTGAACCGTGACGCCGTTTCCGCAATCGAGGGTCGCTGCATGGACGTCGGTTGTGCCCGGGTCGGTAAACGTCGCCGAGATGGCAATGGCCACCCCGCCGGGGACCACGCCTACCGGCGTTGACGGCGCCGCGAACGGTGCCAGCTTCGGCGCCACGTTGGCGATCGTCGCCGTTGCGGTCGCCGTGTGCGTCCCGCCTCGGCCATCCGACGCGGTGAGCGTGACTTGGTACGACCCCTCGTCCACGTAGACGTGATTCGCCGGGGGGGTCGACCCGCTTCCCGTCGTGCCATCGCCGAGGTTCCACGTGTAGGTCAGGGCGTCGCCGTCGGCGTCGCTGCCGCTCAGCGCCAGGCTCACCGCGGACCCTTCATTACCGGTGTACGGCCCGCCGGTCGATGCGACGGGCGTAGCATTCGCTGCTGTCGACACGTGACCGACTGTAACGTTGTCGAGCAGCACCGCAGTCGCCGGTCCATTGATCGAAACGGCGAAGCCCTTGAAGTACTCACCGGCGTGGGCGAGCGCGACGCCGAAGAACCGTCTGCCCGAACTCGCGAGCGGGATGTCGAGCGCGTTGAACGCGTAGCTCCGCACGTTCGTCGTCAGGACGACGTTGACGGGAACCTGCACGTTGATCAGTGTCAGGTCCGCCCCGAAGAGCGTGAACGCATCACCGTCCGCGAACGTGCCTGTGACGGGATAGCCGAACTCGCTCGAGATGGACTTGCTCGGGACGCCGAGGCCAAGCCCTTGCCCGAGTAACCAGTTCGGCTGCGACGTGTACGTCACTCCGAAGCTGGTCCACGGCACGGGTAGTTCGTACACCATGTCAAACTCGAACGCTTCGAAATCGTTCAACTGCGCGATGGTGCCAGCGCCGTTGAAATCGGCGCGCGCATCGAACGCTGAGTAATCGGGAGTCACCACGACCCCCGCGCGAGCGACGGTGGCCGCACTCGCAGCTCCTGGCGCCGACGGCTCGAGAATCCCCTGATCGGCACAGGCGCCGAGCAGGCTGATAGGAAGGAGGACTCGTGCGAGCGCGTGAACGAGCTTCGCGGCGCGAGGTGAATGCCGGCACGAGTCACGAAGGCTGGCCGACGAGTGCGGGTTCATGGTTAGAGGTCCGTGGTAGCGCGTGAGTCCCGATGGACGACACGGGCAGGTCAACAGCCCTCGCTGCTGACCCGAGCGTCGCCATTAGAGTCGCGCCTGCCAGGGGTCCGGCGCGGTGATGAAACCCCAGACGCAAACGCGGCGCGCGATACGCGGTCATTCCGACTGCGCGTGCGGACGAAATGACCCGAGGGCACCCGCCGGATAGCGGTCCTCGTAAGTCGCTTGTCCGTTAGGCGTTAGGGCGCTGGTGCCGGGCGCCGAGCGGTGCCTAACGCGGGATGGTGTCGCCCCGCGAGATGACCGCGCCCACCGTGGGAAACGGGCCCGCGCAAACCGAGCCCGCGCCTCCGAGGGCATCGCGAACGCGCGCGGTCAAATCGCGGGCGGCAGCGTCGCCCTCGACCACGCCGTACACCGTCGGGCCCCACGAGCTCTGACCGACACCCGCCGCACCCCACTCCTGCATCCGGCGAACGAGGTCGGCGGTGGCGCCGGGGGCGAACGTTCCGCCCTGGGCCCCTTTGAACCAGCCGCCGTTGATGCGCTGCACCTCACTCAAGGCACGGCCGAATGCGGACACGTCACCGTCCACTACCGCCGGCAGCATGGCCATGAGCACCAGGTGTGATACACGCTCGACCTCCTGCTCCGCGGGGACGGCCAGCGCCGCAAACGCCGCGGACTCGGCGGCGCCGCTCACCCCAGCGCGCGCGTCCGGAACCGCAACGACACATCGCCAGCTCTCGGGGAACATGAGACGTGCGAGCAACGGTGCCACGCTGTCATCGTTGTCACGGCGTCCGCCCTCGAGCACGAGTCCACCCCCCGCGAACGTCCATGTGCCCACCGCGGAACGCCGCGCCCGCCCGACCGCGTGCGCCAGCTCCGGTGCGGTCGCCCGGATGTCATAGAGCTCAGCGAGGGCGCGCGCGACGCAGAGGGCGAGCTGCGTACCCGAGCCGAGACCCGAATGGACCGGGATCGCGCGCTCCACGAGGATGTCGGCGCCACCGACGATTGCGTGAAAGTCGAGAAAGCGATGCGCAACCTCGGCGGCGCGCTCGGCGCTGGGGCCTGAGGCGCGGACGGTATCCGCGAGCTCGGCGGAAACGCGAGCGGTGATGCCAGGCGCCGGCGCTCCTACGCCGCCGAACTTGCGCCCGAGGGAGCCGCGAAGGTCGAGAAGGCCAAAGTGGAGCCGAGCGGGCGACTCCACCGTCACGCGATCTGTCGTCATCCGCGAGTCACCACCTAACGCGGCGCCGGGGACGGAAGTGGCGCGGCGCGGATGTAGTCCGCGAGCAGCGCCATCGCCTCACGCTCCACGGGCCCGGCCGTCTTATCGACGATGATCTGCAGCCGCGCGAGCTCAGCCTCGAGGAAGTGCCGCTCGAGGAGGTGGACTCGAGTCGCGTAGATGGCTGCCTCCAGCACGGCGTGACGCGCGCGGTTGAAGCCGATGAACTCCCGCTGCACGCCACGGTGCACGACGTTCGTTTCGATGCGGGAGCGGGGCGGCGTACTGTCCACCGAGCGGACGCGCAACTCGCGCCAGGAGCATGCGTCGCGCAGTACGACGCCGTTTACCGCGACCGCCCGGACGACGGGGTAGTCCGGGTTCCCAATCGCCGCGCGGGCGAAAAGGCCGACGTCGTCGATCAGGTTCACGACCGCAGCACCCGTTGCCATGATGTTGCGGAATGTCGTCGTCTCGAGAAACGGTTTCAGTACGGGCGCCGCGTCGCCGCCATTCCAGTCGACGCCCATCGGCGCGATGTTCACGGCGCCATCCCCATCGACGGTTGTGACGATGGTCTCGATGATCACGATGCCGGCTCGCTCGAGGCGTTCCGTGTGCGTGCCGACCGTTGCGTCAGGCGAACGTGCTCCGACTTCACGTCATCCGGCGGCGTCAGGTAGCCCCACGAGAGCGAACCCTCTTGCCGGTAGGTCTTCCCGAGCGTAATGGCGAGCTTCGCTTTCGCAAGCTCCTTCCCGAGGTAGAACGCGTGCATTGCCTCGGTGACGCCGAGCTGCGCGAAGATCTCCTGAATATCCGTGCCGCGGACGAACAGATCGCGGTTCAACACCGTGATCGCGTCACGGTCGGTGAAGATGCGGAAGTTCGGATCGGTGATGCGCGACTGCAGCTCACGAAGCTCCTGCTCCGAGTACGCGAGGATCGCAGGGTCCTTGATGGTCACGAGGCGGTCATCGATGTGCTTCGGGACGACATGCGCATTCACGGCGTGATGCATGAGTTGGCGCGCGATGGCCGTCTCGCGGACCGCGCCGCGGGCCCAGGGGATGACCTCGGTCGTGAGGATGGTTCGGATGCCGAGCTCCTGGCAGATCCCGAT
>Ga0075420_100006868_pt1 | contig 10036 bp, 12 predicted proteins | sample SoiMetdeltSBSDD4_FD_75296 | JGI IMG/M metagenome (GOLD analysis project Ga0075420, IMG submission 75296) | Bulk soil microbial communities from a Populus tree surrounding site in Tennessee, USA - Soil MetaG P. deltoides SBSDD4 | ecosystem: Environmental > Terrestrial > Soil > Tree plantation...
GCAGCGTACGCGAGGCCCTCGCGTACGATCGCCTCTGGTCGACCGACGCGGAGTGTTCCAACACCGTGTCGACCGGCCCGGGGGCCGTAGCTCAGTGGTCAGAGCAGGGGACTCATAATCGAATCCACGGGTGCGCTGTGCTCAGTCGGCGCGACCGTTGCAATAGCTCGGCCTTAGCGAACCGTCGCCGCGTGATCCCTTGCTCAGAACGGGAGTGAGAGATGCCGACAGCTGCCACCGACGAACGGATCGCCGATCTTTTCACCGACGAGACGCGAGACAAGCTCCGCAAGCTCGCCGCCGAAGGAGTTCCGCTCCTCGACGCAGTCCGCGACTTTTGCGACCAAGCTCGAGTCGGGCTCGCCCGAGACGTTGAGAGACCAAGCACGCTCCGGTGCGCGATTGACGATGAGCACCCCGAACTTCTTGATGTACTCACACGCCTCACTGTGGCTGCTGCTCGCGCCGCCGGCATCGAGCTCCCGTGAGCCACACGACGTCCGTGACGCTGAGGTCGACTGCAGATCCCTGTGCTCTCGTCGATGTCTGGCTCGAGGAGCGGCGCTACACGGTCCGGACACGACGTATCTACGTCACCGAGACCCGGCGAGCCGAACGGTGGCTCGATGAGCACCGCGGCATTCGACTGTTGGACGCCTCAACTGCCGACCTCACGTCGTACCTGGCGACCAGAACAACCGCATCGGCACGGAACGCGCGCAAGGCACTCGTCGCGTTTTACACGGCGAGTGGCCACGACGACGGCGGGCCAGCCCGATGGGTCGAGTTCGATCGGGAGCCGCGACCGGAAGCAGCCAAAATCGTGGTCACCCCCAAAGAGCATGCCGTCAGGCGGTTCGCGCCGCTCGATGAACTGGCACGCTGGCGGCGGGAGCTCCGCGGGTTCGAACGATGGCTGATCCAGCGCCGCTACGCCGACAAGACCGTGGGCTACTACCTGCGCCACGCCGCACGTTGCTCCGCAGTGCTCAACACCGACCTCGGCGTGGCGCTCGACGACGCGACGATCGACGACCTCGAGCATTACTGGAACGCCTTGGCGTCCAAGGTGAGCGTGGCGAATCCGAACCAGGCGCGGGCTTCGCTCATCGCCTACTACCGGTATCGAGGCCGACGACACGGCGAACCCGCTGACGAGCTGCCGTCACTTCCCGACCGGGAACGGTTGCCGCGGGCGCTCGACGACAGAGAGTTCGTCGCTCTCATCAACGCTGCAGCGGATCTCGGCGGCGACCACGAACTTGCAGGGCTCACCTACGCATTCACCGGCTGCCGCTTCACCGAGCTCCACGTCGCTCGTTGGAGCGCGTTCGATCTCGATGGCGTCTCGCCGTCGTGGCGGATCGTCGGGAAGGGCTCCGGCCGAAAGGGCCCGAAGGAACGGGTCGTGCCGCTCCGCGGCGACCTCGTCATAGTGCTCCGGGCACGCCGCGCTGCATCGCGCTCGGAGTTCCTGTTTCCCTCACCGTTGGCCCCGCCCGATCGGCCAATGAGTGGCCCTTCGTTGCGCAAGATCGTCGCAGACATCACGGACCACGCCGGCTGTCCTGGCGTCACGCCGCATCGGCTCCGGCACACAGTCGCGACCATCGCGCTGCGCGAGTCGCTCGACCTTCGCGGCGTTCAAGACCTTCTCGGGCACTCGAACATTCGGACCACCCAGCTCTACACCAAGGTGCTGCCCGATCGGATTCGGTCCTTGGTCGAAACTCTTCCGAGAGCAAAGGATTGAGCCTGTCGCACCCCGTCTGTACGATCCGCGCAGGTAGGTCGGTCCCATGCTGAAACACGCGCTTCTTGCAACCTTCCGATTCGTGGCCGTATGCATCTTCCTCGCGGCCGTGTTCGTCGGGCCGATCATCTTGTGGATCGTCGGCTACGCCCTCCTCGGCGGGGACGACGATTCCACACCGACCAAGACCGTCGACTACCCCGAGCAGTGCTGGGATGGCCTCGGCGGACAGCCGTACCCCTGCTAGCCGACAGATTCGCGTGTCACAGGGACGCCGCCAGCGCGCGGCGGGAGTCCGAGCGCGTCTCGATCGGCGGTTCCTCGCCCCGAGCTGTCGCGGCCGCGACCTGTCGGATCGCGTCACGCGGATTCGCCGCTTCCCCGACCGCCAGCAGCCAACGAGCATCGAACAACAGGCGCGCGTAGTCCTCGGACTCGGGATCGACACCCACATCGCGCGCCGTGGCCTGGATCGAGTCCGTCGCAGCGGCCACTTCGCGCCTGTACGCCGCTGACGCCTCACGCGCCTCGATCTCCTCGTCGATCAACTGAGCGACATCATCGAGCGTGAACGGCTCATCCAACCCGGGTACGTCGAGCCCGAAGCTGCGCGCGAGTTCAGCGCGTGCGCGTCGAGGATCGGAAGCAGTGATCTCCATGAGACGCGCGAACGCCTCGGCCTGATCTTCCTCGAGACCCTCCAGCGCCGCGCGCATCGGTTCGTACTGCTCTGCGCGCTCGCGCCAGTAGGCGACCTCTTCAGCCGACGCGCCTCGTCCAGCACTCTCCGGCTCCCGGGCTGACTCGCTTCCGTCATCCGGCTGCCCGCCTTCCGAGAGCCAGTCACGGAGAGCTACGCGCGGCTCAACTGGCTCGGCGGCGGCTTCGCCGTCAACGTCGACCAGTACGCCCGCATCGAGATCGGCATCGACATCCATCAGCTGCCCGCCTCGTCGTGGCTCGCTTCTGCGACCGCCACCTGTGCCGCCAGGATCGCATCGATGACCTCCGAGGTCACCTCACCGGCGACCACTGCGGCCTGGAACCTTGCCACTGCATCACGACGCGCGAGCTCCTCGCGAATCGCGGCAAGAGCGGCCTCAGCGGCCTCACGTCCGGCCTCCGCGCGCTTGAGGGCAGCACCCGTCGGGAACCCGAACGCAGCCGCGAACATGTTCGCGCAGGCCTCGCAGATCGCGAGTACGTCATGCTCTAGGCCGTACGGAACCTCTCCGATCGGCTTCGCGCCGTTCGTCGCGTACCGTCGCACGCCACCTCGCTCGAGTGGCGTCCCCTGGTTGTGACAGAACGAGCACCGCCGCGCCACCGAGTTGTGCGGCGGATACGGCGTCACATCCACATTCGGAACCTGCGAACCGTCAGCCATTGACCCGTCCTCTCCTAGAAGCCGCGCGCAATCGCGCGTCCCGCTGGAATGACTTCCCACGCGGCATGCACCGCCGTGAGTCCCAAACTGCGCGGCTCAAGATCCTCAAGGTCGCCCTCGAAGTCGAAGACCACGTCCTCGCCTCTCCCGCGCACGACGACATTCGTCACGACGCACGCCATCACGACACCTCGAACAACTCGGGCGACGGCACGCCGAACAGCTCGACCATCCGCGCCCGGGTCAGCGGCTCGGGCAAGTACGACCCGGCGATCGTTGCCTCGAGGAATGGCGCCGACAGACCAACGAGGTCTGCCACCTCCGACTCCGACCGCGGGTGCTCATCGATCGCGCGTTGCAACCGCTCCCTGGTCAGCCTCACGACTCCCTCCGAACAACGAGCCGACACCACTCTTCGCTCGTCGCATCGGATGCCACCGCAACGGCTGCCAGCGGAAGCAGGGAATCCCGGACCAAGCCGACGAGCGACGTGTGAGCGCCCGGGCTCGCCGTGACAGCCACCGGTTCGCCGTCCGCATCGACAACGCGTCGCAGCGCATCCCCGACCTCCACGGAACCCAGGAAGGTCAGGTCGCCGCCCTCCCACTCGGCAGGCAGCTCGAGCGCGGCGAGTTCGTAGCCGCCTCGCTTCAACGCTGACAGGTCGACCGGATCCGACACACCGTCCGGCCGAATAGCCACCTCGAGGATCAACGTGTTCGTCGACGCGCTCACGACGACGCCTCAGTGTGACGACGCTCCGTCTCGCGCACTGGCCACAGCCGATCCTCGGCCGCTTTTACGGAGATGCGCTCACGCGCCGCGAGCTCTGCCGGCGTCGGCAAGTCGCGCTCGGCATCCATCGGCTCCGTGCTGAACAGCCACTCCTCGCTCACACCGAACTCTGCAGCGAGACGGGACCGGAGCGATGGCCAGGGCGCCGTGTGACCGCCTTGCACCTGCGTGAGCACGGCTGGCTTGATCCCCACCGAGCGCGCGACATCAGCGCTGGTACGACCCGCCAACACACAGAGCGCCTTGATCCGCCGGTACCTCAGCACCTAACGACCTCCCGTTCACGAACATGCGTTCGTGAGTTACCTAAGAGGTAGCAGGTGGCGCGCGCGACTGGCCAATCATCACCCAGTGGGATAGCCGCCGCTATGAAGCAACGATGCGCCGAGCTTCCTCGCGGTTCTCGAGCACCCACTCACCGATCAGCTTCGCCATGCCAGGGGGAAGGCCAAACGAGTCCTTCGGTTCCGAAGCGCCGTCGTACAGCGGTGTGAACGCGGCGTCAGAGTCGAACCAGTGGTCCTCCCAAGCAGCGTCAAGTGACGCCACGGCGTCATCGACTTGCGGGGGCGCCTGAGCAAGTACCGCGCCCGTTGCGGTATTGGTCACCGTCCACGCTGGTTCATCGTCGCGCCCCTGATGGACGTCGACGACGCGACGGCCGTCGGCGATCGCCTCCGTCAAGGTTTCGTGCTCTCGCCGGTCCATCTCGTCGCCCAATGCGAGCCACGCCAACGCGAGATCCTGAACGGCTGTTCCGACATCGATGGCACGCATCTGCACCGGCCCCTTTCGCTTCTGGCTGTCGCGCTATTCAAGTCGCGCTGTCACGGTTAGCACGTCAGGGCGCTCGCGTCACCAGCGCGTTGTGTCGATGCCCCTCAGCTCCGCGGCGGCCTTGAGGTCCGCGAATGCGTCTCGGCGCTGCGTGTGGTCGTCATTGCTTCGCCAGACGGCTTCGTAGTGATCCGCGAGATGCTGTCCATGTTGCGACCAGCGATCTGCCATGACGGACGCGTCGCGCGGCAAGGACTTCTTGAGTGCCGTGCGCAGCTGCCATGACGGGACCTCTGTCTGAGAGAGGTCAAGGAACCCGAGTTCGTTCTGAACCTCGGCGAGGCGCTCGACAGGGACGTCTGCAAGGACTCGGATCGGCTGCAGGTACGTCTCTGAATGGAATAGAAGCCGAGGTCTTGGCCCATGCGAAGCGCTGTGTCCTGACGACGTCGTGTGATGAGCACGGGCACGATGCGTGCAGCGGGCTGCGCCTGCTGAATTCTCGCAGCCTTGAACAGCACCTGGTGCAGTTCGCTCGACTCCGCGTAAACCCACTCGCGGATGTTCTTCACTTCGATCGGGAGGGTGTACGCGGTCGGCAGATGCGTAACGGGGTCCGCGACGGTGAGATGCGCTGCCGCGTCGAGAGGGCCGCCAGGCACCTTCACGCCGAGCAACTCAACGACCTCGGTGTCCCAACCGCCACTGGTTGGTGTGTAGCCGAGGTCGGAAGCTTCGCGCAGGGCGCGCCGCGCGACTCGCTCACCTGCAGGCCCGATCATGCCACGCAGATGGCGCCCGGACCCTTGCGCCCATCCCAGGTAGCGAGCGTGCAGCAACCGCTTCCGCGCCGAGGCTCCAGCGATGCGCCCCGAGATGCCACGGCGAGGGACACGGTGCCACACAGAGACTGGCCCTGCTGCACCGCGTGTCAGTGCAGCAGTGGCTTCGATGATCCCCTCGTAGCGGAGTTCGTTACGCGCCGTCGTGAAGTGATGGGGGTTCGGCGCGCCGACTGCACCCGGCCAGAGCCGATCAGAGGCGCGCGCCTCCATCTCTCTGACCGTGACCGCAAACTCGTGGTCCAGCATGTCGAGGGTGATCTCGCGAGCGAGGTTCACCCATTCGCTCTGATCCATGGAAACGCGGTTTGACCGCGATCATCGACCCGCTATGTAGAAGTAGATGCACTCCGCCCGGGGCCGACGCAGCGCCTAGGCCATTGTCGTCGCCCGAGCGATGCCCAAGCCAGCACCTTCCGCCGAAACCTCACACAGGTCCCATTTCCACACACACTGAGGCTCACCAGGCGATGGGGGGCCACACCGCGGGGGCCACGGGGTACCCCCCACCCCCGGGGGCCGCATACCCCCCTACCCTTTACGCAAGGGGGGAGGGGGTATCACCTCGCCCAGGGGGAAGGGCCTGCCCGATAACCCCGACGCCCACAACATCTGTTATGTCGAATGCAACGCTGGATCGTTGCAGCACAAGGGCTCACGCACAGCTATGCACTCGGTACCGCTGAGCGTGCTGGCGACCGAGCTGCATACCGATGCAGTAAGTGCGGACGAACAGGGCAAAGCCTCATTTTCTGGACCGCAAGGCCCTGACCTGCACTGCTACCGAATCTGACGTTTCGGTGTGCACGACACCGGCTGTGGTTGAGAACGGTTCTCAGAACAAGCGCCCGAGACGCGATCTCGGTAGTTGTAGCTCGTTCGTGGATCAAGGGGATTCGGTCGGTCGGTCGTGCGCTTCTAGGTAGTCGCGCCAGACCGGGCCGTACAGCTCGTCCAGTAGCTGTTGCTGCTTCTCGAACGCCTTGCGGTACGCCTTGCCTCGGAACTCGAGCGCTCGGCGTGCCTCGAGCCTTGCCGCTCCGCTGTTCCCGAACCGTTCGACTCGAGCGTTGATCTCGTCCGCTCGGGTCAGTGACCTGCCCATGTTCCGCTCGGTTCGAGTCAGCTTGGTGCGGAGCTTCGCCACCTGACGCGGGCTCAGCTCTGGCCTGACGGGTGGCTCGTCCACGATGCCCTCCTCTGCGTCCCGGTTGAGCAGCTTCGCACCCGTGCCCCATGCTCCGATGCCTAGGCAATGGCTCAGCCGCGTGCGGCGCCCGAGTAGCGAACGGATCACCGCTTCCGATTGCGGATCTCGTTCGTGTCCGGCACCTTCACGCCCTGGGCCTCCAACCATCGGCGAAGCGCCTCGAGCTCCTCGAGGCGACGGTACGACTCGGACCGCGACGCCGCGTCGTCCAACGGGTAGATCGTCTGACCGGTGATGAGGGAGATCAACCTGCGGGTCTGCTTGCCCTTGTCGGCTTCGTCAGTGGGGAGTGCCCCGCGCACCTTGGACGCGCCCGGCATCGCCGCTTCGAGGAGGTACTGCATCTCCCGGGGGACCGTGTCGGGCACGACACCGGCCGCGACGAATGGCTGCAGATAGCTGGGTGTCGCGACTCGCTCACCCGGATAGAACGCCCGGCCGGAGAAGATGTCTCGACCCGACGCGACTTGGTCCGGCGCATCAACGAGAGCCCCGTACAAGCCGCCCGCCCCGCGTGTGTTGTGCATCGCCCGCGCGAGTTTCTGCACAGCTCCGGGTTTCCCTCGGGCCACGTCAATGAACGCCGGGATCGGGCCCAATGCCTCCTGAGCGGAGGTGAGGGGGAGGTCCGGCACCCACTCCAACGGCGTGTCGCCCGACTTGACGGGCAACGTGACCCCGCCGGCCTCGCGCATCCACTGCGGGACATCCTCGGACTGGTGCTCGACACCCAAACTGGTCAGTGCATCGAGGAAGTGCTTCTGCGCGGTGATCTTCCCGGGTGTGCGCAGCAGGGTCGCGAGCTGCAGCGGGGTGTTCTTTCGGGTCCACGTCCAGAACGGCGCGACGTGCTTGATGCCGCGATCGAGGCGGGTCAGGTCCGTGTAGTCGAACAGGTACTTGCGGACCATCCCGGCTGACTCCGCGGCGTTGAGTCCCTTCGCACGCTGGCCGAGGAACATGCCGAGACGCGCGTTGTTCTCGATGCCCTCGTTCAACGCCCGCCCGCCTCGCAGCAAGAAGAACTCGCGGCCACCGAAGGGCGTTGCGCCCTTCGCGACCTTCTTCGCACGGCTGCCCGTCGTCTCGATCTTCCCGAGATCATCGAGGTTCGAGAAGAACCCGGTCTCCAACGCGCCATTGTCGAGGGCTTCCCGCACAAGCTGCGCGTCGTCGGGACGCAGATGCATGAACAGGTCGCCAGACTCGCGCACGCCCTTCGCCATCAGCCGCTGCAGCCGGAACGCCTTGACCAAGTACACCGGGTTCGTGTTCCCTAGCAGGAACCCGTTGACGAGGTTGCCTTCGGCGTTGCGGATCACGAACCCTGTCGCGAACGGCAGCGGGGACGTCGCGTACGCCTTCCACAGCCCGTTGAACTTGTCGAGCTGCTTCACCCAGTAGTCCTTCACCGCATCGTCGCTGAGCACCCGAGTGAGACGATCGAAGTCCGCGGCGAGTTCCTTGCGGACCACCACTGTTTGCGTGCGCGTCATTCCGTCCACGGTCGCATCCCGCACCGGAAGTTCCGTCTCGACCCACGCCGGCGAATCGAGGTCGCCTCGTCCGGGGATCTTCACGAACGGGTTCCCAGCGTCGTCGGTGATCTTCATCAGATCGTCGACGAACTGCACCCGAGCCGCGTCACGCGACGCCAACGCGTAGTCACGCGCCATCGCCTTCCCGGGGTGCAGCTCATGGCGCGGCCCGCCCGACGGCAAGCGAAGCGACTCCGTCGGCTCGTACTTCGTCTCATCGACGCGGCCGAGTACCTGACCCGCTAGGCCGCCCTCGTCAGCACGACCCGGCGCAGCCGGCAACTTCCCACGCCGGTACAGGTCAGCCGCCTCGTCGGACAAGAACCGCGGGAACCGCCGCTCCAACGGCAACGCGTCGATGATGCTGCTCTCCGCCAGTTGCTCGGGCGTGCGCAACACACCCGCCTCACCGACGCGCATCTCGTCAACCTCGGAGCGCATCCGGTCGAGCTGCTCGAACGCCTTCCGCTCACGGCCCGCCAACGTCGCCGCCGCGTCCGGGTTCTCCAACGCGTGCGTGACCCGAGCAAGTGCCCCCTCGTCGAGGCCCTTCGTCGCCGCGGACGCGCGCTTCATTCCGATGTCCGCCCCCGACCGTGAACGCCCCTGGAACCGCGACATCAAGTTCTCAATGTCGACGTCGAAACCCGCCGGGGCCTCACCAGCCCGAGCGAGCTGCCGGGCACCCGCGCGAGGTGACAGGCCACGCTCGGCCATCGTCACCAGGCCCGGGTTGTCCACACCTCGTTCCGCGGCGCGCCGGCCCACCGACTTGAACAACTGGTCCGCCTTCACGGTCCCCGGCACAGCATGCCCAGCGACGCGCACCCCACCCGGAGCGCGTCGCACAGAGCGGTACAAGGCGCTTGACTGGCCCGTCGCCCGGCGCCCCACCCCGCGGCTGTAGTTCCGCAGATAGGACCGCTCATCCGACGTCAGCGCCTTGAGGCCACGCTTGCCCATCTCGGTGACGAGATCACGTGTCGCCTGACGCGCGACATCCTCCGCCACCTCTGACCCAAGGCGGCTCGCGACGATCTGACCAGCAGCCGTCCGCACACCCGCCTTCACACCCGGCCCAGCACCGAACGTGATGTACGTCGTCGGGTCAGTGACGACCGACCCAGCGAGGTTCCCCGTGAACCGCACCGGCGACGGCAGGCTGTGCTCGCGGTCCTCCGCCTCCCCCGGCGAATCCCCCACGACCTGGAACCCCGCCTGCAGCGGCGTCGTCCGATCACGCCCCATGAACCCGTCGATCGCGGACTGCGGATCGAACATGTTCTTCTTCTGAGCGCCACCCGCGACGCCGGACACGACGAACTGCCCCGGTCGACCCAAGTAGTCGAGCACGGCTGGGACCTCGGGAGTGCTGGTGTCGCGCGAGATGCCCGTGACCGTGCGGATCGACACGTCGTCCAGACCAGCGTCGCGCCCAATCCGACGGATCTCAGCACGCGAATAGCCACGCAAGTTCGCGGCCAGCGCCCGCTGAACCTTCCCGAGATCGACCTGATTCCCGGACTTCCAGGGTTCGGCCTCCATCGCCGCGAGACGCGCCGCGAGCCGGACGAGCTGCTCCTTCGGGTACTCAGGCGACAGCCGACGCTTCTCAGCACGCTTCTCCGCACGCGACTTCCCGCCGCCCGAAGCCGGCGCGCTCGAGCCGGTCGAGTAGCCGTAGCCGCCACCGGACGACCCGCCCTGCGACTTCTGACCTGGGTACCCGTAGCC
>Ga0075420_100006872_pt1 | contig 10033 bp, 9 predicted proteins | sample SoiMetdeltSBSDD4_FD_75296 | JGI IMG/M metagenome (GOLD analysis project Ga0075420, IMG submission 75296) | Bulk soil microbial communities from a Populus tree surrounding site in Tennessee, USA - Soil MetaG P. deltoides SBSDD4 | ecosystem: Environmental > Terrestrial > Soil > Tree plantation...
AACGCCGCCCTCGTTCTGCTCGGCGTGCTCGTCCTCGCGCCGATTCCGCGCGCGTTTCTGGCGTTCCTCATTCCGTCGATGCTTCCGTTGATTCCGACGGTGTACCTGCAGGGCTCCACGATCCACTACTCTCTCAGCCTGCTACTCCTTGCTTTCGTCGTCGTGATGCTTGCAGCGGGCCCGCGCATTTCGGCCACGATCCAGGAGGCGATCGCAAAGCAATTCGAGAACAACGACCTCCTTGCACGCCTCTCGGAAACGCATGCTGCATCGCGGCAGGCCAATCTGCAGCTCAATGAGCAGGTCTACACGCAGCGGGTCACCGCAGAACAGCTGAGGCAGGCTTCGCAAAAGTTGGCCGCGATGATCGAAGCCTCACCGCTCGCGATCGTCGCGAACGATGTCGAAGGCCGCATCGAAAGCTGGAATTCCGCCGCCGAGCGAATTTTCGGCTGGAAGCAGGAGGAGGTTCGCGGCGGCCCCGCGCCGTATTACGTGCCGGGCACGGAGGGTGACCGGGATGCGCTTCGCGGCAGCATACTGAAGGGCGAGACGATTTCCGGCGTCGAAGCGGTCCGGATGCGCAAGGACGGCACGGCGATCGACGTGAGCCTCTCCGCGGCCCTCGTCCACGACATCGCCGGACGCCCGACGGGCTATCTCGTAATGATGGCCGACATCACCGAGAGGAAGCGCGTGCAGAAGCAGCAGACCGCGATCGCGCGCATCACGATGCTGCTTTCCGAGGCTCACACGGTCGAGGAAGCGATTCCGCGCGTGATCGAAACCGTCTGCGATTCGTTTGGTTTCGTTTACGGAGCGCGCTGGGTCCTCGACAAGCAGAACCTTCTGCTGCGCTGCGCGGAAACGTGGGGTCTCACGCTGCCGGAAATCAGCGTGTTTCGGGAGTACTCGAAAGGCCGTGTGGAGCGTTCCGGGAAACCCGGCGGTCTCACGCGGCGCGTCTGGACGACGGCTGCGCCGGTCTGGCTGAGCGACATCGAGCACGATGAGACGTTTGCGCGGCGCGCGGCAGCCCTCGGCGCGGGACTGCGCTCGGCATTCGCGTTCCCGATCATGGTGGGCGCCGATTTCTACGGCGTGATGGAGTTTTTCGGCCGCGAGCCGCGCCAGCAGGACGATACGCTCGTCCAGGTCGCACAGAACGCAAGTGCGCACATTGGTCAGTTCATCGCGCGCAAGCAGGCGGAGCGTAATCTCCAGTTCGTCGCAAGCCATGACGCGCTCACCGGTCTCTTCAATCGCTCGATGTTCAGTCAGCGCCTGCAGCAGGCACTCGCTCAGGCGCACCGGCACGACCGGCGGCTCGCGGTGCTTTTCATCGATCTCGACGGCTTCAAACGCATCAACGACACGCTCGGCCACGACGCGGGTGACGTGCTGCTTGCCGATCTCGCCGTGCGGCTGCGCGAATGCATGCGCGAAGGCGACACGATCGGCCGCATGGGCGGAGACGAGTTCGTAGTGCTGATCGAAGGCTATGCCTCGGAGACGCAGCTACTCGACGTCGCGCGCAAGGTCCTCGATACGGTCAGCCAGCCTTTCGTGCTGCGGGACGGCAGCTATCACGTCACAGCGAGCATCGGTATTGCGGCTTATCCCCAGGACGGCAGCGAAGCGGCCGAGCTGCTCAAGAACGCGGATATCGCGATGTACCGCGCGAAGCAGCAGGGCAAGAACAACTTCCGTTTCCACTCACTGGAAATGAACACGCATCTGGTCGAGCGCGTGAGCATGGAGAGCGCGTTGCGGCGCGCGCTGGACCAGGGGGAGCTCACGCTTTTTTTCCAGCCGCGCGTGAGCGTGCACGAAAACCGCGTGACCGGCGTGGAAGCGCTGGTGCGCTGGCAGCATCCGAGCCAGGGCGTCCTGAACGCGCCGCAGTTCGTGCCGATCGCCGAAGACGCCGGACTCTACTCCGCGATCGGCGATTGGGTTCTTCACGCCGCTTGTGCCCAGCTGCGCATATGGCAGCAGAGAGGGCTTCCGAACCTGCGCATCGCGGTGAACCTGTCGATGCGCCAGTTCGGACAGGACAATCTCATGGAGCGCCTGCGCGAGGTCGTTCACAGCTCCGGCATCGAGGCGAAGCAGCTCGAGATCGAGATCACCGAGAGCATATTGATGCGGCATGGGGACCGCGCCGCGAAGCTTCTCGCGCAGATGAAAGATCTCGGCGCGCAGGTGGTCGTGGATGACTTCGGTACGGGTTATTCCTCGCTTGCCTGCCTGAGGCGCTTCCCCATCGACACCGTCAAGATCGACCGCTCGCTCGTCGCACAGCTGCCGACAGGCGCGGAAGCTGCCGGAATCAGCCGCGCCGTCGTCGGCATGGCGCACAGTCTGAATCTGCAAGTGGTCGCGGAAGGCGTAGAGACGCGCAGCCAATGGGACTTCCTCGTCGCAGCAGGCGTGGATGCGATGCAGGGCAATTACTACTGCGCCCCGGCGCCCGAAGAAGCGGTGACGGCGATGCTGATCCAACAGCTCCACGGGGTCGTGCGCATCGGGAACGTTCAGCCGCTCAGACCCCGCGCCTCCCGTCCCGGCTCGGAAAGCAGCAGCGACAGCTGAGCCGCAGGGCGAGGCTGCCTGCGGAGCCTGCTCTCGGACTATTTGTTACACTTTCCGAAGGGATAGACCGTCTGCGCGGTCTCGTACTCTCGGGAGAACTGCCATGAAGACCCTGAAGCAACTCCTCGCTGCGAAAGGCAACCAGGTTTACTCGATCGGGCCGGACGCCAAAGTGATCGAGGCACTGCAGCTGATGGCCCAGAAAGACGTGGGCGCGCTCGTCGTGATGGAGGGCGGACGGCTGGTCGGCATGCTTTCGGAGCGGGACTACGCACGTAAGGTGATCCTGCACGGCAGATCGTCCCAGGACGTTCCGGTGCGGGACATCATGACGTCCGACGTGATCACGATCGATCCGGGCAAGACGATCGAGGACTGCATGGGGCTCGTGACGCAGCGGCGCATCCGTCATTTACCGGTGTGCGAGGGCGAGAAGCTGATCGGCCTCGTCTCGATCGGCGATCTTGTGAAGGAAGTGATCGCCGACCAGGAGCAGACCATCAAGCAGCTGGAATCCTACATCCACAGTTAAATGAAGTTCGGCGCCATCGTCATCGGCGACGAGATCCTGTCCGGCAAGCGGCAGGACAAGCACATGTCGAAAGTGATCGAGACGCTTGGCGAGCGCGGTCTCGAGCTCGCCTGGTGCCAGTATCTCGGCGATGACGCGGATCTCATCACGGCGACGCTCCGGCGCACGTTCGACTCTGGCGACGTCGTGTTCAGCTTCGGCGGCATCGGCGCGACACCCGACGACCATACGCGCGCCTGCGCGGCACGCGCGGCCGGAGTGAACCTCGAGCTTCACCCGGATGCGGAGCGCGAGATTCGCGCGCGATTCGGCGACGAGATCACGCCGCGGCGTCTCATGATGGGCGAATTCCCGGCAGGCTCCGCGATCATTGCGAATCCGTTCAACCGGATCCCAGGTTTCAGCCTGAACGGTCATTACTTCCTGCCGGGTTTTCCGCAGATGGCCTGGCCCATGATGGCATGGGTGCTCGACACGTACTACGCGGAGCTTTTCGCGCCCGGCCGGATCGGAGAACGCTCCATCATCGTGACCGGATGCGGCGAGAGCCAGCTCATCGATCTTATGAACGAGTGTCTCGCACGCTATCCGCGCTGCAAGGTCTTCAGCCTGCCTCGCATGCAACCGGAGCGCCACGTCGAGCTCGGCGTTCGCGGCGACGCTTCCGATGTCGTCACCGCCATCCGTGAGCTGCAGGCGGGCGTCAGCGGTCTCGGATTTCAGTGGTCGGAGCCGCAGCAATAAGTAGGTAGGCGGCCCGCGGCGTACAAAAAAACCCCGGTCAGCGACCGGGGTCTTTATTTGCGTTTCTTCCTGCTATTGCGGCTTACGCGGCCTTTTTTGCCTTTTTTGCCGCTTCGATCGTCTGGTTAGCGACGACTTCGATATTGTTCTGCGTGGCTTCACCGAGCTGCTTGGCGACTTTGGTGAAGTTGTCGAAGCCGCTGTTGACGGCGGCGAGCGTGGACTTCATGGCGGCGATGCCGACTTCCGAGCCCGCCGGGGCACTCTTCACCAGCTGGTCGAGCGCAGAGATCATCTGCTTGTTGAATTCCGAGACCTGCTCTTCCACGAGCTTGGAGAGATCGGCCTGGGTCGCGGTCGCGACGTCGTACACTTCCTTCGCGTAAGCGGTTGCTTTTTCGAACGTCGGCTGCACTACGGTGTCTTTCAGTGCCGCAAACTGTTCGATGTCGCGCACGCCGGTGAATGCACGCGCGCTCTGAAGGCCGTCGGCCAGGGCCGATTTGGCGGTTTTCAGTTGCAGATCGATCAGGCGCTCTGCACCATCCAGCGCAACGCCGGCAAAACGCAGGGCGGTTTCGATATTGGCTTTGTTGATCGCAATCAGTTGTTCCGGGTTCTGATACATCGTGAGCTCCTTCAGCAAGGGTGGGGGGCGAAGCGTTTGTTGCGCTGCACAATGAGAATTATAGGGGCTTAAATCCCGAAGTCAACCCTTTTTGGGATATTTTTATTGCATTGCGGGAGCCGCAGATTCCAGGCACGCGGCTTGAGTAATGGAGCCATCGTTATGCGACCAAGAAAACGTTTCCAATCAGTGAAATGTGCCTCCGTTCGCGCACTGCGGCCAAATCGTGTCGTCCGCTGCGCCTGAAGCGCTGCCCGCTCCCGGCGTCCGGCTGACGCACGACGGGGCCGGCGAGACCTGGGTCGAGCTTTCCGGCGCGTGGAATCTGCGGTCCCTCGAGCCGGTTTTGCCGCAGGTCGAAGCCCAGCTTACAGTGTACAAGGACGCCCCTCGCTGGGACCTCTGCCGGGTGAACGCGCTCGACCACGCGGGCGCGCTCCTGCTATGGCGCACTTGGGGCCGGCATATGGCGGATCGCGTGAAGCTCCAGCCCCAGCAGGAGCCGCTATTCGCCCATCTGAAGCTGCCGGAGGGCTCGGAGCTTCCGCGCCGGCGTCGGCAGTGGAGCGGCCCCCTCATCGCGCTCGGCCGGACCATGATGACGTTCGCGGACAATACCGTCGCTGCCGTGACGCTGCTCGGCCAGGTCAGCTTCGACATGCTGCATCTCGCGCGGCACCCGGCCCAGATCCCCTGGCGCGAAATCTCGGCGAACGTCTACCGCACCGGGGCGCAGGCCCTCGGCATCACCGCGATAGTCGGCTTTCTCGTGGGCGTCGTGCTGAGCTATCTTTCCGCACAGCAACTCCGAAGCTTCGGCGCGGACATCTACATCGTGAACCTCCTCGGGATCTCGATCATCCGCGAGCTCGGGCCCGTGCTCGCCGCGATCCTGGTCGCCGGCCGCTCGGGATCCGCGATGACCGCACAGATCGGCGTCATGCGTGTGACGGAGGAGCTCGACGCGCTCGCTGTCATGGGGATTCCGCACACGACACGTCTCGTCCTGCCGAAAATGATCGCGCTCGGGATCGCGATGCCGCTGCTCATACTCTGGACCAACGCCATCGCACTGATCGGCGGCATGGTCTCGGCGCAGCTTCAGCTTGGGCTCGATTACCGGCATTTCATCACCAGCCTTCCTGACGCGGTGCCGATCGCGAATCTGTGGCTGGGCTTGGGCAAAGGCGTTGTCTTCGGCATACTCATTGCACTGATCGCGTGCCATTTCGGCTTACGAATCAAACCTAATACCGAAAGCCTCGGCGTCGGCACCACGAACTCGGTGGTGACGGCGATTACGATCGTGATCCTGGTCGACGCGGTTTTCGCGATCATGTTCTCCGACATAGGGATATTCAGTTGAGCGAGCCCATCATCGAGGTGCGTAATCTCTGGACGAAGTTTGGCCGGCAGGTGGTGCACCGGGACGTGAACCTCACGGTCTACCGCGGGGAGATCATCTCCCTTGTCGGCGGGAGCGGGAGCGGAAAGACCGTGCTGCTCCGGCAGATGCTCGGGCTCGAGAGACCGGCGCGTGGCGAGGTGTGCGTATTCGGGCGTACTCTCCACGGAGGCGATGTCAACGAAATGCGCGAGCTGCGCAATCGCTGGGGCGTGCTTTTCCAGCACGGCGCGCTGTTCTCTGCGCTCAACGTGTTCGACAATGTCGCGATGCCGATGCGCGAGCTGAAGACGCTGGATGAGGCCGTGGTGCGCGATCTCGTGCTCCTCAAGCTCTGCATGGTGTCCATCGAGCCGAAGCACGCCTACAAGATGCCCGCCGAGCTTTCCGGCGGAATGGTCAAGCGCGTCGCGCTCGCGCGTGCGCTCGCGCTCGAGCCGGAGCTTTTGTTCCTCGACGAGCCGACAGCGGGCCTCGACCCCGATCGCAGCGAAAGCTTCGTCAAGCTCATTCAGGGCCTGCATCGGGAGCTGAATCTCACGGTCGTCATGATCACGCACGATCTCGACACACTGGCCGCGCTATCCGACCGCGTGGCTGTCCTCGCGGACCAGAAGCTGGTGGCTGCAGGCCCTGTGGACGAAGTCGCCGCGACCGACCACCCGTTCGTGGGCAACTTCTTTCAGGGCGAAAGAGGCCGTTACACCATCGAGACCTGGAAAGAGCGGAAGCGTTCGACTCAAACGCCGGCGGTCGCGTCGCAGCCGGCAGAGTGTCTGGAAACCTGAGCGATGGAAAACAAGGCGCACGCGCTTGCGGCAGGACTTTTCACGCTGCTCCTTGGCGCGGGTGTCGTTCTCGCTGCGATGTGGTTCAGCGGCGAGACGTACGAAAAAGCGTATTACCAGCTCGAATCGAAATTCGCGGTGACGGGACTGAACGAGCAGGCGGTCGTGCGTTTTCGCGGTGTAGACATCGGCAAGGTGACGCGCATCGCATTCGACCCGCAGGACAAGCGCACGATACTGATCGACATTGCCATCCAGAGTGACCTGGCGTTGACGCGCAGCGCGTACGCCGAGATACGCTACCAGGGCGTGACGGGCCTTTCGTACGTCATGCTCGATGACCCCGGAAAAAGCGCCGAGCGGCTGCCGCCCGCAACCGAGCCCGGCTCGGCCCGCATCCCGATACGCGAGTCGCTCTTCTCGAGCATCGCCGAAGCCGGACAACAGGTGCTCGCCGACGCGCGCGAGCTCATGAAGCGAATGGGCGCGTTCCTGAGCGACCAGAACCAGGCCCAGTTCAGCCGCACGCTGCAGAACATCGAAGCGGCGACGCAGCAGATCGCCGGGCTCACCAAGGCGATGGAGCCCGCCGCTCGCAATTCGGACGCGCTGGTTGCGGACGCGCGCAAGACTTTCCAGCAGGCCGAGAGACTTCTTGGCGAGATCTCCGATACGAACCGCAATCTCGCAAAGCGCCTCGAAGGCATTGACCGCGTGGCGAGCAGCGCCGAACGAGCGGGCGATGCCGTCACTTCCCTCGTCGATACGGTTGCCGCGGAAACGTTGCCGCGCGTGAACGCGCTGGCCGACGAGCTCACGCACACCTCGCGCAGTCTCGACCGGCTCGCGACGTCGCTACGCGAACAGCCGCAGAGCCTTGTCTTCGGCCGCAAGCCAGGCGCGCTCGGTCCGGGCGAAACTCTGCCGGAATCGCGCGTAAAAGGCGCGCCATGAGTGAGCCGGCCTCCGGATCGCATCGCCGCTGTGCGCGTGAGGCCGTCGCGTTCGCGCTCGCAGCGGCGCTCGGCGCGTGCTCGATTCCGCGCCCGGAGTCCGTGGTGCCCACGAGTTACGACTTCGGGCCGCCGCCGGGTTACGTGCGCTCGAACCCTGCCATCGGCGGCACCGTGTTGATTCCTCCGGTCGGGGCGCCTGCATGGCTCGACGACGCGGGCATCGTGTACCGGCTGCTCTACGAGGATCCTTCACGTACGCACGTCTACGCGATCAACAGGTGGGCCGCCGAACCGGCGGCGCTCCTGACGGACCGTGTGCGGGCCCGCTTCTCGGCGGCGTCCGTGGGTGTCGTCGCACCGGGCTTCAGCGCGCGTTCCGATTACACGCTTCGCCTCGAGCTCGAGGATTTCAGCCAGCATTTCAAAGGGCCGGCGCAGAGCGCAGTCCAGCTGCGTGCGCGCGCCACGTTGCTCGACAGCGACGGCCGCCGGCTCCTTGCGCAGCGCGTGTTCGATTACGACCGTGCCGCGGAGCCGAACGCACCCGGTGCGGTGAAAGCGCTGGCGGGAGCGACGGACGCGTTCGTGGAAGATCTGGTGAAGTGGACGGCCGAGCACGCCAAAGGCGCCGTCAGAAAAGGTGATGAAAAGAGGTGATGAAAAAGAAGTGATGCGTACGGTCGGGCTGCGGGCCTGCCGCTGAAGGAGGATTCATGAGCACCATATTCGGCAAGATCATCAATCGCGAAATCCCCGCGAGCATCGTCTACGAAGACGACCACTGCCTCGCCTTTCGCGACGTCAATCCGCAGGCGCCGACGCATGTCCTCGTCATTCCAAAGAAGGAGATTCCGCAGCTCTCCGATGCCACGGCCGAAGATCAGGCATTGCTCGGCCATCTGATGGTCGCTGCAGGCCGGATCGCGCGCGACCTCGGCGTCGGGGACGCGTTTCGCCTGGTGGTCAACAACGGCGCGGAAGCCGGGCAAAGCGTTTTCCACCTGCATCTGCACATTCTGGGCGGCCGCAGGATGACCTGGCCGCCGGGATGATCTAATCTGTCCTCCTCAGGCCTGCCGCGGCATCCCGGGATGGCCGTGCGGGCACAAAAAGGGGGAGCGATGACGAGTTCATTCAAGCTCGACGTGAACGGCGCCGCACGCACCGTGTCCGTCGATTCCGGTACGCCTCTGCTGTACGTCCTTCGCAACGATCTCGAGCTTTCCGCTCCGCGATTCGGCTGCGGCTTGAGCCAGTGCGGCGCCTGCACCGTGCTGGTTAACGGCAAACCGACGCGCTCCTGCGTGTTCCCGGTCGATGCCGCAGCAGGAAAGAAGGTGACAACGCTCGAAGGACTGGGCACGGGCGACAAGCTGCATCCGCTGCAGCGCGCTTTCATCGCCGAGCAGGCGGCGCAATGCGGTTATTGCGCGAACGGCATGATCATAACGGCGAAAGCGTTGCTCGACCGCACGCCGAACCCGACCGAAGCACAAGTCCGCAAAGCGCTCGGCGCGAATCTGTGCCGCTGCGGAACGCACAACCGCATCGTTCGCGCGGTGCTGCGCGCGTCGAAGGAGGTTGCATGAAAACGCTCGCTCGCCCATCCCGCCGCGCGTTTCTCAAAGCTTCCGGAGCGCTGGTCGTCACATTTGCGTGGTCTGCTCCCGCGAGCCTTGCTCAACAAGCCGCCCGTGCGCGTTTGCCGGGCAGTCTGAATACGAACCGTATGCTCGACGGCTGGCTTCGCATCGGCCCCGACGGCAACGTCACGGTTTTCACCGGCAAAGTCGAGCTGGGGCAGGGGATACTCACCGCGCTCGCGCAGATCGCGTCCGACGAGCTCGATGTCGCGTACGAACGCATTGAGATGGTTTCCGCGGACACTTCCCGCTCGCCGGATGAAGGCATGACGGCCGGCAGCCTCTCGGTCGAGAACAGCGGGACGGCGCTTCGATACGCCTGCGCTGAAGCGCGCGCGGCGTTGCTTGCGGCGGCGGCAAAACGGCTCGGCGCCACACCGGGCGACCTCGAGGTCGCGGACGGCGTCATCACCGGACGCGGCGCGAAGCTCACGTACTGGGAGCTCGCCGGGGAAGCGGATCTCAAGCGCGAAGCGACTGCGCGCGCGCAGCCGAAACCGCCTTCAGCCTATCGCACGATCGGCAAGAACGTTCCGCGGCGGGATATTCCCGGAAAGATAACCGGGAAGCCGAGCTACATTCAGGACATTCGGCTGCCGGGCATGTTGTATGGACGCGTCGTGCGCCCGCCGATGTATCGGGCGCAGCTCATCTCCTGCGATGAGGCGCGCATCCGCGCCATGCCGGGCGTGACTGCGGTGGTATGTGACGGGAGCTTTCTTGCGGTCGCGGCGGAACGGGA
>Ga0075420_100006874_pt1 | contig 10032 bp, 10 predicted proteins | sample SoiMetdeltSBSDD4_FD_75296 | JGI IMG/M metagenome (GOLD analysis project Ga0075420, IMG submission 75296) | Bulk soil microbial communities from a Populus tree surrounding site in Tennessee, USA - Soil MetaG P. deltoides SBSDD4 | ecosystem: Environmental > Terrestrial > Soil > Tree plantation...
GGGCAGGGGCGGAACCACCCGCATGCCCAGTGGCTGACATCGAACGGCTCGAAGATGGTCGTCCCGAACGTCTTCAAGGGCCTCGGCGTCGCGGGGTCGATCGGGATCGTCAACCCCGAGAACGGGGCGATTATCCGCGAGATCCGGGCACCGGCGATCGCGATGCCCGTCGCCGCCGGCATCCAGGGCGTGACGCAGGGCAACAAGGCGTACGTCGCCAACATCGTCAGCGGCCAGGTCAGCGTCGTGAACCTGAACACGAATCAGCACGTGAAGGACATCCCGGTCACGCTGACGCCTGATTGCCAGCGGGGCCCGCAGTTCAACGTGTTCCACACGCTGCAGGTGCCGATCCAGCTGCCGGTGAGCCCTGACGGGCGATTCGTCGCGGTGGCGGTGCTGTCGCTGACCACGGTGCCGAGGAGCTGCACCGGCTCTCCGGATCACGTGGCGATCATCGACACACGCACCGACGAGGTCGTGAAGACACTCGGCATCCCGGTGAAGCCGGGCACGGCGGCCGGCACTCACGGCGCGAACTTCGGCGCGAAGAAGGGCGGCGGCTACTACGCGCACGTCGCCAATCAGTGGTCGAACATGCTGAGCGTCGTCGACGTCGATCCGAACGGCGACGGGAACGCCACAGACGCCGCAGTGGTCGGCCGGGTCCGGCTGGCCAACGGCATGCCCGGCGGCCCGCGGGTCACGGACGGGGTCGGCGGGCAGGGCATCAAGCCTCTGCCCAACGTGTACGACGGCTGGGTGCAGGACACCGTCGCGGTGGCCGCCCAGACCGACGCGGAGGTCCGGGGCTGGATCGCGCAGTTGACTCCCTGCCAGAAGAATCCTTCGGCAGCGGGTTGCACGCCGGCCGGTCCAGGCCGCTAGTGAACGACCGAGAGCGCTCCGCGTCGTCACGGTTCGGGGCGCTCTCGTTTCTGCAAGGGAAATCGAGTTGGAAAGGGGTCCACAGATGCGAAGCAAGTCCTCATGGCGGTCGCGCACATTCGTGATCGCCCTCCTGGTGCTCCTCGGAGCACTCACCGTCCCGGCAGCCGCCGTGGCGGAGGTCCAGACGTTCCACCGCTTCGAGGTCGACGCGACGGCGAACTACACGATCACTGAAATCTGTCCCGACGAGTCGATCTCGACCACCCGGGTCAGCGTCATCGGCGGCCACGAGGAGGAGCAGGAGAACGGCGAGACGACGCTCGACAACGACTTCGTGAACGTCCGGATCCTCAACTTCCAGGACTGCGACGGGAACTTCATCAACGATCGCGGATTCGGGCCGGCCGAGTTCACGTTCTCGCCGTCGCTGCAGACCGCCGCGGTGTCGGGGACGATCACGACGCGCGACGGGCGCTCGGTGACGGTCGACCTGGCCTGGGAGGGCACGGGCCCGATCGAGGCCGAGAACAACACGACGATCTTCGAGGGCTTCACCGGCCACTTCCAGGGGAAGCGCCGTGACGCGGTTGCGACCGGCACGGTGGTCGTGGACGGCGAGACGCTCGTCGACGGCTCGACGACGAACGCCGAGCTCGAGACGCTCGAGGACACGAACATCAGGCACTGACGGCAGCTCCGGCGGAGACCCTGCGCGCGAGGGTCTCCGCCGAACATCTCGCTCGACCAGAATCCCGCAGGTGCGGCGCTGGCTCACCCGGCACTCGCGACTCCTCATCGTCCTCGCAGGCGCGCTCGTCATCCGCCTGGCGCTGGCGGCTCTGCCCGGCTTGGTGTCGGATGTCAACCTCTTCCGTCTCTGGGCGGAGCAGCTCTCGGCCGGCGGGCTCGACAGCTTCTTCGCGGGCGAGGACCCGACGAAGGACTACGCGCCGGGCTACCTGTACGTCCTCTGGTTCCTGGGCGTTCTGAACTCGATCTTCCATTTCACGGCCGGCGAGTGGGAATACGTCCTGAAGCTCGCTCCGATTGCGGCCGATCTCGGCTCGGCGGTGCTCCTCTACCTCCTCGTCCGGCAACGGAACGAGGAGTGGGGACTTCTCGCCGCCGCCGTCTATCTGCTGCTGCCGCCGGTGCTCCTGATCGGCGCGATCTGGGGCCAGGTCGACTCGCTGCTCGCGTTCTTCGTGCTGCTCACGATCTACTTCCTCGCCGGGAACCGGCCCGTCGCTGCCGGTCTTGCGTTCACCGCCGGCCTTTTCGTCAAGCCGCAGATCGTCGCCGTGTTCCCCTTCTTCGCGTTCTGGCTCGTCCGCGATGCGCCGCCGCGAACCTGGCTTCGCGTCGCGGGCTGGTCGACGGTGCTCGCCATCGCGCTGGCGTGGCCGTTCTTCCCGTCCCTTCTTCCCTGGCGGCCGCTGCACGAGCTCGCAAGCCACCTGCGGGGCTCCGCCGACCTGTATCCGTACAACTCCGTCAACGCGTACAACCTCTGGACGGTGTTCCCTGATATCGCAGGGCGCTGCGACGTCGAGACGTGCCGCGTACCGACGACGGGCGCGGTTCAACAGGGAAGCGAGTACCTCGGCCTGACCACGCGCACCTGGGGGCTGGCGCTCTACCTCCTGTCGTCGGCAGCCGTGATCGCCGTCCTGCGGCGGACGAGGTCGACGGGGTTTCTTGCGCTCGGCACGTCGCTCTGCGCCCTCGCCTTCTTCCTCTTCGTGACGCGGATGCACGAGCGGTACCTCTTCCCGTACTTCCTGCCGGCCCTCGTCGCGTGCTCGCTCCTGCGGTCGGCGGCGCTCTGGCGGGCCTTCTCGGTGCTGGCGACGGTGCACCTCTTGAACCTCTACGACGTGTACGTCAGTTTCGGCGACCTGCGGATCGCCTCTGTCGACGAATGGCTCGAGAGCCGGGACGTGTGGGGAACGGGCCTGGCGACGTCGCAGGCGCTCGGGATCGTCCTCTGCACCACCTTCGTGGCGTTGCTCGTCGAAACGAGGCGCCTTGCTCGCGACGCGCGGGCAGAATGACCAGGACCACAAAGTCGAAAGGAGAACGATGGCCGCCAAAGCCGATTTCACCGAGGAGGAGTGGGAGCTCCTGCGCGAGGCTCCCGCGACCGCCGGCATGATCGTTCTGCTGTCGTCGGGCGGCGGTAGCTTCCGCGAGACCTGGGCGCTCGCCAAGACCTTCGCCGAGGCCCGCCAGCAGCATGGCGCGAGCCAGCTGCTGGACGAGCTCGTCGACGAAAAGCCCGACGTCCCGCGCTTCGGCTCGGCCGAGGAAGCCGAGCAAGAAGGGCTGGATCGCCTCGGACGCGCCGTGGCGCTGCTCGAGCAGAAGGCGACACCCGACGACGTCGAGGGCTACAAGCGGTTCGCGCTCGAGGTCGCCGAGCGCGTCGGCGCCGCGCACAAGGAGGAGGGCGACGCCGTCAGCGGCCGGGAGCGCGAAGCGATCGCGAAGATCACGACGGCCCTGGGCACGAGCCCGGCGTAAGCCCGCGTAGGCCGACGAGCGCGATGCGACCGATCCGAACGGCGAACATCGGCGTGATCGCCGTTGCTGTCGCCGCGGGCCTGTGGGGAATGGATGCGCTTCTGCGCCGTCCGCTGGCGCAGTCGACCCAGGCTGCGACGATCGTCCTGGGCGAGCACGCCGTCCTCGTCCTCATCTTCCTGCCGGTGATCGCGACGGCGTTGCCGGCCTTGTGGCGAGCGGGCCCTCGATACGTCGCCGCCGGCGTCGTCATCGGCGCAGGATCCTCGGCGCTCGCGACGATCCTGTTCACCGAGGCGTTCGTCCGCGGAGACCCCGTGACGCCCGTCGTCCTGCAGAAGGTGCAGCCGCTCGTGGTCGTGCTCCTCGCCGCCGTGATCCTCGGAGAGCGTCCCCGCCCCCGCTTCGGCGTTTTCCTCGTCGGTGGCATGGCAGGTGTCTGGCTGACGGTGTTTCCACACCCACTCGACGTCTCGTTGCACGGTCGGGAGCCGGCGCTGCTCGCGCTCGGCGCCGCCGGCCTATGGGCACTCGGCACCGTCCTCGGCCGCTTCCTCACGCTCAGACTTCGGTTCGAGCAGGTCACTGCGGTCCGGTTCGCGTTCGGCCTTCCAGCATCGCTGGTAGCAGTCCTCGTCTTGGGCGCGCCGCTCGCGGCTTCTCTGCACGACACGGCGTTCATCGCGCTGCTCGCGCTCGTCACGGGGCTCGTGGCCCTGCTCCTCTACTACTACGGGTTGCAGCGCACACCCGCCTCGATCGCGGCGATTGCCGAGCTCACGTTTCCGGTCGTCGCCATCGTCGTCGGCTACCTGGCGTTCGGCGAGACGCTGACCGCCTCGCAATTCGCCGGCGTCGCGCTGACGAGCCTCGTCGTGACGCTCCTTCCCGTCCGCGCTCCCACTCTCGTCAGGGCGCGACCCCTGCCGAGCGCCGCTTAGGCCGCCACCCGCCCGAGGTGTTCCACCGCGGCCACGAGCTGCTCGTCCGAGTGGTACGGCGCGGGCCCGAGCCGCAGGTAGTGGCCGCGGCTGTCCGTGACGACCCTCTGCTCGAGGAGTAGACGGCTCAACTCCTCGGCTCGTTCCGACCGCAGCGCGATGAAGCCGCCGTAGGCGTCGAGCGGCGTCTCGCGATCGCGCGTGACGTCCTGCAGGCCGAGGTCGTCGAAGCGCTCCGCGAGCAGCGTTGTCTGCTGCAGGTAGCTCTCGCGCAGCCGCTCGGGGGTCAAGCCCTGCTCCTCGAAGAAGTCGAGGACGCGGGCGGCCCGGTAGTGGCTGGTCGGGTCGTACGTGGAACCGGCGAACCGCATGCTCCCGTGTGGGTACTCGGTCGTCCCGGGCTCGTGAGCCTCGTGCAGCTCCTCGAACTCGGCGAACCAGCCCGTGATCGCCGGGCGCAGTTCGTCGGCCTGCGGCGGCAGGCGCAGGAAGCAGTTGCCCTCCCCGAGCTGGAGGTACTTGTAGCCGCCGCCGACGATCCACGCCCGCTCGAGGCTCGAGACGGTGAACGGCAGGCAGCCGAGGGCGTGATAGGCATCGACGAGGAGCTCTGCGCCCGAGTCGGCGCACGCCGCCGCGAGGGCCGGCAGCCCGGGAACGATGCGTGAGTCCTCGAAGAGAACGGCCGAGACGAGCACCGCGCTTGCACGAGGCGCCTCGTCCGCGAGCCGCTCCGAGAGCGTCTCGACGGGCCGCGTCGGAAGCCGCGCGACCTCCAGTCCCTCCTCCGCCAGCCGTCCGAGCTGACGTCGCAGCGTGTGGAACTCGCCGTCGGTCGTGACGAGCTTCGGCCGCTCCCGAAGCGGCAGCGCCGAGAGGAAGCGCAGCACGAGCTCGTGCGTGTTCGAGGCGAGCGCGACGGGCGCGGCGGGGTCGGCGAGCAGGCGCCGCACTCCCTCTCGCAACCGCTCCGCCTTCGCGAATGCCCGCTCCCACTTGAGGTCGGTGTGCTCCGCCGCGTCCTGCCACGACTCCAGCTGCCCCTCCCGGCCGACATCCGGCCAGGCCTGGTGCGAGTGCCCGGTCAGGAACAACCGCTCGGAGACGCGGAACGCCGAGTAGTGCTCCGCCAGCCCCTCGATCAAAGCTCGCTGCGCACGGCCCAGAGGTCGGGGAAGAACGGCTTGTGGAGGGTCGAGCGCAGGTACTCCGCCCCGTAGCCGCCGGTCCCCGGACGCGATCCGATCGTCCGCTCGACCATCTTCACGTGGTGGTAGCGCCACTCCATGAACCCCTCGTCGAAGTCGACGAGGCGCTCGGCGATCTGCGCCGGCCCCTCGTCGTCGCGGTAGGCCTGTAGCAAGGCGGCCTGCACGCCCTTCGACTCCACCACAGGCTGCGTAACGTCCCGCTCCAGAGCGTCGGCCGGAACGTCGTAGCCCTTGCCGGCCAAGTAACGGAGGAACGAGTCGTAGACGGACGGCCGGGCCATCGCCGCCTCCACCCGTTCGTGGTCGACGCTGCCCTCGTGGTAGGCGGTCAGGACGCCGCGGTCCCGGCGTCCGAGGATCGCCTCGAGCTCGCGGAACTGGCCGGACTGGAAGCCCGACGACGACTCGAGGCGCTCACGGAACGACAGGAACTGGACCGGCGTCATCGTCTCGATCACGTCGAGCTGTGCGACGACGAGCTTGAGGATCGTCAGGAGGCGTTTGAACGTTGCGAACGCGCGCGCGTCGCTCCCCGCCTCGAGCATCTCCTGCAGGTAGCGGAGCTCGTGGATCAGCTGCTTGAACCAGAGCTCGTAGACCTGGTGGACGACGATGAAGAGGACCTCGTCGTGCTCGTCCGACGTTGGACGCTGCGCGCCCAGGATCTCCTCGAGCGCGAGGTACGACGTGTACGTCAGCGACTTCTCTTGGCTCACCCAGCCTCCTTGAACAGCTCGCGGGCGATGATCTCGCGCTGGACCTCGGACGCGCCCTCGTAGATGCGCGGCGCGCGCACCTCACGATAGAGGTGCTCGAGCACGTGGCCCTTCTCGAGGCCTCGCGCCCCGTGCACCTGGATCGCGACGTCGACTGCGCGCTGAGCCGCTTCGGTGGCGAACAGCTTGGCCATCGCCGACGCCTTCCGCACCGGCCGGACGCCGGCGTCGTACTGCGTGGCTGCCTCGCGGACGAGGAGCCGCGCCGCCTCGATCTCCGTCGCGACGTCGGCGAGCTGGTGCGAGACGGCCTGGAAGTGCGAGAGGGGCTGGCCGAAGGCCTCGCGCTCCCTCGTGTGGGCGAGGGCGGCGTCGAGTGCCGCCTGCGCCATGCCGACCGCGAAGGCGCCGACGCTGGGGCGAAAGAGGTCGAGCGTGTCCATCGCGACCGCGAACCCGCCGTCGATGTCGCCGAGCAGCTGGTCGGCTTCGACACGGACGCCGTCGAAGTCGAGGCGGCCGATCGGATGCGGCGCGAGCAGGTCGAGATGCTCGCCCGAGAGGCCTTCGCTCTCCCGCGGGACGGCGAAGGCGGTGATCCCCTTCGCTCCGTCGTCGGAGGTTCGTGCGAAGACGCTGTAGACGTCGGCTTCGGGAGCGTTCGAGATCCAGAGCTTCGTGCCGGTCAGGCGAAAGCCGTCGCGCTCGCGCTTGGCCTGGAGGGTCAGGTTGGCCGCGTCCGAGCCGGCGTCGGGCTCGCTGAGCGCGAACGCGGCAACAGCCTCGCCGTTCGAGAGGCGCGGGATCCAGTCATCGCGCACGGACGGCGATCCCCGGCTGAGGATCGGATAGCCGCCGAGGCCCTGGAGAGCGAGCGCCGTCTCGGCCTCGGTGCAGCCGTGGGCGAGGCCTTCCCTGAGCTCGCAGAGCTCGACCGCGGAGCCGGCGAAGACGAGCTCGAGCAGGCCGTGGTCGCCGAGGGCCCGGACGAGCGGGCGATTCAGGCGCCCGGGCTGGCCCTCGGCCGCGATCGGTGCGAACACCTTGTGCCCGAGGCGGCGGGCTCGAACGAGGACGTCAGCCATCGAGAACGGCGACGCCCATCAGCTCGATGCGTGCTTCCGGCTCGAACAAGGCCGACACGCCGATCAGCGCCATCGCCGGATAGCGCCGCCCGAAGTGCCTGCGCCAGACCTCTCCCAGCTCGCGGGTCGACGCTCGGTACTCGTCGATGTCCGTCGTGTAGACGACGAGCGAGACGAGCTGGTCCGGATCGCCGCCGGCGGCGCGGAGAGCCGTGACGAGCTTCGTCGCCGCCGAGTCGAACTGCTCGACGAGCGAGCCCCCCTCGCCGGTCTGCCCGCCCAGGTAGACGGCGCCCGCAGCGACGACGGCGTGAGCGAACCCCACTGGCTCGGGCAGCTCCGGCGGGTTGACGATCACCGGCCGCGCCACGCGGGGTCCCTCCCCTCCGACCAGGCCGTGTAGAACTCGCCGAAGTCCTCACTCTTCATCAGCAGCGCCTGCGCGAGCGCCTCCATCTCGATCGCGTCCGCGAGACCCATGTCGAGCTCGCGCGTGAGGAGGATCTTCGTCGTCGCGTGTGCCAGCGCGGGTCCATCGGCCAGCCGTCGCGCCAGTGCTGTTGCCTCTTTGGACAACTGGTTGTCGTCGACGACGCGCGACGCAAGTCCGATCTCGGCGGCTCGCTCGGCGTCGACCTCATCGCCGAGGATGAGCAGCTCGCTCGCGCGGCCGAGGCCAATCAGGCGCGGGAGCAGGTACGCGGCGCCCATGTCCGCTCCGGCCAGCCCGACCCGCGTGAAGAGAAACGAGAACTTGGCCGAGCGGGCGACTAGCCGGAAGTCCGAGGCGAGTGCCAGCACCGATCCCGCGCCTGCCGCAACACCGTTGACCGCCGCGACGATCGGCAGCGGCGCGTCGCGCATCGCCTTCACGACCGCCCCGCTCATCCTGGTGAAGTCCAGGAGCTCGCCGGCGCTCATGCCCTGGAGCTCGCCGATGATCTCTTCGACGTCGCCACCTGAGCAGAATCCGCGACCCTCGCCAGTGAGCACGAGGACGCGCGCGTCGCCGCGGTGCGGCAGCTCGGCGAGCAGGTCGCGCAGGTCCGCGTAGACGTCGAATGTGAGCGCGTTGAGCTTGTCGGGTCGCGAGAACGTGACAGTCGCCACGCCGTCTTCGAGCGCGAAGTCGAAGTTCTGCCACTTCTCCGTGAACGCCGCCGAGCCGCGGAACGGGCTCACGTCTGCAGGCCTCCACCGTCGAGGACGATCGTCTGCCCGTTGATCGACGCGGCCTCGGGTGAGGCGAGGAACACGACCGCGGCGGCGACCTCCACCGGCTCGAGCAGTCGGCCGAGCGGCGTCATGCCCTCGAGCTGCGTCTGTGCCTCCTCAGCCGTCCGACCCGTCTTCGCGACGATGTTCTCGACCGTTCGCGTCGTCATGTCGGTGTCCACGTAGGCGGGACAGACCGCGTTCGCCGTGACGCCGGTTCCGGCGACCTCCGCGGCAGTCGCGCGCATCAGCCCCACGGCGGCGTGCTTGGACGCGGCGTATGCGGCCGTGTAGCGAGTGCCATAGAGCCCGGCAACGGAAGCGACGGTCACGATGCGGCCATCTCCGCGTTCGATCATGCCGCCCACGACGGCTCGGGTGCAGAGGAACGCGCCTGTTGCATTCACGTCGAGGTGTGCGCGCCAGTCCTCGAGCGTCGTTCGCGCGAGCGGCGCACCGACCGCGATGCCCGCGTTGTTGACGAGCACGTCGACCTGACCGAGCCGGTCGAAGAAGGCTGCGACCTGCTCTTCGCTCGTGACGTCGAGCGCGTCGTGGCCTGGCGCGTGGACGTCGTCGCTCGAGAACCGTTCGGCGATCGCCTTCCCGATGCCCTTGGCGCCACCCGTGACGACAATCGTGCGGCTCAAGCGGCGAGGGCCTTCCGGTCGAGCTTTCCCGACGGCGTCTTCGGCAGGTCGTCCACGAACCGCACCTCGCGCGGGTACTTGTGCGGCGAAAGACGCTCGCGTACGAAGTCCTGGAGGGCTCCTTCTTCGACCGGCTGCCGGGCGACGACGTACGCCCGGGGGACGGTGAGGCCGTTCTGCGCGACGCCGACGACCGCGCACTCGACGACGTCCGGATGCGCGACTAGGCAGTGCTCGATCTCGGCCGGGGCGACCCAGATCCCGCCGACCTTGATCAGGTCGTCGACGCGGCCGCGGTACCAGAAGAACCCGTCGTCGTCGCGCTCGAACAGGTCGCCCGTGCGGACGGTGTCGCCGTCGAAGGTCCGCTTCGTCTTCTCGTCGTCGCCCCAGTAAAGGAGCGCGGCCGTGTCGCCGGTGACGAGCAGCTCGCCGTTCTCGTCGAGCTCGGCCTCGTAGCCGGGGACGAGCTGGCCGGTGCTTCCCGGCCGAACCTGGCCGGGGCGGTTCGAGACGTAGATGTGGTACAGCTCGGAAGAGCCGATCCCGTCGAGCACCTCGACGCCGAACGTCTCGAGCCAGCGGTCGTGCAACTCGCGCGGGAGCGCCTCACCGGCCGAGGTGCACAGCCGCAAGCAGGACATGTCGGGTGCCTGGCACCGGCCATGTCTGACGGAGTCGATCATCTGGGCCATCATCGTCGGCACGTTGACGAGGATCGTGGGCCGGTGCTCCGCGATCAGCTCGAAGATCTTTTCCGGCGTCGAGCGCTCCGGGAACACGATTCCGGCGCCTCCGAC
>Ga0075420_100006877_pt1 | contig 10027 bp, 8 predicted proteins | sample SoiMetdeltSBSDD4_FD_75296 | JGI IMG/M metagenome (GOLD analysis project Ga0075420, IMG submission 75296) | Bulk soil microbial communities from a Populus tree surrounding site in Tennessee, USA - Soil MetaG P. deltoides SBSDD4 | ecosystem: Environmental > Terrestrial > Soil > Tree plantation...
ACGCGGCACGCGCCGCAGGCCACGCCGCCTGACCACGGTTGTGTGCGGTGCTACCCTGACCAGGTAGGTGCGTCACAAACGGCGAATTGTGCGACGACGAAGAAGGCTCCTGGATGAACAGCCCCGTCCTCGAGTCAGGTACGTCTCGGTTTCCAGGTTTCATTGGTCAGCGCAACCGTGAGTTCTCGGACGATCGAGGCGCTTCACGATCCAGGTGCTTAACCCCGGCTTGCCAGGCGCGTGCCGCCCCGACAGGCCGCGCGATAGTGGTCCGGCGCGCGGTCGCACTCGGCGTCTTTCTGGGCCTGGTCCGCGAACATGCTGTCGACGTGCTCGCCAATCCCCCGGTAGCAGAGCGCCTTGGACGCCTCGGGGACGAGGTCGCAGAACGCCAGGCCGTCGTCGGTGCTCAGCCGGAAGTTGGCGATGTCGCGGACTGCCCCGAGGAGGCAGTAGCCCTCGTAGCGATCGTCGCCCAGCAGGCAGTAGTCGATCACGCGCTGGCTGTCCCGGAGCGCGAAGCCGCTGATGTCGCGGCCAGTGCTCTGGTAGCAGACCTGGACGTACTTCGTGGGGACCGTGTCGCAGACCTTGAGCGTCGCCCCGAAGTCGTTGTCGTTGAACATCGAGATCGCCGAGCTTTGCAGGAAGTAGCACTCGCGGCGGTACTTCTCGGCGATGGCGTTGCACGGGTAGAGCGGGTCGTCTTCCTTCAGCATGCTCTTCTTCGTGTAGTGGACGTGTCCGCCGCCGTCGGCCGGTGGCCCGTACCGCAGGTGCCACTCGATCATGACGTTCTCCATGAACGCGCCGCCGTAACAGGAGGTCCGGTCCCACTCGCCCGGGAGTCCGTCGCAGAAGCGCAGCGCCTTCGGCAGGTCCGCGTCAAAGTTGGCGACGAGCCCGTGCCCGAGGCCGTGCACGCACTGGAACTTGAGCAGGGGCGGGCTGCCGGCGGGAACGGTCCTGGCGCACAGCCCGGTGATGCTGGATGGCTCCAGGCGCGGCAGGCTGGCGAGGTATCCTTCCAGGACGCCGTGGTAGCAGCCGGAGGAAAACGTCTCGCGGCACTGGCCGAACGCCTGGGCGACGTCGCCGTAGTGGGCAAATGAGAGCCGCCCCATCGAATGGGCGAGGCCATGCGCCTCGGATCGGACCGTCTCATCCTGCTCGGCGAGCGCTTCGAGCTGGGTCAGCGCCTCGCCGGTCCCGCGCTCGCGCATGACGGCGATCAGCGGACCGAGCCTTGGATCGGCTGCCGCGCTCGCGAGCTGCTCCTGGGGACTCTCGCCCCGGTGCTGCGCGCCCGCGCCCGGCGATCCGCCCTGCGCGACGATGCCCCCGTGGTCGTGGTGGCCGGCCTCGTCGCCGCCGACGAGGCCCATGCCGGCCATGACGCCGAACAGCAGCACCAGCGTCATGCTGCCCATGATCGGCGACACGGCGATCCTGGAGCCCAGGCGCAGGCCCCGGACGTCGGCGAGGAGCGCCGACACGAGCCCGGCCACGGTCACGGCGAGGCCGAACATCACGAGGGCGTGGCCAGGGTTGCCGAGCGTGAAGACGCCCTCGGTCGCGGCGAGGTCAGGATCGCGGCTGTGGAGCAGCGCGTCCCAGCACAACCCGAGGAGTTGGGCGACCACGCCGCCGTAGGTGATCCACAGCCCGGATCGGCTCCGATCGCTCATCTCGTGCGCGCTCCCCGCCTTCCTGGCCACTATGACACAGGTCCCTCGTTTCTCACTAGCCCCCGCTCCGTTCGTGGAGACGCGGCGCGCGGTCCGGGGGTTCCGATCGTGGCCGGCCTACAGGTCCGGGAGGCGGCCGTCCGCCACGGCGTAGTCCGCGACCGGCTCCGGTTCGGCACGCTGCCCGCCGTACAACAGCGTCAGGATCGGCGGGACCACCAGCGTCGTCAGGACGCTCATGATGACGACCGTCGAGTACATCTCGTTGGGGATGACCGCCAGCGAGGCGCCGACGTTGGCGACGATCAACCCGACCTCGCCCCGGGGGGCCATCCCGACGCCGACGATGGCGACCCGCCGCCAGCCGAGGCCCAGCGCCGCCGCGCCGCACCCGATGAGCTTGCCGAGGATCGCCAGCCCGGTCACGGCGAGGGCGATGCCGAGCAGCGAGCCGTCCAGGAACAGCCGCCAGTCCACCCGGCTGCCGGTGATGACGAAGAAGAGCGGGACCAGGAGCTCGTAGAGCGGCAGCGCCTTCTGCTCCAGCTCATACTGCTCGCTCAGCTCGGCGAACACCATGCCGGCCAGGAACGCGCCGATGATCGCGGCCAGCCCGATCTGCGCGGCGACGGTCGCTAGGCCGAGCATGACCAGCATGCCCACCGCGAACGGCGCGTTGCGGATCCGTAGGCGTTCCAGGTGGACGCTCCAGCGGCGGGTAGCGTGGCGGCCGGCCAGCGCGACGAAGACGGTGAACGCGACCGCCTGGAGCGCGATCAGCCCGATCTGGCCCACGGAGACGGCGCCGCCCTGCCCAAGCGCCGAGACGACGGCCAGCACGATCATGCCGAGGATGTCGTCGATGACGGCGGCGCCGAGGATGATCCGGGCCTCGTCCGAGCGGATCTGGCCGAGGTCGGCCAGCACCCGGGCAGTGATCCCGACGCTGGTCGCGACCATCGCGGTGCCGATGAAGATCGCCTCGATGGTCGGGTCGCCCAGCACCAGCGCCACGAAGGCGTAGCCGAGCAGGAACGGCGCCACCACGCCGGCGACGGCCACCAGGCCGGCTCGGATCCCGACCGTCAGGATGTCCGAGAGGCGCGTCTCCAGGCCGACCACGAACAGCAAGACGATCACGCCAAGCTCGGCCAGCACCTCGAAGATCGCGTGCAGCGCCTCGGCGGCGGCCTCCGGGCCGTGGAACGCCTCGATCATGCCGGCGGTCGGCACGCCGATCCAGCCGAGGGCGTACGGCCCCAGGATCACGCCCGCCAAAAGCTCGCCGATCACGGCCGGCTGTCGGAGCCGCTCGAACAGCTCGCCGGCGAGCTTGGCGGCCAGGAACATCAGGAAGACGTCGGCGAGGACCGTGGTGGCGGTCTCCATGAAGGTTCTCCCCAGATCGCGACAAGAAAAAAGAGACTGCGTTGACAGTCTCCACCTTGCCGACCGGATACGGGGTGGCCGACCCCCGAGGCGGGCGAGCGCCTCACGGGAGAACTGTACTCGATTGGACCGTCGGCGAGGAGGGGCAGGTTAGAGGCGTGACTCGACGGGATGGTCAGCCGGAAACCTGCCCCTACCGTGTCCTCGCCGACGATCTGGGCACGTCAGGGGAAGACGGGGCAGGTTTCCGGCTGCGATGCGGGCCAGCCCCGACCCCTAACCTGCCCCTACCGCGAGGGCGTCGGCGCTGACGTCATGGCGGGATCGGGGCCAGGGGAGGTGTCCATTGCAGCGCCGGCTTCGATCGGCAGCTCGAACGCGAAGGTGGCGCCGCCGCCCGGCGTCTCCGTGACCCAGATCCGGCCGCCGTGCCCTTCCACTAGCCCCTTGCTCACGGCCAGCCCCAGCCCCGAGCCCTGGATGGGGCCGTTCCGCTCCAGGCGGCGGAACGTGCCGAACACGGCCTCGCGCGCGGTGGCCGGGATGCCCGGCCCGCGATCGGCAACCGCCACGCGGACACGGTCGCCGTCGCGGTCGACGCTCACCTCGATCGGCGTGGCGGGCGGCGTGTACTTGACGGCGTTCTCGATCAGGTTGGTGAGGACCTGGTCGATCATCAGGTAGTCCAGCGAGACCGGCGGCAGGTCGTCGGCGGCGGACAGCGCGACCTGCCGGTCTCGGAGCAGTGGGCGCAGCCGGGCGATCACCTCGCGGGCCAGCTCGCCGGCGTCGTACCAGTCGCGCTGGGGACGCAGCCCGCCGCCCTCGATCCGCGACATGTCGAGCAGGTTGCCGACCAGACGATTGAGGCGGTCGGACTCCCGCACGATCGCCTCGGCGAACCCGTCGCGGTCCTCGTTGCTCCAGGCCACGTCGTGTTGGAGCAGGCTCTCGGCCGAGGCCTTGATCGCGGCCAGAGGGGTCCGGAGGTCGTGTGAGACCGAGGAGAGCAGGGCCGTCCTCAGCTCATCGGTGCGCCGCAGCACCTCGACACGGTTCGCCTCCTCGCGGAGCGCTGCCTGTTCGAGGTCGACGGCCAGCCGATCGGCGATCGTCGCCAGGAGGCTGGTCTCGTCGTCGGCGTAGCCAGACGGCCGGCCGACCAGGCGCAGCATCCCGATCTGGCGGTCGTCGCGCCGGAGCGGGAAGTTGGCGACAGGCGCGCTTCGGGGTCGGCCGTCCGCTCGCAGGACGATCCAGCGGCCCGGCCGGTTGGGGCCGTTCGGCGGCGCGAAGACCCGGCCGACGGGCTCGGTGCCGAGCGCGCCCTCGGCCTTGCCGACGGCGACCAGCGGCTCCAGCCGGCCGTCGTCGTCCGACCGGGCGATCACGGCGCCGTCGAGGCCGAGCTCGGCGACCAGCCGCTCGGCGACGGCGCGCAGGCCGGCCGTCTCGTCGCCGCCGTTGAGCGACCGGCTCAGCTCGTAGAGCAGGGTAGCGGTCCGGGCCTGGCGGCTGGCCTGCTCGCGGCGGGCGCGCTCGCGGGCGGCCAGGTTGCTGGTCACGGCGGCGACGACAAGGAAGATCAGCAGGGCGACCCATTCCTGGGGATCGTGGATGGTGAAGGTGAAGCGTGGCGCGACGAAGAGGAAGTCGTAGATCAGGAAGGCGAGGATCGCGGCGCCGAGGGCGTTCCACCAGCCCCAGGTCACGGCGCAGAAGACGACGGCGAGCAGGTAGACGATCAGCAGGTTGGGGATCTCGATCACGGCCTCGATCAGGGCGATCACCACCGAAACCGCCGCGACGCCGGCGACCATCCCGGCAACGCGAGCGAGTCCTGCCCTGGAGAGTCGTCCGAGGCGCAACTGATCCATGCTTCGAGTGTAGCGCGCCGACCGACGCTCGACTCAGGACAAGTGCGTGAGAGCAACGTGTGACGTCAGGGGCAGTCCCGCAGCATTCGCATTGTGGCATGATCGCCACGATTTCGCTCGATGCGGAGTATTCTCGACGAGCCGAGCGTGGTGCATCTCTGGTTGGGTCGGTTGATGACGCCGACGAACCGAATCGCTCCATCGACATTGCATCGGTCATCGCGGCACTCGTCGCCTCTCGAAGGAGGCCAACCCCGGACGCGTTGCGGCCAGTGCGGGAGTATGCCGTCGCCCGAGCGCTCCGTCGCCGCGTCGACGTCCCTGCGCAGCGCGAGATCTCCGGGCTCCGTCGTGGACGAAGGCCGATCAGGGCCGGCGATCCGATCGACGTGCGATTCGCGAAGTATCTTCAGCATGTCGTAACTGAGGAACCGGGGCCGCCCGGCACCACCTTTGGTGAGTATCTGGAAAGCCTGGTGAGTGTCGTCGACAGCGACACAAGCGGTGTGTTCGCCGACCGTCGTCAGGAGGGTTGGACAGTGACGTTCGTTGGCCGTTCGGGAAGCTGGGAGGGGCTGGACGGTGGCCCGTTCATCGTCGTGCTGTACGATTGTTCACAGGACAGGCTGCTCACAGCGTTCCAGCCGCATCGTGGCATTCGGTACGTTGACGACAACGAGCAGGTAGTCGACGGAACATGGTTGAGAAGGCCACGCTGAATAGGAGAATCGACGTCCGACTTCGATCGCTCAAAGAGCGACTTGAAGCGCTGCCCTGGTATGCCGAGCGCTTCGTGACCCCGAACGGACTCGACCAGGGTCAGAGGGCTGACTGGCTTGCGCTGGAAGCGGAGTGGCGTGATGGCCTCGATCGCTTCGACCGGCTCCACGGCTGGTTCCTGGACGGGGAGATGAATGCCGAGCAGGCCGAGCGGCATCGGCAGAATCTCACGCTCCTGGCCGCGAGCCTGCCGCTCATCCAGGCGCTGAAGATCAAGGCGCCCGTGGGGGCGCTCGCAGCCTGGATTGACGAGCACGCCCCACCTCGGACGCTCGCCGAGCCGGCGTAGCGGCAGCGATGGTCGCCGCCGAGCCGGCTCGGCGGCGGCGAAGATGGTCAGGCGGAGCGACGCTCAGCCGGCCAGCGCCGGGACGCGCTGCCAGGCCTCGATGACCTCGTCGGCCGTGACGACCACGCCGAAGTGATCGGCCATGTTCCGGAGCGTCGCGTCGTGCCTCGCCTGGTCGTACGTCGCGGAGCAGTCCTCGACGAACGTGACGTAATAGTCGCGCATATAGGCGTCGCGGGCGGTGGACTCGACGCAGACGTTGGTGGCGACGCCGGTCAGGATCACGCTGGTGATCCCCTTCGAGCGCAGGATCAACTGGAGGTCGGTGTCCACGAAGGCGCTGTAGCGGTGCTTGACCACGATCGGTTCGCCCGGCTCCGGCTCGACGCGGTAGAACTCGTAGCCGAAGGTGCCCTCCTGGCAGATCAGGGCGGTGTTCGGGCGGGTCCGCAGTCGGTGCTCGGTGTTGGCCGGCGAGCTGGTCCACTCAGCGTGGAGCATCTTGACCCAGATGATCGTGGCGCCGGCCCCGCGCGCCGCGTCCACGAGGGTGAGCAGGCGCGGCACCATCTCCTGCGCCGCCGACATGTCGTTGCCGGCCTTGGCCAGCGGGCTGTCGCTGTGGCAGAAGTCGTTCTGGACGTCGACGACAATCAGGGCGGTGGTCTTCGGGTCGATGCGCTCGACGAGCAAGCCGGTGTCGGTCATGCTGAGGCTCCTTAGGGGAGGTTCTGGGTGCCGGGTTCTGGGTCTTGGGGTGAGGCTCTCCCCTTCCCGACTACTGCGCGAGCACGCAACGGGCGACGTGGCCGTCGCCCACGGGGGTCAGGGCGGGCACGTCCTGCCAGCACTCCGGCCGCGCCAGCGAGCAGCGCGGCGCGAACGCGCAGCAGCTCGGGATGCCGGCCAGGTTCGGCGGCGAGCCGGGGATCGCGATCGGTCGCTCGTGCTGGCCGGGCTTGACGTTCGCGCCGAGCAGCCCGCGCGTGTACGGGTGGCGCGGGTCGCGCAGGAGCTCGCGGATCGGCCCCTGCTCCACGATCCGCCCGGCGTACATCACGCAGACTTCGTCGGCGATCTCGGCGGCCACCGCGATGTCGTGGGTGACCAGGATCACGCTCATCTCGAGCTGCCGCTCGACGTCGCGGATCAGGTCGAGCACACGCGCCTGGACCGTCACGTCCAGCGCGGTCGTCGGCTCGTCGGCCAGGAGCAGGCTCGGGTTGCAGGCGAGCGCCAGCGCGATCACGATGCGCTGGCGCATGCCGCCGCTGCACTCGAAGGGGTACGACTTGAGCCGCTGCTCCGGCGAGGGGATCTGGACCAGCTCCAGCAGCTCCAGCGCACGCTGCCGGGCCTCGGCCTTCGTCATCGTGGTGTGGCGGCGGATGGTCTCGACGATCTGCTGCTCGACGGTGAAGACCGGGTCGAGCGCCGTCATCGGGTTCTGGAAGATCATCGAGACCCAGGAGCCCCGCGTCTCCTGGCGGGCTTTCGGCGAGAGGGCGAGCAGGTTGGTGTCCCGCATCACGACCTCGCCGCTGACCTTGGCGGCCCGCGACTGGATCCCGAGGATCGTCTTCAAGAGCATGCTCTTGCCGGAGCCGCTCTCGCCGAGGATCGCCAGGATCCGCCCCTTGCCGAGGGTGAAGCTGACGCCGTTGACGGCCCGGAGCGGGCCGCCGCGCGTCTGAAACTCGACGGCCAGGTCGCGGACGGCGAGGAGGGGTTGAGTCTCTGTGGCGGGCGAGGCGAGGTCGGGCGCGAGCGTGGCGGCTGGTGTGCTCATGGTCCTCCCGGGACGGCCCCCACCCCCCAGCCCCCTCCCCCGCGCGCGGGGGAGGGGGAGACGACCTGAACGTGCAGGTGATCTCCCCTCTCCATCGCAATGGGGAGGGGTCGGGGGTGGGGGCAGCCTCAGCGGTCGAAGGTGGCCGGGTAGATCAGGGCCGGCTCGGCGTAGCGAGTCTCGGGCAGGCGCAACGCGCCGGTCCATTCGGCGATCATCGGGTAGAGGCGGATCAGGCGCTCGCGCTCCTCCGGGGTGACGGGCAGGCCGGTCCGCGCCAGCACCAGGTCGACCTGGGCCGCCGCATCGGCGGTGTTCGTAGTGTCGCTCATGCTGGCAGCGCCTCCTTCGCGAGGTCCTGGGCGAGCGGCGGGATCGTCAGGTGCCAGTCGGTGAGCTGCTGGTAGGCGTCGGCGACCTTGAAGACGATCGGCTCGTCGAACGGCCGCCCGACCACCTGCATGCCGATCGGCAGCCCGCCATCAGAGAAGCCGGCCGGGATGGAGAGCGCCGGCAGGCCGGTCAGGTTCCAGATCGGGGTGAAGCCGTAGCTCCGCATCATGGCGTCGGGGTCGTACCCTGCGAAGGTCGGGGCGACGCTCGCCATCGTCGGGACGATCAGTACGTCGACCCCGCCCCGGCCCTTCGTGCCGAACGCCTCGGCGCACTCCTGGCGGATCAGCGGGCGCAGCCGCTGGGCGTTGACGTAGTCGGCGGCGCTGTAGAAGGCGCCAAGCTGGAACGCCTGGCGGGTGTACTTGCCGTACAGCTCCGGCTTCGACTTCAGATCGGGCTCGTGGTAGGCGTACGCCTCGCCGATCATCGTGACGCGCTGGGCGTGGCGGGCGGCGTCGGCGTGGGGGATCGCCACCTCCACCAGCGTCGCGCCGGCCGCCGCCATCGCGTCGAGCGCCGCCTCGACCGTCGTCTTCACGTCCTCGTCCAGGTTCGGCACGGTGAAGAAGTAGTCGCGCGGGACGCCGATCCGTACCCCCGCCAGCGAGCCGTTCATCACGGCCAGCATGTCAGGGACGGGCGTGTCGACCGAGCAGAGGTCGAGCGGGTCGTAGCCCGCCATGACTTGGAGCATAATGGCGCAATCACGGGCCGTGCGGGCCATCGGGCCGATGTGGTCCAGGCTGTACCCGAGCGGGACGCACCCCTCCTTGCTGACCCGCCCGAACGTCTGCTTCATCCCGCTGATACCGCAGTACGAGGCCGGGCCGCGTACCGAGCCGCCGGTGCAGGTCCCGAGGCCACCCAGGATCAACCCGCCGGCGACGGCCGCGCCGGTCCCGGAGCTCGAGCCGCCGGGCGTCCGGCTGAGGTCCCAGGGGTTCTTCGGGATGCGGAATCCCGTGTCAGGATCGGGCCAGCCGAGCGCGTACTCGTGGAGGCCGAGCTTGCCGAAGATGACGGCGCCGGCCTCTCTAAGCTTCTTGACGACGGTGGCGTCGTCGCGTTGGCCCCAGGCGGGATCCATGACTCGGCTGTTCGCCGTGGTCGGCGCGTCCTTCGTGGCGATGATGTCCTTGACGCCGATCGGGATGCCCTGGAGCGGGCCTCGGTCGATGGCGGCCGCGAAGTCGGCGTCGGCCTGTCGTGCGCCGGCCAGCGCGACCTCGTCCATGATCAGGATGAAGGCGGCCAGGGTGTCCTGGGTGGCGTGGGCGCGGGCGAGCTGGGCCTCGGTGAGGGCCACCGAGGTGATCTTGCCGCTCCGCAGCCACGCGGCGGCCTCGGCAATGGTCAGCGGCAGCTCAGGCATGGGGCCTCCAGTTCTCAGTCATCAGTTCACAGTCGTCGGTGGTCAGGGTGTTGTTCCTGATGACTGAGAACTGATAACCGACGACTCGTTCTCGTACAAGAAGCAGGCGACGTCATGCGCGGGGGTCGGCTGCCGCATCGCCGGGCGCTCCTGGGCGCAGATCTCCCTCGCCGAAGGGCAGCGGGTCCGGAACCGGCAGCCGCTCGGCGGGTTGAGCGGGCTCGGGATCTCGCCCGTGCGGTCCCCGAGCGCCTCGGCGTGCGAGCCGCGCTCGTCGGGGTCGGTCTTCGGGATCGACGAGAGGAGGACGCGCGTGTACGGATGCAGCGGCTGCCGGTACAGCTCGTCCGAGGCGCACGATTCGACGACCTGTCCGAGATACATGACCAGCACGCGGTCGCTCATGTACTCGACGACGTTCAGGTCGTGGCTGATGAAGACGTAGGT
>Ga0075420_100006879_pt1 | contig 10026 bp, 10 predicted proteins | sample SoiMetdeltSBSDD4_FD_75296 | JGI IMG/M metagenome (GOLD analysis project Ga0075420, IMG submission 75296) | Bulk soil microbial communities from a Populus tree surrounding site in Tennessee, USA - Soil MetaG P. deltoides SBSDD4 | ecosystem: Environmental > Terrestrial > Soil > Tree plantation...
CCCAGCGTCTGCCCGCGCGCCCGCAGGGGCACGCACATCGACGATCGGGCGTCCAACGCCTCCATCAGCCGCAGGTGCTCGGCATCGCGGGCCGCGCTCTGCCGCCAGGCCGGGAGGATGTCGAGGTACAACTCCGGGCGTCCGCTGGCCAGCACCTTCCGGAGGCCGTAGCGGGCCTGCGGATCGGGCGGATACCGCCGTCGCAACTCGCGCACCAGCGCCTCCCCGTCGACGTCGACGTGGGCGACCGCCAGCAGGCTGACCGAGCCGTCCTCGTCGAGCGTGTCCACCACGCACCAGTCCGCCAACTCGGGCACGGCCAGGCGGGCCACACGACGGAGCGTGGTCTCGTAGTCGAGCGAGCTGGCGAGATGGGCGCTCGCCTCGGCCAGGAACGCCAGGCGCCGCTCAGCGCCCCGGACCTCGACCATGCTTCCTCATTCTTGCGGTGGGCGGCGCGTCGGTGGTCGATCGGCCGACCCGCACTCCTCGCAGAACTTCGCGGCGGCGGGGTTCTCGGCGCCGCACGACGGGCACCCCATGGCGCGCTCCCCGGACGATGGGCGGGCGGGTCGATGGCCGAGTATACGGGGGTGGTGGGCGGCGTTCAACAACGGGCGCTCCGTCTCTCGTCAGATTTTCGACGAGTCTCGCATTCTGTGACCGTCGTCACAGCGATGCTAATCGGCCCCCTGTATTCTGGCCATCAGAACGACGGGCTGAGATGCGGCGCATGTAACGCCCGCCGTGCGAGGGAGAGGGACGATGGGCCTGCTGATGTCGGACACCGTGCTGATCGACCCGATGCTGGACGACACGAGGCGGTTGCTCGACGGCCTGAGCGAGTGGGCGTACGCGCTGGATGCCGCACGCGACCGTTACGAGCACGAGACCGCTGACTCCGTCGAGTGACTCCATCCCACGCGAGGTGTCGTGCGCGGGACCAAGACGACGCGAGCCGCTGGTGCTCAATCAATCGTCGTCCAACGGGTACCTTGGACGCAGGAGCTGGCGGACAAGCGGAGACCGAACGGCACTACTGGATGACATCGGTGGCCTGCTGCAAAACCGACTGCGGCATGGTCAGGCCGAGGGCTTGTGCGGCCGTCAGGTTGACGACGACGTCGATCCTCCGGCGACGAGGATGTCCGGCTTGAGGTGGACTAACTCAGCCGCCAGCTCGGGAAGTCGGTCAAGTCTTCCTCCTGCATAACGCCACTCGATGCTGATGCTCTGGCCTTCGACGTAGCCCAAATCACGCAGACCAGCCAGGAATTCCCCTGTGCTGAGGTCCGAAGCAGAGCCGAGTCCGAGATAGCCGATGCGAGGAACGCTGGGTGCTGGAGCCAAAAATGGCACGACGCCGCAGCCGGCGACCAGACCGAGTCCAGTCAGGGCTAGGCTGGCCTGCAAGAAGCGACGGCGAGCCTGCCGGGTTCGGTCGCGCGCCATGGGCGTCCACCCTTTCGCGTACCGCGCACTCGGCGGTGGAGGCGGACTAGCCCCACGTACACGTAGCCCGCGTCGCGTGGACCCACCATAACACGGCGATCGGCGACCCGCCTGTGAGCGACGTCACAGGCTTCGCGTGGAGCGTTGCCCCGAGTGACGGTGTCCTGAACAGGAAATCATCGGATGCTCCCGGCCCCAAGAGCGAGCGGTAGCCAACGGGCTGCGAATCCCTCCCATCGGCATCTATGAGGTCGACGTAGACGCTGATGGGCGCTTGACCCACGTTCTCCATGTGAACGTGCGTGGTACCGGTGTGCGAGCTCCCGACCTGAATCCCGATGCACCTCTCAATGGGGTCATCGCCGGCGACTGAGCTCTCGTCGAGCAGCGCTCCTCCTGCCAATGCGAGGAGGCCGGTGAATAGGCATCCTACGATCACCGCCAGACTGAACGGGCTCAGCCGGCATCGTCGGTGGTCCCGCCGGACCGGTCGAATTCGCACCATGGCACTTCTCGCTTCAGGATCGGCCGCTCAGCGGCATCGTCGCCGGGGTGCGCCCGTCAGCCTTCGCCACGCCAGTAGGCCTGAAGCCCGTCGCGCTCGGCGAGCCACGAGGCGCCGATGCCGAGCACGAGCGCCCAGCAAGACGAAGGCAGTCCGAACGCCGAAAACGGCGTGATCGCGACCACGAATGCGATCGTTGGCCCGAACCGGAGCGACCCGTCAAACGCCCGTCCGAGCGCCGACTGCAGCGGTCCAAGCATGCTGAGTCCGGTCAGCGTCACGATGAATGAGGCCGGTAGGGCTGCCGCCAGCGCGACGACGATGCCCGCCGCGAATGCGAGTATGAGCATCAGGCAGCCCCCGATCAGCGTCGACACGTAACGGGCTGCTGGCGGGCCAGCATCCGGCCCGGCCATGATGGCACCGCCGTCGCGTGACGGGGCCGACGTGAACCCGTGGAAGAGCGGCGACACCAGGGCGGCCAGGCCGATGGTGAGCGCCATCTGGCGCGTCGGCGGCCGGTACCGTTGGCCGTCGAGAAACGCACAGGATGGGACCAGGTTCATACCAATCAGGATGATGATGAGCGGCAACGTCACCGCGACCAGACCCGTCAATGAGAGCGACGGTTGTGCGAGGACGAACTGTGGCGGCTCCCAACTGACGACCGGGGCACCGGTGCCATAGCTCGATGCCGCCGCCAGGCCGCCGCTGATCGCCGCCAGGGCCATCGGCGGAACCCGCGACCGGCCGAGCGCACGCCCGGCCGCGAAGCCGGCGACGGTGGCGCCGCCCACCAGCAGGTCGGACAGCGTCGCCTCGACGGCGCGGCGGGCGAAGCCGAGGACCACCCCGGCGAACATCGCCATCACGATCGACGGCGGGATCCAGGCGACCAGCCTGGTGGTGGCCCCGGAGAGCGCGATACCGGTCACGACGAGCCCCGCGGCCATGGTCGCGCCGAGGATTTCGTCGAACGGCAGCGTATCCGCGAGCACCTTGGCGAAGATCAGCCCCACGCTCGGTACCGCGAACGCGATCGGCTGGCGGTAGATGAGCGAGAGGACGATCGTCGCCACGGCTGCGCAGAGCCAGGCGCTCGCGATCGCGCTCGATCCGCGACTGGGCTCCAGGCCGGCCTCGCTGATCAGCGCAAGCTGGAGCGGCACGAGGCCGAAGGCGTACCACGTCCAGGCGGTGAGCGCGGCCCAGAACGTGGCCGCGTTGACGCTCGTCGGTAGCCTGACGATCGTCGCGGACCAGCGTGGCATCGACACCCTCGTCCGGAGAGTGAGAGAGACCTGTCGCACCACGCGCCGTCCTTTCTTTGCCCGGCTATCTCCACCCGGCTATCTCCAGCGTACCGTCGGATCGTCGTCAGCACACGCGTACTAACCCGTAGTCGGATACGCATCACCGAGGAGACCGGCGATACGGCCACAGCTACCGATTGCCTCTCGGACGGGCTGACGGCTTAACCAGCGTACGGCCCCTTTGCTCGCCGCACCACGCAAAGACGCGGGGTTACCCACGGTGCGACGAAGACGTGGCTAACCTCGCGTGCGGCTGGTACAACGGCACTACGCCGGCGCCGCATGGCGTGTCCGACGACACCTCGGCCATCCTGGGGGGGACGAGCATGTTCGACCTGAACGCGATCCCGTCGTTTGGTCCGGTCCTTCGACGCCACCGCCTCGCCGCCGGTCTCACCCAGGAGGTGCTCGCCGAACGATCCGGGGTAGCTGAGCGGACCCTCCAGGATCTCGAACGCGGCGTCACCCGCCCCCGTCGCCAGACCGTCCGACGGCTCATCGGCGCGCTGCGGCTGACGGCCGAGGCGCAAGCGGAGTTCGAGGCGGCCACGTCGGCGCCTCGCCAGCGCAGAAGCGGGCCGGCCCGGGTGAACGGTCTACAGCCGTCGTCCGTCAATCCGAGAGTCGTGGGCGATCCTGTGGCTCGTGGGCTTGGGTTGGCGGCTCACCAGCGACTCATACCGACGTCGCTCACCAGCTTCATCGGTCGTGAGCGGGAATTGGCGGAGCTGGCGGCGTTGGTGGAGACGCAACGCCTGGTGACATTGACCGGCCCAGGTGGCGCCGGGAAGACTCGCCTCGCCCTGGAGCTTGCGGACCGAGTCCACGGAACCTATCCCGATGGGGCGTACATCGTGTCGCTCGCGTCGCTCACCGACCCGCGCATGGTGGCTGCGACGATCTCCGAGGCATTCGGGTTGTACGAGGCGACCGATAGTCCACTCTCGAACGGCTTAGCCCGCTTCATTGGCGAGAAGACGGTGCTGGGGCTATTGGACAATTTCGAGCACCTTGTGCCCGCGGGTCCGTTGCTCTTGGATCTGCTGTCGGCCTGCCCGAAACTGACGCTACTGATCACGAGCCGCGAGATACTGCACCTGCGTGGCGAGCAGGTATATCCGGTCCCGCCGTTGACCCTGCCCGAGGGCAAGGTGCCTACTGTAGGCGAAGACGTCGTGTCGGTCGTGTCGGAATCGGAGGCAGTGCGACTATTCGTGGACCGCGCCCGGAGCAGTCGACCGAGCTTCCGGCTCGACGCATCGAACGCCGGTGCCGTGGCCGATATCTGTCGACGCCTCGACGGCCTTCCCCTGGCCATCGAACTGGCGGCAGTCCGCATTCGCCACCTGACTCCCGATTCCTTGCGCTTGCGCCTGGAGCATCGCCTGGAGGTCCTAACGGGCGGAGCGCACGACCTGCCGGCCCGGCAGCGCACCCTTCGAGATGCGATCGCCTGGAGCTACGATCTGCTTGGCGACCTCGAGCGGTCCCTCTTCCGCCGACTCTCCGCGTTTGAGGGCGGCTGCTCGCTCGACGCTGCCAAGGCGGTCTGCTGCGAGGATACTGATCCGAGCCGCTCGGTGATTGGCGATATTGAGACGCTCATCGATCAGCACCTCGTCCAGCAACACGACGGCCCGGACGGCGAGCCTCGCTTCACGATGCTCGAGACCATCCGGGAGTACGCTCGCGAGCGGCTTGAGGCGAGCGGCGAGGGAGCGATCGTCCGAGACCGCCATGCCGCCTGGTACCTGGCGTTCGTCGAAGCCGCAGAGCCAAAGCTTCGGGGCCCTCAGCAGGTGGTCTGGCTGGAGCGACTCAGGATCGATCACGACAATGTCAGGGGGACCCTGCGTTACGCGGTCGAGACACACGGAGCCGAGATAGGCCTGCGCCTCGCTGGAGCACTCTGGCGATTCTGGCAGGTCCATGGACATCTGCGTGAGGGGCGGGATTGGCTTGGGAGACTGCTCGTTCTGCCGGAGGCGTCGGCTCGAACCGGTGGGCGCGCGCGGGCCCTGAATGCGGCCGGGTTCGTCGCCTTCTTGCTGGGCGACTATGCGACAGCGCGTGCACTCCACGAGCAAGGCCTTGCGATTCGACGCGAACTCGGAGAGCGCCTCGGAGTCATCGAGTCGCTACACAATCTTGGGCTCACGGTTCGCTGCCAGGGCGAGCACGCTGCTGCGCAGGCACACTTCCTGGAGGGCTTGGCGATGAGCCGCACTACCGGCAGCCGATTCTGGGAGGCTCGCATTCTGCTGGGGCTGGCGCGGACGTACTTCTATCAGGGCGAGCACTCCAGATCGGGGGGGTTGTTGGAGGAGAGTCTGCGCATCGGGGGCGAGGTTGGCGACCTGGTTGGGCAGGCGATTGCCCTCGGAGACTTGAGCGACGTTGCTCATGCGGCAGGCGACGCTTACCGGGCGCGATCGCTGATCGGTGAGAGCTTCGCGCTCTGGCGCGATCTTCGCGACGAGCGTGGGATGGCACAGTGCGCCGAAGGCCTCGCGCTTCAGCTCGGCGCTATCGATCATTTTGACCCGGCGGTCCGCCTGCTCAGCTCCGCCGCGGTGCTTCGTGTCGAGATTGGGGAACCTCCCTCGCCTTCCCGTCGACAACAGCTCGTCCACATGCAGGACAGGGCCAGAACCGTGCTCGGCGATGCGGCCTACGCCAGGGCATGGGGCGAGGGGTGTGCGCGGCCGACAACCGACGTCGTCGACGAAAGGTTGGCCACGCCTGCGCCACAAGCTGGTACTGCCGACGCTCCCTCAGCGTTTCGGCGCCCGCCGGCCACGGGGCGCGTCGGACCCCTTGAGCATGCCATCGCCTATGCACTGTCGGTCGCTCTTGACAGCGCCGCGCCCGCCCTGGCACGAACGCCGCTGTTCGCGGACGCACTCCAGGACCCGGCCCGGCCCTTGTGCCGCTCGCGAGCGCGACCTCGTCGTGTCGGCGGATCGGGGGCTCACCAACGGAGAGATCGCCGTGGCCCCGGTCACCACGGAGCAGACGACTGAGGCCCACGCTCGCTGATTCCGTGGACGCGCCTGGGCCGTGATGAGATGCTGGGTGAGTTTGTGGTGGGCTCAGAGGGGGGTGTTGGGTGTGGACCCAATCGTGAACCCAACTTTGAGAGGTTGGGTCCAAGGGTCCAAACTGGGTCCAACCAGGAGCGATGGGCCCAAATTGGACCCAACTTTGAACCCTCCTGGGCTACTTTGGGTCCAGAGGGTCCACACCCTTAGGGTGGACCCTCTGGACCCAAAGCCTGGACCCAAGATGAACCTACATCTTCCACCCAGACACCCCCCATCTGAGCTAAACAACAACACGGACGCACAGAGGGCGTTGGCCCAGCAACGGTTCCTGGACTCGTTCCGCGCCATCGGCACCATCAGCAAGGCCGCCGTCGCCGCCGGCGTTAGCCGGAAGACGGTCTACAACTGGCTCAAGAACAGCGAGGATTTCAGGAGTCGCTTCGAGGACGCTGAGGAGGACGTCCGCGACGCGGTCCGCGAAGAGATCCACCGACGAGCGATCGAGGGCGTGGACGAACCCGTCTACCAGCGGGGCATGTTGGTCGGCCACGTCCGCAAGTACTCGGATGCCCTGCTGATCAAGATGGCGCAGGCCCGCCTCCCCGAATACCGTTCGCTCGTTGCCACGAGACAGCCGAAGGCTGCCGAGGAGGCGTCCAACGAACCCAGGAAGGTCGAGGTGACGATCCGAGAGGTATCCGACTGGGACAGTGTCGCCAGGGTTCGGAGCTGATCATGATCGACATCACTGGATGGAGGCGTGCCAAACAGCACGCCTCCGCGAGCCGCAGCGGCTGAGTGTGTTCGAAATTCTGGTCTGGGCTCTGGCTCAATCTCGGAGCAGGCTGACCAGGAGACGTAATACTGGAGGGAGGCACGCTCAGGAGAGCGCGATCCTGCTGCAGGTGCTCCCTGCGCGTCCCGATCCCCACGCAGGAGGGCCACTCCCACACCGCGATCAGTCGGCAGACGGGCCTGGGCCGGAGGACGGTCCGTCGCTACCTGCGGGCCAGTGCGTTTCCCGAGCGGGCTGCGGCGCCGGCGCGACCGACCATGTTGGCACCCTACGAGGCGTACCTCCGTGCCCGCTGGACGGGCGGCTGCCACAACGCTCAGCAGCTGTGGCGCGAGATCCGGAGCCAGGGCTACGCGGGCGAGGCCGCCAATGTCCGTCGGTACCTCGCCCGGTGGCGTCCAGAACCGGGTCGTCCCGGCCCGACAGTCCGTCAGGACCACGCTGACGACGCACCACCGACCCCACCGGTGCGACAACCAACGCCGGTGCCATCGCCACGTCAGACGCGCTGGCTGCTGCTCCGGGGCGTCGAGACCCTGACATCCGACGAACGCGCGTACCGCATGGCGCTCCTCGACGCCGAGCCGACCGTCCACGAGGTCCAGCAGCTCGCCATCGACTTCGGCACGCTGGTGCGCACGCGCGATGCGCCGGGCTTGATCGCCTGGCTCGAGCAGGCCGACGCGAGCAGCCTGCTGGAGAAGCGCTTCCTCTATGCCGCCTGACGCCTGCACCGAGAAGGAGCCAGAGCCCATTCCGGGTTGACAAACACACTGAGCGAGCTGGTCCGCTGCTCCCAAGTCAGCCCCCGTAGTCGCCAGAGACTGGCGGGACCATGTAGAAGCATTGGATCGTGCGGTTCCGCCACTCCCGCAGGACGGGCCACGGTGCAGGCGTCTGGAGTCCACGCGGGTACCTGGGGAAGATCAGCACCACCTCTGGGTTCCACCAGTGGCGGTCGTGCTCGGCGTTCGCCACGTCCTCTTTGACCCGCGCGATGACGAAGTCCCCCAACGGTTCGGCGTGACGGACTACCACACCGTCCTGAAACTCGTCGTCGATGATCGCTGAGAACTCCTCACAGGGCCACATCGCCTCGGCCACCTCGCGCGGTGAGGGCGGCTCTGAAGCTACCGCAGGCATGGCGAGCGCGGCGAACGCCACGGCGGCGAGAACAGTGGCTCGGAACATGTCGGTGACCCCCAATGTGCAGTACCCGCCAGCGGAGTACAACGGTAACCGGTTCTATCCGTTGGGCTAGGTTCGCCAGTACACCCGCTCGATCCAGCAGAGCACGAGGCATCGCGGCGACCCGATAAGGCCAGCCCGCGAGAAGATCGGGAACGCTAACGGCTCGTGGGGGCCATAGAGGTCGCCCGTCCAAAGCAGTCGATCGCGTACCGCTCGCGCTCCCTGGCCCAGCCTGGCCCTCGGAGCGCCGAGCCCGCGATCGACTCCAGGTTCATCTGGCCGTCGCCATCAGGGTCGTGGATCACGGCGAACAGCTCGGCGCCCTCGGCCAGGTTGGCTGCGGCCAGGGTGCCATCGACGTAGATCCCTTCGAGCCCATCGGGAGTCGGGTACGCCCGCCCCTGGTGCATGCAGACCGCGACTGCGGTGGCCAGCTCGATCGCCGTCGGCTGGCGTTCTGCGGCGGATACGGGCGTGGCGAGCAGGCAGCAGAGCAGAGCGACTACGACGGCGCTTCTCATGATGTCTCCCGTCTTGGTCCCCGACGTTCACGGGCGTCTAGTTCGGCCTTAGCGTACCCGCTCTGCCACCCGTCCCACTTGCCCCGCTCGTAGCCTCGCCGCATGCCGTGGCCGCGTCAGCGGAACGCGCCGACCGAGAAGGAAGCGAAGAAGCTTCTGAGGCAGTTGCTGGCGCAGCGCGACGACGGCACCCTGGCGACGGGTAGACTGACGCTCTCGCAGTTCGTGCCCCAGTACCTGGAGGCCGTTCGCGGGCGGAACGTCAGACCCCGCACGATTGAGGCGTATCGCGAGAAGCTTGACAAGCACATCGTCCCCGCGCTCGGCCACATTCGCCTCGCCAAGCTGCCCAAGGCGATTCGCACGGCCGCCGATCGGTACGGCGAGCTGCTCGCCCCGACGAGCGACAAAACAGGCTGATCAGAAGGCCGTTACTTTCTCGGTTACTTTCCCGAGACGCACAAGACCCCCTCTTCCTATCTGGTAGAGGGGGTCATTTGGAGCCGATGGTGAGATTCGAACTCACGGCCTGCCGCTTACGAGGCGGCTGCTCTGCCACTGAGCTACATCGGCACGGACACACACCGTCGCAACGCGACGCCAGAGTAGCATACCAGAGGCACAGACCCGTCAACCAGATCAGCGGCCGGCAGACTACACTCCCACCAACATCCAACGACGAGCATGGGAGCACGACGTGGACGAGCTACTCCACTTCATCGACGGCGAATGGCGGCGCGGCTCCGGCGGCGATCCCCGCCCGAACCGGAACCCGGCCCACGCCGACCGCGTCCTGAACGCCGCGCACGCCGGCACGCCGGCCGACGCCGTCGCCGCGATCGACGCCGCCGAGCGCGCCTCCCGAAGCTGGCGCGAGACGCCGGCCCCCGAGCGCGGCAAGATCGTCCAGAAGGCCGCCCAGATCCTCGAAGGGCGCCGGACAGAGCTGGGCCGGGCGCTGACCTCGGAGGAGGGCAAGATCCTGCCCGAGGCGCTCGCCGAGGTCGATCGCGGCCTCGCCAACATGTTCTTCTCGGCCAGCGAGGGGACCAGGATGCACGGCCAGACCATCCCCTCGGCCCAGAAGAACGTCTTGATCTACACCCAGAAGGTGCCGCTTGGCGTCGTCGGCATCATCACGCCCTGGAACTTCCCGTTCTGCATCCCCGCCTGGAAGATCGCGCCGGCCCTGGTCGCGGGAAAC
>Ga0075420_100006882_pt1 | contig 10022 bp, 11 predicted proteins | sample SoiMetdeltSBSDD4_FD_75296 | JGI IMG/M metagenome (GOLD analysis project Ga0075420, IMG submission 75296) | Bulk soil microbial communities from a Populus tree surrounding site in Tennessee, USA - Soil MetaG P. deltoides SBSDD4 | ecosystem: Environmental > Terrestrial > Soil > Tree plantation...
GGCGGAACTTTACGTGTCGAAGGAGCTCGCCGATTCTGCCGCGCGCGCGCGTGGGGTGAAGCGCGTGCAGGCGGCGTACACCAAGCCTTACATCGCGCACGCGTCGATCGGCCCTTCGTGCGCGCTCGCGCGCTGGCAGGGAAAGCGGCTCGAGATCTGGACCCACAGCCAGGGCATCTTCAACCTGCGCCGCGACCTGGCGCTGGTCTTGCGCATGCCCGCGGAAGACATCGTGGTGACGCACGCCGAGGGCGCCGGCTGCTACGGCCACAACGGCGCGGACGACGTCGCGCTCGACGCCGCGCTCCTCGCCCGCGCGGCCGGCGGCCGCCCGGTGCGCGTGCAGTGGATGCGCGAGGATGAGTTCGCCTGGGAGCCGTATGGCGCGGCGATGGCCTTCGAGATGGAGGCGCAGCTCGGCGCGGACGGGCGCATCGCCTCGTGGCGCCACTCGTTCTGGAGCAACGGGCACACCCACCGTCCGGGCCGCGCCGACAAGCCGACGCTCACCGCCGCGGCGCACCTCGCCCAGCCGTTCGAGCTTTCGCCGGCGGTGAATCCGCCGCTGCCCTCGGGCGGCGCCGACCGCAACGCAATTCCCGGCTACGACTTCCCGGATCTCCTGGTGGTCAATCACTATGTAAAGGAAATGCCTCTGCGCAGCTCCTCGCTGCGCTCGCTCGGCGCCTACGGCAACGTGTTCGCGATCGAGTCCTTCATGGACGAATGCGCGGCGGCGGCGAGTATCGACCCGATTCTCTACAGGCTTTCGCACTTGAAGGATCCCCGGGGTCGCGCCGTGCTGGAAACGCTTCTCCCGGAATGGCGCTCCTGGAAGCGACCGGAGGGCCGCGGGCACGGCATCGGCTACGCGAAATACAAGAATCTCGGCGCGTACTGCGCGGTGCTCGCGGAAGTTGAGGCGACGCACGAGCTGCGCGTCACGCGGCTGGTCGCCGCAGTGGATGTCGGCATCGCGGTCAATCCCGATGGCGTCGTCAACCAAATCGAAGGTGGCTGCATCCAGGCAGCGAGCTGGACGCTGAAAGAGGCGTGGAAACCCGGCGTCGCTGGCTGGGAGGACTACCCGATCCTGAAGTTCAGCGAAGTGCCCCCGGTCTCAGTTCTTCTTCTGGAAAGCGATCAGCCTTCGGTCGGCGCGGGCGAATGCACCATGGGTCCGACCGCAGCAGCAATCGCCAACGCGCTGCACGACGCGCTCGGCGTGCGCGTGCGCGACCTGCCCCTCACGCCCGAGCGCATCGCCCAGGCAATCAATACCTAGCGCGGTTTGGGAACCTCTCCCCGAACGCACCAGGCTCGTGCATTCAAGGTAAATGCGCTGTCTTTGCCAGCGCCGAGCAGGCGCGTGCGCATCCGCGCTTCAAGCTGGCGGCGGCGTTCATCGCTGAGCGAAGCGACATAGGCGCCGCCCGGGCCGGCGCCCTTCAAGAACGGCGCCCAGTAGTCATCAAACGATGCATAGGCCTGCGCGATCGACAAGGACGTTTCCTGCACGCTCGCCAGCCCGGCGGCGTTCCAAAGCGCGCGGAGCTGGCCCTCGCGCGAGAGCTTCATATGACGCTCGTCCTTCTGCGCCATCGCGGGATCGAGCGCCACCGCTTCATCCCAGAAGAATCTGAGCATCTCCATGCCGGCGTCGTAGTCCCAAACGCAGGCGCTGACGACTCCGCCGGGCCGCGTCACCCGTCGCATCTCGCCGAGCGCCTTCCGGTGATCCGGCACGAAATTCAATACCAGCAGCGACATCGCGTGGTCGAACGATGCGTCGTCCTGGTGCAGCGCCTGGGCATCGCCGACCTCGAAGCGCGCGCGGCCGGACTTCGCATTCTGCTCCGCGTAGCCGATGAAGGCCGGGGACGGATCGACGCCGACCACCTCGCACGAAGGCAGGGTCGCCGCGAGCGTCCCGGCGAGCGCGCCGGTCCCGGTGCCGACGTCGAGGACCCGGGCGCCGTCCCTGACGCCCGCGAATGCGATATAGCTTGGCGCCAGCAGGCGGCTCCAGCGCCCCATGTAGCGCTCGTATCCCGCGGCCGCGGTGAACATCCTGGCTTCGGCCTCGCCCACGACGGAAGTCTGCTTCATCGCCGAATCCAGATAAATGTCGATGCCCGCACTAGACTTCTGCGCGGGGCGTAGCAATCCCAGCGCTGCTAGATCCTAGCTTGGGCGTGATGGGCGGGCGGCGCGAACTTCGCGACGGTCCGCAGCAGCTCGTCGGCCGTCACCGGCTTCACCAGGTGCCCGGCGCCGAGCTGCTTCGCGCGCTCGCCGACACTCTTGTTCACCGTTAGAAAAATCACCGGAATGTGGCGCGTTGCCGGATCTGCGCGCAGCGCCGAGACGAACTCGTAGCCATCCATGAAGGGCATGTCCACGTCGCACAGGATCACGTCGGGCGTGCGCTCCACAATGACGCGCCCGGCGGCGACCGCATCCTCGGCGGCGAAAACCTCGTAGCCGGCCTTGCGCAGATGCAGGTCCAGCAGGTAGCGGATGAAGCGGTCGTCGTCGATGACGGCGATCTTGGTCTTGTTCGCGGGCGCGGATTGCGTCGACGGGTTCATGCCGCGCCAAGGCTATCTCAGACGGTGCGGTGCCTGACAGAAGTTGTGACCGCCCTGACAGAAGTTGTGATGCGCGGCGTGGAATAAGCCACAGTCCTGGCGGCGCCCGGGCGGGACGGCGGGCAAGATCCCGAAATGCCGAAGGACTTCAATCTCGGGCTGGTGTTCCTGTCGTACCTCGTGGCGGTAACCGCGTCGCACGTTACGCTGCTCCTCGCGGCGCGCGTGCGCGATCCGCACTCCGTCAACTGGAAGCTGTGGGTGGTGAGCGGCGGCTTCGCGATGGGCATCGGCATCTGGTCGATGCATTTCGTCGCCACGCTGGCGCTCAAGCTGCCGATCCGCGTGCTGTACGACCTGTCGATCACCGCGCTCTCATGGGTGTTCGCGATCGTCGCGTGCAGCGCCGCGTTCATCGTCCTACGCAGGCTGACTGGCAAGCACCGCGAATTCCTCCTGCCGGGCGCCCTGATCGGCATCGGCATCGCCTCGATGCACTACACCGGGGACGCTTCGATGCGCCTCTCGCCCGGGATCAGCTACGACCCGCTGCTCTTCGTCACCTCGGTCCTGATCGCCATCGGCGCCGCCACCGCGGCGCTGTGGATCGCGTTCCACCTCGCCAAGCAGCGCGCGGTGTTCACGAACTTCGGCGCCGCGCTGGTGATGGGCGCGGCGGTGGTCGGCATGCACTTTACGGCGGTGGCGGCGGCGAACTTCCATCCCGATTCGATCTGCCTCGCCTCGGGGCCGCGGCTCGACGAGGAGTGGATGGCCTACACCATCGGCGGGTTCACGTTCGTGATCCTGACCGCGACGATGCTGCTCTCGGCGTACGACGCGCGCCTTTCGTCGGCGATTGCCAGCGGCGCGGAGCAAATGCGGCAGGCGAACGAACAGCTCGAAATGCGCGTGCAGGAGCGCACGCAGATGCTGGCGAGCCGCGAAGAGGAGCTGCGCCGCTCGCGCGATGCCGCGCGCGCCGGGTCGCAGGCGAAGAGCGCCTTCGTCGCCACGATGAGCCACGAGATCCGCACCCCGCTCAGCGCCGTCATCGGCATGCTCGAGCTCTTCTCCTACAGCAAGCTGAGCGCCGACCAGCGCGAAATGCTGTCCGCGGCGCGCGAATCCAGCCGCTCGCTGCTCACGCTGATCGACGACATCCTCGACTTCTCCAAGATCGAGGTCGGCAAGCTCGAGATCCGCCCGCAGCCCTGCTCCGTGGCGCGCGTCGTCGACGGCGTGATGGCCACCTTCGAGCACGTGGCGAGCGGCAAGGGGCTGCTGCTGACGCGGCGCATCGATCAGGCGCTGTGGCTGGGGCACCTCATCGACCCTACCCGGCTGCGCCAGATTCTCGCCAACCTTGTCAGCAATGCGATCAAGTTCACCCACACCGGCGCCGTGAGCCTGGAGGTCAAGGTGCTGGAGGCGCGCGAAGGACGCCAGAGACTCTCCTTCAGCGTGCAGGATTCCGGCATCGGCATGAGCGCCGAGACGCAGCGGCGCCTGTTCGAGCCGTTCCAGCAGGGTCAGTCCGAGACCAGCCGCCGCTACGGCGGCACCGGCCTCGGGCTCGCCATCTCGCGCCAGCTGATCGAGCTGATGGGCGGCACGATCCAGGTCACCAGCACCGAGGGCCTGGGCACACGCGTGTCGGTAACGCTCGGCGCCGAACAGGCGAGCGTCAGGGCAGGTGGCGACGAAGAGCAGACCTCAGGAAGCGCGCGGGCGCCGGTTCCGCTGTCTGCGCCGGCCGGCGCCAGGCTCCTGATCGTCGACGACCATCCGGTCAACCTCGCCATGCTAAAGCGCCAGTTGAAGGTCTTGGGCCTCGAAGCCGACACCGCGGCGAGCGGCCTCGAGGCGCTCGCCAAATGGCGCCGCCATGGCCACAGCCTCGTGATCACGGACCTGCAGATGCCCGAGATGGACGGCTACGCGTTCGCGCGCGCCATCCGCGCCGAGCAGGATCCGGCGAAGGGCCGCAGGCCGACGGTGGTCGCGTTTACCGCAAATACCCACAGCGAGGCGCTCGAGCAGTGCATGGATGCGGGGATGGACGACTATCTCACCAAGCCCGCCGAGCTCGTGACGCTGCGCGCCAAGCTCGCGCGCTGGCTGGGTAGCGACGCGCCGCTCAGGACCGCGCCGAGTGCCCGGCCCGCCAGCGCGCCGGGCGGCAATCCGATCGACCGCGCGCGCATCCAGGAGCTCGCCGGCGGTCCGCAGGGCATTGCCGAAGTGCTGGCCGAGCTGGAGTCCGGCGTGCGCGCCGACATCGCCGCGCTTCAGGTCGCGCTCGAGAGCGGCAACGGCGCCGCGTTGCGGCGCGCCGCGCATCGCATCAAGGGGAGCGCGCTGACTGTCGGCGCGGAGGAGCTGGCGGCGCTGGCGGCGCGCATCGTGGATGCGTCCGCTGGCGTGGACGCGCCTCAGCTCATGAGCACCGCGCGCTCGCTTCTCCCCGAGCTGGAGCGCGTTCTCGTCTCCGCGCGGGCTTGCCGGGCCTAGCTTCGTGGCAGGCGCTTGACGTCAGGTTCAACACCGAGTTGGGCGGCGTCACTCGATGTCGTTCAGGGTCTCTTTCAAGAGTTTCTCCAGACGCGCTAGGTGTTCTCTGTCGAGCTGTTGCACTCCTTGGCTGAAGCGTTGGCCGAACTCGCTCATGAAGCCGACGCAGAAAAGCGCCGTGTAGAAGCGCAACGCGTGATGCTGCTCCGTGGTGAGGGCAAGCAGGTCGCACCAATGGTCGGTGTATTCGGGGTCGTCAGCCGAGGCAAGCAGTGACGCGCGGGTGAGCGCGACAGTGAAGAGTGAGTCGCCGAAGCAGAGGCAATCGACGTCAACAATTCCGCGGAGGCGGCCAGTGTGCACGAGCACGTTCTTGGTTGTTACGTCATAGAGAAACGGCGTAGGTCGCACGCGAGAAAAGTACGACTGGAATTGCCGAGCGCGCGTGGCGACGCGGTCAACCGAGTCGCGGCTCACAACACCGGTCTTTTCGATACGGCGGCGACTGCGAGCGAGCTCGGCTTCGATGACGTCGGCCCAGGACTCGCGACCGGGCTCATCGGGCAGCCGAAGGTAGCCGAAGCCTGGTCCTTCCGGGAGAGCTCCAACGATTCGCTGGATTCGGCAGATTTCTTCGGCGATCGACCTACGCTCGGGCGAGGTCAAGGAGCGATAGGCTTGACCGAGGTCCTGGCCGCTCAAGCGCTCCAGGACAAGGTAAGGTTGGTCTCGGTAGTCGCCGTAAGCGAGTATTTGCGGCAAAGGCACCGCGAACGGACGAAGGGTTTTTGACCAGTGAAGCGCTCCCAGGAAGTCGCCGCGTTGGTCCCGTGTCCCCAGTCTTACGACGACGCCAGAACCATCTGGCATCCGAACGTCGTAGACCCAATGCGCAAGTCCGGTCGGAAAGCGTCGGATACTCTCGACTCCCCTTCCACTGACGCGACGCACGATCTCCGCGGCATCGGCTTCAGTCGGAAGCGCTTCAGTGGTCGCCATGGGCCTCGTCGCACTCGTCTGCCCAACGTCCACGCTCACCGGCGCGCGTCCGTGTGCGGGTTGTTAGGCGGCAACACGTAAGAACAGAACTTGCACACCGAGTACTCCCCACAACACCAGCAACGTGACCGTGCTGAGAACATAGACTGCAAACCGGTGAGTGACGCGATTGTAAGTGAGGTGAATGAAGCTGTGGATGTAGCGCAGGGCGACATACAGCCACGCCCCAATGACGAAGAAAGGAGAAACGTAGTGCGTCGACGCCAGCACAGCGCACAACGCATAGAAGAGGACCGGTACCTCAAACAGATTCTTGAAGTTGTCTGAAGCCTGCACGCGTTGCAATGTCTGACCGCCGAGGACCGATGTGGCCAAGGACTGAGGATCGATGCGTCTTTGCCGAAGCTCCCGGATTCGCTCGACGTAAAGACGGACCCATACGACGGCGGTAAGAAGAACAAGCGCAATGGCCGGTAGGATGATGGCTGTGTTCATCGCGCTTGCGGCGGCCTAACGTTCGCGTTCAGCCGCGCGCCTCATTGCGTCGGCGGCCATGCGTTGTTAGATGACCTCATCGCCTTCTATCAGTGGTGTGCCAGATCAAGGAACGGTGTGTCTGGATCACTCACGTAGAAGATCACGACCCGCATGGCCTCGGTGCTACTGCGGTTGTAGCCGGTCATCTTCACTTGCGGCGGCTCCACTATCGCCTGACCGGCCTTGGCCGTGACGGGTGCGCGACCTTCCATCTCCAACGTGAATGTGCCTTCCAGGACGTAGACCGTCACGGGGAAACGGTGTGTATGGAACGGCGTCGTCTCGCCAGGCTTGAGGGTCGCCACGAGGACCCGCACCTCCTGCTTCTCGCCCTTGGGCATCCCTTGCACGATCTCGCTCAGGAGCGGTGGCGGGGGCTTTGCGGGGCCACGTTCTTGCGCCACCGACGTCAACGGAACTATCAAAGCCGCGAGCGCGAGAGTGATACCAATCGAACTACGCATTTGGCGATCTCCTTTGAAGTGGACACGGTCAGCCTTCGGTCAAGTCATCTAACGTTCACGTTTGGCGCGCCGTGCGCGCGGCGTAGCTGCAAGCTTGAGGCGTCGGTCGACAACGCGCTGTCAGGCGGCGAGATCCGCTCACTGCGAGTCAGCATGTCACGGTCCTTTGTCCTTAGCGATGGCGCCCCCAACCGAAGGCCAGACAACGGCCTGCGCGACGATAACGTCTTTGCCGTTGAACGTCGCGGAAGGCGAACCGTATAACTTGTAGCCCAGTGCCAACGCTTCGCTAACTCGACGGCAGAACGCGGCGTCGTCTGGACCAGTGAGAAGCCGATAAGTCGGAAGGCCGTCGGGTGGTGCGCGTTTCGTGGTTCGTTTACTCGCCATGCGTTAGGTGCCGCCTAACGTCATGGTGAGCGGCGGGCAGCCGCACATTGACAATATGGCATGGCGCATCTGGCCCGTCCGCTCCACCTAGAGTTAGACATGCGAGCCGCTATGCCATCTTCGCAAGAATCCCGTTCATTTCTTCTTTGGAGAAAGCCCGCAGAGTCTGCGTGCGGACGTTGCCTGCTGCACCAATAGCCAGTGCGAACGCGGTCGCTGACGTGTCGTCCGGTGCTTCGATGATCGCAACTAGATCGTAGTGCCCCAGCGTCCAGTAGATTTGCGTCATCTTGGCCCCGTACTTCTTTGCAGCCTCCTTGACGGCATCGGCCCGTTTCGTGCTGTCCTTAACGTTGCGAATCCCTTGATCGGTAAAGCTGGAAAGTGCGATGTATGTCGCCATAACTGTTCTCCCAAGGTACACGGGACCTCACACATAAGTAGGCCAGCGACGGCCCCGTAACGCTGGCCTAACGCTCGCGTTGAGCGGCCGCCGACGAAGGGTAGCCGCCAGTGACGCTGGCGGCCGGTCCGCTCGAACGCGTGGTTAGACCGCGATGAGCTTGGACATGTACAGCTCATCTGAATATCTCCCATCGATCTTGCGTGAATGACGCTTCACGCCTTCTCGCTCGAAACCGAATTTCTCGTATAGCGCAATCGCTCGTCGATTGTCGACGTCGACGGTGAGTTCAAGGCGGTGGATCTCTCGCGATCGCGCCCACGTCTCCAAGGCCTCCAGCAATGCGCGACCGACACCCCGTCCGACCCACGCTTGGAGCACCCCGATGACCACGTACAACGAATGCCGTGTGCGCCGGGCGATTCCTCGGTTGCCGAAGACTGCACCAATCAGCACGTCATCTGTCTCGCAAACGAACATGGCTCCGGACTCGGACCGTGACATCTCTTCGATACGCCGCGCTTGCTGCTCTTCGTTGGGCGTGACCTCGCCCGGCTCATAGAGCATGAAGTTGGTCTCCGAATAGAGGGTCCGAAAGAACGCGGCCAGCTTTGCCGAGTCGCCAGATACCGCCTTCCGCACGTGCATGTATGCGACTCCCGCGGTCTAACGTCCGCGTTTTGCCGCGCCGCATGCCCAGCGCAACGAGCTGAAGGCGTCGGTCAACAACGCGCTGTTAGCCGGCATGATACGGCCGCCCGCTCCAATACCGCAGCTCAAGCGTCCAGCCTTCCTTAACCCATTCCTTTTCGCCTTCCGGGTCGTCAGTCACCTGGACGTCGTGAACAGTATCTCCGCTCCGCGATACAGCCATCACGAGGCGATCTGCGAATAGTGCGTTAAGAAATTCGGGTACCGAGCTGATCCGGTACACGTTGGGCAGGAACTCTCCATGCGTGTGCCACGGATACCCCTCGAAACCGAGCAAATCATGGTCCGGCACGACCGCAAGAGTGAACTTTCCATCGGGGGTTGTGTAGCGCGTTGCGTCACTCATGCTGGCTAACGTTCGGCATCAGGCGCGCGCCGCTTGCGGCGCGTCGCTCTGCAAGCCGTTGTTCGGTGGCACTCGCGCCTGAATTGCAATGTCTCGAGAGGTCGCCACCCGCCAGGAACGGTCATTCGCGAACCGGTTATTCGATCACCTTGTCGGCGCGTTGCAGCAGTGACGGCGGAATCGTCTGCCCAGCAGCGTTCGCGGTCTTGAGGTTGATGACCAAGTCGAAGCTGGTGGGTTGCTCGACTGGAAGATCGGCAGGTTTTGCCCCCTTGAGAATCTTGTCCACATAGGTGGCCGCGCGCCGGGACAACTGGGAGTTGTTCACTCCGTAAGCGATGAGGCCACCGGCCTCCGCAAATTCCCTGTTTCCGTACACCGCCGGGATTCGGCTCTTGACCGCGAGGCCTGCGATCTGCGTTCGCTGCGTACGAAACAGCGGGTCACGCAGGACGAGAACGCCGCCTACGCGCTGGCCGTTCATCGTTGCGAAAGCGGCGTCGATCTCGGCGGGGCTGCCCGCCCGCACGATGTGAAGCTGCACCCCGAGGGCCCGGGCCGCGCCATCCGCCTGTCGCAACTGAGGGGGGTGGCCGTGATTGCTCGGGTTTTGGAGGACGGCCACCCAGGAGACCTTGGGGACGACTTCTTTGAGCAGCTCCAACTGCTTCCCTATCAAATCCGGGGGCGACGCTGGCCAGCCCGGTGATGTTGCCACCGGGCCGCGAGAGGCTGGAAACGAAACCCTCGGCGACCGGGTCGCCTATAACGATGAAGACGATAGGGATGGTGCTGGTCGCCTGCTTGGCGGCTTGAGGGGCTGGCGGGGCCGAGGCAACGACAATGTCCACCTTCAGGCGCACGAGCTCGGCGGCGAGCACAGGCAGCCGCTCGGGCCGGCCCTCTGCGAAGCGGTACTCGAGCGCGATAGTTTGACCTTCCACATAGCCCAGCTCGCGCAGGCCTTGCCGGAGAGCCTCGAGGAAACGCAGCATTCGTGTCTCGGAAGGGGAGCTCGCCGATAGAAAACCGATGCGGGGAGCCCTCCCCGCCGGCTGCGCTTCGGC
>Ga0075420_100006884_pt1 | contig 10021 bp, 5 predicted proteins | sample SoiMetdeltSBSDD4_FD_75296 | JGI IMG/M metagenome (GOLD analysis project Ga0075420, IMG submission 75296) | Bulk soil microbial communities from a Populus tree surrounding site in Tennessee, USA - Soil MetaG P. deltoides SBSDD4 | ecosystem: Environmental > Terrestrial > Soil > Tree plantation...
TCGCCGCGCGTGCGATCGCCCACGCCGCAGAACGTGAATGCGTTCAGCTCGTTGTTCGGTGAGCGCTCCTTGCCGGCGTACTCGACCCGCACGTAGCGCAGGACGCCGGAGCCGTCGGTGTCGTCGTTGCCGCCGAAGAAGCCCATCGTGCCGCCCTCGGCCGCCACCGAGTCGCCCGCGCACGTGTTGACGGGATTCATCCTGCCACGGCCGAGCAGGTAGAGGCCGCCGCACTGACCGCTGCGATTGGAGCCCGGCGGGACGGTCGTCGTGATGATGATCGGGTCGCACGCCGTCCCGACCGCGTAGATCTTGCCCCCGCGCCGGACGATGATGGTCCCGACCGACGGCTCGTCCTCGAAGATGACCACGCCGGGGGCGATCGTGAGCACCGCGCCCTGAACGATGCGGAGCTGGCCGACGACCCGGTAGTTGCTGTCGGGCGACCAGTACTGGTTCGGCGAGGTGATGTCGACGTTGGAGTAGGTCGCGAGCGGCCGCGGATCCGGCATCCCGCCGAGATGGAGGTCCTGCCGGTTGGCGCCGGTGGAGTCCCAGTAGGTCCACCCGGCGGTCCAGTCCTCGCCCGGACCCGACCCCATCGCCCCCTTGTAGCAGACCTGCTGGAAGAACCCGTCGTTCGGAACCGTGATGGCGTTGCCGATCGCGGGGCTGCCGCCCAGCGGCTGGAAGGTCGGGACCATGTTGGTCTGGTAGGGCGCGTTGGGAAGCAGGGGATCGGCGTAGAGGTTGTGCGTGAAGGTCGACGTGCCGAGCACGATCGCGCTGTAGCCGCCCGGACAGGCCGCGGTCGCGGGGGTCACCGACAGGAACTGGTCGTTGAGCGTCTGGCCGGGCATCAGGACCCGGTTGTTGTAGAGGATGTTCCCGTCGAAGGTGAGCTGCGCCGACGCGCCGCTGACGATGGCGGCCAGCAGGGCGAGGGCGAGCAGCCCCCGCCGTACCAACGTGAGCCCGTGGGTGCCAACGAATCGCATGATGCCTCCCGAGGATGCCTGCCATTGAACTGCGTGACCGGGCGCTGCGAGCGCCGCTATGGGTGATCGCGATGCCCCGACGGCTCCCCCCGCGACACGACTCGGGAGCGACGCCGGAACGGTGGATGGCGCGCCGGACGGACGGATCCGAACGCGACCGCGAGGCTCAGCGGAGGGCTGCAGCCTGATCGGGTGTGCGCACGAGAAGTCCGGGCCGTCCAGCGATTGGTGTCGTTCGGTGATGTGGTGAGCTCGGTCCATTTCCTCTCGCACGTGGCCCCCTCCGACTCCTCGCGGCATGGCCGCTGACTTGGACGACCGGCCCTCGCCGATTCCGTCGGCGGGGGTGCTGCCTGCGCCGCCGGCAGGTGCCGGTGGCGACTGAGGCCGGTCGTGGGAGAGGCGCCGGTGATGTCGTTCCTAGGGTGCTGCACCACCGCGGCATGGGGCCGAGCGCGAACTCGGCCCGCTCCCGTGTGCCCGGTCCGGCACCTCTCGCGCGAGAGACGTTAGGGGAGACCCGGACATGGCCCTGTGGCGGCCATGTTTCCAGGTGGGAAAATCCTTCCGCGACGACGGTGGATCGTCGGGTGGAGCTAAACGCGGGAGCGGCGGGAGGCCGCGGTCAGTCGGCGCTGGCGCGCGGGGGGCGCGTCAGCTTGTAGCCGGCACCCATCACGGTCTCGATCAGACCGCTTCTGGGCCCGAGCTTGGCGCGCAGACGCCGGATGTGCACGTCCACGGTACGGGTTTCCCCGACGTAGTCGTAGCCCCAGACCTTGCGGAGCAGCTCGTCGCGCGTGGAGACACGGCCGGGGCGGCTGGCCATGAACGCCAGCAGATCGAACTCGCGCGGCGTGAGCGTGAGCGCCCTTCCGCGCCAGGTCACCTCGCGGGCCAGGGTGTCCACGCGCAGATCACCGACCTCGACCATGCCCCCGGCCTTGCCCGGCTGCGCCCGGCGCAGCAGCGCGTGCAGCCTCGCCACCAGCTCGCGCGGGCTGAACGGCTTGGTCAGGTAGTCGTCGGCGCCGTGCTCGAACCCCAGCAGCTTGTCCATCTCGGCCGAGCGCGCGGTGAGGACCACCACCGGCAGGTCGCGGGTGGTGGATTCGTCCCGCAGGTCGCGCAGCACCTCGAGCCCGCTGCGACCGGGGAGCATGAGGTCGAGCACCACGGCGTCCGGGCGGGACGCGAACACCTGGCGAAGCCCCTCCTCGCCGTCCGAAACCGTGTGGACGCGGAAGCCGGCCCGCTGGAGGTTGTAGCGGATGAGATCGCGGATCTCCTTCTCGTCCTCGATCACCATCACCGTCTGAGTCATGCGCCCTCCGCGACGCCCGCGATGCTACGGGGCGGCCGCGCGCGCGGTCAATCTCACTCGCGACCGCCCTCCCGGGTCGGCCGCGCGTGGCGCTGGCGTCGGCGCGTGCGGTTGCGTACCCTGCGTGACGAGCCCCGGCCCGTCGGTGGCAGTCGAGAGGATCATGCCCGCCCGCTCCCCCACGCGATCCAGAGTTCGATCCGCGACGCGATCGCGGAATCGCCCGTCGCCGATCGGCGCCACGCCCGATCCCGATCGGCTGCGCGAAGGCTTCGAGCGCCGCGCCGCCGATCTGGCCGCCGCGGCCCGCCGCGTACGCACCGGAGCCGACGTCGAGGCGATCCACGACCTGCGGGTCGCCGCCCGGCGCATGGCGGCGGCGCTCCGGGTGTGGCGCGACCTGATTCCGGCGCGGGTGCGGCGCGACGCATCGCGCTCGCTGCGCCGCCTCCGGCGCCGGCTCGGCCCGGCCCGCGAGCTGGAGGTGCACGTGGCGCTCACCGAATCGCACCTGCCGGCCCAGGGGCCCGCCGGGCGCGGCGCCGAGCGCCCGCTGGTGGAGGTGGTCCTCGAGCGACTGCGCGAGCGTCTGGCCCGCCGCAGGCGCTCGGCGATGAAGCGCGTGAGCCCCCGCCGCCTCAGGCGCCTGCTGCGGCCGCTCGAGGTCGCGGGAAGCGGAATCGGCGAGCAGCTGCGCCAGCGCCCGGGAACCGGCGTCGACGCCGTGGCGGCCGAGCGACGGATCGCCGAGCGGGGGACCGCGTCGTTGCGCGACGCGGTGGAGCGCCCCGACGACGAGTCCCTGCACCAGGCCCGCATCCGGATCAAGCGGTGGCGGTACGCCCTCGAGTGCCTCGCCGAGGCGATCCCGGACGGCCCCTGGCGCCCGGTCGAGCCCCTGCGCGAGCTGCAGGGGGCGCTCGGGAACATCCACGATCGCGCCCTGCTGACGCAGGTGTTCGCCCGACATGCGTTCGACCCCATGCCGTCGGGCGACCGTGCGCAGCTGCACGCGCTCATCGGGGCGCTGGTCGGCGAGCGCGAGCGGGCGCTGCGGAAGTTCCAGCGCCTCGCGGCGGCCGAGATCGGCGTCGCGGGCGGCGGCGGGGGTTCGGAGCCCGTCCCCGAGCCGCCATCCGGAGGCCCAGAGGCGTCCGGCCCGTCCACCACCACCGCGCATGCGGCCGGCGCGCCCCTCTCCCCGTCGCCGAGCGTGGACGTGCCGGCGAGCGATATCCCGCCGGCTCCCGAGGCGGCCGCGGACGTGTCGGAGGAGCGGTGGGGCCGCATCGCCTCGTGGCTGGAGCATTCGGCCGGCCGCGATTGAACCGCGCGTGACCTCGGCCTCCGCTCACTCTTTCCTCGCGTCCGTCGTCGCGTGCCGTTACTCTCGGTGTCGCGTCACATCGCGGCTGACGCGTCGGGCACTTCCACGGGAGGACGATTGAAAGAGCTACGTTCCTGGACCACCAAGGACTCCGCCGCCCTGTACAACGTGGCGGGATGGTCCAGCGGCTACTTCGGCATCAACGAGGCAGGCCACGTCGAGGTGACGCCCACCGGACCCGAGGGCCCGAAACTCGATCTCTACGAGCTGGTGCAGGACCTCCAGCGCCGCGGTCTCGGCATGCCGCTCCTCATGCGGTTCTCCGACATCCTCCACAGCCGCGTGAGCGCGCTGGTGGACTGTTTCGGCAGCGCGATCCGCGAGTACGGCTACCGCGGGCGCTACCGCGGCGTCTATCCGATCAAGGTCAACCAGCAGCACCAGGTGGTCGAGGAGCTGGTGGAGTTCGGCCGCCCGCACGGCCTGGGACTCGAGGCGGGATCGAAGCCCGAGCTGCTGGCGGCGCTCGCCCTGCTCGACAGCCCCGACGCGCTGCTGGTGCTGAACGGCTACAAGGACGTGGACTACGCCGAGACCGCGCTGCTCTCCCAGAAGCTGGGCCGCCACCCGATCGTGGTGATCGACCGCTACCGCGAGCTCGACATGCTGCTCCAGGTGTCCCGCCGGCTGGGGATCCGCCCCCACATCGGCGTGCGCGCGAAGCTCACCACGCGCGGCGCCGGCAAGTGGATGGAGTCGACCGGCGACCGGTCCAAGTTCGGGCTCACCGCGACCGAGCTGGTAATGCTGGTCGAGAAGCTGCGCGAGTCCGGCATGCTGGACTGCCTCGAGCTCCTGCACTTCCACATCGGGTCACAGATCTCGTCGGTCCGGGCGATCAAGGACGCGATGCGGGAGGCGTGCCGGATCTACGTCGAGCTGGCCGCGGCGGGCGCCGGGCTCAGCTACCTGGACGTGGGCGGCGGCCTGGGCGTCGATTACGACGGCTCGTCGACCAACTGGCCCTCGTCCACCAACTACACGATGCAGGAATACGCCAACGACGTGGTGGCGACCATCCAGGAGGCCTGCGAGACGGCGGGGATCCCGCATCCGGACATCCTGAGCGAATCGGGCCGCGCCCTGGTGGCGCACCACTCGGTGCTGGTGTTCAACATTCTCGACGTCAACGAGGTGCTCGCCGGTCAGGCGCCGCCCGCGGTGGACGAGGACGAGCATCCGGTGATCCAGCAGCTGGTCGAGACCTGGCGCTCGGTGTCGCGCAAGAATTTCCAGGAGGCCTACCACGACGCCCTTCAGCTCAAGGAGGAGGCGACCAACCTCTTCAACGTGGGCCTGCTGGACCTCAAGGGACGCGCGCGGGTCGAGCATCTCTTCTGGGGCTGCTGCGAGGCGATCCTCAAGATCATCCGCGAGTTGGAGTACGTGCCGGACGATCTCGAAGGCCTCGAGAAGGGCCTCGCCGACACCTACTACGGCAATTTCTCGGTGTTCCAGTCGGCGCCCGACCACTGGGCGGTCAAGCAGCTCTTCCCGATCCTGCCGCTCCATCGGCTGAACGAGCGCCCCACGCGGCGGGGCGTGATCGCCGATCTCACCTGCGACTCGGACGGCAAGATCGACCAGTTCATCGAGCTGCGCGACGTCAAGAGCGCGCTCGAGCTGCACACCTTCGACGGGCGGCCGTACTACTTGGGGGTGTTCCTGGTCGGCGCCTACCAGGAGATCCTGGGGGACCTGCACAACCTCTTCGGCGACACCAACGCGGTGCACATCGCGCTCGACGGCTCGGGCTACCGGATCGCCCACGTCGTGGAGGGCGACTCGGTCACCGAGGTGCTGGGATACGTCCAGTACCAGAAGCAGCACCTGGTGCAGCGCGTGCGCCAGGCTTGCGAGGAGTCCCTCCGCAAGGGCCTCCTGACGTTCGAGGAATCCGCCCTGCTCATGCGTCGCTTCGACGAGGGGTTGTCCGGCTACACCTACCTCGAGGAAGGGGAGCCGGCGCCCCGGATCGTGAACGGCGGCAACGGGCTGGGCGAGGCGCCCGCGCCGCAGGCCCCGGCCAAGGCCGGACCCCGCGCGGCGGATCCCGCGCCGGTCGGCGGCCGCCCGCGCCCGCCCGGCTGAGGCGGCCCGGGCACCTCGGGCCGCGGCGTCCCGCGAGATTCGTCGTCCAGACGCTCCTTCCAACGGCCGAAAACCGGGTCGATCCGGGTAGGCGTCGCGCCGACCCGCGTTTCGGGCTGCCCGACGCCGGGTTGGGACGGCCCACCGCGCTGTGGGACCCTATCGACCTAGGGAGCGATGGACGCCTTCGCATCAGCCAGGGACAGTCTCGAGGACTACCTCGCGCGGGTCGGATGTCTGAACACCCGTTACCGGCGAGGGGACGTCCACGCGCACGTGCCGGCGGCCCTGCAGGGTGACGAGCCGCTCGACGACCTGATCCGGCGCTGCCTGCCGGCCTCCAGCGCCATGCTGGACGCCGCGTCGCACAGCCTCTTCTACTCGCTCCCGGTGGCCTTCGACCCCGCCCACTCGGTCGGGCCCTTCCTCGCCACCGCGGATCGCGACGAAGACGGGGAGCCCTACCGGTTCATCGACATGGGCGCGATGATCGCCACCCAGGCGTTCGGCGAGAACGACCCGGGCGTCGTCGAGGCGTTCGTGCGCGACCTCCCCTACGCCGCCTCGCGCTACGCGCACTCCGAGTACCAGACCGCGCTCTCGCTCCGCATGAAAGCGGCGCTCGACCGGATCGCGCCGGCGGGCACGCCCCGGCACTTCGTGGTCAACACCGGCGCCGAAGCGGTGGAGAACGCGATCAAGGCGGTCCTGCTCAACCGGGTCAAGACCTCGGGGGAGGCGGACGGCGGCTTCATCGTGTCGTTCGAGGGCGCCTTCCATGGACGCACGTTGGGCAGCCTGGCGGTGACGCACCGCAAGAAGGCGCGCCTGGGATTCCCCACGTTCGATTGGCCCCACGTCTCGTTCCCCACCCTGGACGGCAGCGACCGCGAAACCGCACGCCGCGAGGAGCGGAGCTTGAAGCAGCTCTGGGACCTGCTCGTCTCGGGCCGACCTCCTCAGGCGGATCGGCGGCGGGAGAGCTTCAAGCGCGAGCTCGACGCGATCGACGAGTACCTGTCCGGGGCCGTCGCCGACCGGGACCCGTCCGCGTTCATCCAGGCCCGGCGGGCCGAGCAGACCCCCGAGATCCTCCAGCGCAGCCGCCGGGTGGCGGCGGTGCTGATCGAGCCGATCCAGGGCGAGGGCGGCGTGCGCATGACGAGTGTTTCGTTCATGCAGCGGCTGAGGCTCCTGACGCGCATCTTCGACATCCCGCTCCTGTTCGACGAGGTGCAGACCGGCTGGGGCGCGACCGGCCGGGTGTGGGCGCACGAGCGGTTCGACCTCCCGATCCCGCCCGACGCAGTGATCTGGGCGAAGAAGGCACAGAACGGGGTGCTGTTCGTGAGCGAGGAGCTGGCCACGTTCTTCCAGGAGGAGAAGAAGTTCAACACCACCTGGGAGGGCGACTCGGTCGGCATGGTGCGCCTGCTGGCGGTCCTCGACCGGCTCGACCTCGGGCAGGTGGAGCGCACGGGGGCCCGCGCGCGGGCGGGGCTCGAGGCGCTCGCCGGGGATTACGCGGGCATCCTCGGCAACGTGAGGGGCGCCGGTGTCATGCTGGGATTCGATGTCGTGCGCGCCGACTGGCGGGACGCGCTGCGCGACCGCGCCTTCCGGCTGGGGCTGGTGCTGCTGCCGGCCGGCGAGCGGACGCTGCGCTTCTATCCGCGGTACGACACCGAGCCCTATGCGATCGACGAGGCCCTGGCGATCCTCCGCCGGGCGATGGACGACCTGCTGGTCGGGCGGGGAGAGCCGATGATGGCGCCCGGGCCCGAGATCCGGGTGGGCGCCCTCGAGTGTCCGATCGAAGCGATCGAGGTGCTCGAGCTGACTCCCGGGGTGTTCGAAGCGAACCAGGCGGAGATCCTGGCGGTCGAGATCGACCGGTACGGCGGCGCGGCGCAGTATCCGCCCGACGTCCTGCGCGCCGGCCGCAGACCGCTGCTCCAGTTCCCGCCCGAGCTGCTGGCGGGGACGCTCTCGGACCCGGGCGCCGCCGGCGTCGCGCTCAAGGACCGGGTCTCGGGACGCATCGTGGCCTACGCGCTCGGCAGCGCGCTGGAGAGCCACGACGAGGAGGGCGTGGGCTCGGACCCGCGCCTGGGCGAGGGCAATACGTTCTACCTGCAGGCGATGGCGACGCTGCCGTCGATCAAGAACCAGATCGAGATCGAGAACCACCTGCTCACCCTGATCCGGGACCGTGCCCTGGCGACCGGGTTCACCTGCCTCTCGACGCTGATCGAGGAGCGATTCCACGAGACCGGACCGCCGTGGCTGCGGGAGGCCCAGGTGCTGCAGGTCGTGAGCAACTATCTCAGGAGCGGCGTGCGATTCGTCTATCTGAACGCCCCGCTCGGCGAAAGCGAGGCGCCGGCACCCGTCCCGGTGCCCGCCACCGTGGATCGCAGGAGGTCGGAGCCATGAGCGAGGTCGGGATGTGGATCGATCACAAACGCGAGGGCGCCCAGAGCGGCGAGACCATGCGGGTCGAGAATCCCGCGACCGAGGAGACCATCGCGACGGTGCCGCGCGCCCAGGCCGCGGACGTCGCGGCGGCCGTGGAGCGCGCCCGGCACGCGCAGCGCGAATGGCGCCGGGTGCCGGGGGTCGAGAAGGCCCGGCTCCTGCACGAGGTCGCCGCCCGCATCCGCGCGATGCATCGCGAGCTGGCGGAGGTCATGACCCTCGAGGGCGGCAAGCCCATGATCGAGAATCTGGACGAGATCGAGTGGGTGACCGCGTGCTTCGACTACTACGCCGAGCTCGGGCGTCATTCCCGGGGCTCCAGCATCCCGCCCAGCTTCGAGCACCAGGTGAACTTCACGGTCAAGGAGCCGTTCGGCGTGGTCGCCGCGATCGTGCCCTTCAACTACCCGCTCCTGCTCATGGCGTGGAAGGTGGCGCCGGCCCTGGCGGCGGGCAACACGGTCATCATCAAGCCGGCCGACGAGACGCCGCTCGCCACGCTGCGGCTGGCCTCCGCCTTCGAGGCCCTCCCCGCCGGCGTGGTCGGCATCGTCACCGGTACGGGCGAGGAGGCGGGCGAGGCCCTGGTCCGGCATCCCCACGTGGACATGGTCGCGTTCACCGGTTCGACCGCCACCGGCAAGCACATCATGCGGCTCGCCGCCGACACGCTGAAGAAGGTCAACCTCGAGACCAGCGGCATCGATCCGTTCATCGTGTGCGAGGACGTGGATCTCGACGTGGCGGCCCGCGCCGCGGTGTGGGCCCGCTACCTCAACGCCGGCCAGGTGTGCACCTCGGCCAAGCGGTTCTACGTGGTGGACGCGATCGCCGATCCGTTCGTCGAGCGGTTCGTCGAGCTCGCGCGCGAGATCGTGGTCGGCGACCCGCGCCGCCCGGAGACCGACATGGGACCCTTGATCTCGCGCGAAGCGCTGGTCAAGGTGGCGCTGTCCATCCATCAGGCCACCGCCGAGGGCGCGCTCCTCGCCACCGGCGGCGGGCGCCCGGCGGGGCGCGAGCGCGGGCATTTCCTGGAGCCCACGGTGCTCGACCGCGTACGGCACGGGAGCGCGGCGACGCGCGAGGAGGTGTTCGGCCCGGTGGCGGCGATCGTGCGGGTGCGCGACGTGGACGAGGCGATCGCGCTGGCCAACGACAGCGACTACGGCCTGGGCGCCAACATCTACACCAACAACCTCCGCCACGTCATGAAGGCGATGGAGGAGGTCAAAGCCGGCACCTTCTGGGTCAACGATCCCCTCACCGACAACGAGGCCGGCCCCTTCGGCGGCATGCGTCAGAGCGGCATCGGCCGCGAGCTCGGCGAGGAGGGGCTGGACGCCTTCCGCGAGCCCAAGCACGTCCACATCGACTACATCCAGGAGCGCAAGAGCTACTGGTTCCCCTACGCCGACCGAAAGTGGTGAGGACCATGGACACCCTGCCCCTCTACATCGGCGGCCGGTTCGTCAACGGCGCCGACCCGTCCCAGGAGATCGTGAACCCCGCGACCGGAGCGCCGATGGCACGCGCGGCCCGCGCCACGGGCGAGGAGACCGGGGCCGCCATCCGCGCCGCGCGCGAGGCCTTCGACGCCGGGCCCTGGGCGACCACGACCGCGCTCAAGCGGGGCCAGGTGCTGATCGAGATCGCGCGACGGCTGCGCGAATCGGCCGCCGGGCTGGCGCGGCTCGAGACCGAGAACATGGGCAAGCCGATCTTCGAGGCCGAGTTCGACGT
>Ga0075420_100006885_pt1 | contig 10020 bp, 6 predicted proteins | sample SoiMetdeltSBSDD4_FD_75296 | JGI IMG/M metagenome (GOLD analysis project Ga0075420, IMG submission 75296) | Bulk soil microbial communities from a Populus tree surrounding site in Tennessee, USA - Soil MetaG P. deltoides SBSDD4 | ecosystem: Environmental > Terrestrial > Soil > Tree plantation...
CTGTCCTGCCGCGGATCCTTGACGCCGGTCGCGTCGATGCCGTCGAACGTCCAGTTGTTGTCGTCGCGGGCGCGGCCGACGAACCGCGTGCTCAGGTGCGTGCCTTCACCGGTGTTGATCGCGCCGGGGGCCAGCAGCATCAGGCCCGCCCAGTGGCGTCCGGCGAGCGGCAGATCCTTCAGCTGACTGGCCTGGATGACCGTCCCGATCGACGCGGACGTGCGATCGAGGAGCGGCGCCGTCCCCTGCACCTCGACGATCTCGGACACCTGCCCGACCTCCATCTTGAGGTCGAGACTGCGGCTCTCGCCGATCTCGAGCTTGACGTCCGCCTGACGAACGCTCTTGAATCCGGCGAGCTCGGCGGTGATCTCGTAGTCCCCCGCGGGCAGGAAGTTGAAGACGTAGACGCCGGACGTGTTCGTGACCACGTCGCGGGTCAAGCCGGTTGCGGGGGCCTGCAGTTTGACGCTCACCCCCGGCAGGACCGCGCCGCTCGAGTCAGCGACGGTGCCGTGCAGGGTGGCGTTGCTCGATTGCGCTTCGGCGATGGAGGAGTCGGGACAGAAACAGGCGAGCACGAACAGCGAGCGCCGAATGGTGGTGGCAAGCATGCGTCCTCCGGAGGCTGATGCTTCGTCGAACGTCTCTGAAGTGCGCCCAGTATACCAATCCCTGATCCCACATCCCTGATCACGAATCTCTGGTCCCTATCCCGAATCCCTGGTCCCTATCCCGAATCTCCAATCGAATCCCGAACCCGCGTCCGTGCGTACGATCAGCGATTCAGATGCGAGATTGGGGATTGGGATTAGGGATAGGGATTAGGGATTCGTGATCAGGGATCAGGGATGAGCGATTTCAGAATCTCACCTCAACTCCGACCCAGGCCGCGCGCGGCGCGCCGGGACTGTAGAACCTTGTCTGGTCGAGATCATCGTCGATGAGCGACCCGTCGCCGAGCACCCCGAAGGTGTAATAGCGCGCGTCGAACAGGTTGGTGACCTGTCCGAGCAGGGATACGCTGCCGGTCACACGGTAGCGGGCATGCGCGTCGGCGGCGGCAAAGCCGGCGGCGGGCACGAGCAGATTGGCCTCGTCGCCGCGCAGATACTGACGGGACTGCGCCCGCACGGTGACGCCGGTGTCGAGACGCGGCGTGACGCGAGACGCGAGGCCGAATTTGGCGCTGTGCGTCGGCACGCCGGGCAGCCTGCTTCCCTCGCTCACCTGGATCGCGGCATCAGCCGCCAGGGGATGGAACTGGCTGGCGATGACCAGGTCGGTGCCGAACGCCGCTCGCTGGAGCGTGTAGGTCGCGAACGCCGAGAGACGTTCGCCGCGCTCGTAGTTCACACCTGCTTCGACACCGCGCCGGACCGTGCGGTCCACGTTCTCGAAATGCCCCTGGCCCCGGAGCGCTCCGCTGTTGACGAAGATGATGTCGTCGCTGGCCGCGGTGTTGTACACCGTGGCGGTCCAGCTCACGCCGCCGGCGGTGCCGCGCGCACCGGCCTCCCAGGTGCTGGCGACGATCTGATCGAGCGGCGGATCGGACACGAACGCGTTGGGCAGGCGGCACGGGTCCTCGGGATCGGCGCAGGTCAACTCGACCGGCGTCGGCACGCGCGACGACTGCGTGTAGCTGCCGTACAGATTGAGCCGCGGCGTCGCCTGGAACGTGATGCCCGCGGCCGGATTCAATCGCCCGAAGGTGTGGTCGCCGTCGAGCGCCGTCCCGATCTGGTCGCGCAGCGAGACATCGGTCCAGTTGAAGCGGGCCGACATCGTCACCGCCACCCGCGGCGTCGCGGACCAGATGTTGGTGGCGAAAACGCTGGCGGTGGTGGTCCGGCTGTGCAGATCGACCGCGGCATCGTCATCGAAGAGTCCGCTCCCGACCGTGCCCCGATCGGCATTGAGGTGCGCCCATTCGGACCCGAAGTCGAACTGCGTCGCGGCGGTGTCGAGGCCGGCGCCGATCACCAGATCGTTGTCGCGGGGCCCGAGCGGCTTGCGCCGCGACAGTTGACCGGAAGCCGGCCGCATTCGTGCTGGTGAAGCTCCGGTTGTTGATCGCGTCGAAGCTGTCGTGCGCCTCGTCATCCGCGGTGTCGCCGTTGAGCGTGCGGAGCCCGGTGTGCCGGTAGTAAGCCACGCCGTCGAGATGTCCGACGTCGCGCCGGGCGAGGTATTTCACCGCGAGCATCGCGACGTCGTTGTCGGTGCGATCCGGGTAGGTGAAAACGCCCGCACGATCCTCGAGCAGCAGCGCCTCCGGCGCCGGGCCGTTGCCGGTGAGGTCGTTCGACGCGCCCGTGAAGCTGACGTTCAGCTGCGAGGCAGTGCCGCGCCAGGCCGCATCGCCGAAGAGGCGCCGCACCGTCGACGGCGAGTAATCGCGCCAGCCGTCCTCGGTCGTGAGCGAACCCGCCAGGTAATAGCCGAACCTGCCGCGGTGTCCGCCGGATTCCGCCTCGACGTCGTAGCGCCCGAAGGAACCCGCCCGCAGAGATGCGCGCCGTCCGGCCGCGGCAAAGCCGTCCTTGGTCTGGATCGAGAGCGCGCCGCCCAGCGCGTTGAGCCCGAACAGCGGGTTGGAGCCCGGAATGAGGTTGAGGCTGGCGACCGCGGTCGATGGCAGCGCGTCCCAGCTCACGGTGTCGCCGAACGCCTCGTTCATGCGGACGCCGTCCTGGTAGACCGCCAGGCCTTCCGACGATCCGAGCAGCGGCGACCCGGTGAAGCCGCGGAACACCACATCGGGCTGAAACGTGCCGGCCTGCGAGTCGGTGACGTGGACGCTGGTGGCACGCTCGGCAAGCAGCCGCGACGTGTCCGCCGGAGCCAGGGCCGGCACGCGCGGCGGGGCAATCACTTGCACGTTCGCGGCCACTTTCGACTTTGGCACGCCCAGGCCATGGATCGGGGTCACCGCCACGACGTCGACGTTCTCCGTGAACTGCGGCGCGGGCTGCGTGTCGGCCTGCGGAACCGGAGGGTCCTGGGCCGCGGCGCGAGCGGCCATTAGCAGGACGAGCAGGAATGCGCGGGGCACAAGGGATTGTACCGCCGCCGTTGTAAACTGCCTCCGATCATCCATGCCGCCCGCGTCTGCGGACGAGGTCATATTCATGAAACGAGTCCTGGCGTTCGTGTTCGCCTTCAGCGCAGCCCTCGCGGCTGCGCCACAACAGTCGCCGTCCCCGGCGGCGCGACCGAGTGCCCCCGCGCCGCAACCGGAGGTCCGGCTCGTGCTGCTGATCGCAATCGATCAATTCCGGTACGACTACCTCACCCGGTTCCGCGGCGAGTACAACGCAGGATTCCAGCGGCTGCTGTCCCAGGGCGCGGTCTTCACCGACGCGCACCTCGAGCACTACCCGACGGTTACGGCAATCGGCCACGCCACGATGTTCAGCGGCGCCACGCCGTCCGTGAGCGGCATCATCGGCAACGACTGGTTCGATCGTGAGACGGCCGCGCAGGTGCAGAGCGTCACCGATGCGAGGGTGAAGCCGATCGGCGGCGCACCCGATGCGGCAACCGCCTCGCCGCGGCGGCTGCTCGTTAGCACGGTCGGCGACGAGCTGAAGCTGGCGTCCGGCGTGGCGAAGGGCGCCGCCACGGCACCGAAGGTCATCGGCATGTCGTTGAAGGATCGATCGGCGATCATGCCGGTTGGCCGTGGCGCCGACGCCGCCTACTGGCTCGACACGAAGTCGGGGGCGTTCATCACGAGCACCTACTACATGCCGGAGGTGCCCGGCTGGGTCCGCAAGTTCAACGACCGGCACCTCGCCGACGCCTACCTCGGCGAGGACTGGATGCGCCTCTCTCCGCCGTCCTCGTCGCTCAAGCAGATGCCGAAGGAGAAAGGACAGCCCTATTACGAGGCCGTCTTCGGCAGCCCGTGGGGCAACGAGATGCTGCTGGAGCTCGCGACCGACGCGCTCGCCAACGAGCGGCTTGGCCAGCGCGGCGTCACCGACGTTCTCACGGTGAGCTTCTCGTCGAACGATTCGATCGGTCACACCTACGGCCCCGAGTCGCCGCAGGTGCACGACATCTCGATCCGCACCGATCGCCTCATCGGCTCGCTGCTGCAGCGCGTGGACAAGCTGGTGGGCCTCCGCCACACCATCGTCGCGCTCACCGCCGATCACGGCGTCGCTCCGGTGCCCGAGACGCTCACCGCGCGCTCATTGCCGGGTGGGCGCATCACCAACAAAGAGCTGTTCGGTGCAATCGACCAGGCGCTGGTCTCGCGGTTCGGGCCGGGTCAGTGGATGCTCTCGACGGCGGGCTCGTCGCCGTATCTGAACTACGCCCTGATCGCGCAGCTGAAGCTGGATCCGGAGCAAGTGCGTCGCGTCGCCGCGACGGCGGCCGCGGCCTTTCCACACGTCGCGCGTGTGTACACACGCGACCAGCTGCTGCGCGGCGACGTCGGCGACGATCGCATCGGCCGCCGCGTCATCCGCGGCTTCAACGCGCAGCGGTCGGGCGACCTGGAGATCATCCTCGAACCGTACTGGATGCGCTCCGCCACCGGCACCACTCACGGCAGCCCGTACAACTACGACTCTCACATTCCGTTGATCCTGATGGGCCCGCGGATCAAGGCTGGCAGGTATTCCGACCACGTGGCGCTCAATGACCTTGCGCCGACCATCACGACGCTGCTCGGCGTCGATCCACCGTCAGGCTCGTCTGGGCGCGTGCTCACCGAAGCGATCGCGCCCGCTCCGCAGTCCGCTAGTCCGCGATCCGCGGTCCGCTAGTCCGCAGGCCACGCGCTACCATCATCCATGCACTTCCGACGGCTCTGCGCTCTCGCGTTCATCTGCATGACCCTCGCCTTCGCGGCGCCGCTCGCACGCCAGCGGACGCACCGGCTCGAGGCCACGCCGTCGACCGTTGCCTACGGCTACTACTGGTCTGAGGCAAAGCCCGCGTTACGCATCGCCTCCGGCGACATCGTCGACGTCGACACGCTGCTGACCAATACGCCGAATGGCCTGCAGCGCGCCGGCCTCGCGCCGGAGCAGATCCAGCAGTCGCTGAAGACGATCGTCGCGGAAGTCACCGGGGAGCAGCGCGGGCCTGGAGGCCACATCCTCACCGGGCCGATCTACGTCGAAGGGGCGGAGCCCGGCGATGTCCTCGAGGTCAAGGTCCTGTCGATCGAGTTGCCGCTCGACTACGGATACAACGGCTGCAGCGGCTTCATCCCCGCCAACTGCGACCGAACCCTTCCCGCCCGCCTCCTGAAGCTCGATCGCAAAGCGATGACTTCGGAATTCAAGCCGGGCATCGTCGTCCCGCTGAAGCCGTTCTTCGGCAGCATGGGCGTCGCGCCGGCGCCAAGCCTGGGGCGCGTCAGCAGCAATCCGCCGGGAAAGCATGCAGGCAATCTCGACAACCGTGAGCTGGTCGCCGGCAGCACGCTCTACATCCCGGTGTTCGTACCGGGCGCGTTGTTCGAGATCGGCGACGGTCATGCCGCGCAGGGCGATGGCGAAGTCGATCAGACGGCCATCGAGACGTCGCTCCGCGGCCGCGTGCAGCTCACTGTCCGCAAGGGCATGAGGCTCGTGTGGCCTCGAGCCGAAACGTCCACGGACTTCATCAGCATGGGCTCGGACGAGGATCTGAAGGTCGCGACGACGATCGCGATCCAGGAGATGATCGACTTCCTCGCAAGCACGAAAGCCTTGACGAAGCACGAGGCCTACCAGCTGGTCAGCATCGCCGGCCACGTCGCGATTACCCAGCTCGTGGACAAGCCGGTATACGGCGTTCACGTGAAGATGCCGAAGGGCATCTTTCGTTAGAGTCCGCGGGTCCGCAGTCCGCGGGTCTGCGGTCCGCGGTCCGTTTCGGGGCAACATCTCCGCTCGTGGCCGGATTCAGGCAGGTGTTGCTGATCCAAGCGGCGGGTTGCCTCTAACCAGCCGGGCTCTTCGCGGACAGCGGACTACCGGACTACCGGACTACCGGACCCCGGCTCAGATTCTCTGACAGGAACAACCCGGTCTTCCCAGGCGTCACGATGTCGCGGTCGCCGTCGCCGTCCATATCCGTTACGACCATCTGAAGCCCGCCGCCGGCGCGGCCGCCGTAGTCGACGATGTGCCGGATCCATTCGACGGTGCCCTTGAGCCCCGCCCGGAATTCATACCAGTAGATGCCCATCGGTTCCCGCTCAGCAGGGTCCATGCCGGTCCGGCCGAAGTAGCGCTTGGCCGCGATCAAGTCCAGCCGGCCGTCGCCGTTGAGATCCGCCATCGCGGTCGAGTGGGCGTTGGCCCAGGTGACGTCGATCGGCCGTGCCAACCATCCTCCGCCATCCTGCTGTTCGAACCAAAGCACGCCATAGCTGTGCGCCATGGTCGTCACGACATCGTTCTTGCCATCGCCGTTGACGTCCAGGACATACATGAAGCCGTACTCGGCCGGGCGGGATGGCCGTGAGGCCGGCTGAGCTCCTGCTGGTGTCAGTGGCACGAGGACGACAGCACCGTCGGGCGTCATCATCGCCCCGTTACGCAGGTCGAACTTCCCAGGACCGGTCGGCGTCTCGACCACGAATCCCTCCTTGATCGCCTGTTCACGGGTCAGCCTGCGCATCTCGCCCTGAGCCGGCGGCGGGGCGGGATCTCCCGGCTGCGGCAGCGACACACCACTCCAACTCGTCGGATGCAGCACCCACTCGCCGGGCGCACGGACGTCGGCCGGCGCTTCCAGCCACCCCGCCGGGGTGAGGATGTCGTTTCGCTTGTCGCCGTTGACGTCGCCGGCGCCGATGCCGTGCCCGTAGCTCTGGCTGCTGACGACGTGCTTCTGCCACTTGCCGCCGGCCAGCTCGTACCACGTCAGCGGCGCCTTGGCGCCGCCAGTGAACTGGGGCAGAACTTCCAGCGCCCGGCCGTCGTTATTCAGGTCTACGAGAAACGCGAACTCCGTCGGCCCCACGGCGTCGATCTCCGTCTCGGTCCAGGCCGTGCCGGCCTTGCCGGGATTTTTCAGCCAGACGATCCGCCTGGCGAAATAGGCGATCTGGACGATGTCCGTGTAGCCGTCGCCGTCGACGTCGACCGGCAGATCGCTGAAGTTGTCGATGTAGCTGCCGTTGAACGCGATGTTCCGGATTTTGTGCTTCGTCCAATTGGGAGCCTGGTACCAGTGCTCCGCGGAGAGGATGTCGAGCCGGCCGTCCTTGTTGAAGTCGGCCACAGCCAGGCTCTCGCTGAAGCCGGGATCGATCATCTGGACCCTGAACGCGATGTCGTTGGGCCGACTGCGGACGGGCGTCGCGGGCGCCTGAGTCCAGATCCCGAGGAACACAGCGACGAGCAGAGAGATCATGGCTTCTCCAATTCGATCGAGTTGCCGGGAGGCGCATTGTACGATTGAGCGCGAGCGCATTGCCCGTCCAGGAACAAATCCCTCGCGACGGGGTCTTCTAGCGCAGATCGCCCGGGTCTGAAGACCCGGGCGCCACATTCTGGGTTTTTGTAGCGCCGGGGCCTTCAGACCGCGGCGTCGGCCGCGACAAGGATACCGATGATGCACGGCTTCAACGAATGTGCCTCGGACGTCAGATACGCACTGCGCGCATGGCGTCGACAGCCGGTGTTTGTCGCCATCGCGGTGCTGTCGCTGGCGGCCGGCGTCGGGCTCAACACGGCAGTGTTCAGCATCGTCAATGCGATCTTTCTGCAGGCGATCCGCGGAGTACCGCAGCCGGACCGCGTCGCGGCGATCGGCGCGCGCGTCAGCTTCACGACCTTCCGCGACCTGCGCGACAGCCTCCGGACGCTCGACGGCGTTGCCGCGTGGCAGCCGGTCCCGGTCCGCCTGCGCTACCGTGACGTGACGCTGCGTCGTGTCGTCCCGGCGGTGTCCGGGAATTACTTCGACGTGCTGGGCGTACGGCCGGCACGCGGCCGGTTCTTCGACGCCGATCCCCAGCGCGTTCCGGCGGCCAGCGCCGAGGTCGTGATCGACTTCGAGTTCTGGACCGACGCATTCGGAAGCGACCCGCAGGCCATCGGGGAAACGATCTTCCTGAACGGCGCTCCCGCGACGATCGTCGGCGTGGCGCCGCAGGCGTTTCACGGCTTCGGTCCCGAACGGCCGTCGCTCTGGATACCGATGGGACTGCTTCCCGCGGTGCGCGGCCGCGCGCCGCAATGGGACAGCCCGGCCGAATCGGGCTGGCGCGTTTTCGGCCGGATAGGTGACAGCGGCTCGATCGGACAGGTCAACGCGGAACTGCTCGCGCTGAGCGCCCGTGAGCCAGGCCGCTTCCCCGTGGCGTCGCTGCGCGCCGGGACCGGCCGCGAGCGGTTCACGGGCAACGCCTCGGCTGAGAAGCGCATCGAGTTCCTGCTCGTCGTGGTCCTGCCGCTCGTGGTTGCCGGGCTCATCCTGTGGATCGGCTGCTCGAATGTCGCCAACCTGCTGCTCGCCCGGGCCGCCGCCCGACGCAAGGAGATCGCGATCCGGATGGCCAACGGCGCGGGGCGCGCGCGCCTGGTCCGGCTGCTCCTGACGGAGAGCCTCCTGCTGGCATTCGCTGGCGGCGCGGCGGGTGTGCTGCTCGCGGCCTGGGGCCGGGATCTGATCTGGGCCGTGCTGCCCGAAGCGCCGCGGCTCGCGATCGAGCTCGATCTCAACGTGCTGCTCTACACCGGCGCGGTGTGCATCGCCGCGACGGCGTTGTTCGGCCTGGTGCCGGCGCTGCACGCCACCCGGGTCGATGTCGCGCCGCTCCTCAAGACCGACGACGCGAGCGCGTTCGGCGCCGGACGGCGCAGCGGCCGCCTGAGAACGTTCTTCCTGGTCACGCAGTTCGCGGCATCGACGGCCCTGCTGCTCGTGGCCGGGACGTTCGTGCGGACGATCGTCGCCACACACCTGGGCGACCGAGCGGCATCGATGGATCGCATCACGCTTGCCTCGGTCGATCCCGAGACGATGCTGCCCGCGGACCGCGCCGAGTTCTGGCGGGTCGTGCGGGAGCGGATTCGTCAAGTCCCCGGCGTCACCGCCGTGACGCTCCTGCCGGCAGCCGGCGAGCGCACGGCGCAGCTCACGGTGGCCGGGCCTGGCCCCGAGGAGCGCCTGCCGGTCCGCATCCAGCAGATCGACGCCGAGTTCTTCAAGCTGTCCGACGCAGCCGTGATTCTCGGCAGCGAACTGCCGGCCGGAGGACGTCCGGATTCGGCTCTGGCGCTCGTCAACGAACGGGTCGCGCGCCAGGCGCGGCTCGGCGACACCCTGGTCGGCCCGCGGCTCTCGTTGGATGAAACGCCCATCACGATAGTGGGGATCGTGCGGGACGGCGCGACGGAGGGGCGCCTGTATCGGCAAGTGGCGGAAGACGAGGTCGAGAGCGCGAACATCCTGATCCGGACAACGGAACCGGCAGCGACGGTTCTCGGAGCGATCCGATCGACCCTCAGTCCCGTGACGCCGGTCGGCACGGCGACAGTCGTGCCCCTGCGCGATGCGAGCACCGGGATGCTGCAGCGCCTCACCGGCATGTCACTCGTCGTCGCGACGCTGGTGCTGGCGCTCGCCGGGATAGGGCTGTATGGCTCGGTTGCCTTTATCACCATTCAGCGCACGCGCGAGATTGCCATCCGGATGGCGGTGGGCGCGCCGCGCGGAGCGGTGCTCCGCATGCTCGCCTGGGAGGGCGGCTCGGTCGTGTTGTTCGGCTGCGTGGCGGGGCTGGCCATGACCGGAATCGCGTTCCGGTTCATGTCGGGAATGATCTTCGCCAGGTGGACGCTCGATCCGTTCGCCGTGACGGGTGTCCTCGTGACGTTCGCGGCCGCGACGTTCGCCGCCTGCTACGTGCCTGGACGCCGGGCGACGAGGATCGATCCGGTCCAGCTGCTCCGTGCTGACTAGGAAGGCGCAGTCACGTGCGACGGGCGTGGTGCGACGGTGCGGCGTGCTGGTGCTACGTGCGGCGTGCCACGTGCGACGTGCCGGCACACGCAG
>Ga0075420_100006886_pt1 | contig 10020 bp, 5 predicted proteins | sample SoiMetdeltSBSDD4_FD_75296 | JGI IMG/M metagenome (GOLD analysis project Ga0075420, IMG submission 75296) | Bulk soil microbial communities from a Populus tree surrounding site in Tennessee, USA - Soil MetaG P. deltoides SBSDD4 | ecosystem: Environmental > Terrestrial > Soil > Tree plantation...
CGCGGCCGGCTCGCGGACGCGCTCTCCGCACACGAGAAGAGGCCCGTGGAGGTGGCCGCGCTCGCGCGGCGCCCGTGCGAGTACCGCACCAGCTTCGCGCTCGAAGAGCTCGAGGTGACGCTCGCGGACGGCCGCACACTGGAGCTGATGTTCAAGGACCTCTCGCGCAGCTGCCTCGACTCGCATGCGCTGCTGGTGAAGCCCGACTTCCTGCACGACCCCGCGCGCGAGATCGAGGTCTATCGCGATCTGCTCGACGGCGCCGGCCTCGGTACGCCGGCGTACTTCGGCTCCTCCGTCGATCCGGCGGCCGACCGCTGGTGGCTCTTCATCGAGAACGTGTCCGGGCCCGTCCTCTGGCAGGTCGGCGAGTTCGAGGTCTGGGAGGAGGCGGCCCGCTGGCTGGCGCGGCAGCACGCGGCGCTGGCGCCGGCGGCCGCGCACGCGCCGCCCGCGCTGCTGCGCTACGGGCCCGACCTGTACCGCACCTGGATCGAGCGCGCGCGCGGCTTTGCGGAGCAGGCCGCGACGCCCTGGAGCGACGAGAAGCGCGCCGCGGTGATCGACCTCGCCACACGCTACGAGCCGGTCGCCGAGCGGCTGGCGACGCTGCCCCCGACGATCGTGCACGGCGAGTTCTATCCCTCGAACGTGCTCGTGCAGCGACCCGCGGGAACGATCCGGATCGCGCCGATCGACTGGGAGCTCGCGGGCGTCGGGCCCGGGCTCCTGGACGTGGCAGCGCTCACGATCGGCAAGTGGACGCCGCCCGAACGGGACGCGCTGGCGCGGGCATATCGCGAGGAGGCGGCCGCCGGCCCCGGCGCGGCGATGCTGCCCGCGGACTTCGACACGTCGCTCGACTGCTGCCGCCTGCACCTGGCGGTCCAGGCACTGGGGTGGGAGCCGGAGTGGCGGCCTCCCGCGGAGCATCGCCACGACTGGCTCGCCGAGTCGGTGCGGATCGCGGGCGAGTTGCGGCTCTAGAGTGGTGGCCCGGATGCCGGAGAGCGAACTGCAGACCAGCCCGCGCGTGCTCGAACTGTTGCGCTTCGCCGTCCCGTGGGACGCGGCCGTCGCGATCGTCGGCCAGGAGCTGGACGGCCTCGGCATGCGCCAGGTCACGCCCCTCGTTCCCACCGGGCGCGCGCTGGCCGGCCTGTCGGACGAGGACGCCGTCGAGCGGGTCGACGCGCTGCGCGCGGACGGCTGCGAGTTCCTGATCGTGGGGGCGTCCGCCTTCACGTGGCTGGGCGAACGGCCGCGTCTGGGGGATCGCCTCGAGACGCGCTACCGGCTGGCCGCCCGCGATCCGGACGCGGGCGCCGTCTTCGCCCTGCACGAGCGGCCGGCCCAGCCGGGCGCGGACGGCCTGCCGCTGCCCCCCGCCGACATGATCCGGATGACCTCCGGGCTGTACCGGCATGCGTCCGACGCGGGCGTGCTCTACCGCCGCTACGAGGAGGGCGGCGCGAAGAGCGCGGCCTTCATCCGCGAGTTCCTCGGGCGCGCCGGAGTCGACATGTCCGGTGTCGATGCGCTGCTCGACTTCGGGTGTGGATGCGGGCGTGTCGTGCGGCACTGGGCCGGGCTCCCGGGCGAGGTGCGCGGCAGCGACTACAACCCGAACCTGGTGCGCTGGTGCGCGGACAACCTGCCGTTCGCGCAGTTCGACGTCAACGAGGGCGAGCCGCCCCTGCCCTACGCAGACGACTCCTTCGACTTCCTCTACTCGATCTCGATCTTCACTCATCTCGACGAGCCGCTCCAGCGCCCGTGGATGGACGAGCTCGTCCGGGTCGTGCGACCCGGCGGCCTGATCCTGATCACGGTCTCGGGCGAGGTGTATGCGCGCCGGCTGCCCGGCTGGGAACACCTGCGCGAGCGGTTCGAGACCGGCCGCCTGGTCGTCAGGAGGCCCGAGCGCACGGGATCGAACTCGTGCTCGGTGCTCCATCCGCGCGAGTACCTGGACACGCTCATCGCAGGCCTCGAGCTGGTCGCTCTGGAGCCGGGCGTGCGCCCGGCCGGGTGGCAGGACGCCGTGCTGCTGCGCACGCCGGAGCGGTGATGGCGCAGCGCGTCCTGATCGTCAACGCGGATGACTTCGGCCTCAGCCCGGGCGTGAACGCCGGCGTCGCGCGCGCGCACGAGGAGGGGATCCTCACCAGCGCCAGCCTGATGGTGCGGTTCCCGGCAGCCGCGGAGGCGGCCGAGTACTCGCGCGCCGCCTCCGGCCTGAGCCTCGGCCTCCACGTCGACCTCGGCGAGTGGGTCTACAGGGACGGCGACTGGGAAACGGTCTACGAGGTCGTGTCGCTCGACGACCCGGATGCGGTGGTCGACGAGGTCGGCCGGCAGATCGAGTCCTTCCGCCGGCTCACGGGCCGCGACCCGAGCCACATCGACTCGCACCAGCACGTCCACAACTGGCCGCCGGTCGTCGCCTCGTTCCGCACGCTCGCGCTCGCGCTCGGCGTGCCGCTGCGCCACTACACACCGGGCGTGGCCTATTGCGGCGACCTGTACGGGCAGGCCAGGGACGGGACGCCGATACCGGATGCGATCACGCCGGATGCCCTGATCCGGATAATCGAGGGGCTGCCGCCCGGGACCACCGAGCTCGCCTGCCACCCCGGTCTGGGTGGCGACAGCGGCTCGACGTACGACCGCGAGCGCACCCAGGAGGTCGAGGTCCTGTGCGACCCGCGCGTGCGCGAGGCGCTCGACCGCGTAGGGGTCGCACTACGCTCGTTTGCAGACCTTTCGTCCAGCGAAGCAACGTAACCCGCTAGGGTTCCGCACTTATGGCGCAAGAAGGATTCACATTGTGGCTCACCGGCCTGCCCCGATCGGGCAAGAGCACCGTCGCGGGACTCGTGGCCGGCCGCCTGCGATCCGTGGGCGTCGAGCACATCGAGGTGCTCGACGGCGACATCGTGCGCGACGGCCTGTGCCGCGACCTGGGCTTCTCGCGCGAGGACCGCACGGAGAACATCCGCCGCATCGCGTTCGTCAGCAAGCTCCTGACCCGCAACGGGGTCGCGGTGATCGTGGCCGCGATCTCACCGTACCGCGAGGACCGCGAGCTCGCCCGGGAGGAGATCCAGTCCTTCGTCGAGGTGTGGTGCCACGCGTCGGCGGACGATTGCGCCGCGCGCGACTACAAGGGCCTCTACGAGAAGGCCCGCCGCGGCGAGATCACGAACCTGACGGGCGTCAACGACCCCTACGAGGAGCCCGAGGACGCCGATCTCGTGCTCGACACCGTAGGGGAGCCGCCCGAGGACAGCGCAGAGCGCGTGATGGCGCTCCTGCGCGAGCGCGGGCTGCTGCGCTAGCTCCCGGCTGTCTCAGCTAGCCGGCTTGCTTACCTGCGCCGGGGCGCCAGGAGCGTGACCCGGCCGCGAGCAGTGTTCGCGTCACCGATCTTCAGCTGCAGGTTCGCGCCGAGCCGCCGCGACTTGCGGATCTTCCGGACCTCGGACTTCGAGAACTTCACCCGGATCGACCGCGTCTTCTTGCCGGCGACGCGCACCTTGCCCGCGGCCGTGGCGCCCTTGCCCCTCACCGTGAGGCGGCCGTTGCACCGCTTGGCCCGCTTGCACCGGACCTTGATCTTCGCGACGCCGCTCCTGGAGACGCGGACGGTTCCCCCGATCAGCGAGGCCGCGCGCAGGTCGGATTCCTCGCAGCCGCGTATCTCGAGGTGCGGCTTGGTCGTGACCCGCTTGCCGCTGTGGGACGTGAACGTGGCGTCGAACTCGCGGTCGATCTCGCTGGCCTGGCACAGGTCCTCGAAGTTGTTGAGGATCCCGTTCGAGCCGCCGTTCAGGTTCAGCTCGAAGTAGGACTGCGGCAGGTCGGGCACCGCCTCGAAGGTGTTGATGATCCGGCGGCCGCCCAGGAAGCTGTTGCGCGCCTTCAGCAGCACTTCGAGGCCGGTCGGACCACGCAGGTACACGTACACCTTGGGCAGCACGTTCCCGATCTCCTGCACGATGTGCACCGGCCCGGCAAGCGGATACGGCAGCAGCGGCGAGAGAGCGCGCGCGTTGCCGACGCGCGACTTCGCCGGGCAGGTGTCCGTGGCGGCCTGCGCGTCGTTGCAGAGCGCGCCGGGCTCGTTGAAGAAGGGCACGTTGGGGCGCAGGATCGCGGGCAGCACGACGCGCGCGTTGGTGATGTCCGCCTCGCCCGCCTCCTGCGTCACGATCGCCTGGAACGGCGGGTGGTCGAACTGGTCCGTCTGGCCGGCCGCACCGGCGACCAGTCGCAGGTCGGGCCCGAACGGCAGCTCCGCGCAGCGGTCCGCGTCGAGCGCGATGCTCGAAGACGACTCGCCGCCCTGGTCGCCGTAGAACGTGGCGGTCAGGATGCGCGGATCACAACCGGTCGGGTTGAGGAAGAAGCCCGGTCGGTCGACGAGGATCTCGACCCGCTTGATGGGCAGCGGCACACCCTCCAGCGACGTCGGGATGTCTGTCGACACCACCTCCAGGCCCTGGTCGGCTTCGCGCAGGTAGATGCGGTTCATCAGCACGACCTGGCCGAGGTCGATCGGCCCGACCTTCGCCGGCACCCGCACGGCGATCGACGCCGCGTCGCCGGGGGCGATCGCTTCGGCGAGGAACAATTCGCCGGGGACCGTCAAGAGACTGCCGTCGACGCCCACGGTGTTGCGGATCGTGCCGATCCGCGTGGACTCCGGACAGTTGCCGGCCTGTGCGTCGGCGAGCGGGCACTGCGGCGAGGCCGCGAGGCTGCCCGTCGCGCCTGCCGGCAGCGAGAGCTTGAGGCTCTTGAGGTTCTGGTGGCCGTCGGGCCGTGAGAACACGATCCGCGACAGCGAGTTGGCGCCGGCCTTCTTCGGGATGCCCTCGGCGACCTCGACCGACGGAGTGAACGGCCGCGGGTCGGTGCACCCGACCGTCTCGATCGACGGGGTGCTCTCACTCACGGCGTAGGCGGGTGGAGTCGGATCGGGAGTCGGGTTGATGCTGTTGTAGCCGATCAGCCTTGCCGCGCCCTCGTGGGTGCCGCACTCGTCCGGGTTCCGGAGGATCGCGCGCCCGTTGCCGCGCAGATTCACGTTCAGCCGCGTGAACGGTGTCTCGGGGTTGTTCTTGAAGATGTTGCTCACCTGCCCGCTCGGCGAGACGGTCACGTCGCCGGACAGCTTGACGCGCAGGCCCGCGCCCTCGATCAGCAGGAAGAGCTTCCACGGCTCCCCGTTTGCGGGGCACGTCGGGTCGTCCGGACCCGGGATGCAGGGCCGGCCGGGAGGACCGACGGGGCCGAAGAACGCCTTGCCCCCGAGCTGGCCCTCGATGGCCGGGCTGATCACGTCGACAGTTCCGATCTGGGAGCCCTCCGGGCAGCTCGGCGGCGCCCGGTCGAGCTGCTTGCCCGAGGTCTCGTCCACGCCGAATTGCTCGAAGGTGCAGGCCTCGAGCCCGTAGCCGCCGGCGGGGTTCAGCACCATGCCCTCAGGCAGCTTGATGTCGGAGTGCAGGAGGTTGGCCTGCCAGGTGTCGGCATCCGCGTACTCCGGATACTGCAGCGTCACGGTGTGACTGCCGGCGGACCCGGCCACGGGCGGGCCACCGGGCGATGAACGGTCTGTCACGGACACGGTCGGGTCGAAGGGCACCCCCTCGCAGTTCACGGGCGTGAAGGTGCTCTCGGCGCTCACCGTGATCGGATCCGGCGCCCACGACCGCGCGATCAGCTTGGCCGTGGCCGGCTTGCACGACGTCGGGTTGCGGAAGAAAGGCCGTGACGTGGCCGGGTCCAGTGGTTCAACGGTTGCTGGATCCGCTGGATCGGCCGGTCTGCATGGCACCTGCGCACACAGCACTGTCTCGATTTGCGTGATCGTCGCGTTCGGCCCGCCGAGGTTCTTCGGGATATCGATCAAAGCCGAATCGATGCCGTAGTCGTCTTCTGTGCGGAGATCGATCTTGATCGGGAACGGCCCGGCCGGTTCCGAAGGCAACTGGTTGGTGCCCAGTCTGGCAGGCTCCAAGCCGAGCGTTTGCACGTTGTACACCTGAGTCGCGATGCGCGCCGGTCTGAGGAATCGGTTTGTTCCCTCGATGATGGTCTCGGTGATCGAGTGCCCCAGGACCGTCGTGTCCGGGCACGCCGCTGCGATGAACAGGAAGGTGGGACAAGCATTGAGCGCAGTGGGATTGCCCAGGAAGCCGGGGGGAAGCTCGAGCTTGAACTCCGCCAGCTTCGCATCCCGCTGCAGGGCATCGCACCCATAGACCGGCGGCACGTTGTCCGAAGAGATTTGGGCATGTGCCCCGCTCACGACGAGGTTCTCCGATGTGGCAGGGCTGATCAGCGACGTGAGGTAGAACTGCGAGCTGTTGCCCAAGACGGGGTTCCCGAACCACAGCCCGTTCGCGGCGGCCCCGGGATCACCGCGCACGCCGACTATCTTCACCACGGTCGTGGGGTCGGTCATCGTGTGCGGGACCGTCGTAGTGACGAGCCACTCGCCGAGCGACGGGTCAGTCGAGGGCACGACGCTGGCGACCGGGACGCCCGGATCGCAGAACCTGAAGAAGAGGGCGACGTCAGGATTGCCTCCGGCCTGCTCGGGAGAGTGCGCCGGGTTAGGCGTATCCAGCGGCTTCATCACGAAGTCCGTGATCTCGAGCTGCTTGTCCGTCACTTGGGCGCGCGCGACGGTGCCGAACGCGGCGACCGCCAATGCGCACACAAACACCATGATGGTCAGGCGCTTGCTGAACTTCATCCGCTGGCTCCTCACCCCGACGCCCTCAAGGTCATCGTTCTCCGGTTCGTGCGCGCTCTCGAGGCCCCGTCACGGCGAATCGAGAATGTGGCCTGCACGCGCAGCCGCTTGCGGCTCCTGAGCGCCCTGCGTCCGCTGTTCGGGAGCCTCACTCTGACCGACACCGCCTGGTTCGCCTTGCCCGTGAACGACTTGCTGCCGAGGTTCAGCCGGCGGGCCTTGCCCTTGCCCACCTTCACGCGTCCGTTGCTGCGCAGCCTCACGGTGCCGCGGGCGTTGAAAGAGCAGCGCAGGCGCACGGTGGCGTTGCGGCCCGACACCCTCACCGTGCTCGACGACGGTGCACACGCGGACGACTGCCTCACGCCACTGCCCTCGCAGCCCGAGCCGATCTCGTCCGCCGCATCGGCGTCGACCTGGTCCGTACCGCCGCCGCAGATGACCGTGCCGGCCGCGCCGTCGGCGATGTTGATCCTGTCGTCGCCGGACCCGGCCCGCACGCTCTCGACGTCGGTGCGCACCTGGTCGCTCTCGTTGCGCTCCCCGTCGTCCGGGTCACCGAGCGTGTCTACGTTCACGTCCGCGCTGCGCGAGGCGTAGGTGACGGTGTCCACACCGTCGCCGCCGGACATCGTGTCGGCGCCCGCGCCGCCGTCGAGGATGTCCGCACCGGTGAATCCCCGCAGCGTGTCGTTGCCGCCGGTCCCGTTCAAGGTGTCGTTGCCCTCGGCGCCGTCGACCGTGTCGTTGCCCGTGTCGCCCGTGATGTTGTCGTTGCCGAGACCGCCGCCCAGGATGTCATCCGACTCCGCGCCCGAGATGCGGTCGTCGCCGGGACCACCGTTGATGAAGTTCAGCTTCCCGTCGCCGGCGAGCGTGTCGTCGAAGTTAGAGCCGCCCGCGCCCTCGACGTCCGCGGCGACGTTGTCGTTCTCGTCGGCCACACCGTCGCCACCGGGTATCGCGAGATTGACGTTCACAGGGCCGGGGTGGCTGATGTAGCTCGCCGTGTCGTTGCCCTTCGGATCCGATGCCGGGTCCAGGACGCCGTCCGCGCAGCGCGCGTTCGGGTCGGCGTTCGGCGCGCAGTAGCCGCCGACGAGGAAGTCGGAGCCCAGGCCGCCGTCCAGCAGGTCGTTGCCTCCGCCGCCCTCGATCGTTCCGTTGCCGTCGTTGGCCTGCAGGATGTCGTCATCCAGGCCGCCCACCAGGCTCTCGATCGTCGCGTGCACCAGGTCGCCCTCCCGCTCCGCCACGCGCCCGTCGTCGGCCTCGCCGTTGAGGCTCACCCTGACCGGAGTGGTCGCATCCGAGAAGTCGGCCGTGTCCGTGCCGTCCCCACCGTCGTAGGCGTCGTTGCCGAAGCCCCCGAACAGGTAGTCGTTGTCAGGGCCGCCTTCCATGACGTCGCCGCCCTCACCGCCCTCGAGGTCGTCGAGCCCTTCGTCGCCGCCCAGCTGGTCGTTGCCGCCGTGGCCCTGGATCTCATCGTCGCCGGGGCCGCCGAGCAGCACGTTGCCGACCGGGTTGTCGTCGCCCTTCAAGAGGTCGCCGGCCTCGCCTCCGATGATGTCCTCGACACCGAGATCGCCGGAAGCCGGCTTGATCTGGTCGGAGTCGTTGTTGACCGGGTTCCGGTCGAGCGCCGACCCGTCGTTCGCCGAACCGTCGATCGACGCCACGATTCGCTCCGTGCGCAGCTCGTAGGACACCGCGTCGAAGCCGGCTCCGCCTTCGTACACGTCCGGGCCGAAGCCACCGTCCATCAGGTCGTCACCGCCGCCGCCGGAGATGACGTTCTCGCCCTGCGGCTCCACGCGCGGACCCTGGCCATAGAGCGGGTCGGGCGAGTTGCCGATCAGCACGTCGTCGTGTGGCGAGCCGATGATGTTCTCGATGTCCTCGCCGACGCAGTCGTTCTCGCCCTCGGGCCCGTCGTTGGCGACGCAGTCATAGGTGGTCGCAGGGGGCTGAGGCGGATCCGAGCCGGGTACGGCGCAGGATGGGAAGCGAGTGTGCGCGTTCGGCTGGCTGGTGCAAGGAAAGCCGTGGAATGGCCCGCCCGACGGGGGCTGCTTGATCGTGAGCCGGCAATCCTGCCGCGCGCCGAGGCCCACGACTCCTTCGAAGAGGACATCGGGGTCGGTCGCCAGCGCACCGTCCAGCGTGACAGAGACCGGGGCGGTCTCGTCCGAGTAGTCCACGGTGTCCTTGCCAAGCCCGCCGCAGATGAAGTCTGCGCCGGGGCCGCCGTCGATGGTGTCAGGACCAATTCCGCCGACCAGCTCGTCCGAGGCAAGGCCGCCGATGATCTTCTCCGTGGACTCCAGCCCGTCGTTCGTACCGTCGTCGTCAACGGTGCCGCGCCCCGGACGGCGGTCGACGGTGACCCGCCCGGTGCGGCTTGCGTAAGTGATGGTGTCGAATCCCCCCTCCGCGTCGACGAAGTCGGAGCACCATGTAAGGCGGGGCTGGTTCGTGTCGATTGGCAGGAGCCCGCAAGTGCCGTCGTCGAGGCCGGGAATCCCGCCATTGCCACTGTCCAAGATGTCGTTCCCGTCCCCGCCCATGATCACGTCAGAGCCTCCGGGGCCACCGCTCAAGACATCTGCGCCCGCCCCACCGAGGATCGTGTCCGCTCCGGGGCCTCCGGTGACCGAATCTGCTCCGCCGTCAGGAGTCGTGAAAGTCTCCTCAACAGCCGCTGCCCCCGGGCAGGTGATGGAGTCGGTCCCTGCCTGAGTGCAGCCCGGCCCCGCGGTGATGCCGCTCGTGTCGGTCACTGTGTAGGTGTCATTCGCCACCGCAAGGGTGATGACGTTCGCGGCGTCGTCACCGTTCACGAACACCTGCGTGACGTCGACCGGTCCATCGGCGCCCACGTACACGACCGTCCTGATCTCACCTGTGGAAGCGCCGAACGCGCCGGCTGGAATGGCGAGCAGCACCAGAGCCGTCAGCACGGCAATCGGTAGCCCGATCGCGCGCCGGCTCAAGCCCACGGGTCCCTCAATCTTTCTCACTCTCCCAAGAACCTCTCCCGCGTCCCTTTCGGAACGCCCCCCAAAACATACCTAATTGGAGGTAAAACGTGCTTAGGCGTCGACAATTCGGTCGAACATCCGCTCAGGTCAGTGCGTCACGACTATAGAACGTCTCCCCGGAGCGCGTGCAACTAATTCCGGGCACTGCAATCGCGGTCACCCTCCCTCGTTGGCCACGATGCGGAAACCATAACCCACCCACCTGGA
>Ga0075420_100006887_pt1 | contig 10018 bp, 7 predicted proteins | sample SoiMetdeltSBSDD4_FD_75296 | JGI IMG/M metagenome (GOLD analysis project Ga0075420, IMG submission 75296) | Bulk soil microbial communities from a Populus tree surrounding site in Tennessee, USA - Soil MetaG P. deltoides SBSDD4 | ecosystem: Environmental > Terrestrial > Soil > Tree plantation...
GCGAGCACCTTGCCGCCATCCAGGCGCCGCCGGCCGCCACCGGCGGCAGCGGCTCGCCGACCGAGTTCGCGCTGCTGTCCGGTGCCGCCGGCGGTATCGTCATCGCGCGCATCGCGGCTTCGGCCGGACAGGAAGTCGGAGTGACGGGCAGCGCGTCGCGCCGCCTGGCGAGCGTCGAGATCCAGCGCCTGCAACTCGATCCTGGCTACGGAACGGCCACGGCCAACGCGAACGTCGGGACGCTGCATGGCCGCTGGCAGTTGCCCCCGGGCATCCAGCCCGCCACGCCGAACGTGAGCTTCCCGCTCGTCAAGCCGCAGGAGGGGCAGTTCAACGGCTTCATCCAGGCGCCGTCGGTCATCGCCGCCGAAAGCACCGCGCTGTCGCCGATGACGTTCAACGACGTGGGCATCGACGGTGCCGGCATCCACGCCACGGGACAGCTGCGTCCGAGCCTGCCGCTCTTGGGCGAGCAGCCGATCGACGTGACGTGGATGAACGGCGACATCCGCTTCGCGCGCACCTTCACGGCCGACGACCTGAACCTCAGCGTGCCGGGCGTCTCGCTCGACGCGGCGAGCCTCACCGTGTTCTACGACCGCGACGGCTTCGGCGCGGAAGGCGCGGTGTACTTCACGCTCGCGCGCATCGGCACGGGCTCGCTCACGGCCGGCGTGGACGGCGCCGGACGCTTCAGCGCGGAAGGCAGTCTCGACATCGACACCAGCGTGTTCGACGAGGCCAACATGCGCGTGTGGTACCGCGACGGCGCGTTCGGCGGCTCGGGACGTGTGGCGATCACGCGGCCGGGGCGCATCCGCGGCGTCAACGCGGCGAGCATCGAGGTCACCGCCGACAGTTCGCGCGTCGCCGCGCGCGGCGACGTTCAGCCGGCCCTGCCGGGTGTGCGCAACGCCGCGCTCACCGCCAGCTACTCGGCGGACGAGGGCCTGGTGGTGGGCGGCGAACTGCAGCTCGCCGAGATCGCGGGCGTGCGCGAAGGCTCGGTGCATGTGGAGCTGCGCAAGCTGGAAGACGGCTGGCGCGTCACGGCCGACGGCCGCGCGGTGCCGGCCCTGCCGGGCATCGCCTCCGAGGTCACGCTGCGCTACGACGATGGCGCCTTCGACGGGCAGCTCGCCGTCGACTATTCGCGCGGCATCTTCTCCGGCAACGTGACGGTGGGAGTCACGAACCGGGCCGTCGGCGACGACGGCGAGATCCTCGGCGAGGGCACCGGCGACACGCTTTCGATCTATGGCTCGGGCAGTGTGACCGCGCGCATCACCGACTGGCTGCAGGGCGGCATCGGCGTGAAGGTGCGGCCGCGCGGCGACCTGCTGATCAGCGGCCGCATCGGCATCCCCGAGCCGGTGACCGTGTTCGACCAGTACCCGCCGCCCGATCGCGCGACGCGCACGCTGTTCTCCATGCCGACCGTGTCCGTCCCGCTGCTCGGGCTGTCGGTGGGCAGCACGGTGGTGGGCGTGGCGCTGACCATCAACGGCCGCGTCACCGGACATGCGTTCGTCGGCCCCGGCCGGCTCACGCAGACCGAGCTGCGCATCGTCGACTTCAACCCGGCCGAGCCGGACTCGCTGCACATCACGGGCGACGCGGAGTTCCACCTGCCAGCGGAGGCGGGGGTGGGCGCTTCGCTCGACGCCGGCGTGACGCTCGGCGCGGCGATCATCAACGCGACGGCGGGAATCAACGTGAGCGCGCAGGCGGCGCTGCGCGCGGAGGTGCGGCCGCACGTCGACCTCGACTGGCGTCCCGACGCGGGCCTGCACCTGCATGCCGACCTGGCAGCGTCGCTCTCGCCGCGGCTCGCGTTCGATGTCAACGGCTTCGCCGAAGTGACGGCCAATGCCTTCGTCACCACCTTCTCACTGTGGCGAAAGGACTGGAACCTCGCCCATCGCGAGATCGGCAGCAGCCTCGCACTGCGCCTGAACGCGCCGGTGGACTACTACAGCGACGGCCGCGGCCTCGTGTTCGATCCGGAGCGCGTCAGCTTCGAGGTGCCGAGCCTGGACGGCGACACGCTCGCGCAGCTGATGAACGACGAGGGCGGCAGCGAGCGTGCCGAGCGGGCGGCCGACGCGCCGCGTGGGACGGAGGCCGCTGGGCGCTGACGCGGCGCCCGGGTCATCTCGGGACCCTTGCGCTCCCAAGCACTTGCGAGCGTCCCTCCCGGGACCAGACCCTTGACCAGCCCCGGCCTCTCGCACGAGGCATCGCAACGCCCCCCAGCCCATCGACGGCTCGGCTCCGCAAGCACCGCCACCCTCCGCGGGAAAACGCTTGGTTCGCTCGCCGCCTGAATTTGTATGATGACCATATGATCATGTCGGTACCCCACTCCGTGGATCCCGCGCCGGCCGAGCCGGAGGCCAGGGGCGACCGGCTCACGTCGGACCGGCTGTCCGACCGGCTGGCCGCCCGTCTCATGGCGCAGCTGCATGTCGGCGAGCTCGCCCCCGGCGACCGGCTGCCCACGGAGCAGCAGCTCGCCGAGACGCATGGCGTGTCGCGCACCGTCGTGCGCGAAGCGGTGCACCAGCTGCGCTCGCGCGGGCTGCTCGTGTCGCGGCAGGGCTCGGGCGTGTATGTCGCGGCGCCGGTCGCCAACCGCCCGCTCGAGTTCGACCCGCAGGTGCTCGGCTCGCTTGCCGCCGTGGTGCAGATCGTCGAGGTCCGCCGCGCGCTCGAGGGGGAGATCGCGGCGCTGGCGGCCGAGCGTGCCACCCGCGCGCAGGTCGCCGCGATCCGCCGCGCGCTGCACGCCATCGAGCGCGCGGTGGCCGCCGGCGGGGACGGCGTCGACGAGGACCTGGCCTTCCATCGCGCCATCGCCGAGGCCTCGGGCAATCCGCAATTCGGCGTGCTGCTCGGCTTTCTCGAGCAGTACCTGCGCGAGGCCATGCGCGTGACGCGCGCCAACGAGGCGCGGCATCGCAGCTTCTCCGAGGCGGTGCGCCAGGAGCACCAGGCGATCGTCGACGCGATCGCGGCGCGCGACGCGCCGGCCGCACGCCGCGTCGCCACGCACCACATGGTGCTGGCCGCGACCCGTCTCGAGATCGCGGGCATCGTTCGACCGGCGGCGATGCCGGTGCGGCGCGCCGCGCGGGCCGCGGGCGCAGGCAAGGAAAGGCAGGAATGACGCAAGCTGAAGAAGGCAAGGTCCTGGGCGTGGTCGGGCTCGGCTCCATGGGTTACGGCGCGGCCGTGTCGGCGCTGCGGCGCGGCGTCGACACCTGGGGGCTGGACACGCGCGAGCCAGCGCGCGCGCGGTTCGCGGCGCAGGGCGGGCGCAGCACGGGCTCGCTCGCGGAACTGGCGTCGCATTGCGATGTCGTGGTGGTGCTCGTGGTCAACGCGGCGCAGACCGAGGCGGTCCTGTTCGGCAGCGACGCGCAGGAGGGTCTCGCCGCCCGGATGAAGCGCGGCTCGGTGATCGTCGCCTCGGCGACGGTGGACCCGGCGCTGCCGCCCGCGTGGGAAGCGCGCCTGGCCGAGCGCGGGTTGTGGCTCGTCGACGGCCCCGTGTCCGGCGGCGCCGCGAAGGCGGCCGACGGGCAGATGACGGTCATGGCGTCGGGGCGGCCCGAAGCCTTCGCCGCGGCGGGCGGCCTGCTCGACGCCATCGCCGGCAAGGTGTATCGCCTGGGCGACCGCGCCGGCATCGGCTCGACGGTCAAGATGGTCAACCAGCACCTGGCCGGCGTGCACATCGCCGCCGCCTGCGAGGCGATGGCGCTGGGCATGCGCGCGGGCGCCGAGCCGCGCCAGCTCTACGAGGTGATCTGCAACTCCGCGGGCTCGAGCTGGATGTTCCAGAACCGCGTGCCGCACATCCTCGAGGGCGACTACACGCCGCTGTCGTCCGTCGACATCTTCGTCAAGGACCTCGGCATCGTGCTCGACGCCGCGCGCAAGCTGCAGTTCCCGCTGCCGCTGGCGGCGCAGGCGCACCAGCTGTACCTGGCCGCCGCGGCCGCCGGCCACGGCGCCGAGGACGACGCGGCGGTGATCAAGTTCTACGCCGCGCTCGCGGGCCTCGAGCTGCCGCGCGCCGCGTCGAAGGCGGCGGAGGCGGAGGCGGAGGCCACGCGATGATCCTCGGAGTGATCGCCGACGACTTCACCGGCGCCACCGACGTGGCCAGCATGCTCGTGCGCGCGGGCATGCGCACCGTGCAGGTCATCGGCGTGCCCGGCGGCGCAGCCGCGCCCGCGGCGGACGCGGTGGTGGTCGCGCTGAAGTCGCGCACCACGCCCGCGCCGCAGGCGGTGGACGAATCGCTGGCCGCGCTGCGCTGGTTGCAGGCGGGCGGGGCGCGCCAGTTCTACTTCAAGTACTGCTCGACCTTCGACTCCACGCCCGCCGGCAACATCGGCCCGGTGGCCGAGGCGCTGATGGACGCGCTCGGCACGGACTTCGCGATCGCCTGCCCGGCCTTCCCCGAGAACGGCCGCACGGTCTTTCGCGGTCACCTGTTCGTCGGCGACCAGCTGCTGTGCGACTCGGGCATGCGCGACCACCCGCTGACGCCCATGACCGATGCCAACCTCGTGCGCGTGCTGCAGGCGCAGTCGCGCGGCCGGGTGGGCCTGGTGCGCCACGACACCGTGGCCGCCGGCGCCGGCGCGGTGCGCGCGCGCTTCGATGCGCTGCGCGCCGAGGGCGTGCGGCTCGGGGTGGCCGACGCCGTCGCCAACGAGGACCTGCGCACCCTGGCGGCCGCCTGCGCCGACCTGCCGTTGATCACCGCCGGCTCCGGCGTCGCGCTCGGCCTGCCCGACGTCTATGCGGCGCGCGGGTGGCTGCGGCCGGACGCCGAGGCGGCCGCGCTGCCCGCGGTGGGCGGCCTGGCCGCGGTGCTCTCCGGCTCGTGCTCGGCGGCCACCAACGCCCAGGTGCAGCACTGGATCGAGGCCGGCCGGCCGGCGTTCAGGGTGGATGCGCGCGCGCTGGCCGACGGGCGGCCCGTGGCGTCGCAGGCCCTGGCCTTCGCGCGCGAGCACCTGCCCGGGGCCGCGGTGCTGGTCTATGCCACTTCGACGCCCGAGGAGGTGAAGGCGGTGCAGTCGGCGCTCGGCGTCGAGCGTGCCGGAGCGCTGGTCGAGCAATGCCTCGCGCAGGTCGCCGTGTCGCTGGTGGACGGCGGCGTGCGGCGCCTCGTCGTGGCCGGCGGCGAGACCTCGGGCGCGGTGGTGCAGGCGCTGGGCGTGCGCACGCTGCGCATCGGCGCGCCCATCGATCCGGGCGTGCCGTGGACGCAGGCGGAGGGCCGGCCGCTGCTGCTCGCGCTCAAGTCGGGCAACTTCGGCGCCACGGACTTCTTCGCCAAGGCGCTCGCGCAGGTCGCGTGATGGACATCGACGCGCTGCGCCACGAGATCTGCCGCGTCGGCCGCTCGCTGTTCGAGCGCGGCTACGTGCATGCGACGGCCGGCAACATCAGCGTGCGGCTGCCGCAGCACGGCGGCTTCCTCATCACGCCCACGGACGCCTGCCTCGGCTTCCTCGAGCCGCACCGCCTGGCGCATGTCGGCGTGGACGGCGAGGCGATCGGCGGCGGGCGCGCCAGCAAGACCCTCGCGCTGCACCGGCGCATCTACGACAGCGACGCGCGCGCGCAGTGCGTGATCCACAGCCACAGCACGCACCTGGTCGCGCTCACGCTGGCGGGCGTGTGGAGCGAGCACGACATCGTGCCGCCCCTCACGCCGTACTACGTGATGAAGGTGGGCCACGTGCCGCTGATCCCGTACCGCCGCCCGGGCGACCCGGCCGCGGCCGAGGACGTCGCGCGCGCCATCGCCGCGGCGCACGAGCGCGGCGTGCCGATCCGCGCCGTGATGCTGGAGCGGCTCGGCCCCAACGTCTGGCACGAGTCCCCCGCGGCCGCGATGGCCACGCTGGAGGAGCTGGAAGAGACCGCCCGGCTGTGGCTGACGGCACACCCCAAGCCGTCGCCGCTCACCGATCCGCAGATCGACGAACTGCGCCGCCACTTCGGCGCCCACTGGTAGACACGCATGCCTCGATTCGCCGCCAACCTCTCGATGATGTACACGGAGCACGCGTTCCTCGACCGCTTCGCGGCCGCGGCACGCGACGGCTTCCGCGCCGTGGAGTACCTGTTCCCCTACGCCTTCGAGCGCGCCGAGATCGCGCAGCGCCTGGCCGACCACGGCCTCGCGCAGGTGCTGTTCAACGCGCCGCCAGGCGACTTCGACGCCGGCGAGCGCGGCATCGCCTGCCTGCCGGGGCGCGAGGCGGAATTCCGCCGCGCCTTCGTCGAGCAGGCGCTGCCGTACGCGAGCGCGCTGCGCTGCCCGCGCGTGCACGTGATGGCGGGGCTCGCGCCGGAGGACGGGGACCCCGCCGCCCTGCGCGCCACCTACATCGGCAACCTCGCCTGGGCGGCCGGGCAGGCCGCGGGCGCGGGCATCGACGTGCTGATCGAGCCCATCAACACGCGCGACATCCCGCGCTACGTCCTCAATCGCCAGGACGACGCGCACGCGATCGTCGCCGAGGTCGGCGCGGCCAACCTCAAGGTGCAGATGGACCTGTACCACTGCCAGATCGTCGAGGGCGACCTGGCGACCAAGCTGCGCCGCTACCTCCCCACGGGCCGCGTGGGCCACCTGCAGATCGCCGGCGTGCCGCAGCGCCACGAGCCCGACGTCGGCGAGCTGCATCACCCCTACCTGTTCGAGCTGATCGACGAGCTCGGCTGGGACGGCCACATCGGCTGCGAATACCGGCCGCGGGCCGGCACCACGGCCGGCCTCGGCTGGTTCGCGCCCTGGCGCGCCTCACAGGGAAACGCCGGGCCGCCCGAAGTTTCCTTGACCCCCACGGGGGGCGGGCTGAGTGCAGCCCGGCCCGGTGGGCCCTCACAAGGATCCGCACGATGAAACTCCTGATCACCGGCGGCGCCGGCTTCCTCGGCGCCCGGCTGGCGCGCACGCTGCTCGCGCGCGGCACGCTCGCAGGGCGCGCGATCGACCGGCTGGTGCTGGCCGACCTGGTGCCGCCGCCGCCCGACCTCGCGGCCGACGCGCGCGTGCAGGCGCGCACCGGCGCGCTGCTCGAACAGTGCGCGGCGCTCGCGGACGAAGGCCCCGACGGCGTGTTCCATCTGGCGTCGGCGGTGTCGTCGGAATGCGAAGACGACTTCGAGCTCGGCCTGCGCTCGAACCTCGACACCACGCGCGCCCTGCTCGATGCGCTGCGCCGCCGCACGGAGGCGGGCCACGCCGCGCCGCGCTTCGTGTTCGCCAGCTCGGTCGCCGTCTTCGGCTCCGACCCGGCGCTGCCGTTGCCGCCGGTGGTGCGCGACGACACGCTGCCCACGCCGCAGTCGTCGTACGGCGTGCACAAGTTCGTCTGCGAGCAGCTCGTGGCCGACTACACGCGCAAGGGCTACATCGACGGGCGCAGCGCGCGGCTGATGACGGTGTCGGTGCGCCCGGGCAAGCCGAACGCGGCGGCCTCCAGCTTCCTGTCGGGAATCATCCGCGAGCCCCTGGCCGGCCAGGACGCGGTCTGCCCGGTGCCGCCGCAGACGCAGGTGGCGATCGCCTCCCCCGCGCGCACGATCGACGGCCTGATCGCCGTCTTCGAGGCCGAGCGCGAGCGCTTCGGCGGGCGCACCGCGCTGAACCTGCCCGCGCTCACGGTGCGCGTGCAGGACATGCTGGACGCGCTGGCCGAGGTGGCCGGCCCGGCGGCGCTGGCGCGCGTGCGCTTCGAGCCCGACGCCGCCATCGCGCGCATCGTGGGCGGCTGGCCGTCGCGCTTCGAGTCGGCGCGCACGCAGCGCCTCGGCCTCGCGCCCGACCCCGATGTGCGCAGCATCGTGCTGCAGTACGTGCACGAGCACGGCATGGCGCTTCCTGCCCACACCCGATGACCCGCGATTTCGAACGAAGGAGACATGGCATGAAGAAGATGTTCACCCTCACCGCCCTCGCCGCCGGCCTGCTGGCCGCGGCCGGCGCCTCGGCGCAGACCGTGCTCAAGGTCGGCTATGCGACGAGCAAGGACTCGCATTACGGCGTCGGCACGAGCGCGTTCTGCGAGGAGCTCGAGAAGGGCACGCAGGGCCGCTACAAGTGCCAGCAGTTCCCGGCCTCGGCGCTGGGCGGCGAGCGCGAGCAGATCGAGGCGGTGCAGCTGGGCACGCAGGACCTGACCAACACGTCCACCGGGCCGCTGGGCAACTTCGTGCCCGAGACGCGCATCGTCGACATCCCGTTCCTGTTCCGCGACTACGACCACGCGCGCAAGGTGATGGACGGCCCGATCGGCCAGGACCTGCTGAAGAAGATGCAGGCCAAGGGCCTGGTCGGCCTGGCGTGGACCGAGAACGGCTTTCGCCACATGACCAACAACAAGCGCCCGATCGTGCACGCGAGCGACGCGGCCGGCCTGAAGGTGCGCACCATGGAGAACAAGGTCCACATGGACGGCTACAGGACCTTCGGCCTGCTGCCCACGCCGATGGCCTTCCCCGAGCTGTTCGGCGCGCTGCAGCAAGGCACGGTGGACGGCCAGGAGAACCCGATCCCGGTGATCCTCTCGTCCAAGTTCGCGCAGGTGCAGAAGCACCTGTCGCTGACCGGCCACGTGTACTCGCCGGCGGTGCTGATCATCTCGCCCAAGGTGTGGGACAAGCTGTCGGAGGCCGACCGCAAGGTCTTCGTCGCGGCCGCGCAGAAGGGCGCGGTGGCCCAGCGCAAGAAGGTCAACGACGACGAGGCCAACGGCATCGCGCAGCTCAAGAAGGACGGCATGCAGGTGGTCGAGCAGGTCGACGCCGAGAGCTTCCGCAAGGCGGTGGCGCCCGCCTATGCCGCCTTCGCCAAGGAATTCGGCGCCGAGCGCATCGCCGCGATCCAGGCGGTCAAGTGATGGGCGCCTCCGAGCCCCGCCGCAATCTCGTCGCCGGCGAGCACTGCGCGGCCGCCTCCGGGCGCACGCTCGACGTGCTCGACCCGTCCGACGGCCAGGTCTTCACCACCTTGCCGCGCAGCGACGCGCGCGACATCGACGCGGCCGTCACGGCCGCGCGGGCCGCCCTGCACGGCCCCTGGGGCCGCCTGACGGCCACCGAGCGCGGCCGAATCCTGATGCGCCTGTCGGAAGCGATCCAGCGCCACCACGACGAGCTGTCGGACCTGGAATGCCGCGACACCGGCAAGCCGATCCAGCAGGCGCGCGCCGACATCACGGCCTGCGCGCGCTACTTCGAGTACTACGCCGGCGCCGCCGACAAGCTGCACGGCGAGACGATTCCCTATGCGCAGGGCACCACGGTGCTCGCCGTGCGCGTGCCGCATGGCGTGACCGGCCACATCATCCCGTGGAACTACCCGGCGCAGATCTTCGGCCGCTCGGTGGGCGGGGCGCTGGCCGCGGGCAACGCCTGCGTCGTCAAGCCCGCCGAGGACGCGTGCCTCACGCCGCTGCGCATCGCGGCGCTGGCGCTCGAAGCCGGCCTGCCGCCCGGCGCGCTCAACATGGTGTGCGGCCTCGGCGCCGAGGCCGGCGCGGCGCTGGCGAGCCACCCCGGGATCAACCACATCTCGTTCACCGGCTCGCCGCAGACCGGCACGGCCGTGGCGCAGGCCGCGGCGGTCAATCACGTGCCGGTGACGCTGGAGCTGGGCGGCAAGTCGCCGCAGATCGTGTTCGCCGACGCCGACCTGGACCAGGCGCTGCCCGTCGTGGTGAACGCGATCGTGCAGAACGCGGGGCAGACCTGCGCCGCGGGCAGCCGCGTGCTCATCGAACGCAGCATCCACGCCGAGGTGATGGCGCGGCTCAAGCAGCGCTTCGAGGCGCTGGTCACCGGCCCCGGCCGCGCGGGACCCGACTGCGGCCCGCTGATCAACCGCCGGCAGCTCGAGCGCGTGACCGCGCTGGTGGAGTCCGCGCAGGGCGACGGCGTGCGCGCCGTCGCGCGCGCGCGGCTCGCGAGCGGCGTGCCGGGC
>Ga0075420_100006889_pt1 | contig 10018 bp, 6 predicted proteins | sample SoiMetdeltSBSDD4_FD_75296 | JGI IMG/M metagenome (GOLD analysis project Ga0075420, IMG submission 75296) | Bulk soil microbial communities from a Populus tree surrounding site in Tennessee, USA - Soil MetaG P. deltoides SBSDD4 | ecosystem: Environmental > Terrestrial > Soil > Tree plantation...
CTCCGCACCGCCGGCGTGGAGCCACACGAGGTGACGGAGATCCTCCACGGAACCACGGTGGCGTCCAACACCATTCTCCAGAAGACGGGCGCCGTCACCGGGCTCATCACCACGCGCGGCTTCCGCGATGTGCTGGAGATCGGGCGCGTGAGGACGCCGGACCTCTACGACCTCACGTGGGAGAAGCCAGCGCCGCTCGTCCCGCGCCGGCGACGCCTCGAGGTGGACGAGCGCATGGCCGCCGACGGTGCCGTCGTGCGACCGCTCGATGAGCTCGGCGTCGTGCGCGCGGCCGAGCGCCTGGCGGCCGCGGGCGCGCAGGTCATCGCGATCTGCTTCATCAACAGCCATGCAAATCCAGCGCACGAGCAGGCCGCCGAACGCCTCGTGCGCCAGGCCCTCCCCGGGGTGGACGTGAGCGCGTCCTGGGCCGTGCTGCCCGAGATGAAGGAATACGAGCGCACGAGCACCACGGTGGTGAACGGCTATCTTCTGCCCGCGATGCGACGCTATCTCGCCGATCTCACCGCGGGCCTCGCGCGCAGCGGCGTGCACGCCCCCGTGCTGGTCGTGGCCTCCAACGGCGGCGTGGTCGGGACACGCCAGGCGGCCGAGCGTCCCGTGTTCGTCGTCGGCTCGGGCCCGGCGGCCGGCGTCACCGGCGCCGCCCGCCTCGGCGCGGCGCTCGGCGAGCCGAACCTGATCGTCTTCGACATGGGGGGCACGACCGCCAAGGCCTCGCTGGTGGAGTCCGGTCAGCCGACCCTCACCACCGAGTACGAGTTCCGTGAGGGCATGAGCACCTCGAGCCGCTTCATCAAGGCAGGCGGCTACATGCTCAAGAGCCCGGCGATCGACATCGCGGAGGTCGGCACCGGGGCCGGTTCGATCGCCTGGATCGACCCGGGCGGCCTTCTGCGCGTGGGGCCGCGCTCGGCGGGCGCACAGCCGGGCCCCGCGTGCTACGGGGGCGGTGGCACCGAGCCGACCATCACGGACGCGAACGTGGTGCTGGGCTACCTCGACCCGGATCATCTCGCAGGCGGCGAACTGAAGCTCCAGGCCGCCCTCGCGCGCGAGGCGATCGAGCGCCACGTGGCCGCGCCGCTGGGGCTCTCGGTCGAGGAAGCCGCGCGCGGGATCCGCGACGTCGCCAACGCGAGCATGGCGCGCGCGATCCGGGCGGTCACCATCGAGCGGGGGCGCGATCCGCGCGACTTCACGCTGGTGGCGTTCGGAGGCAGCGGGCCCGCCCACGCGTGCGACGTGGCGGCGGCGCTCGACGTGCGCCGCGTGCTGGTTCCCGTTGCCCCCGGCGTCTTCACCGCGGTGGGCATGCTCGCGAGCGACGTGACGCACCATTTCGTCCGCGCCGCTTTCGGCGGGCTGACGGACACCCGCACCCTCGACGGAGCCCGGATCGCTCTGGAGGAGCTCTCCGCGGAAGCATTGGCGACACTGGCCGGCGAGGGCTACCCCCGCGAGCGCGTGGAAATCGCGGCGCTCGCCGACCTGCGCTACGCGGGCCAAGCCTCCGAGCTGGTCGTCCCGATCCCGGCCGGCCGGCTCGAGCGAGCCCATCTCGATGATCTCCGCGATGCGTTCGACCGGGCATACGCCGCCACCTACGGCTACTCGACCGACGAGCCCCTCGAGCTCGTGAACGTCCGGGTGGTGGCCACGGGACGGCGCGAACATCGTCTCGACTTCCGCAGCGTACGGGTGGTCGGCACCCCCGACGCGATCACGCGGAGCCGGGTCGTGCACTGGGCGGGCAGCGCGCCGCCGATCGCCACGCCCGTGGTCGGGCGCTCGGCCATCGCGCGCGAGCCGACGGCGGGACCGCTCGTCGTCGAGGAGTACGACTCCACCGTGGTGGTGCCGCCGGGAGCGACCGTGCACCGGGATCCGTTCGGCAACCTGGTCCTCACACTCGCGCCGCGGCCGTGACACTCGATCCCATCACCTTCGCGGTGATCAAGAGCGCGCTCGACGCCATCGTGGACGAGATGGCGTACGCCGTCATCCGCACCGCGCGTTCCGAGATCATCCGGGACGTGATGGATTACTCGGCGGCCCTCTGTGACACCGGGGGGCGCATGGTGGCGCAGGCGAAGACCATCGCCCAGCACCTCGGCGCCGTGCCCGACGCCATGCAGAGCGTCATGCGCGAGTTCGCCGGCGACTTGCATCCCGGCGACGTCGTGATGATGAACGATCCCTACGAGGGCGGCATGCACATCCCCGACGTCTTCCTGTTCATGCCGATCTTCGTGGACGGCGCACTGGAGGCATTCGCCGTCGTCATCGGCCACCAGACCGATATGGGTGGCCGGGTGCCGGGCTCGAACGCGAGCGATTCCACCGAGGTGTACCAGGAGGGCCTGCGCATCCCGCCGGTGAAGTTCTACGAGCGCGGCGTGCCCAGTCGAACGGTGCGGCGCATCATCGAGAAGAACGTGCGAGTGCCCGACCGCGTTCTCGGCGATCTCGGCGCGCAGTACGCGGCGTGCAAGGTGGGCGAGCGCGAGCTCGGCAAGCTCTTCGTGCGGTACGGTCGCGACACCACGCGCGCCCACTTCGCCGCGCTGCTCGACTATGCCGAGCGGGTCACGCGTGCGGAGATCGCGCGCTGGCCACGGGGCACCTATCGCTTCACCGATCACCTCGATAGCGACGGCTTCAGCGACGACCCGGTCCCCCTCACGGTGGCGATCACCGTGCACGAGGACGGTCACCTCACCTGCGACTGGACGGGCTCGGCACCGCAGGTGAAGGCCGCCCTGAACTCCACGCTCTCCTTCACGAAGTCATGCACGTACCTCTCCGTCCGCTCCGTGCTCCGCCAGGACGTGCCGAACAACGCGGGCGTGTTCCGCTGCATCGACGTGATCGCGCCCGAGGGCACCATCCTGAACCCGCGGCTGCCCGGCGCCTGCGCGGCACGCGCGCTCACCGGCTATCGCATCCTCGACGTCGTCCTGGGCGCCCTCGCGCAGGCGCTTCCCGAGCGCGTGCCCGCCGCCGGCGAGGGCGGCAACACCGTGCTCTCCCTGGGCGGGCTCAAGCGTGACGGCAGCCCCTTCGTGCTCGTGGACATGATCACGGGCGCGTGGGGCGGTCGGCCCGACCGCGACGGCATGGAGGCCGTGACCAATCCGTCGCAGAACATGTCGAACTCGCCGGTGGAGGTGCTGGAGGCGCATCACCCCATCCGTGTGGACGAGTACGGCTTCGTGCCCGACTCGTGCGGCCCCGGGCGCTTCCGCGGCGGCCTCGGGCTGCGCCGGCGCTACACGTTGCTGAATGACGAGGCGACGCTGCAACTGCGCTCCGACCGGATGCGGTTCCGACCGTACGGACTCGCGGGCGGCGGCTCTGCGCGTGGCACGCGCAACGTGCTCGACCCCGACGGCGAGGCGCGCGAGATGCCCGCCAAGTTCGCCATCACCCTCCGGCGCGGCGACGTCGTGCTGCACGAGCAGCCGGGTGGCGGCGGCCACGGCGATCCCTTCACGCGCGATCCGGAGCGGGTGGCCGACGACGTCCGCGACGAGAAGATCTCGCTCGAGTTCGCGCGCCGCGAGCACGCCGTCGTCATCGATCCCGTCACGCTCGCGGTGGACTCAGCGGCGACTCGAGCGGCGCGCGCCGGCCGTACGTGACCGCCCTACAGATCCTTGAACCGTCACCGCCGCCGGTGGCCGGACGCTCGAGTCAACTCTCGCCGCCCTCGTCGCGGTAGCCCGCGAGGCTCTGCGCATCCGTTGCTCGCTCACCGAGGTCAGCGATCATGTGCCGCGATTTCGCACAACGGCTGCAGCACGTCTCCTTCTTGAGTCGCGCGGCGTCGACGAGCGACCCGCAGAGGGTGACCGTGAGCTGCTCGCTACATGGCTGAAGGACCGCGAATCGGCCATCGCCGTGAATCCATACCGCCGTCGTGCCCCATCTCGACTCGGCACTCATCTGCCATTGCGACTCGGCACGTGCCCGCCCTCGAGCGTCGCCGAGCTGCTCCACCGAAGTCATAACCCTCTCCTCTCGATCCTCCGACTGTTCATACGTCGCCGCGTGGCGTGAGGACGCGCGCCCCGCCCGGGAAGGCCGCATCGCATTCCGCCTTCCGGACAAGTGTTCGGCTGGTAACAGGATCATGGGCTCGCGCGACGGATTCGGATATTGGACGAACGTCCAATACGTTCCGCGGACGCGGAGCCCGCACACGCGATCGGAACCAGCGCTGTACTGGCGGGTCGACGGAACCTACGACATCACAGAATGACGTCGTCGCAGGAGGTGATCAGGACGCACATGCAACCCGTCCCGCTCCACACACGACGATCGACGCTGCCAGCCTCGGCCCGGGCATAGTCACTGGAAACCGAAAACACTGTATCTCTCGGTGAGCCAGAGCGTGAAGAGCTCGAGCGTGTCCTGGTCATCCTCAACGACGAGCAGCCGCGCAGCGGTCATCTCGCCTCGCGCAAATCGCGGATGTGCCGCTACTCGATAAAACGACAACCAACCACAAACGGATTTGAGCCCGGGCCCTCCCTGGCCGGAGACACCGAGGGGCCCGCGGTCGGTCCCCGAGGCCCTCGCAAACCCTCCGCAACGGCCGAACAAAGGTCACGTCGCTGCGTCTGCAGGCGCCGCGCGCCCACCCGAGTATAATCCCGCCATGCGCGCTGTGAGTCGCCTCGCCCTCCTGCTCGCAGTGTACCTGGCCGCTGATTTCCTCGACGCATCCGCGCCGGGCGTGCTGATGTTCGACTCCGCATTCTTCCTCGGTACGGTCGTCCAATCGAAGATGCGGTCCGGGGACACCATCGATCACCGGTCGATCCCGGCACCGCTGCCCTTGAATGGCAGCCCAGCGCCGCCACTGCAAACGCCGATGCCCGTGGTGCGCCAGATCTCCGTTCTCGTCGAGATGCACGGACCGTTGCCGCGGGACGCGACACGCCGATCCAACCCCCTGAGCGGATCCGAAGACCAGTAACACCCGTCCGCTGCGTACACCCGCCGCACGGCGCGTGAATCGCACGTCCGAGCCGACATGCCCTTCACGTCGGGGCCCAGCGAATATTCGCGCGCCAGACGGCATCGACATCAGCGATCACAACGCGTGGGGGCGCCGTCACAATGGACAGTCTTTGGATCGAGGTTGTGGTCGTCGTGTTCGCGATCATCGTCAACGGCTTCTTTTCCGGTTCGGAGATCGCGCTCGTATCGGCACGGGTCGCCCGACTCGCGGAGCTGCGGCGGTCAGGAACACGAGGAGCGGCTACGGCACTGGCCCTCAAGGAGTCGCCGGAGTCCTTTCTGGCCACCATTCAGATTGCCATCACCCTGGTCGGCGCGCTGGCCTCCGCGGTTGGCGGCGCGGCGGCCATCGAGCGGCTGACCCCGGCACTCGCGGCGCTTCCCTTGCCGGCCTCGACAGCCTGGGCGCAACCGGTCGCGCTCGGCGTCGTCATCCTCACCATTACCTACTTGTCACTCGTGGTCGGCGAGTTGACGCCGAAAGCGATCGCACTGCGAGCCCCGGAGGAGGTCTCCTGCCTCGTCGCCCCCGCTATCGCCGGGCTCAATCGCGCCGCCGGCTGGCTTGTCGCCTTCCTTACGGCCTCGACCAACGTGGTGTTACGGATCCTCGGTCAAGGCCGCGCACAGCAGTCGCCGTTCATCTCGGAGGAGGAAGTCAGGTACCTCGTTCGCGAGGGCGCGGCCAAGGGCGTCTTCGAGAAGGTCGAAGAGGAGCTCGTTCACAATGCGTTCGAATTCGCGGACACCACGGTGCGGGAAATCATGGTGCCCCGCATGAATATCGTCGGCCTTGACGTGGAGACGCCGCCCGATGAAGTGCTCTCTCGCATCGCCGAGATCGCCCACTCCCGTATTCCCGTGTACCGCGACTCCATCGAGAACGTGCTCGGTGCGGTGACGGTACGCGACGTGTTCCGCGTCGCCGCGCGCGGCGAGCCCGTTGCACTTCCGGCTCTCCTTCGCCCGCCGCAGTTCATCCCGGAGGGCGCGCGCATCAGTAGCGCTCTACGCGAGTTTCAACGCACGAGGCAGTACCTGGCACTTGTCGTTGACGAATACGGAGGACTCGTCGGCCTCGTGACGTTGGAGGACGTGCTCGAAGAGATCGTCGGCGAGATCAGAGAAGAGGGCGAGGCCGTCCCGTCGTTCGTGACGCGGCTCGCGGATGGCTCCTTCATCGTCGACGGAGCCGCCCCGATACGCGAGGTGCGGCAGCGACTCGGGATTCGCCTGCCGAATTCGCCCGATTACACAACCGCCGCCGGATTCGTGATGCACGTACTCGGCGAAGTCCCGCAGGCGGGCGCATCGATGGCCCACAGTCGTCATCGCTGGACGGTTCTCGATGTCGAGGGGACGCGAGTGACACGAATCAAGGTCGAGCCGTTGCCGGGCGCCGGGACATCCTCTCTGTCCTGATGGGGCTCGTGTCAACGATGAATGCCGACACAGCCGGTGGTCCCGCGTTGACGTGGCCTGGCATCGCCATGGTGGTATCGGCGGCAGTTGTCATCGCCGTCAGGCGCCGCCGGTGACAGAGCGGTGAAGCGCCACCGCCTGGCGAGCGATCATCAGCTCCTCGTTCGTGGGGATGACGCGGACATCGCACGTGCCCGGCACGCTGATCCGGTCCTCGCCGGCGTCGTTTCGTGATCGGTCCAGCTGAATACCAATGTGCTCGAGACCCGAGCAGATCTCCCAGCGCACGGCCGCGGCTCGCTCGCCAATCGCCCCGGTGAACACAAGCCCCTGCACTCCCCCGAGGATCGACGCGAAGGCTCCGACATGCTTCCGCACCGAGACGCAGAACATCTCCACGGCCTCGGCGGCGCGCGGGTCCGACTGGCGAAGCCGCAGCAAGGTTTTCATGTCGGAGCTCAGCTCCGAGACTCCGCGCATTCCAGATTCGTCATTGAGCAGCGTGCCGAGACGCTCGGCCGGATACCCCTTCTGCGTCAGAAGATGCAGAAGGACGCCGGGATCGAGGTCGCCGCTACGCGTGCCCATGACGAGACCGCCGAGCGGCGTCAGCCCCATCGTCGTGTCGACCGGGCGTCCGTCGCGAAGCGCCACGAGGCTGGCGCCGTTGCCGAGGTGGGCGACGACCGTGCGGCCCGGCAGGTCGGCGCCGAGCTTCCACACGACATACTCGTACGACAGCCCGTGGAAGCCGTAGCGTCGGACGCCTTCCTCCCAGAGCCGCCGCGGCAACGGCAGCCGCTGCGCCAGCTCCGGCATCCGGCGATGAAAAGCCGTGTCGAAACAGGCGACCTGGGTGACGTCGGGGAATACCTCGCTGACGGCTTCGATCATGGCGATCTCGCCGGGAAGATGGAGCGGCGCCAGGGGAATCAGCCGGCGGAGTCCGTCCAGGAGCTTGGCATCGACGATCTCCGGTGCCGCGTAGTCCGGGCCGCCGTGAACGATACGATGGCCCACCGTCCGCGGCCGGCCGAAGCCTTGCCGCTCGAGGTCGGTGAAGACCTCGCGCAACGCGTTGGCTTGCTCACCTGCCTTCGCCTCGACGGTTCCGTGCGCCAGCCGACGTTCCTCCGCCCCAGCGCGATACACCGCCCATTTCAACGAAGACGACCCGCTGTTCAGGCAGAGGACGACGTCAGACATCGCTCCACGTCCACTCGCTCACCTCGCGCATGTCCTCGAGATGCGAACGCGAATAGCGCTGGTGCCGGGCCAGCATCTCCCTGCACTGCTCGATGAGCTGCGGCGCTCGCGAGGCGACCCGCGGGGCTCGTCGCAACGCTTCGATGCAGAGGTCGTATCGGCTCATACCGTTGAGCACGACCATGTCGAATGGGGTGGTCGTCGTTCCTTCCTCGTTGAATCCGCGAACGTGAAACCGTTCCGGGTTCGGTCGTCCGTGCACCAGCTCGTGGATCGCGCGCTGGTACCCGTGAAAGGCGAAGACGACGTCGGTGTCAGCGGTGAACAGGTCGACGAACCGTCCTTCATCCATGCCGTGTGGATGCGCTTTCGGCGGAAACAGCGTCATCAGGTCCACGACGTTCACCACGCGGACGCGCATGTCCGGAATGTGTCGACGCAACCAATGTGCGGCCGCCACGATCTCGAGCGTCGGAATGTCGCCGGCGGCGGCCAGCACGATGTCCGGCTGCTCGCCACCGTCATTGCTGGCCCAGCCCCACACCGAGGCGCCGCGTGCGCAATGCTCGCGCGCGGCGGCGATATCGAGCCACTGGGGTTGTGGCTGCTTGTCGATGACGATCAGGTTGACGTAGTTCTTGCTGCGGAGGCAGTGATCCGCCACCGACAGCAGGCAGTTCGCGTCGGGAGGCAGATAGATCCGCGACACGGTGCCCTTTTTGGATAGCACGACGTCGATCAGGCCGGGCCCCTGATGGCTGAAGCCGTTGTGGTCGTTGCGCCAGCAGGTGGACGTGAGGAGGATGTTCAACGACGAGATCGGCTCACGCCATGGCAGTTTCAGACTCTCCTGGAGCCACTTCGCGTGCTGGACCGTCATCGAGGCGGACACCATGGCGAAGGCCTCGTAGCTCGCGAACAGCCCATGACGCCCGGTGAGCAGGTAACCTTCCAGCCATCCGTGACAGCTGTGCTCGCTCAGGACCTCCATCACGCGGCCATGAGCCGACACGTGATCGTCGGTCGGAAGGACGGGGTCCATGGAGCAGCGGCTTTCGACGTCGAAGACGTCGCCGAGCCGGTTCGACGTCGTCTCGTCTGGACAGAACAGGCGGAAGTTGCGCTGCTCGGCGTTGCGCGTGAAGACGTCACGGAGCAGCTTCCCGAGCTGCCGCGTCGATTCGCGTCGCTCCTGGCTCGGCCGCGGAACCGGCAGCGCGTAGTCTTCGAAGTCCGGAAGGTCCAGCTCGACACGAAGGCGACCGCCGTTCGCGTGCGGGTTGGAACCGAGGCGCCGGTCACCCTTCGGAGCGAGCTCTGCGAGGCGGGAGCGCAACCGGCCCGCGGCGTCGAAGAGCTCCTCCGGCCGATAGCGCTTCATCCACGCTTCCAGCTCTCGGAGCTGCTCGGTGTCGTGCCGGACCTTGGCCAGCGGAACCTGATGCGAGCGGAACGTGCCTTCGACCTGCTTGCCGTCCACCACCTGTGGGCCTGTCCACCCCTTGGGCGTCCGGAGCACGATCGCCGGCCACTGCGGCCGCCCAGACGCCCGAGAGCGCCGCGCCTCGTCTTGAATGGATCGGATCCTCGCGTAACAGGTCGCGAGCGCGGCGGCGAACTGCTCGTGCACGGCCATCGGGTCGTCACCCGTGACGAAGTGCGTGTCGTACCCCTGGCCGCGCAAGAGACTGGTGATCTCCGCGTTGCTGCTGCGCCCGAGGACCGTTGGTCCGGCGATCTTGTAGCCGTTGAGGTGGAGAACCGGCAGCACGGCGCCGTCGCGCGCCGGATTCAGAAAGTGAGTGCCCTTCCAGGCTCCCTCGAGAGGCGCCGTTTCCGCCTCCCCGTCGCCAACCACGGCCACGGCGAGCAGATCGGGATTGTCGAAGACGGCACCGAACGCGTGGACCAGGACGTAGCCAAGCTCGCCGCCTTCATGGATCGAGCCCGGCGTCGGGACGCTGACGTGACTCGGCACACCACCCGGCGTGGAGAATTGCCGGAAGAGCCGCCGCATACCGTCTACGTCCTGCGAGATCTGCGGATAGACCTCCGAGTACGTGCCTTCCAGATAGACGTTGGCGACGATCGCGGGACCGCCGTGACCAGGTCCAGCCAGATAGATGACACTGGCATCGGTGTCGCGCACGAGGCGGTTGAGATGGACATAGATCAGATTCAGGCCGGGTGACGTTCCCCAGTGGCCGAGCAGACGCGGCTTGATGTGCTCGGGTTTCAGCGGCTCACGCAGGAGCGGGTTGTCCTGAAGGTAGATCTGCCCGACGGTCAAATAGTTGGCAGCACGCCAGTATGCGTCCAGGTCGGCGAGCGCAGACTCCGT
>Ga0075420_100006892_pt1 | contig 10015 bp, 3 predicted proteins | sample SoiMetdeltSBSDD4_FD_75296 | JGI IMG/M metagenome (GOLD analysis project Ga0075420, IMG submission 75296) | Bulk soil microbial communities from a Populus tree surrounding site in Tennessee, USA - Soil MetaG P. deltoides SBSDD4 | ecosystem: Environmental > Terrestrial > Soil > Tree plantation...
ACGACTTCCGCGTGAGCATCCGGAGGCTCCGCTCGACGTTGCGAGCTTACGAGAGGGAGCTGGGGGGGGCCGTATCGAAGAAGGTCCGGAAGAGGCTCAAGGAACTCTGGCGATCGACATCCAGCGGGCGGGACACGGAGGTCCAGCTCCAGTGGATCGAGGAGCAGAAGGAGCGCATGGCGCCGGATCAAGAGCTGGGTTTCGACTGGATGATCAAGCGCCTGGAGGCGCGCAGGGATGAGTCGTACGCGACGATCTCGAGAGAGATCGGCCAGGCCTTTGCTCGTATCGAGAGCAATCTCCGGAGGAAGCTCTCGTCCTATCGCATGCGGGTCAGGCGCGAGCCCCTGGGGAGCGAGCCGGCCTTCTGCGCCGCGGCGCAGAGCCTCATCGCGGAGCACGCCGGAGAGCTGGAGGACCGACTCGAGGCGTTGAAGCGCACGCGCGAGCACGAGGACACGCACCGGGCCCGAATCAGCGTGAAGCGTCTGCGATACGTGCTCGAGCCCCTCGCGAGGTGCATGGCGGACGGGGAGGAGATCATCCGCGACTCGAAGGAGCTCCAGGACGTCCTGGGAGAGCTGCAGGATGCGCACGTGCTCGGTCTCGAGATCGGCAGCGCGCTCGAGGAGGCGGCGGCCGAGAAGGCCCGACGTCTCCACGACTTGGCCCTCCGGGAGGACGCCCGGAGCGAGAAGCTCCGCAACGAGCTCGAGCAGGATGAGAGGGCCGGGATCCTCGAGCTGGCGAGGCTCCTGAAGACCCGTCAGGAAGAGCTCTACGCGAGCCTCGAGTCGGAGTGGCTGAACGGGAGGACCGATGCCCTCCTCGACACGCTCGACAGGTCTTCTCGGGGAATGACGGGTGAGTCGCGGGACGGCGCGAAGTCCGTCGAGATCGAGAGGAAGTACCTCCTGACCGGGCTTCCTCCGCGCGCGAAGGAGCAGCTTCCGGACGAGATCGAGCAGGGCTGGGTGCGCACGGAAGACATGGAGGAGCGCCTGCGCCGAGTTCGTTCCCCCGATCGGGAGACCTTCTGGAGGACCTTCAAGGTGGGGACCGGTCTCAAGCGAACGCAGATCGAGGAGGAGATTCCCCGCGAGCTCTTCGAGGCGCTATGGCCCTTCACGGGAGAGCGGCGCGTCGTGAAGAAGAGATACAAGATCGAGGAGGGCGGCTTCGTCTGGGAGATCGACGAGTTCCTGGACCGCGACCTTCACCTGGCGGAGGTGGAGCTGCCTTCCGAGGAGACGCGCGTGGACCCGCCTTCGTGGCTCGAGCCCTTCATCGAGGAGGAGGTCACCGGGAATCCACGCTACTCGAACGTCTCGCTCGCCCGGGCGGAAACCAGGACGGGCGACGAGGCCGCCGTCGAGGAGGCGGACGTGGAGAAGCCCCTGGCGGGCTAACTAAGGGCTCGCTTCGCCTCGACCGCGGTCTCCCTATCTCGCGGCGAGGACCAGCTTCCGGCGCGGCAGAACCGCGGAGAGGCTCTTCGCCTCGTTCGTATCGAGGTCGACCTGGAATCCGATCGCTTCCTCGAGGATGTCGACGGCGCGCTCCGCCTCCGCGATCTCCGCAATAGGCGGTGACCCCGCCTCGACGATGAGCTGGAGCCTCCGCCCGCGCCTCGAGCAGCGAATCGTTTCGACGCTCTGAGCATGCGCGCGATCGAGGGCATTGGCGAATCTCAGGATCGCCCCGAGGACCTTCACGACCCTCCTTTCGGAGCGTCCCAGCCGGTCGTAATTCGGGTGAGATTTCTTGGGCGCGGAGCCCCTGTGATAGCGGGCCACGTTGGCGATGAGCTCGACCTCTCGCGCGGAGAATCCCTTCAGGTCACCGTGGAGGATCAGATGATAGGCGTGCTTGTGGTGCTTCGGGTATCCGATGAAGCGGCCGACCTCGTGGAGCAGCGCGGCGGCATGGAGGATCCTGCGGGACCCATGGGGAAGGTCGAGGCGAGGCGCCAGGTCATCGAGCATCCTCGTCGAGAGCCGCGCCACGTGCTCGCAGTGGGTCTCCGGCGAGCCGCACTTCCTGGCAAGCGCCCGCACCGACGCGAGCTGGTCCGCGACCCCGACCAGCATCGGCCCCCGGATCTCCGCGATCATGCTCGTGATGATCCCGCCGCGGATCCCGCGCTCGTTCACGGTGATCTCCGAGCAGGAGATCCGCCTCGACACGCCCGCGAGGATGAGGGCGCCGGCGACGATGATGTCCGCCCGTGCCGGGTTCAGGCCCGGCATGCGTCTCCTCTCCTCGAGGGGAGCCGAAACGAGCCGCTCGAGGATCCTTTCGATGCTCCCCCTCGAGAGGACGTGCCCGTGAATGCTCGCCGCGCAGGCCTGACCTTCCGCAAGCGCCATCCTGGCGAGCGCGTTCACCGTGCCCCCGCTCGCGACGACGGTCTCCGGCGTGAACGGCGTTTCCGGCAGGCACCGCTCCAGCGTCTCGGCGATCGCCTCCTCCATGGCCTTCCGGTGCTCCGCGCGGAGCGGGTCGGACCGCGCATGCTCGTCGGTGAGCGTCACGGCTCCGAGCGGCAAGGAGACGAGCGACCGCGCGATTCCGGAGCTCCCGAACGCGATCTCGAGACTCCCTCCTCCGACGTCGATCACGACCGACGGAGCCGAAAGATCGAAATGGCAGGCCGCGCTCGCGAACGCGGCCCCGGCCTCTTCCTCGCCCGACAACACCTCGATGCTCACGCCGTGGCGGCGGGTCGCCTCCCGGCAAAACACGAGGCGGTTCGTGGCCTCTCTGACGGCGCTCGTCGCGACCGCCCGGATGCGGGAGACGCCGAAGCCTTCCGCTATGGCCTTCATGCGGCCGATCGCATCGAGGGCGCTCTCCATCGCCTCCTCCGCGATGCGGCCTTTCCGGCTCAGCCCGCGGCCGAGCCGCACCATCTCGCGCTCCTCGTCGAGCACCCGGTATCCCGTCTCCGGGCTCACCTCGACGATCTCGAGCCGGATCGCGCTCGTCCCGACGTCGATGACGGCGACCCGCGCGTGTTGAGTCCGCTGGTGATGGTGGTTCATGGGCAAGGGTCGGACCTTCGACCGGTGCTTCATTGCGATCGCACCACCATCCTTCGGCCGGTTGGGCCCGGAGCTTCGGGCCCGTCCGTACGAATCCAGCGATCGCGGGATCAGGAATCCTGACTACTGCATTATGCGGGCGGTTCGTCCACGCGTGCGCTTCTTGCTCCAGAATTCCCCGTGGTTTAGCGCCTTCTTCACGAAGCTCGAGCTCGCGCCGGCTCACGAGACCTTGATCTTCGCATCACGCCTGCCTGGCGCGGCGGATCTACCTTCGACCTTCTCACCGGATCTCGGGTCACATGGTTGGCTCGCTCATCCACGCGACCGCGGTCGGGGTTCCGGAAAGAATGAGGACGAAGAGCCGCCTCGAGGATGACCCGCGCGCTCACGCCCTCCGCAGGTCCACCGGGCGGATCCCCGCCTGCGAGAAGCGCACGTAGACGTTCCGCTTCGACATCCCGAGGTCGGCCGCAACCCGGTCCATGTCGCCCCCGTGCTTCTCGAAGAGCCAGAGGAGGTACTCCCGCTTCAGGTCATCGAGGGCCTGACGGTAGGTGCGGCCCTCGAAGACCCAGCGCGGGAAGGACGGCTTCGAGCCATCGACTCCGAGGATCCGGGCCACGGCGGCGCCATCCACGCTGCCCTCGCACGTGAGAGCGAGCCTCCGGATCACGGACTCGAGCTCCCTCACGTTCCCGGGCCACGGATGCGCCTTGAGCGCATCGAGAGCGGCCGGCGTGAAAACCAGGGGCCTCGACTGGATGGGCCTCTGGAGCTCCTGGACGAGGCGGGGCAGGTCCTCCGCCCGCTCGCGCAGGGGAGGCACGTGGATCGTGATCCCGGCCAGCCTGAAGTAGAGGTCCTTCCGGAACTCGCCCGACTCGGCGTGGTCCCTGAGGTCGCGCTGCGACGATGCGATGAACCGGACATCGAGCTTCCTCGGCCGCCGGCTTCCGAGGGGTCGCGCCCCGCCATCCTCGAGGACGCGGAGGAGCTTCGCCTGGAGATCGAGGGGCATCGAATCGACGTTGTCGAGGTAGAACGTGCCGCCATCCGCCGTGAACAGGTAACCCGTCCGGGAACGGTCGGCGCCGGTGAAGGCACCTTCCTCGTAACCGAACACCTCGGCCTCCATGAGCTCGAGGGGTATCGCGGAGCAGTCCTGAGCCACGAAGGGCCCTCGCGCCCGGGTGCTCGAGAGGTGGATCTGCTGGGCGAGGTAGTCCTTCCCCGTTCCCGACTCCCCCACGAGGAGGACGGGTAGCTGCGAGTCCCGGGTGCGATGGATGAGCATGATCACCTCGCGCATCCGGGGCGAAGCGCTCTCGAGTTTCAGGGGGCCTTCGAGCGCGCGCGTCCTCAGCGCTTCGCGTGTCTCGAGAAGTCTGTCGGATCGGTCCCGGAGAGGCTCGGGGCGGGGAGCGTGCCTGCGCGAAACTCCCGAGCTTTCCCGGGGAAGCACCCCCGCGATCATCATGCCCGCTACATCCAGGAACTCCTCGAGCCCGGCATCGAACCCGTCGCCGGACGGTTCGACATAGAGGACGCCCAGACGCTGCCTCCCGCCCCCCGCGATCTCCGAGCAGACCCCGGCCGCCACGCGGCCCGATCCCGCGCGTACGGCCGCTTCTCTCAGCTCGCGCAGCTTTCGCTCGCCGCCGCGGAAGCCCCGTATGGCCACGGCTCCGCTCCCGCCCTCGAGGAAGATGGCTCCCTTCCTGGAGCCCGCCCCCCGGAGCGCGAGATCGAGGGCCGCGCGCGGGTCGGAAACCCTGCGAAGGGAAGCGAGCGCCTCGTACCGGATCCTCGCGAGGTCATCGCGCGCGCGTCCCTGCTCTCCCGAAACGCGCCTCGGATCCCGCAGACCGAGCCTCGCCTCGTGGTCCCTCGCGAGGTACGCCTTCCTGTCGGGGGGATCGAGCAGAGCCGCGAAGCGGGATCTCGATGCCCGGAGACGCCGCGCCGCCCCCGGAATCCCGTGCGCTGCCGCGGTCAGGTCCATGAGCCACCCTATCTCCCATGTGGAGCCATGACGCAGGTTCGCGGCGGCATCGGCCAGTCGATCGGCGGCGTGGCTCGCCGGTGCCCTCCCGGAGAGGAGGGCATGGCGGGCCTCGAGGAACGGGATCCATGCGCGCGCCGCGCGGGAACCGTGGCTCGAGTCGTGGAGGCCCAGCAGCCGCCGGGCCTCCTGGATGGCCTCCGCTCCGGCCTCCAGGTCTCGACGCCGCAGCTCGGCATCCGCAATACGGATGGCGCACTCCATGGCGGCCGGAACCTGGCGGGATGCATCGAAGACCGCCTTCGTGTCCTCGAGCATCCGGATCGCGGCCGGGATCTCATCGAGCTCGACGAGCGCCGCGGCGTGGTAGACGGAGTCCCACAGGTCGTTGCAGCCCGGCTTCTCCCTCGAGGCCTTCTGCTCCCGGAGAAGCGCTCTCGCAGCCCCGGCGTTCCCCAGGGCGGCCTCGAACCACGCCAGCCGCGTATGGACGGCGGCCAGGTAGCGGGCATCTCCTCCGGAGGAGCTCGCGAGAGTCGACCCCAGCCGCCGAGCCGACTTCCACCGGCCCTGATGGACCTCGTTCTCGAAGAGGTACATGCGCCCGTACCTCGCGAAGAGCGGATCGGGTAGGGCGTCCGCGAGGCGGGTGGACTCCTCCCAGGTGGATCCGGAGTCCTCGAGCTGGATACGTTCCGTGAGTCCCCGCGAATGGAGGTAGAAGAGGCGGGCCCGGCTCGACTGCGCCGCCTGCGGCATGGCACCCACCTCCTGGAAGAGCTCCTCGGAGGCGCGGATCTCGCCGAGGCGCGCCCGGATCGTCGCCAGGTTGCAGAGGATGCTGAAGGTCGCGGTGCCGTCCCCCATGCGGCGCGCCAGCGCGGCCGCGCGCCCGTAGACGCGAAGCGCGCTCGAGAGCCGATTCGATTGGTGGTACGCGATCCCGAGGTTGTTCAGGATCAGCGCGGTGTTCGACATGGACCCCACGCGCTCGGACAGCTCGAGCCCCCTCTGGAATTCCTTTCTGGCGCGGTCGTACTCGAACTGCCTCAGGAGGATGTGCCCCGCTGCCGAGTGGAGATTGAGGGCGTGGTAGGCGCGCTCCCCGGGATCGAGCTCGGCCGCCTCGCGCGTGTTCAGGAGCTCGAGGCCTCTGTTCGCGAAGGTCGAAGCCTTCGAGAAATCTCCGAGGAAGAGATACAGGGCCGAGATTTCGTTGAAGAGGTCGAGGTGCTCGCCCACGGACTGGGTCGAGTCGAGGAGCTCGAGAGCCTCGCCGAAGACCCTTCGCGCCGCATCGTTGTTGCCGCGGCGCTGCTCGACGCCGCCGAGCCTCCTGAGGATCCGGAGCCGGTCCAGCGGGGTCAACCGCGCGGCTTCCGGCTTCGCCTCATCGAGGACCGCTCGGAAGGCCGCGGAGGCCTCGTCGAACTGCCCCAGCTTCACCCTGAGCTCTCCGCACTCCTCGAGCAGTCGAAGCCGATCGCCGGGATCCGAGGCGCGGGACAGCGCCTCCTCGAGAAGACGGAGACCCTCCTCGACCCGCCCCGTGGTCTTGAGCTCCCTGCCCACATCGAGAGCGGTCCGGACTCCTTCTCGCGCACGTCCTCCACGGAGGAGGTGCAGGGCCGCTTCGCGTCTACGCCCCTCCATCCCGATGAGGCGGCTCCCGATGGCGGCGTGCGCGGCCGCGATCCGGGTGGGATCGAGGACCGCGCGAAGGCGCTCGCCGGCATTCTCGTGACAGACATGGAGCCGCCCGGAAGCATCCTCGCGCAGGAGCCCGTCCGCCTCGAGTTCTGCCGCGGATAGGTCGAGGTCCCCGGGCCCGAGCTTCAGGAGCTCCGCGAGGAAGGACTTCTGCGCCGGTCGCTCGAGGATCGCGGCATGGGTGTACAGATCGAGAGCCGGACGGGAGAGGCTCTCCGGAAGACGCCATGCCGCGGCCGCGCGGACCTTCCTGGCCGGGAAACGGCCCCTCCGGAGCTCCTCGGCGGCGTCCGCGAGTCGCGCCGGCACCCCTCGCGCGGCCCGGACGATGGCCCGAGCGTCGGCGGGCGTGAGGCCGTCCACGCCGGAGAGCGCCGCCCGGGCCTCCTCCTTCTCGAGGGGCCCCAGCCGGAAGCCCAGAGACACTCCGGGCAGCGGGTCGGGTCCGAGGACATCCGCGGAGCGCCTCGATCCCAGGAGGATGCCGAAGCGTACCGGCGCGGACTCCGCTCCGGAGCCCCTCCACAACCTCTTCACGAAGTCCACGAGCTCCGGTCCTGCCAGGTGGAAGTCATCGATGGTCACAAGGAGCGGCGATTGAGCGCGCGGTCCGATGAGCTCGAGGGCGTCGCCGAAGACGCGGCTCCGCGCCTGATCGAGGCTCAGGTCGGCGATCTCCCGGATGCTCGCCGCGTCGCTCGATAGCCCCACGCTCGTGAGGAGGAAGCGATGACGCTGCTGCTCGCCGGCCCTGAACGGATCGAGGACCAGCACCTTCTCGAGGAGCCGCTTCAACCAGTTCGTGTCCTCCCCCTCCGTCAAGCGGAGCGGGACCACGCGGAAGCCGGCGCTGAGGGCCTCCGTCGTGCAGGCCTCGAGGAACCGGCTCTTGCCCATGCCGGCTTCCCCCTGGACGAGGATGACTCCGGGCTTGCCCCCCCGCGCCAGCGAATCGAACCAGCCGAAGACCTGGGACAGCTCCTTCCTGCGATCCGCCCATTCGAGCTCAATGCCCCCGGGAACCGCCGCGATGCGCCGCGCGCCCGCGAACACTTCGCGCAGCGCCGCCCTCACCTCCGCCGCGTCCTGGAACCTGCGCTCGGGTGCTTTCGCGAGCAGCTTCATGATGATGCGATCCACCCCCTCCGGCACGCCGCGCGGAGGGAGGGGTGTCGCGGATTGCTGCTTCTCGGCGACCTCCTCCAGGGTCCTCCCCGTGATGGGATGCCGTCCGGTGAAGCTCCTGTAGAGCATCACGCCGAGCGAGTAGAGGTCGGAGCGCGCATCCAGGGAGGCTCCCGCGAACACCTCCGGCGCGGCGTAGTAGGCCGTCCCGCGGGGGAAGCGCCTGCCTTCCATCTCGAAGGCCTGGAAGAGCCCGAAATCGATGAGTTTCGGGCGGTCGCCGGAGAAGACCACGTTGGACGGCTTCAGGTCGAGGTGGAGGAGCTTCTTGCCGTGCAGGTAGGCGAGCGCATCGACGACATCGAGGAAAATGCTTCCCAGCCTCGAGATGTCCTCAGGCGATCCGCGGCGGCGGAGGCGCGTGCTCTCCTCCTCGAGGTCCGGCCCGGAGATGTGCTCGAGGGTGAAGTAAGGGAGCGATGTCGACGGGATCCTCCCGAAGTCGAAGCTCCGCGCGATGCCGGGGTGGCGGAGCTCGCGCAGGATGCGGAACTCCTCCCTCAGCTCACCCGAGCCGAGGCGCGCGCGGCCGACCTTGAGCGCCACCCTGCGCCCGTCGTCGAGCCGATCCTCGGCAAGATACACGGAGCTCGACCCGCCCGACCCCAGCTTTCGGAGTATCTCGTACCTCGGGTGTCGCGGAGCCTCAGCTTGCCTTTTCATGAGCGGCAAACCTCGGAGGCGTCAGGGCGTTGCGGAGGCGCAGTCGAGCGTATCGGGGGTCTGGTCCACGACCCGGAGGCCATGAAGGGGGACCGAGCTCAGGCCTGTGAAGAGGTAATCGAGGATCGCGACCGGGTCGCTGATGTCGATCTCGCCATCATCGTTGGCATCGGCCGCATCGTCGCAAGGGAGGACCTCCTGCCCCAGGAACAGCGCTCCGAGGATGCTGAGAGAGTCCGATATGTCCACGTTCTGGTCGACATTGGCGTCGCCCCTCACGAAGATCCCCACGTCTCCGATGATGGACACCTGCACCGAGCCATCCTCGAGATCTGGGTCGAGCGTGTCGCGAAAGCGCTCCGCGGGAGGGAAGGGATGTCCGGGGCGGCGCGCGGCGTTGTAGACCGGCTGCTCGCCGTTGAAGAACTGCCCGCGAAAGCGCGTCGACTCCTTCCTCGTGAAGGTCAGGGCGCTATGACCCTCCGGGGCGGAGGACTTCACCTGGAAGGCGATGGTGCTGATCCTCACCACCTCGCCCTCGGGAACCGTGAACTCCTCGCTGCCGGCGTAATCGAGAACGCAGAGGCCCTGGACCCAGCCCTCGCTCTGGCTCGAGAAGGACTCGAAGCTCCAGTCGACCCCCGGGACACGATCCTCGGCCGAGACGATGGCCTCGAGCTCGGGGGAGAGCTTCACCTCGAGCACGTCGAGAACATCGGAGTCGAACTCGATGGTGAAACCGACGAGCGAGAGAGCGACCTCCGTCCTCAGCAGGACCGGGACCTCGACGATCTCGCCGGGGGCAGCGGTCACCATCGGCACGAAGAGCTGTATCAGCTTCTTCTCCTGCCCGGGGGCGCCGCTGGCGACTCCGGATCCGAGGAGAAACGTCAGGAGTGCCAGCGAACCGATCCTGCCATGCCGTGCGATGTAGGACACCATGAGACCCTCCGATAGCTAAAGGATAACCACCCGTCCTTTCCTTGTCGAAAAAAGATCCGCCCCCGAGGGGGGGTTCCCCCCGGCGCTGGCTGGCGCAGTACCCTGAAATGCAGGTCTGCCGTCGCAGCCGGGATGCTGGTGGACAGGGGAAACCTCCCGGCGCGGCGCTCATGAGTGAAGCCTCAGGGGCGGGTGCCGGCGAGCTCGCGGTGGAGCCAGACCCGCGCGACCTTCCACTCCCGCTCCACGGTCGCGTGGGAGATCCCGAGCGCCTCCGCGGTTTCGGGGATGCTCAGGCCTCCGAAGAACCGTAGCTCCGCGACACGGCTCTTCTGCTCGTCGAAGGCGGCGAGCTTCTTCATGGCCTTGTCGAGGGCGACGATGTCAGTGGGCTCCTCCTCGAAGGCCACGGTGACCTCCTCGAGGGGCACCTGCTTCCGGCCGGCGCCACCCCGCTTCTGGCGCC
>Ga0075420_100006895_pt1 | contig 10010 bp, 9 predicted proteins | sample SoiMetdeltSBSDD4_FD_75296 | JGI IMG/M metagenome (GOLD analysis project Ga0075420, IMG submission 75296) | Bulk soil microbial communities from a Populus tree surrounding site in Tennessee, USA - Soil MetaG P. deltoides SBSDD4 | ecosystem: Environmental > Terrestrial > Soil > Tree plantation...
GGGCTCGACTCAACGAGCAAACTGACGCGGAGCCTACTCGATCCTCTCACTCAGCCCGTCGACTAGGGCCTCTGTCCGATCATCGCGACCTCGCGGTCTGACAGCAAGGTGTAGCTCTCGCGCTCGAAGCTTATACAAACAACGAGGAGCTCGCGGAAATCCGCGAGCTCCTCGATCATGTCGGCCGAACGCTGACGAGCCTGTTGAAGCAACTACGGCGCGAGCGATTCCGGATTCCCGATATTACGCCGGCGAAGGCTCCGGGCCACCAATTATCGGCGGCACTCTCCTCGCCTCTGGCACCGGCGGCAGCACGGTCGCTGGCGCGGTCGGCGGCGGCATCGTCGGCGTGCGCGGCGGCAGCTCCTCGTTGCGACGCAGGACCTCGATGTCCTCGCGCGTCAGCGTCTCTCGCTCCAGCAGCGCGGCCGCCACCTTGTGCAGCAGGTCGAGCTGCTCGGTGAGCACCGCCTTCGCGCGGTTGTACGCGTGGTCGATGACGCGCTTCACTTCGGTGTCCACGAGCTGCGCCGTCTTCTCCGACACCTCGCGGCGGCTCATGAGCTCACGGCCGAGGAAGACCTCCTGCTCGTTGTCGCCAACGAGGATCGGGCCGATCGTGTCTGACAGACCCCACTGCGTCACGTAGCGGCGCGCGATACCAGTCGCCTGCTGGATGTCGCTCGCCGCGCCCGTCGTCACCCGATCGTGCCCGAAGATCAGCTCCTCAGCCACGCGGCCACCGTACGCCATCACGAGTCGCGCCTCGAGCTGCTCGCGCGTCACCGACACGCGGTCGTCCTCGGGCAGCGTGAAGGCGACACCGAGGGCACGGCCGCGAGGCACGATCGTGACTTTGTGCAGCGGATCGTTGCCCTTCACCATCATCGCGCAGACGGCGTGGCCCGCCTCGTGGTACGCGGTCAGCCGGCGCTCCTCCTCCTTCATCACGAGCGACTTCCGCTCGGCGCCCAGCATGACCTTGTCCTTCGCTTCCTCGAGGTCGGCCATGTAGATCTTGTCGTGATTGCGACGCGCGGCGAGCAGCGCGCCCTCGTTCACGAGGTTCGCGAGGTCGGCGCCGGCCATGCCGGGAGTGCCGCGCGCGAGGCCGGTGACGTTGACGTCCTCGGCGATCGGCTTGTTGCGCAGGTGGACGCGCAGGATGCCCTCGCGTCCGCGAAGATCCGGCGCGTCGACGACGATCTGTCTGTCGAACCGACCCGGGCGCAGGAGCGCGGGATCGAGCACGTCGGGGCGGTTCGTCGCGGCGATGAGGATCACGCCGTCGTTCGACTCGAAACCGTCCATCTCCACGAGCAGCTGGTTGAGGGTCTGCTCGCGCTCGTCGTGACCGCCGCCCAGGCCGGCGCCACGATGGCGGCCGACCGCGTCGATCTCGTCGATGAAGATGATGCAGGGCGCGTGCGCCTTACCCTGCTCGAACAGGTCGCGCACTCGGCTGGCTCCCACGCCGACGAACATCTCCACGAAGTCCGACCCGGACATCGAGAAGAAGGGACGCCCGGCTTCACCGGCGACGGCCTTCGCGAGGAGGGTCTTACCGGTGCCTGGCGGGCCGACGAGCAACGCGCCCTTCGGGAGGCGGCCCCCCAGCTTCGTGAACTTCTGCGGGTCCTTGAGAAACTCGATGATCTCCTGCAGCTCGACCTTGGCCTCGTCCGCGCCAGCCACGTCAGCGAACGTGACCTTGGGCGTGTCGCCAGTGAGGAGCTTCGCCTTCGACTTGCCGAACGAGAACGCCTTCGCGCCGCCCGCCTGCATCTGCTTGAACAGGAAGATCCAGAAGCCGATGAGCAGGAAGTACGGCAGGAAGTTGAACAACAGCGCGCCGAACGACGGCCGCGCATCGGTGCCGATGATGACGACGTTCTTCTGACGCAGTCGCTCGAGCTCCGCGGGGTTGTTCTCCATCGGGTACTTGAGCGTGAACTTGCGCGCCTCCTTGTTCCCGACGATCACCGGCTGCTTGAACTGCCCGACGACGCTTCGGCCGGCCTGGATCTTCACCTCGCGCAGGTTGTCGCGCTGAAGCTCCTGGTCGTAGAGCGAGTAGTTGATCTCGGGAGCCGATTCGGATCGGGAGCTCGAGAACTGGATGAACGCTACCGGGATCAGGATCACCAGGATCCAGAACGACAGCGTTTTCGAGAAGCGCCCGAGGTTGAACGGCTTTTTGGGCGGGGTCGGTGGCATATTCCTCTTCTTGTCCATCGGCTACTGCAAGCTGGCGATGTACGGCAGGTGACGGAAGTTCTCGGCGTGGTCGAGTCCGTAGCCTACCAGGAATTCGTTCGGGGCATCGAATCCCACGAACTTCGTGGGATACCGCAGGTGCTCAGCGACGTGCTTGTGGAGAAGTGCGCACACTTCGAGTGAGCGCGGGCTCCGTTCGGAGAGGAGATCGAGCAGCCGGCTGAGCGTCCTGCCGGAGTCGACGATGTCCTCCACGAGCAGAATGTGCTTCCCCTCGAGCGTCGTCTCGGGGTCGTACACCAGACGAACCGTTCCGCTCGACTCCATGGCGTCGCCATAGCTCGAGGCAACGAGAAAATCTACTTGCAGGGGTCGCCGAATCTCCCTCACGAGGTCGCTCAGGAAGATGAAGCTCCCCTTCAACAACCCGAGGACGAGCAAGTCTCCGTCGGGGTAGGCGTCGGTGATCGCGCGGCCAAGTTCCCGGACGCGGGACGAGATCTGATCGGCACCGAAGGCAATCCGTTTGACCGGTCTGCCATCGAGCCGAGGATCGTCAACTGTACGCGAACCCGCCATCGAAACGTTCACAGATATACCGGACCATCGGTCGGCCGGACCGCTCGGGGGCCGCACGCACGCGGCGAACTCCAGGAATCCACACGATTTCGTCGTCCGCCAGCACGACCGGCCAGCCGCTACGGCTGGGGCCGGGGATTCGCGCATCCCCGAAGAATCGTTTCACACGACGTGCCGGCCCGCGATCTCCGGCCCGCATTCGATCACCGGGCTGCCAGGCCCGAACCGTTAGACACCGGTCACCGGGTAGATCGGCGCTCCAGATTTCGTCCTGTGGGCGTACGAGCGGATGTGCGTCGGGCGTTTCATCGGCACGGGTCGCGGTCGCGGCGATCGGCCGAAACCGCCACTCCCCGAATTCGACGACTCCGCGGAGAGAGACGATACCACGGGGCGACGGCCCAACAGCCGCGCGGCGGAACGCGAACCCGTCGAGCGACGCATCACGATGGCGGTAGACCTCGACACCACCCGAAAGCTGGATGCGGCCCCCCGGGACGCCGGAAGTGGTAAACTGTGCCAGCCGTTGAGTTCCGCGACGATCGAGGGTGACTCCGGCTCGCGCGGCGATCGCCGGCCAGAGCACGCACAGCGCAGTTGAATCGTACGTTGCGAGCTCCTCCCTGGCAACGCGAAGTCTATGTCGCGCGCCGTCATCCGCGACGATGAAGCGAGTCACGAATCTGTCCAGATCGGCCCGCAGCTCGGCCGCCCGCTCGCTCAGTTCGGCGAGTTCGACCTCGAACGCGGGATGGATGCGGCGAATCGCGGGCAACAGGTCGAGGCGAACGCGGTTGCGAAAGTGCCGCCGCGATGCGTTCGACGGATCCTCGAGGTACCGGACACCGTGACTGTCCGCGTATCGCGCGACCACGTCCCGGGCGATTCGCACAAACGGCCGCGTGATCCGCGGCGCGGCGCACTCGAGCCCAGCCAGCCCACGAGATCCGGACCCGCGAATCACGCGCATCGCGACCGTCTCGACGTGATCGTCGCGCGTGTGCGCAGTGGCGATCGTCCCGTCAGGCGGCAGGACCGACGCGAAGTACGCCCACCGCGCCGCGCGCCACGCGGCCTCGGTGGCCGCCGGTTGGGTCGCTCGTCCCGAAAGCACGTGAAACCCGAGCCTGCGTGCCTCACTGACGACCAGCTCCGCAGCTCTGGTGGCTGCAGGCCCCGTCCCGTGGTCGAACGTCACGACGCGAACTGGCGTGGTCCGCTGGCCTGGCGCGGCGGCGATGGCGCGGTGAACCGCGTGAAGCAGCGCCATGGAGTCGCGACCACCGGAGATCGCAAGCACGACCGGTCCGGGCACGCTGAGCAACGCGCGCGCGGCATCGTCGATCTGCTTTTGCTCCGGTCCGGAGACGGCTCGCTCGGCGCGCATCGGAATCGTGATCTGGTCCCTTGAAGCTAACGCTCGGGCATGGCAGTATTCGGCTGCAGGCGCACACGCACTGATGGCGGCTCGTCGTTCACGATCACTGGTGAGGCACGCTCTTGGAGACCCACGGACCTCTCGGCACGCTGATCGCTGGCCTTGGGCTCGGCGCCTTCTATCTGGCGCTGATCTGGGTGAACCTGCTGCTCGGGCATATGCTGACGCCGCTCTTCCTGATTCCACTCACGTGGCTCCAGGACAGATTCCTCGCGCGCCGGCGTCAGGCCGCTTCCTGATCGGCTGGCCCTGCCGATACGGTGTACGTCCGCCGGCCCCGAACGGGGCTCGATCGACGGGACGGGGTCGCGCGACTCCGTCCCGTTCGTCTTTCCGACTGAGGCTACCCCGAGGAGACTCGCATGGGCACGATCATCTTACTCATCGTCGTCGCGCTGGTGCTGTTCTGGCTCGTCAGCGCGTACAACGGTCTCGTCAGCCTCAAGAACCAGGTCATGAACGCCTGGAAGCAGATCGACGTCCAGATCAAGCGCCGGCACGATCTGATTCCGAACCTGGTGAACACGGTCAAGGGCGCGATGAATTTCGAGCGTGAGACGCTCGAGGCGGTCGTGGCCGCGCGCAATCAGGCGATCAAGGTGCAGCAGACGCCGGGCGCCCACGTCGGCGAGACGGCGGCGGCCGAAGCCCAGCTCACCGGCGCGCTCGGCCGACTGCTTGCCGTCGTCGAGGCCTACCCTGACCTCAAGGCGACTGGAAACGTGGCCCAGCTCCAGGAAGAGCTGACGTCCACGGAGAACAAGATCGCGTTCGCTCGGCAGCTCTACAACGACACGGCCACGCAATACAACACGAAGCAGCAGCAGTTTCCGACGAACCTGCTCGCGGGCATGGCGAGCGCGTCGCCGGCGGAGCTGTGGGAGATCACGAACGAGGCCGAGCGCGCGGTGCCTAACGTCGACCTCTCGTTTGGGAAATAGATCGAGGCAGGTCCCGCTGGTCCCGCTATGAACGAGCCCGTCGACATCTTCGCGCAACAGGAAGCCAACCGCCGGCGGACACGCTGGCTCGTTGTCGCGTTCATCCTGTTCTTCGCGTGGCTCGGGTTCGGCGGCGACTGGATTCTCTGGCAGCTCACGCGCGGCGCGCCGCCGAACGCCTACCGGCACGCGTTCCCGTGGATGGGCTTCGTGCTGACGACGTTCGCCGCGATGCTCGCCGCGTACGCGTGGCGCACCGGGCCGAACAAGGTGCTGTGGTCCGTGGGCGCACGGGAGGTCGCGACGCCGAAGACGGACGACGAGACTCGCCTCGTGAACGTCGTCGACGAGATGGCGATCGCCGCCGGCGTGCCGCGGCCGCGCGTGTGGCTCATCGACGACGCGGACCCGAACGCATTCGCGACTGGGCTCGACGCCGACCATGCACACGTGGCCGTCACGCAGGGGCTGCTCGCGTTATGCAGCCGCGACGAGCTGCAGGCGGTCATCGCGCACGAGGTGGGTCACATCAAGAATCTGGATGTGCGGCTCATGACGTTCCTCGCCGCGCTCGTGGGCGCGGTCGCCCTCATGTCCGACGGGTTGGGGCGCATGCTGCGCGGCGGCGTGCGCTTCGGTGGCGTCGGCGGTGGCCGGTCTCGTGGCAAGCGAGAGAACCTCGGGCCCCTCGTGCTCGTCGTGCTCGCGCTGTGGCTCCTGAGCTGGCTCGTCGCGCCAATGGTCGCCCGGCTGCTGGCGCTCGGCGTGAGCCGCAGGCGCGAGTTTCTCGCCGATGCGATGGCGGCTCAGTTCACCCGGAACCCGCTCTCGCTCGCCGCCGCGCTCGAGAAGATCGAGCACGCCGACGCGCCGACGCTCTCGATCAAGCGCGGCAGCGCGCACCTGTGCATCGCCGACCCGTTGGGCCGGAAGTCGTCGCTGCGCGAAGGGAAGCTCGCGGACATCTTCGGCACGCACCCACCCATGGCCTTACGCGTGGCGCGGCTGAAAGCGATGGGCTATCAGGCGAAGAAGAAGCAGGAACCGGCCGCGTGAGCACGCCACCATCGGCGCTCGGCTGACGACTAGCGACCGGTAGCTCGCGACGTGCGAGAAGCGGATGGATGCGCGTTGGTCACCCGTTAGGCTGGATCACCGCTTTCGTCACGGCGCGGCTCTCGACCGCCGCGAGTGCCTCGCCGGCCCGATCGAGCCCATAGCGACCGCCGATCATCTCGCGCCACGGCACCGTATCGCCGAATCGTGCGGCGATTCCAACGGCGCGATGGAAATGCGAGTAGTCGCACCCCCAGCACCCGCGGATCTCGACGTGCTTGCGGTTGACCTGCCAGTGCGGGTGGATCTCGACCGGTCCGTTGTCCGTGTAATGACCGCAGATCACGACGCGTCCGCCATCACGCACCAGATCGAGCGCCTGGCTGACCGCGGCGGGACTGCCCGACGCCTCGATCACCACGTCCACACCGTGGCCGCCTGTGAGCCGACGCACCGCCTCCGTCCGCTCTGGCGCCGGCACGTCGAGGCCGAACGTCGCGGTCGCCCCCATCCTGCGTGCGAACTCGAGCCGGCTCGCTGGATCACCGACGACGATGACCTGCCCGGCGCCTGAGAGCGCCGACAGCGCCGCCGCCGACTGTCCGACCGGACCCGCACCGAGCACCGCGACTGACTGGCCAAGCCGAATCTCCGCGAGGTCGACCGCGTGCAGCGATGTCACCAGCCCGCATCCGCCACCGATGAACGTCTCGGGATCGAGACCCGTGGGCAGGTGAATGAGCTTCACGCCCGGGCGCGCGTACAGCGCCTGCGCCCAGCCGCCCATGAGGCCGTCCTTCACGCCGTACGTGATCCCGTAGACTTTTCGGCGAGGGCAGCGCGTCGTCTGCTTCGTCACGAGACAGTGGTAACACGACCCGCACGTCTCGTGTACGTCGAGGAACGTGACGACGTCGCCCTCACGAAACGGCTTCCCCTCCACATCCGCGAGCGGTCCGCGCATCTCCGCGATGCGTCCGACGGACACGTGGCCGGGGATGAGTGGATACGGCACGCCCGACAGCTTGCCGTGGTGGAGGTGGACGTCGGTGCCGCAGACCTCGGAGAACAGCACATGCAGCAGCGCTGCCCCGGGCTCGACGGTGGGACGCGGAAGCTCGGTGACGCGAACTGCGGCGTTAGGCGCAGGGATCGTGGCCGCAAGAACGGCTGAGGCAGCGGGCATGCGTGGGTCGGGACCGGTCGATGGAGAGCGTGGAAGCACGCCGCCCATCGCGATCGGCGCAAGGGCGTGGGGGTAGCCGTCGCGTGCGCGCGCGTCATCTTTTCGAACGGCTCCAGAGGTAACCGGTCCTGCGTTCACTTCCCGCTGAGGCATCACGCAATGCGTCGCTTCGCTTCCGTCATCCGCTTCGCCCCCGTCTTGTTCACTCTTGCGCTTGCGCCAACCGCGATCGCGCGCGCTCAGGCGCCGACAACGACGCCGGCGGCGACGATTCCCGCCCCCAACCCCGCGGACGTCGCGTCGATCGACGCGATCCTCACCGCGCTCTACGACGTCATCTCCGGCCCCGCCGGTCAGGCGCGCAACTGGGACCGCATGCGGTCGCTCTTCATTCCCGGCGCGCGCCTCATCCCCGCGAGCAGACGCGCCGATGGGACCGTCAACCCTCGCGTGTTGACCGTCGACGACTACGTCACCCAGATCGGCCCGCAGCTCGAGCGCAACGGTTTCTTCGAGCGTGAGATCGGCCGCAGCAGCGAGACGTTCGGAACGGTCACGCACGCATTCAGCGCGTACGACTCGAAGCGCACGCTGCAGGACGCTCAGCCATTCGCCCGCGGGATCAACAGCATTCAGCTGTTGAACGACGGCAAGCGCTGGTATGTCGTGACGATCTTCTGGGATAGCGAACGTCCCGACAACCAGATTCCGGCGAAGTATCTCCAGAAGCCGAAGCCGTAGCCGAAGCGTGTCATCCCGAGCCGACAGGCGGTTGTCATCCTGAGCCGTCAGGCGCCTGCCGTCGAGGAGCCCGCCCGCAGGCGGGCGCCCGGCGACGAAGGGAAGGATCCTCATCGTCCCGAGCGAGCGATCCCTCAGCCGGCGATACGGAGGATTCTTCGCTACGCTCAGAATGACATCGCTCGCCCGGGACGACGAAGATCCTTCGGCCAACGCCTCAGGATGACATGTCTCTCCCGGGTCGACGAACGTCCTTCGGCTCACGCTCGGGGTGACGACTAGCTCTCTCGGGCGATTCGCTGACCGCCGGGCCGCCGGTTAGCGTTCGAGCATGGCCTTCAGTTTCGTCGTCGCCGACGGCGGCGGCGGTCGACGACGACGCCCCAGTCGGACGCCGGGCGAGCAACCGACCTTCCGTGAGCGAGTCAACGCGCTCCGCTACGTGCCGAAGCTCGTTCGGCTCGTGTGGGAGACACACCGCGGCTACACGATCACGATGGCGGCGCTGCGCCTCGTGCGCGCGTTCGTACCTATCGCGACGCTGTGGGTCGGCAAGCTCATCATCGATGGCGTCGTCGACGCCCAGCGCGAGGGCGCGAGCTGGCGCGCAGTCGGCGGCCTCGTTGCCCTGGAGCTCGGGATCGTCATCGTCGGCGAACTGCTCGCGCGTGCATCGAGCCTCGTCGAGAGCCTTCTCGGAGACCTGTTCAGCAACAAGATCAGCGTCCGGCTCATGGCGCACGCCGCGACGCTGGATCTCGCGCAGTTCGAGGACCCGAAGTTCTACGACCATCTCGAGCGCGCGCGCCGTCAGACCGTCGGCCGCATTGGACTGATAGCGCAACTCCTCGGGCTCGCGCAGGAAACGCTCACACTCATGACGCTGAGCGCAGCACTCCTCGCGTTCAGCCCGTGGCTCATGGTGCTGCTCGTGGTCGCGATCGTGCCGAGCTTCCTCGGCGAGACGCGATTCGCGGCGATGGAGTATTCCCTGCTCTTCCGGTGGACGCCGGAACGTCGCCAGCTGGACTATCTGCGATGGGTGGGTGCGAGTAACGAAACGGCGAAGGAAGTGCAGCTGTTCGGCCTCGCCGGCTGGCTCACCGAGCGGTACCGCGTATTGTCCGAGCGCTGGTACCGCGAGAACAGAAAGCTCGCGACTCGCAAGGCGTTCGTCAGTTCGGCACTGTCGCTCATCGGGACGCTCGGCTACTACACCGCGTACATCGTCATCATCGCGCGAACGATCACCGGCGCGATCACACTCGGCTCGTTGACGTTTCTCGCCGCGTCGTTCGCGCGCGGGCGCGACCTCATCCAGCGGCTGCTCATGGGCGCGAGCTCGATCTACGAGCAGGGGCTGTACCTCCGCGATCTGTTTCTGTTCTTCGAGATGGAGCCGACGATCAAGTCCAAGCCGGGCGCACCGCCGGTGCCGAGCCCGATTCGCGAAGGCTTCGTCTTCGAGAACGTCGGCTTCCAGTATCCTGGCAGTGACCGGTGGGCCGTTCGACACGTGAGCTTCACGCTGCGGCCCGGTGAGCGAATCGCGCTCGTCGGCGAGAACGGCGCCGGGAAGACGACGCTGACGAAGCTGCTCGCGCGTCTGTACGATCCAAGCGAGGGCCGCATTCTGCTCGATGGCGTCGACCTCCGCGATTACGAGCTTGCGTCACTGCGTCGCGAGATCGGCGTGATCTTCCAGGACTTCGTCCGCTACGACATGCGCTTCGACGAGAACGTCGGCGTCGGCGAGATCGAGTCGGTGCGGGGGTACCTGGACGATGGCGCGGACAAGCCTGCTCCGAAGCCGCTCGTCGACGCAGCCGAGCAGTCGCTCGCATCGTCGCTG
>Ga0075420_100006897_pt1 | contig 10008 bp, 10 predicted proteins | sample SoiMetdeltSBSDD4_FD_75296 | JGI IMG/M metagenome (GOLD analysis project Ga0075420, IMG submission 75296) | Bulk soil microbial communities from a Populus tree surrounding site in Tennessee, USA - Soil MetaG P. deltoides SBSDD4 | ecosystem: Environmental > Terrestrial > Soil > Tree plantation...
GCGGCCCTTCGGAACGCGCACGTCATCGAAGAAGATCTCGGCGTTGTCGCCGACGCGTCGCCCCATCTTCGACAACGGCCGGCGCACGAGGCCCGGTGAACTGCCCTCGACGAGAAAGGGTTTGACGCCGTCGTTCGTCTGCGCCATGACGACGAGAAGCTTCGCGAGATAGCCGACGGTCTGGAAGTTCTTCGCGCCATTGATGATCCACGAGCCGTCGGGCTGCTCGACGGCGCGAGTCTTCAGGCGCACGTTTTCCGGCGTCTCGGTAAAGTAATCGAAGCCCACGTCGGTATCGGGTTCGTGTACCGCGACCGTTGTGAAATAGAGATCGTCGTCAACGAACCTGGGGATGAAGTACGCCCGCTGCTCCGGAGTCATGCGCAGCTCGAACCAGTCGCGCGCGCGGCGCGCCGTGAGCATGAAGTAATAGGCGGTGCCGAGCTCGCCCGCAGCCAGTTCCTCGGCGACGAGACACGACGTGAGGTGATCCGACATGCCCGACCCGCCGTTCTCTTCGGAGAGGACGAATGTCCGGAACCCGAGTTGCGAGCCTTTCTTCAGGAGATCCCACGGGACGCGCTTTTCCCACTCGGGCTCGCGGTCGAGTGCCATGGCGTCGGGCTTGATCTCCTCCTGGGCGAATTTACGCGCCAGATCCCGAAACTCGCGTTGCTCTTCGGACAAGCGGATGTCGAACATATTCTCTCCCTTTCGGCGTTATCGATCCCCCGCCTCAGGTTAGCATAGGAGGCAGTCGCAGATTCCGGAGCCAACCGGAACGCGCTCGTCGCACACCTTCGCATGAGGAGAATCGCATGAACAGGATTCGGTTGTCAGGCGCCTGGGTCGGTCTCGTGATGTTCGCATGCGGCACGGCGTGGGGGCAGCCCGCGTCGACAAGCCCAGGACAGGCATATCCGATGAAGCCCGTGCGCGTTGTCATCGTGTTCCCGCCCGGAGGCGCAACGGATGTGGTCGGGCGCCTCGCGTTCCAGAAAGTCGGCGAGCAGGTCGGGCAGCAGTTCGTGATCGATAACCGCGTTGGCGCCGGCGGCACGATCGGTGCCGCGTTCGTGGCCAAGAGTCCGGCTGACGGCTACACGCTGATGGTGTATTCCACGACGCTGCTTGCGAACGCGCACCTTTACAGGAAGCTGCCGTATGACTCGCTCAGGGATTTCATCGGGATCACACCGGTTGCGCGGCTTGTGAACGCGCTCGTCGTGCATCCTTCGATGCCGGTGCGCTCGGTCAAGGATCTCATCGCGCTCGCCAAAGCGCGGCCCGGCGAGATCAGTTACGGCTCGGCCGGGGTCGGGGCGCTGCAGCATCTCTCGACGAGCCTGTTATCGAACATGGCCGGCATCAACATCGTCCACGTACCGTACAAGGGCGGCGGTCCGGCCGCGGTCGCAGTTGCAGCCGGCGAGATCCAGATGCTGCTCACGCCGGCGTCCGAAGTCGTGCCGCACATCCAGTCGCGTCGCGTGCGGCCGATCGCGGTGTCGTCGAGCACTCGAATCACACAGTTCCCGGACCTCCCCGCGATCGCAGAGACCCTGCCCGGCTACGAATTCAGCTCGTGGATGGGCACGTTCGCGCCGGCCGGCACTCCGCCCGCGATCGTCGAGAAGCTCAATGCGGAGCTCAGGAAAGCCGTGGCCGATCCGACCGTCGCATCCAATCTTTCATCGCTGACGCTCGATCCCATGTACATGACACCCGAGGAATTCGCGAAAGAAATGAAAGTCCAGTACGACAAGTACGGACACGTGGTGAAACTTTCAGGCGCCCGCCTGGACTGACAAAGAGGAGCTCATGAAACACGATTTGAAAACGATCGGCTGCATTGCGGCGACGGCGGTCATGTTTGCCGCAGGCTCGGCGCTGGCCGCAGAGAAGGCAGGCGCACGCTCCGCTGAGGTCTATCCCAACAAACCGGGGCGGCTGATTCTTCCATTCGGCCCCGGTGGCTCGACGGACGTTATCGGCCGCATTTTCGCGCAACGGTTCAGCGAAGTCTGGGGACAGACACTCGTCGTCGACAATCGCGCCGGCGCAGCCGGCATCATCGGCACCGAGCTTGCGGCGAGGGCGCCGACCGACGGCCACACGATTCTCACCTACGGCATCAACCAGGCGATTACGGCCGGGCTCCACAGCAAGCTGCCGTACGATCATCTTCGCGACTTCACGCTCATATCGCTTTACGCCGCGATGCCGAACATCCTCTGCGTCACGCCGTCGCTGCCAGCCGCGAACGTAAGTGAGTTCGTCAAGCTCGCTAAAGCGAATCCCGGCAAGTTCAAGTACGCGTCTTCCGGGATCGGCGCTTCGCCTCATCTCACGATGGAGTTGTTCAAATCCGTTGCCGGCATCGACATGGTGCACATCCCCTACAAGAACTCGGCACAGGGCTACACGGACACCATCTCGGGCCAGATCCAGTCGTTCTTCTTCAATCTTCCCGGGCCGCTGCCGCACATCAAGACCGGCCGCCTGCGCGCGATTGCCGTCACCTCCGCCAAGCGCGCCGAGCAGGTTCCGGAAATACCGACGATCATGGAATCGGGAATACCGGACTTCGAAGTGACGGTGTGGCAGGGCTACGCGCTGCCGAAAGGCACGCCGCAAAAATACGTTGCCGCGATCCATGCGGCGATGATGAAAGCGCTCGAGTCAGCGGATCTGCGCCAGCGCTTCTTCGACGCCGGCGTGGCCGCCGCACCCACGACACCCGAACAGTTCCGGAAGTTCGTGGAACTGGAGACGGCGAAGTGGAAGAAGGCGATCGCGATCTCGGGAGCGAAACCGGAGTAGCTATTGTTTCCGCAGCAGGCGCAGGCCGACCAGCAGCGCCGGGATCCCGCAAACGACAAAGCCGATTCCGTAACTGCCGGTCCAGTCGAGAAGACCCGAGTATATGAGCGGCATCGCAAGCGCGCCCACCTGCCCGAACGAAAGCACGCCGCCGGTCACGCCGCCGCGCATGCCTTCCGGCGCCGCGCGCGCAGTCTCCGCGAGCAGTATTCCATGCCACGAGAGGGCGGTGGCGCTCAGCGCGCATGAGACGAGTCCGACGAGGATCGTGGGCCATCCGGGTCCGCACAGTGCGAGCAGCGCGACACTCACCGCCATGCCGAGCGCAAGGCCGGCCATCATCACGCGCGGTGTGACGTAGCTGCTGCCGAGCCAGCCCCAGACGATGCGGCCCGGCACCGCAACCGCGACCGCCACCGAAAAAAGAAACCCGGCCGCGATCGGCGTGTAGCCGATCGTCGTCAGGTAAACGACGAAGTACGCGGTGATCGTCGCCTGCATGCCGTTGAACGCGAGACACGCGAACGACAGCGCACGCAGATCTCGCGTCGCGAGCACCGCGCTCAACGTCGCCTTGAAATCCGACATCCGGAATGTGCGCGTCGGGTCGCGATCCGTATCGAAAATCCTGCGCAGCGGCTGCAGCATCACCGCGAACACCGCACAGGCGGCCGCCGAGAGCAGCATCGTGAAGCGCCAGTCCTTCCACTCGGTCAGAAGCGGTCCGAACGCCCCGGCGACCAGCATCCCCGCCGGCACGGCGGTCTGTTTGATCGAAAACACGAGCGGCATGTAGCGCAGGGACGAAACGCGGCTCAACAGATGCGAGCTTGCGGGTGTGGACACCGCCCCACCGGCACCCGTGATGATCGCGGAGAGCACGAGCGCGACGGGCGTTCCGAGCGCCGCCAGGGCCGTGCCACCCGCCAGCATGACGAGGGACATCTGGCTCATGCGGAGCGCACCATGCCGCACGATGAAGCTCCCGCACCCGAGCTGCGCCACGAGAGAGGCCGCCGCGGTGATACCGAAGAAGATACCGACCCAGGCGGCATCGATGCGCAGATCGGAGATGATCGCGGGCGCGATGACAGCGGGCAGCGCCCGGCCGAGCGCGACGAACGTCTGCTGCAGGAACATGGCACCGAGGGCGAGCAGAAGCTGGTTCACAACATGAGTGGGCCAGGTCCGCTTTTACGAATTTCGATGATGCGAACTGACCCCAATTTCACAGCTCGTGCAGGTGCGACACCGTGTGTTCTTCGGCCGTGACGAATTCGAGGAAAGCCGCCCTGCCGTCCTCCGTCGCTTCGCGGGCGCGACCGAATGCAGCTTTGATGTCTCCCGGATTCTCGACGCGCTCGGACCAACCGCCCATCGCTCTGGCCATGTCCGAGTAGTTGCCGCGCAGATCGCGCGTGCGGAACAGATCGTGAGACGTTTTCATGTGGCGCGTCTCCACAGCCATGCTGCTGTTGTTCAGCACCACCGTGAGTATCGGGATGCCGGAGCGCACGGCTGTCTCGAAGTCGAGTCCGGTCATGCCGAACGCGGCGTCCCCCATGAAGTTCACGCAGAACTTGTCCGGCGCCGCGAGCTTCGCGCCCATGATGAGGCCGAGACCCGTGCCGAGCTGGTGCGACTTGCCCCAGCCGATATAAGACCGCGGACCGCCGGCGCGGTATGTGGGGCACATCTGATACCGCGGACTGCCTGAGTCATGCGTGACGATGGCAGTGTCCGGATCGACGACTTCCATGAAATCGGTGATGACGCGATAGGGATTGATCGGCGCGTCGTTCGACTTCATCTTCGGCGACCACTGCTCGAGCCAGGCGGCGCGCTTCTGCGCGATCTCCGCACGCACCGCGGTACCGTCCCGCGGCCTGCCGTTCAGCAGATCGCGGCATGCCTCGATGAACTGGCGCAGCACGAGCTTCGCATCGCCGAGGATCGGGTGATCGGCGTAATACGCCTTGTTGTGATCGATCGAATCGGCGGTGTTGTGGATGATGACTTTGCGGCCCGGAATGTTCGCGCACATGTTGTGCCTGGAAAGCGACGAGCCGACGGCGAACACGAGATCGGCTTCCTTGAGGAAGTGAAACGCCGCCCCATTCATCGCGGCTTCCGCACTGCCCAACGCGAGCGCATGTCGCTCGGGAAAAGCGCTTTTGCCTGCGAGCGTGGAATACACGGGTATCTGAAGGAGTTCGGCGAGCTCCACCAACTCGTTCGTCGCATCGGCGTAGAGCACGCCCTGCCCTGCCTGAATCACGGGACGCTTGGCCGTAACGAGCGCTTTCGCAGCATTCGACACGTCGTCCGGATTTCCCTGGGCCTTCGCGATTTTCACGGGACGATAGTTGTCGACGACCGAAGGATCGACTTCCGCGTTCCCCACGTCGACCGGCACTTCCACGAGCGCAGGCCCCGGCCGCCCGGAGCGCATCTGCGCGAACGCACGGCGAAGCGTGTCACCGACGCGCCTGGGCTGATTGATCTGTTCCGCGAACTTGGTGACGGACTCGTACGAACGAATCGACGAGAAGTTGGGGAACACGCGATCGCGTTCGAGCGGATGCCCGAGCGGCAGCAGCAGCATCGGCACGGCATCGGAAAATGCAGTAGTCACGCCCGCATACGCGTTTTCCGCACCAGGGCCGTACTGCATGGCGAACGCACCCGGCGGGTTTCCGTTCTTTACGCGCGTCCAGCCGTCCGCGATGCCCACGCCGACGCGCTCCTGCCGGCAGATGACCGGCTTGATGCCCGCTGCCGCGGCGGCTTCGATCACCGGCGTCGTCGGAAAGGACGGCAGCATGTGGATGCCTTCCTTCTTGAGTATCTCTGCAATCGCGTCGATGGTTCGCATGTTGGTCTCGTCGGGGTGAGATTACATTCTACTGTGCGATCCGTTCAGTCGTTCCACATCCGCCTCGCCTGATACGATCGCGCTTTTACGGCGCCCGGAGAGCGTGAATGAGCAAGCCCGTCTGTGTGGTCTGGATGAACGAATCGAAAGTCTACGAGCAGGCGCTCGCACGCACGGGCCTCATCGATCGTGTCGAGCTGCATACGCTCAAAGCGGATCAGACGCTTCCGGAGGATCTGGCAGCGCGTACCGAAATCCTGATGGGCCAAAGGCCCGGCGGTTATCTGAAGGGCATGCCCCGACTGCGCTGGATTCAGGCGATGACAGCCGGCGTCGATCCGTGGCTCGCGAGCCGCGACCTCAACAAGGACGTGACCCTTTGCTGCGCTCGCGGCACGCACCGCATATCCATGGCCGAGAACATCCTCGGCGCGATCTTTCACGTGACGAAGCCCTACATGGCGATCGCGCTCGATCAGCGGGAGAGCCGCTGGACGAAACGCATGTCGGTGCCGCTCGCCGGCAAGACACTGGGCATATTGGGGCTCGGCGCGGTGGGACAGGAGGTCGCGCGCAAGGCGAGCGCGCTCGAGATGCGCGTCATCGGGACGAAGCGCACGGCAGGGCCGCTCCAGCATGTCGAAAAAGTCTATGCGCCGGAAGAGACCCACGAAGTGCTCGGAACATCGGATTTCGTGGTGCTGCTCCTTCCTTCCACACCCGATACCGAGAACCTCATCAATGCGGAACGTCTTCGCGCGATGAAGCCGAGCGCGTGGCTCCTCAATTTCGCGCGCGGCGCGCTCATCGTCGATGCGGACCTCATTGCCGCCGTGCAGTCGAAGACGATCGCCGGCGCGATGCTCGACGTGTTCCGTCAGGAACCTCTACCCGCGACACATCCCTTCTGGAAGACAGAGGGGATACTCGTGCTGCCGCATCTCGGCGGCGGGCATCCAGAGCGTCAGATGCGCGTGGCCGAGCGATTCGCCGAAAACGTGCAGCGGTTTCTCTCCGGCGAGCCTCTGAATGCCGTGGTGGACCGGGCGCGAGGCTACTGATAATCCACAGGATAATTCGGCGCTTACGGCCCATATGCGCATCGCATACGCGCCCTCTGCCGACTCGATCCCCACGAAGCAATCGACAACTGAACGCACGGCGGAGTAAATTGAGTCTGCACATGGCAATGCGCAGTCGACCTGAGGATCCTTTTTACAGGAGTCACGAGCATGAGCGCGCTGACAAAGCAGGAGCTGACCGGATTGGATCGCATCATCGAGGCGCGCAGACCGCTGAGCCACCAGATGAGCGACGTCAACAATCTGCAATCGAGCTTTGTGACCCCGAGCGGCAATTCCAGCATATTGCAGTTCGAGCATCTCGGATTGACGGGGGGCGAGGGACTGTCAGTCGACGAGCTCGCGCAGCTGCGGGGCCGATCGTTCGAATAACCACCGTCCTCAACGATGTCGCTCGCCGCAACTCTGCTATGCGGGTTCGTGGTGATGTGGTTGATGGTCACTGCGTTTTCGCACATTCCGCCATTTCAGTTCTGGGTTAGTCGGTTCGACCAGTTCCATCTCATTCCGCGCTGGAATTTCTTTGCGCCGAATCCCGGCGATAAGGACTATCACCTGGTCGTGCGTCACCGGTGCCTGGACGGTCGACTGACCGAGTGGCAGAACGTACCTCTTTACGTTCCACGGCCGAAGTTGGCGTGCTTATGGCATCCGCAAAAACGCGCCGCCAAAGTGTTGAACGATGCGGTGCAATCGATACGCTTTCTGTACAGACATGAAGGCGTGTCGGACTCCGGTTTGCCGTTTTCTTTGCCTTACTTGTTGTTGTTGAGAACGGTTTGCCGACTTGCGCCCCCTGCGGACGATGCCACCGAGCTGCAGTTCGCGATCATCGAATCGACCGGCCATGACGAAACGCGCGCGCTGACGTGCGCGTTTCTTTCCAGCTACCACCGACGCTGATGCATGAGCGTGTCGATGGACATCGCCACGTGTCAGCTCATCACGAAGTTTCTGCTCGCGGTATGGTCCCTTGTTTCCGCTGCGGAATGGGCCGCTAATCTCGCATTGTTTCGTCCCGACGGCCTGCTCTCGTGGGACGTACTGAAACTGCGGCGGCGCCTGTCGCGCCCAGAAGGCACTCACACCGTTCTTTATTCCCACCGAGCTTTTCTGGCAGTGATTTCCGGCCGCGCGCTCGCCGGGGCAGCGCTGTTGGCGCCTTCAGCCAATGCGTGGGATTTCGCTTGTGCCGGTTTCATATTCGCCTCGTGCCTGTACGTTTCGCGCCGGTCGGTCTTCGGTAGCGATGGGTCGGATCAGATGGGGATGGTCATATCGCTGGGCGTAGCCATCATGTCGGCCGGGATTGCGTTCGGCGATCGTAACCTCGCCTTCGTCGGCGTCTTTGCAATCGCCGGACAGGCGACACTTGCGTATTTCGTGGCCGGCGCTGCCAAGCTCGTGTCGCCTACCTGGCGTGGAGGTCACGCGATGGCGAGAGTCATGAGCACCCGCACTTTCGGTCATCCGCTGGCTGCGCGAATTGCAGCGGGCAAGCCCCGGCTCAGCCACGTCCTCTGCTGGTTCGTGATCGTGACCGAAATGCTGTTTCCCCTCGTTTTTATCGTGCCGCCGACGGTGGCGATCGTCGCTCTGGCCTGTTACGCGATATTTCATTTTGCGAACGCCTATTTCATGGGCCTGAACGCTTTCGTGTGGCCATTCCTCGCGACGTACCCGTCAGTGATGCTCATGAACGCGACTGTTCGTTCGGTGCTGGGCTGGCAATGAGCGCGGCCGTCATCGATGCGGTGCCGGACCGCCTCACCATCATCTATGACGGTGAATGCCCGTTTTGCGGCGCTTACGCCAAGCTCTATGCGATTCGCGCGAACGCAGGCGACATCGAGATGATCAATGCGCGCGACGATCCCGCGCTGGTGACGGAACTACGTTCCAAAGGCATGGAGATCAACGACGGCATGGTGGTCATGTGGCGTGGAGAGACCTATTGGGGCGCGTACGCGATGCATATACTATCGGTTCTCGGTGCCGAGTCGGGCTTCTTTGGCATGGCGAACCGCCTGTTGTTCGGCCGGAGGACGGTCGCGCGATTCACGTATCCGATACTGACTGGATTCAGACGACTCACCCTTGCGACGCTCGGCCGCAAGATGATTTCCTAGTTCATGAAACCCATCCTCATGACCAGCGCCGCCGGCCGCATCACAAGTAAAAGAGGGAGCACGTAGATGAAAGCAATCGTATGCAAGGCTTGGGGACCTCCCGAGTCGCTGGTGCTGGAGGAGCGTCCCCCGCTCGAAGCCGGGCGCGGCCAGGTTGTCGTAAGCGTGAAGGCGGCGAACGTCAAATTCGCCGACACGCTCATCATCGAAAACAAATATCAGACCAAGCCCGAGCTTCCTTTCATCCCCGGCGGCGAGGTCGCGGGCGTCGTGAAAGCGATCGGCGCGGGCGTGGAAGGCTGGAAGATCGGCGATCGGGTGAGCGGTCAGGCAACTTCGGGCGGCTATGCCGAAGAAGCGCTCGTCGAGGCGGACCGCTTGCTGAAGATTCCCGAGTCGGTGGATTACGCGAGCGCCGCCGGCGTAGCGTCCACCTATGGCACGTCCTATTACGCGCTCATCGATCGTGGTCAACTGCGCGCGGGCGAGACATTGCTGGTGCTGGGGGCCTCCGGAGGCGTAGGCCTCGCCGCAGTCGAGATCGGAAAGGTGCTCGGCGCTCGTGTGATTGCGTGCGCTTCGACCGAGGAGAAGCTCTCGGTGTGCCGCAAGCAGGGAGCCGACGAAACGATCAATTACGTCACCGAGGACATGCGTGCGCGCGTGAAGGAGATCACCAAAGGCAAAGGGGTCGACGTCGTTTACGACCCGGTTGGCGGCCCTTACTCGGAGCTCGCGCTGCGCGACATGGCGTGGGGCGGGCGGTTTCTCGTCGTCGGCTTTGCCGCCGGTGACATACCCCGGATTCCACTCAACCTCCCGCTCATCAAAGGCTGCAGCATCGTCGGGGTGTGGATAGGCGCGTTCGCCAAACGCGATCCGGCGCAACATCGCGCCAACGCGCTCGAGCTCTGGAAGTGGTTCGCGGAAGGAAAGATCAAGCCGCACGTTTCGGCGACGCTTCCGCTCGAAAGAGCCGCGGATGCGCTCAACGCGCTGGCCGGACGCAAAGTGGCGGGCAAGGTGGTGTTGACGACATGAAAACGATCCTCATGACCGGCGCCGCCGGCCGCATCGGCACGTTCCTGCGGCGCGAGCT
>Ga0075420_100006898_pt1 | contig 10008 bp, 6 predicted proteins | sample SoiMetdeltSBSDD4_FD_75296 | JGI IMG/M metagenome (GOLD analysis project Ga0075420, IMG submission 75296) | Bulk soil microbial communities from a Populus tree surrounding site in Tennessee, USA - Soil MetaG P. deltoides SBSDD4 | ecosystem: Environmental > Terrestrial > Soil > Tree plantation...
TCGCACCTCCGCATATTCCTTTTCCGTTCGCTCGTTCAAATATTTCACGCCGTCACCGGAATAGGTCTCCACGCGGTCGGCATAGGTATTGGTCAAGAGCGTGCGAAAGAGATCGACGAATTCCTGCTTGTCCTTATCGCTGAGCTGATTCCACGGTGCGCCTAAAGAGCGCCGGGACATTTCCAGGTAATCAAACCGGCCGCCGACCACCTTTTCCAAGAGCTGCCGTCGTTCTTCCGAACGGGCCGGCTGTTTCAAGTCTTTGTCGGCGAGCACGCGCAAGACTTCGTCGATCGTGGACTTTAGCGCCTCCGTCGCCGTTGTCGTCGCCAGAACCGGCTGAGCGAACCAGAGCGAGGCGAACAAGACGACGTAGACACCGACCACCGCCGGTGCGTTGCAACCACGCTCAAGCCTCCAGGCCCTCAAAGCATCCATCCATCGTCGGTCCATCCGCCTCCCCCCTTTCAGGCTAGTTGACCTTGCCGTGCACATACTGGCTGACCAGTTCCTCTAGATCAAGTCCTGATTCCGTATCGCGAATCTTGTCCCCTTCCTTGAGCGGATCACCGCCTCCGCCAAGCGATAAGGCCAGGTACTTATCGCCGATGATGCCCCGCGTCTTGATGGACGCGATGCTGTCCGTAAACAATTTCACCTGATCCTCAATCGCCAGGGTCACGATGGCCCGGTCGCTCTTGAGTCCGATCCCCTTTACGCGGCCGACTTCCACGCCGGCGATTTCGACCGACGCCCCGGGTTTCAGGCCGGAGGCCGAGGTAAATTCCGCTTGAACCTGGTAGTGATCGCCTCCGATGACCTCCAGCTTGCCCAGTTTGATGGATAAATATGCCAGACAGGCCAGACCGACCAAGACAAACGCGCCGACGACCAGTTCCAGCTTTGCCCGTTCCATGTCAGCTCCTCTCGCGGATGTGTGTCATCACGTTATCCAGACTGATGGTCCCGCCGGCCGTCACGAATTCGCGGATTTCCTCGTTCGTCGTCCGCACGAATTGCTCCGCCGGAGACATCTCCGCAATCTTACCGTTCAGCAGCATCGCCACCCAGTGGGAAATCCCGAAGACTTCTGGGATCTCGTGACTGACCATCACGGCGGTGAAGCCAAACTTCTTTTGTGTGGTCACGATGAGGTCGTGAATCGACTTCGCCAACAGCGGATCCAGGCCGGTTGTCGGTTCATCGAACAGGATGATTTCCGGATCCATAACCAAGGCCCGTGCGAGCCCGGCGCGTTTTTTCATGCCGCCGCTTAACTCGGCGGGAAACTTGTGCCCCATCCCAACCAACCCGACCTGTTCCAGTTTTTCCTCTACTCGTCTGGTGACCTCCGGACCTTTCAAATTCAGCTTCTCCCGCAGCGGAAACGCCACGTTTTCGGCGACCGTGAATGAATCGAACAGCGCCGCGCTTTGAAACAGCATGGCGAATCGCTTGCGCACCTCGTTGAGGGCCCGTCCTTTCAAATGCGCGATTTCTGCGCCGTCAATCCACACTTCCCCTCGGTCAGGCTGCATCAAGCCGATCATGTGCTTGAGCAGGACGCTCTTCCCGCTCCCGCTCTGCCCGATTATAGTGGTCAGCTTCCCTGCCGGAATGGTCAGATCCAGGCCCCGCAAGACCTGTTGGCCGCCCAGTGTCTTATGGAGGCCCACGAGTTTGATCACATTCGCTCCGTGAGGAAGGGGCCAGGCGTGAGGGGTTCCTGATCCATGCGGGTCATTCGCCTCACCACTGACGCTTCACACCTTACGCTCCTCTGACACTTCACACCTCACCCCTCACGGCCTTACAGAAGAACAGACGTCAGGAAATAGTCCCAGACGAGAATCATGACCGACGAGAGCACGACCGCCTCGGTGGTCGCCATCCCCAACCCTTCCGAGCTATGTTTGGTATAAAAACCTTTATAGCAACAGATCCAGCTGATAATGAGCCCAAAGCTGATGGATTTCCAAATTCCTCCGTAGACGTCCTTCCACTCCACGGCCGACTCGATCGAACTCCAATAGGCGCCCTCATTACCTCCGAGCAGATTCACGCCCACCAGATATCCGCCATAGATCCCCACGACATCGAAGAGCGCCACCAGCAGGGGCACGCCGATCAAGCTGGCCACTAGTTTTGGCGCAATCAAATATTGCAGGGGATTGATGGCCATCGTCTCGAGCGCATCGATCTGTTCGGTGATGCGCATGATCCCGATTTCGGCTGTCATCGCCGAACCCGCTCGCGCCGTCACCATCAGGGCAGCCAGCACGGGGCCGAGTTCGCGAATGATGCTCAAGGCGACGGCAGACCCTAGCACGGCTTCCGAACCGAATTTCCTCAACGTGTAATAGCCCTGCAGGCTCAACACCATGCCGGTGAAGACAGCGGTCAGCACCACGACGAAGCTGGACTTGTAACCGATGAAGTGCAGCTGCCGGATGATCTGGTACAGGCGGAGCGGAGGGCGCACCAGCCAGACGAATGAAGACAGCATGAACATCAACATGCGTCCCATGTCTTCGATGATCCCTAACGTGATTCGTCCGATTCTTGCGATCACATGCACAGCAGTCCCTCCAACCTCACGTGAACGTCGCCAACGTCTCCGCGCTCAAGAATTTCTCGTAGAATTGCGTCAGGTGCATCCCGGCCCTGTGGCTCTGTCTCCGAAGCCGGGATAACCCGATGACACTGGAAGGGTCTCGCAGACACGAGAGAACACCGGATATCCACCCAGTGGGCCTGAGAAAGAGGTTGAAGTCAAGCGGGAGATCCTCATCCCTCACGTCCGACACCGTACGGATGATCGCAAACGAGATCCCCGCTTCGTGCGCGGCCGCTGCCAGCGCGGCGCTTTCCATATCGAGCCCCAGTCCCTGTGTCATGCGAGCGATGTCACGCTTCTCCTCTCCACGGCACACCACGCGTCCCATGGACACAAAACGTCCTGCCGTAGTCGCAAGCTTCACGTCATCAGCTACTTTCATCGCGTGTGTCGCCAGGCTGATGGAACAGGGAAGCGGGCGCGTATGTTCCCCTGCCGGATGTTCGATGACTTCCGTTCCTACCAGCAGGTGCCCGATCCCGGCTGCATTCAGTGCGCACGCGAATCCACTGGAGACCATGCAGGATAACGATTCAGCTCGTAGCAGGTCCCGGCTGATCGCCGCCGCTTTTCGCGGGCCGACTCCCGTCTGGATCAACCAACACGACCTGCCCCCGATGGCGCCGACCCAGCAGCGGATTCCATTGACGGATCGTGCTGTAAAGGAGGGACCGGCTCGTCGGATGGCATTGACTTCCCACCGGGTGGCGGCAAAAATCCCGATCGGTTTCACGGAGTCTCCGGGAAGGGGAGTGAAGACCCGAGCTCGCACAAGATGGGAGGCAGGTCACCTCGGCGACCGGTACCATCCTGACTCTTGCACTTGCTGCCGCAACTCATCTGCTCTCGTTTTTCCGCGAGTTCTGAGGTTGCGGTACATCGCGAGGGCCCATAACGGGAAGTACTGGCAGTACCAATGGTATCGAAGATAAAAGACACGAGGAAAACCCGTGCCGGTATGACGGACTTCTTCCCAGGACCCATCCCTAGTCTGATGACGCAGGAGATAATGAATGCCTCGCGCCAGACTGAAGGAGTCCGATACTCCTGCGGACATTAATGCCAGGAGAGCCCAAGCAGTCTGCGATGGGGAGCTTTCTCCCTTTCCGCTTTGGGTCAGATCTGCGTACGACAAGCAGGACTCTCCCCATCCTCCGTCCGGATTTTGTTTGGATTCGAGCCAGTGCACCGCCCGGCGAATGTATGGGGCTGAGAGATCTTCGCCGATGGCGCGTAGTCCGGCCAGCACCGACCATGTCCCGTAGATGTAGTTCACGCCCCAGCGGCCGTACCAGCTCCCATCCTCTTCCTGATCGTACTTCACAAACGCCAACGCGCGGGTCACCGCTGGATGGGTCTTGTCGTAGCCCAGACTCGCCAGCATTTCCAGACAGCGGCCTGCAAGGTCTGCGGTGCTCGGATCCAATAGCGCCCGATGGTCGGCAAAGGGAATGTAGTTGAACACGATCCGGTTATTATCCTTGTCGTAGGCGCCCCAGCCTCCATCGGAGCCTTGCATCGCCATCACCCATCGGTATCCTCGATGAATCGCGGCTTGGAGCGAGGCCTGATCGGTCAGTTTTACTTTCGCCAAGGCCATCAGCACGACCGCCGAGTCGTCGACGTCCGGATACATTTCATTCTCAAACTGAAAATACCACCCGCCCGGCTCCGCAACCGGGGACGAGACGATCCAGTCTGCCACCTCCTTGGTCTGTTTGGAGAGCAGCCAGGCGGCCGCCTTTTGTAAGGCGGGATGATCCTGCGGCATTCCGGCTTCGACGAGCGCATTCATAAGTAGGGACGTATCCCAAATCGGCGAGAAGCAGGGTTGCAAATGCATGGTCTCGGTTCGTTGTCCACGTTCATACGTCGTGCCGTGGACTTCCAGCGCTTCAACTTCTTGCATCGCCTTCACCACCATCGGATCGTCGGCCTTATAGCCCAGGCAATGCATCGCCACAATCGAGTTGGCCATCGCCGGGTAAATTGCTCCGAGTCCGCCGGAGCCCTGCACACGCTGAAGCATCCACTGGGCGGCGGCTTGAACCGCCCGCTCCCGTACCCAGGTCACGGGAGTTCGATCGTAAATCTTCAGCAGGGCGTCCAAATTGATAAAGAAGTTTCGCGGCGTGCACCAGGTCTTGTCCTTCTGGAATGGCGCCACTGTCCGGTAGTTGATCTCGGGTTTGGGCACGAGATACAACTCATCGATCCCTTGCTCGTCCGGAATCCGGCAGATGGGGCGATGGGAAAAGACAATCAACAACGGGATGAGCACTGCGCGCGACCAATAGGAGATGGCATAGATGCTGAAATAGAATCGTTTCGGAAGCAGCATGATTTCCGGAGGCATGCTGGGGATGCCACGCCAGTCATATTGTCCGAAGAGCGCCAGAGCGATCTTGGTGAAGACATTGGCAGCCACGACGCCGCCCTTCGCCAGGATGCATTCCCGCGCCTTGATCATAAACGGTTCCTCAGCCGACACGCCGGCAAGCTTCAATGCGAAATAGGCTTTGACCGACGCGCTGATGTCGGGGGGACCGCCATGGTAGATCGGCCATCCGCCCGCCGCGAGCTGAGTTGACATCAAGTAGCTCACGGCTTTTCGTTCCCGCTCGGGATCCACGACATTCATGAACCGGCGTAACATCAGGTATTCGGAAGTCAGGGTGGTGTCGGCTTCGAGCTCGGCTACCCAAAACCCTTCCGACACGTCCTGTTTGGCAAGGAACCACGCCTGACTCTTCCGAATGGCTTCGTCGATCGCCTCGAGCTGGCCACCCGGATGGGTGGACAGCCGCCGGGATGTCCCCTCGGCTTGCGGCAATGCCGTGGACTTCTCCGATACCAACCTCAACGGCAACACCGACAGTCCACTCGCCGCCATCAATCTGTTGGGTACAGAAAGCAAGACACTATCGGACAGACGATTCATCAGCGATTTGATCAAGCGCATGATACTGTTCCGTGGGTCAAAAGGAAGCGGAAGGGAAGGTATTCGAAACCGCTCCATCAATTTAGCAGGTAATGTCCGAATGAAGCTGCGCTGCTGCTGACTCAGATATTACCAGGGCTTATAACAGAGCGGTGCGGGCAAGTCAAGCTAGCGGTCAGGTAAGCTCTTTAAACTACAGGAATTTTTGTCGAACTTCGCCGGTTACACCGGCTGCAAATCGGCCAGCTTGACCGAAATAAGTTTGGAGATCCCCGGCTCCTCCATGGTCACCCCGAACAGTGAATCGGCCATGGCCATCGTTCGCTTATTATGCGTGATGATCAGAAACTGAGCCCCTCGCGACAACTCGCGCAAGACAGCTGTAAAGCGTTCGATGTTCTCCTCGTCGAGCGGCGCATCGATTTCATCGAGGATACAGAAGGGCGTGGGGCGAATGAGGAAACTTGCAAAGAGCAGCGCCATGGCAGTCAAGGTCTTCTCGCCGCCCGAAAGCATGGTAATGTTCTTCAAGCGTTTGCCGGGAGGCTGCGCCACGATTTCTACCCCCGGCTCATGGCTCATCTCCTGATCGGTCCCTTCTTCCGGCACCTCTTCCACCAACTGCAGTTCTGCTCGACCACCCGGAAAGAACTTGGTGAACACTTCTCCGAACTTCTGTTGCAACTCATTGAACGTTGAGACGAACATTTCTTTTGTCGTGCGGTTGATACGCTGAATGATCTGTTTGAGCGACCCGATCGAATGAGAGAGATCTTGCTCCTGGGTCGTGAGAAATCGATATCGTTCATCCAGTTCTCTATGTTCCTCGATCGCAGCCAGGTTGATCGCTCCCATGCGGTCCAACCGTTCCCTCACCTTTTGCAATTGTGCTCGCAGACCTTCTGTTGGAAGCGCCTTCACCCCGTCTGCCTCCTCAGATAGCGTTTCTACTGTAGGATCGGAGACCGCGGGGTCCATGAGCATTGCGGCATCCATCTGGTAGGTCCCCATGAAGGTGCCCTCCAGTGTCGAGAGATGCGTCTTGATTTCTGCCCGGCGCACTTCGACCGCCAACCGGCCGTCCCGGACGGAACTAATTGCCTGCCGGATCCCGGTGAGAGCCTGGTCCAGTTTCCGCACGACGTCCATCTCTTCAGCCTGCTGTTCCTGGGCGGACACCAACTCGGCTTTGATCCGATGGACGGTCTCTCCGAAGGCCAGGCAGAGCCCGTCCTGACGCTCGCACTCTTGCCGGCTTTGCTGAATCGCGCTCATCAAGGCCGTCAATTGTTGTTCGAGCGTCATGATCCGGGTTTCTGCTTCGGCCTGTCGTTGGCGCAATCGCTCGACATCCGCCTTGCCATGTTCGCGTTGGGATCGCAAACCCTCCACGGCCAACCGCGCTTCGGTCAATTGCCGTTGCATGGCCAACATGTCCCGCTCGACCTCGCTAAGCCTAGTCCTGACGCGAGCCAGCGTGGCTTCCTGGCCGCTCCTCTCGCCGATCCATTGCGTCAGTTGTGCTCGGCCGGAGAGAAGAGCCTGTTCCAGGCGTGCCTGCTCGTCCAGGCCGACGGCGAGATCGTTCGCCAGCTTTTCGGCACGCTGCTGCAAGTCGCCTCGCTGCTGATCCATACCGGTGGTATCTTTGTGTAAGGACAATTCCAGCATCTCCGATTCGCGAAGGGCCTCAGCCGTCCGCTGATCATCCTCGCGCAATGTGGCCGCCTGCGCCACGCTTTGATCGCGGAGTTGCCGGCTTTGCTCCAGCGCGAGTTCCAATTCATTCCGCCGGCTTTCCAATTCAAGCACCTCTCGTCGCCGTTGGAGGAGACCACCACTCACGCTCGCTCCGCCGCCGATAATGATCCCAGCCGCATCGATCGTCTCGCCCGACAGCGTGACGAACGTCGGCCCGAGCGGCGCCGGGAACGGATGGCACTCCCAAAGAAGCTGGCCGACCTCCAAGCTTTCGACGAGGACGACGCCGTCGAACAGGTGATTGAGGACGGCATGGGCCTGCCCTTGCCTGCGCACGAGATCCACGACTCTTCCGATCACGCCCGGTCGCTGGGCGATCGCCGCCCACCACTCTGGTGTCGTCACGGTTTGGTCCTGCTGCCACCGTAATTGTTGAGGGATAAACGCACCTCGTCCTAGTTCTCTTCCTTTCAGAAATTCCACCGCGTGACAAGCCACTGCCGGATCGTCAACCAGCCATCCTCTCACTCGCTCCCCGAGGACCGCTTCTACGGCTCGATCCAGACCTGGGGGAATTTCCAGCCACTCGGCCAACGCGTCCCGCACTCCTTCGCAGGCACGCAACGCTGTGTGGTCTTCTTCCCCCTCGCGCCCGTATCCCATCTCCTCCCGTACGACGCCCTGGAGGGCACCTAACCTGGAAACGGTTGCGGCTAATTCCTCTGATTGCCGTGCTACTTGCTGGTCCACATCGACAATCCGCCTTGTGCTCTCTGCGAGCGCGAGCTGAACCTCTTTTTTCCGATCCGTGAGAGAGGTGATGCTCTGCTCCACATCCAGGCGTCGGCTCATCAACCTATCTTGTTGCTCGGACAGGAGTGACAGCTGCCGCTCAAAAACTTCCTTCTCTCGCATGGCCCGCTCCTGTCGTGCGGCCACTTCCTCACCTCGCGCGCTCAATTGCGTGAGAGTTTGTTCGGTGTTGGCTACTAAGACCGCCAGATTCAAGACATCCAACCGACCACGCTCTTCCTCGGCCAGCGCGGAGACTCTGTGCGTGGTCAGGAGCCGGGTCTGTGTTTCAAGACCTTCGTAGCTGGTTTCCTGTGCGGCAATCTCCACCTCCAGTTGCGCCAGTCTCGCCTGCAACTGTTCCACCTCGACGTTCGCCTTCTGTCGTTCTCGCGTAAGACGCTCCAATTCCTGAGCGGCCTGCACCCGCTGCTGTTCATTGAGCTCGATCCGGCTGCGCTCGATCTGCGCTGCACTGAGCGCCTGTCCCTGCCGTTGTTCGGCCGCGCCTAACTCCTCCCGCACTCGCGAGATGGCATCACCCATGGTCGTGATGCGAAGACGCGAGGTTTCCTGTTCCGCACTCTGGCGCGCCTGCTCGGCGAAATACTCTGCTTCCTGTGCTTCGAGTGTGTGCGCTTCCGATTCCACTGTTTCAAGCGCGGCACGAAACGACCGATAGTCCCGGCTGAGCAATTCGATCTCCAACCTCCGCGCTTCCTGCTGCAGGGCCTGGAACGACCGTGCCTGGCGGGCTTGACGCTCGAGTGAATTGAGCTGCTTCTTAACCTCCGCAATGATGTCGCGGACGCGCAATAGGTTTTGCTGGGTGGACTCGAGTTTCCGAAGCGCCTCCGCCTTTTGCTTTTTGTACCGCACAATTCCGGCGGTTTCTTCGATCAACTCACGGCGATCCTGTGGCGATGCATTCAGGATCTGGTCGAGACGGCCTTGCTCGATCACCGTATGGCCCTTCGTTCCAGCTCGTGTTTCCAGCAAGATGCTTCTGATGTCCTTGAGACGACAGGCCGCCTTGTTGATCAGATATTCACTGTCACCGTTCCGGTACAACCGCCGTGTGATCATCAGTTCCTGATATTCGCTGAGTTGACCGGGCATCCCGGCCACCACGTCCAGGCGTAAATCGGCAAGGCCCCCGATGACCAGCGATATCTCCGACATGCCGAGCGGCTTGCGAAGTTCGGTGCCGTTGAAAATGATGTCCTCCATTCGCTCGCTACGTAAGGTTTTCGTGCTTTGCTCACCCAGCACCCAGAGGATGCCGTCGACGACATTACTCTTGCCGCTTCCGTTGGGCCCGACAATGGCCGTGATGCCTTCCGGAAATTGGATTTTGGCTTCGGGGAACGACTTGAACCCAAGCATTTCCAATGACTTTAGATACAAGAGCCACCTCCAGGACGAGACGAGGTTGTGGGGAGGGACCGACGGCGGCAACTCTTAGCATAAAGGCTCTATAAATGCAAAGAAAAATACACCAGATTGGGGAAGGCGTAGGAGAGGACCCCTACATATTGAACTTCGAATGACTGTCTGGAAGTAGAAATTAGGAGGCGGTGGCGATGCGCGAGGCCGGTTCGATGGTTACCAATTCTTTGGGTAGAAGAAACTCGACGTCTTCCTCGATTACCGTCAATTCTTCCACTTCTTCCGAAGGAGCGAGCGCTTTGAGATACACGACCACTTCGCTGACCAGCACTTCCGGAGCGGACGCCCCCGCTGCAATGCCGACCGCCTTGGCATTCTTGAGCCATGCCGGATTGATATCCCCGGCCGAATCGATCAGGAACGAGGGAATTCCGCATTGTTCGCCCAGCTCACGCAGCCGGTTGGAATTGGAACTGTTGGGTGAACCGATGACCAGGATGACATCGACCAGCTCGGAAAGCGCCTTCACGGCATTCTGCCGGTTCTGTGTGGCGTAACAGATGTCTTC
>Ga0075420_100006899_pt1 | contig 10008 bp, 5 predicted proteins | sample SoiMetdeltSBSDD4_FD_75296 | JGI IMG/M metagenome (GOLD analysis project Ga0075420, IMG submission 75296) | Bulk soil microbial communities from a Populus tree surrounding site in Tennessee, USA - Soil MetaG P. deltoides SBSDD4 | ecosystem: Environmental > Terrestrial > Soil > Tree plantation...
GCGGTCTATGCATTGACCTACGAGGGGATGGTCGTCGCCCGCGGAATCGAACCGCGATCTCGAGCTTCGGAGGCTCGTGTGATCGCCGTTTCACCAGGCGACGGTGGTGCCCAGCCGTGGAATCGAACCACGTTCTCTCGGGCTTCAGCCGAGCGCTATGACCACACTAGCTCGCTGGTCGTGATGGAGCCGATGCCGGGTGTCGAACCCGGGCCTCCTGCTTACGGGGCAGGCATGCTGCCGGTAACACCTCATCGGCATGGTCCAGGCTCGAGGATTCGAACCTCGATTTCCCGGTAATCGGCCGGGGGTCCTGCCCTTGGACGAAGCCTGGACTGGTGCCAGCGGTGGGAGTCGAACCCACCTTGTCCCGATTAAAAGTCGGGCACGCAGCCGCTGCGTCACGCTGGCGGAATTGGCTGTAGGGCCGGGAATCGAACCCGGATTTGCCGGTTAACAGCCGGACGTGTTGCCCTTGCCACTACAAACGAAATGTCGTCGGGTCGGGAGGACTCGAACCTCCACGCGCCTGCGCCCGAAGCAGGTGGGCTGCATTACCCAACGACCCGATGAACTGAAGTGGGGTGAGCGACCGGATTCGAACCGGCATTGAGAGGGACACAGCCTCTCCGACTCGCCCTTGTCTTACGCTCACCATCGAACTGGTAGCCGGTGAGGGAATCGAACCCCCATGAGCGGCTTGTAAGACCGCCGTCCTCCCGTTGAACGAACCGGCTGTTGGTCGCGGAGGCGGGAATCGAACCCGCATTGCGAGGCTTATGGGACCTCCAAGGTCGCCGTCCCTTCCCTCCGCAACGGAACTGGTGGACCCGGAGGGATTCGAACCCTCATCTCCTGGGTGCAGACCAGGGATCCTGCCGTTGAACGACAAGCCCACTTTGGCGAGGACAACGGGACTCGAACCCGTACTGCCGCGCTGACAACGCGGCGTCTTCCCCTTCGACTATGTCCCCCTCAAAGTGGTCCCGGCGGACAGGCTGGCAGCTCTAGCTGATGGGTCCGTGCGCGTAAGAGTCGTCGTCCGCGTATCCGCCGCGGCCGCTTCGCGCTTCCCGGTGAGAATAGGCCAGCTGAGGCCACGATGGTTCGTTACACAAAGACTGAACCCACAGATGACCTTCCGTACCTTGAGTGGGTCGAGGCTGCGATCGTCGGTGTCGAAGAGCAGTTCGACACGAAGACCAGCTTCGTCGTGAAGATCGACAATTGGTTTGGCAAGCGATGGTTGGGCTTTTCCGGTAAGGCGCTTGGCGCAATTGGTGTATGCAAACGCCAACTGACGTTGCCTCCGTTCATACCATCGCGTGTCATCTCACAGCGCAGATTCTGGCAGGCTGGCGAGGCGCCCCGCCGACCGCGAATGCTGCATCTAAGACAGCGTAGCGGGGAGAACCTTCAGCGGTACGTTGAAGTAGTGGTCCACAAGTCGAACGTGTTCTGGTAAAGCGGCAGCTCGGCGAAGAATGGCCGTGCCAGCTTTATGGCGTACGTATCCACCACTGACGGTCATTGGCCCTGGTACGTCGGCCTCAGGTGCACAGACAGATGGAGGGTCGTGGAGTCTGTGGGCATAGCGCCACCCGAACTCGATACTTTCTTGCGTGCGGGGGGCGCGGGTCGTGCCGTCGATGCTGACGAAAAGAGGAGCTAGAGGTTGTCACGAGGTGGTCCCGGCGGAGGGATTCGAACCCTCATGTGCACCGGTCTTAAGCCGGTTGCGTCCAGCCGCTTTTGAGGCGGCCGCGTAATGCCAGTTCCGCCACGCCGGGATGGTCGGCTCGCGGGGATTCGAACCCCGATCTGCACGGTCTGAACGTGCCGCGTCTGCCAGTTGCGCCACGAGCCGAAATGGTGACCACGGGCGGACTCGAACCGCCACTGGACAGGCTCTCAACCTGTTGCCTCTGCCGGATTGGGCTACATGGCCGGATGGTCCCTCCGGGTGGACTCGAACCACCACCTCACGGGTTAAGAGCCCGGCGTGCTTCATTGACACCACAGAGGGGACTGGAGCGAGTGACGGGATTCGAACCCGTACTTCAAGGCTTGGAAGGCCCGCGGGCGCCGTTACCCCACACTCGCTTGGTTCGGCCTACGGAGTCCCGTAGGCCGAACAGACTTACGTCATTAGGTTGTCAAAGAACCCTCTCGCGTCGAGATGGTGGGGGTGGACCATCCGCTCGTACCACCCGTGTTGTTGGCGACAGCGCCAGGATTCGAACCTGGATCCGCGGGCTTTGGAGGCCCGGATGCTTCCGTTGCACCACGCTGCCGAAACGACTCGAATCAATCGAAGACAGAACCCTCCCAGGACCGCGCCCAGCTTCGTTTCTGAGCGTCCGGCCAATAAAAAAGGCCTTCTAGGGGATCGCCCTAGAAGGCCTGGTACTCAATGAGTGCAGACCGCTTAGGGCGCGATACCCTCCGAATCGAGCTCGCCGCCGTTGTGACGCTTGATCCAGGGTTGTGACATGGATCTCGACACTCCGACGCCGGCTTCTAGCGCTTTGGCCAAATAGGCCGGTCGCGCTGTCTCGGGACACTGCGAACTGAACAGTCGGTTCGTCACCTAATTCCTCGGCCGCAAATGTACGGCGTCGCGGTATTCTTGTCAACGACGAAATCGCGTTCGGTTGCGAAAGGTGGAAAGTCATGACGGCGATCGTGGAGGCTCGCGAAGGCGAGCGTCCGATCAAGACGTGGGTCGCGAACGAGGCCGGCGAGCCGATCGTGCCGATCGAGGATCAGGCGCGGCAGCAGCTCCGCAACATCGCGAAGATGCCGTTCGTGTTCCGCCACGTGGCGGCGATGCCGGACGTGCACTGGGGAATGGGCGCGACGGTGGGCAGCGTGATTCCCACTCAGCGCGCGATCATCCCGGCGGCGGTCGGCGTGGACATCGGTTGCGGAATGATCGCCACGAAGACGAGCCTGTCGGCCTCTGACTTGCCGGACACGCTCGCGTCTTTGCGTACGGAGATCGAACGAGCGATTCCGGTGGGTGGGCCCGGTGCGAGGGGCTCCTGGAAAGAGCCAGGCCGGCACGGGACGCCGGCTTCCGTCGCATCGGCATGGCGTCCGTTCGAGCAGGCATGGAAGACGATTTGCGCCAAACACCCGAAGGTCGACCGAGGGATGACCGCGGAGCAGCTGGGCACGCTCGGCACCGGAAACCACTTCATCGAGGTGTGCCTCGACGAAGGCGGCAGCGTGTGGGTGATGCTCCACTCGGGCTCGCGCGGACTGGGCAATCGAATCGGGATGTACTTCATCGAGAAGGCGAAGGAGGACATGCGCCGTCTGCGCGTCGACCTGCCCGACGCCGAGCTCGCCTATCTGTCCGAAGGCACTCGATACTTCGCCGACTACGTGGACGCAGTCGGCTTCGCTCAGCGATTCGCCTTCGAGAACCGGCGCCTGATGATGGACCGCGTGCTCGCGACGATGCGCGATCGGGTCAAGCCGTTCCGCCTGATCGACGACGCGGTCAACTGCCACCACAACTACATCGGCAAGGAAGAGCACTTCGGCGCCGAGGTCTGGATCACCCGGAAGGGCGCCGTCGACGCCTCGCAGGGAAAGCTCGGGATCATTCCCGGCTCGATGGGAGCGCGCTCCTACATCGTGCGCGGCAAGGGCAACCCGGAGTCCTTCAACTCCTGCTCGCACGGCGCGGGCCGCGCGATGAGCCGCGGCGAAGCCAAGCGCCGCTTCACGCTCGAAGACCACGCGAAGGCCACGGCGGGCGTCGAGTGCCGGAAGGACGCCGACGTGATCGACGAGACGCCCGGCGCCTACAAGCCGATCGACAAGGTCATGGAAGCCCAGCGCGACCTGGTGGACGTGGTCCACGAGTTGCGCCAGGTGCTGTGCGTGAAGGGATAGCGCTCACCCGACGCGCGGCGCGGTTTGCGCGGCGCGCGGCAAGCTGGCAGGCTCTCGGCCTTGCGCAAGCCATTTCCTCGCCGCGCGTTCCTGGGCGCCGCCGCGGCCGGCCTCGGCCTCGCGTGCCGCTCGAAAGCGACCGCCGGCCAGACGGTGCTCCGGCTCTCGCACTCGATGGCTCCCGGCGCCACTTCGCTCGACACGATGGCCCAGAGGTTCCGCGAGAGCGTCGCGCAGAAGACCGCGGGAGCCGTGAAGGTCGAGGTGTTTCCGAACGGGACGCTCGGCCAGGAGCGCGAGATCATCCAGCAGATGCAGGAAGGCCTGATCGACGTGATGGTCTCCGGCACCGCGATCTGGGGCAGCGTGGCGCCCAAGATCCAGGTGCTCGACTTCCCGTTCGTGTGGCGGGACTACGACCACGTCCACGCCGTGCTCGGCGGCACGCTCGGCCGCGAGGCCGCTGACTATCTGGACAAAGCGGCGAAGATCCGGCCGCTCGCGTGGTGCGACTCGTTCGGGTTCCGGCACGTGGTCACGCGCTCGAAGGACGTCACCGAGGCGGCGCAGCTCGCCGGCTTGAAGCTGCGCACGATCCAGTCGCCGATCTACCTGCGCGCGGTGGAGCTGATGGGCGCGAGCCCGACGCCGATGGCGTTCGGTGAGATCTACACGTCTCTGCAGACCGGGGTGATCGACGGCTTCGAGCACGACGCCAGCACCACGCTGCAGATGCGCTTCTTCGAGGTCGCCCGGTTCATGGCGCGCACCGGCCACATCGCCGGCGTGCTCGGGCTGTACGTCTCGAACGCGACGCTGGCGCGCGTCCCCGCGAGCGTGCGTACCGCGATCGAGGAGGCCGCTCAGGAGGCGGCGCAGAAGCAGCGCGCGATGGGACCGGTCGAGGACCAGTCGGCCACCGAGAAGCTGAAGACGCTCGGCATGACGATTCGCGACCTCGATCGCAACGCGTTCCTGCCGACCGCTCAGAAGCTCTGGGAGGCGCAGGCTCGCGAGCTGGACGCGTCCAACTGGCTCGGGTCGATCCGCGCCTGATGACCAGGGGCCTCGAGCGAGCCACCGCGCTGCTCGTCGCGGCGCAAGCGGTCGTGGTCGGGATCCAGGTCGTCGGCCGGCACGTTCTCCGGAACCCGTTTCCGTGGACGGAAGAAGTGGCGCGGCTGCTGCTCGTCTGGCTGATGTGCGTGGGCGGGGTCCGCGCGCTGCAGCTCGTCGAGCACCCGCGCGTCACGGCGCTGGTGCGGCTCCTGAGCGAGCCGCGCCGCGCCGCGGTCGAGCAGGGAATGCGCCTGGTGCTGCTCGCGTTCCTCGTCTGCCTGCTAGTTCCGGCATGGCGGCTGACGGTCGCCTCGACCTCGGAGCGGCTGCCGGCCAGCGGCCTCTCCGGCGCTCTCGTCTCCGCGATTCTCCCGCTGTCGCTGCTATTGATGATGGTCGTCCTGGTGCAACAGATCCGCGGCGCCGGTTTCGGCGGCACGCTCGCCTGGTCGCTCGGAGCCGCCGGTCTGGCGCTCGCGTCGGTCCTGGTTCCGCTGCTGTCGGGTGTCGCGCCGCTGGTGGTGCTGGTGATCGGCTTCGTCGTCACCGCCGGGCTCGGGTTGCCGCTCGCGTTCACGCTGGCGCTGACGTCGCTGACCTATCTCGTCGGCCTCGGCGGCGTGAGCCTCACCATCCTCCCGATCAAGATCCTCGGCGGCGTCGACTCGTTCGTTCTGCTCGCGATCCCGCTCTTCATCCTGGCCGGCGCGCTGATGGAATCGGGCGGCATCTCGGAGCGCATCGTCGGCCTGGCCACCGCCGCGGTGGGCTGGGTGAAAGGCGGGCTGGCCATGGTCGCGGTGTTCGCGGAGATCCTGTTCTCCGGCATCTCGGGGTCGACGGCGGCCGACGTCTCCGCGATCAGCTCGCTGCTGATCCCGTCGATGAAGCGCGCCGGCTACTCGGGAGCCGAGTCGGTCAGCATCGTGGCGTCGGCGTCGGCGATGGGGATCCTGGTGCCGCCCTGCCTGACGATGGTGGTCTTGGGCTCGCTCGTCAACATCTCGATCGTGACGCTGTTCCTGGCCGGCTTCATCCCTGCGTTCCTGCTCGCGGCCGCGCTCGTCGCGCTGATCGCCTGGCGCGCGCGCCGCCAGAACTGGCCCACCGCAGCGCGCGCCTCGGGAGCGGAGCTCCTCCACGCGGCCAAGCGGGCGCTCGTGCCGCTCGGACTGCCGATCCTGCTCTTCGGCGGGATCTTCAGCGGCGCGACCACGGTGACCGAGGCCGCGCTTTTGGCCGTCGTCTACGCGCTGGTGGTGGGACTCGTCGCGCGCCCCGGGATCGCGCGCGGCGATCTCGTGAGGATCCTGGCGCAGACCGGCGTCGTCACCGCGATGACGCTGTGGGTCCTCGGGGCGGCCTCGGCCTTTGCCTGGATCCTGGCCCGCGAGCGCGTGCCCGATGCCTTCGGCGAATGGGTCACGGCGCTCGGCGGCGGCTCGGCGGTCTTCTTCGCGCTGACGATCGTCCTGTTCGTGGTCGTCGGGGCGCTGCTCGAGGGACTGCCGGCGCTGCTCATCTTCGGCCCGATCCTGTTTCCGATCAGCCGCGAGCTCGGCGTCGACCCCGTTCACTACGGCATCGTCATCATCGCTTCGATGGGCATCGCGTTCTTCCTGCCGCCGGTCGGGGTCGGCCTGTCGATTGCGTGCAGCATCGCCGGCGTCGAGATGGACGGCGTGATCCGCACCTATCTGCCGTACCTGGCGGCGCTGCTCGTGGGACTCGCGCTGATCGCGGCGTTTCCGGTGCTGACGCTGATCCTGCCGCGCGTGCTTCTTGGTTACGCTGGATGAACATGCCCGCGACCGCCGACACCTCCAGCCCGACCGAGTGGCGCACCGAGAGCCCGACGCGCCCGGGCTTCTTCACCGTCGTGTCGCCCGAGATGGGGATCATGCGCGTGACCTCGCTCTTCCGGCTGAACCTGCCGCGCGGCGAGACGTATCGGCTGATCCGGCCCGATCTCGAGTTGAGCGCGGTCGTCGTGTCCGGCGCGCTCGAGCTCGCCGTGGAAGGAACGGCCCACACGCTCTCGCGACTGGATTCGTTCTACCTTCCGGGCGGTCAGGGGGCCGAGCTGCGCGCCGACGCCGACCTGGTGCTGTACATCGGCGGCGGTCCCTGGGATGGCGAGGGCCGCTTCTTCGTCCGCCGCTTCGACCTGGGACTGCCGCTCGGCGCGATCCACCAGGTTCACGGCGCGCCGCCGTACCGGCGCGAGGTCTTCATGACGCTGGACCAGGACACGCCTGCGTCGCGCCTGATCACCGGCATCACGATCGGCGATCCCGGAGGCTGGACGAGCTGGCCGCCGCACCAGCACCAGCGCGATCTGGAGGAGGCCTACTTCTACTTCGACATTCCGGCGCCGCAGTTCGCGCTGCACCTGAGCTATCGCGAGCCCGGAAAGCTCGAAGCGGTGCATCCCGTCTCGTCGGGAAGCGCCGTGCTCGTCCCGCGCGGATATCACCCGACGGTGGCGATGCCCGGCGTGCGCTCCACGTATTTCTGGGTGATGTCGGCGTTCAGCCGGAAGAGCCGCCGCTACGACCTGGCCGTCAACGATCCGCTGATCGCGCCGTAGCCGGCGAGACGGAAGCCGCCGGGAACACGCGGCGCCACAGTACGACCAGCGCGATGCCGAGCACGAGCACCGGCACCGCCCACGACGCGCTCCACCCCTGGTCGATCGCGAGCTTGAACCAGACGATGGCGGGATAGAAGAGCCCGTCCGGCCCCGGGTAGTAGGCGCCCATGACCGCCAGCAGCCGCTGCAGACTCCACGCGATCGACGCGAGCACCAGGAGTTGCGCGCGCTCGATCGGCCCGGCGAGCCGCGGCCAGCCGAGTCCCAGCGGAAGCCCGAGCAGGGGCATCAGCGGCGCGAAGCGGCGCACCGCCTCGCGTTCGAAGAGGCTCGCGAACAGCGCCACGATCAATGCCAGACCGAGAGCCGGCAGCGGCCAGGCGGCACGAGAGCGGGCATCGCCGAGCAGCGCCGCAAGAAGCGGCAGCGCGAGCACGAACGGCGCGTCGCGCACCAGGTCGCGGATCAACGTCCAGGCGCCGTACAGCGGGTTGGTGTCGAAGAAGCTCCAGCCGCCGGCCTGGGCGTAGCCGCCGGCCAGCAGCTGGCCGTGATAGCCGTAGCTCCAGAGCAGGCTGAAAACGAGCGAGCCCATGACGCCGGCGCTCGCGACCACGGCCGCGATCCGCCGCGCGGCGGCTTCGCTCCAGAGGCTCTCGGCGACGCCGAAGACGGGAGCCAGAACGAAGCCGATCGGATGGATCCAAGGCATCAGCAACAGGCAGCCCGCCCGCACAGCGAGGAACCTGTCGGGCGAGCCGCTCGAGCGAGCCGCTTCGCGGGCCCCCGCGTAGGCGATCGCCGCCACCGCCAGGATCGGCTCGGCGCCGCCCGCGCGACTCACCGTCCAGAGCGGATAGGAGGTGCCGACGAACAGGATCGCCAGGCTGGCGTCGCCGGGCGCTGCTCCCGCCGCCCGCAGGAAATAGCCGAGCAGCGCCAGCGCCGCCGTCGCGAACGCGAAGCCCTGGAGATAGATGACGTGGCCATTCCGCAGCGGGTCGCGGTATCCCAGCGCGCGATCCAGCATGACCAGCGGCGCCGAGAGGACCGATGTCGCCGGGTGCAGCCGTGAACGCACCGGCTGGCCGGCGCGGTGCGTGGCCCAGGGCGCGTCCTTCACCGGCAGGCGGCCGTCGTCCGCCAGCGTGAAGGTGCCGCGCTCGACCAGCCGCTGCGCGGTCAGGATCATCTCGCCCTGGTCGGTGCCGATCCACGTCCCCGGGAGCGTGATCAGGTAGAGGCAGGCGACAAAGGCGACGGCGAAAACCGGCCGGCCGACGCCGCGCGGCAGGAGGGGCGGTTGTTGCATGCGATTGCGGGGGAACCGTAGCGCGGGCTCGGCCGTTCCGCTACCGCTGCGCCTCGGACGCCGGTTCGAGAGTCAGGCGATGCAGCCGTAAGCCCCCGGGCGGGTCGGCAGTGAGGGCGAGAACGTTCTCGCCTCGCGCGAGCGCCGCCGCGGGCACCGAGAACGCCGCTTCGGAAGGCTCGAGGCCGACGCGTGCCGCGCCCAGGCGCCGGCCGCCGACGTCGGCGCGCAAGCCGACCTCGGCCGGCGCGCTCAGTGTCAGAACGACGCGAACCGGTTGCGATGCCAGCACCGGCACCACCACCGTCGCCGTGGTTCCGGGCATCCACGTCTCGCCGGTTTCCGTCCCGCGGCGCGTCTCCCAGCCCGCGAGCAGCGCCCAGCGTGCGGCTTCGGCGGAGCGCGACGCAAAGGCCGTCAGGAAGGGCTCCGCGTCCAGGTCGAGAGTCACGGCCTGACCGCGGCGCAGCGCGTCCGCCGCCCGCGGGCTCTGTCGCGTGAGCGCCAGGATCCGCGGACCGTCGCGGCCGTGCACGCCGCCGCGCCGATAGGGATCGAGCAGAATCGCCGGCAGCGCGATCAGCGTCGACGTGAGAGCCCAGGCCAGACGCGGGTCGAGTCCGCGCGCGACACCCTGCGGCGGCGGACGGAGCGGAGTCGCCGAGGGCCGCCAGGCGAGCGCTCCGATCGCGACCGGGATGAGCAGCGGGAGAGCGAAGAATCCGTAGCGCTGCAGCTCGGCGCGAAGATGGAGGAGCAGCGGCGGGTAGAGCGGCGTGTAGGCCAGGGGAAGGAAATACAGGACGACGAGCGCGGAGCCGTAGCGCCTCAGGTACGGCCGTGTCGAAGGATGGAGCGCGCCCGCCAGAGCGATCGGCGCGATCCCTCCGAAGAGCAGCCAGTGAGCGGTCGTGCTGGCCGTGAACGCGGTGAGCGCCCATCCCATCTCGGCGTCGAAACGGGGCGCGGGCAGCGCCGCGGCCGCGGGCCAGCGTAGCCGCAAGACCGCCTCGAACGCCGCGGCCGGCAGCGTGACGATCACGGCGTCGCGGAGCGCGCGCGCCGTGCCCGTCTGATCTCTCCGGGCCCAGCAGACGAACGGGGTCACGACGAGCACGACCTCCTTGGCCGCGGTTCC
>Ga0075420_100006900_pt1 | contig 10007 bp, 12 predicted proteins | sample SoiMetdeltSBSDD4_FD_75296 | JGI IMG/M metagenome (GOLD analysis project Ga0075420, IMG submission 75296) | Bulk soil microbial communities from a Populus tree surrounding site in Tennessee, USA - Soil MetaG P. deltoides SBSDD4 | ecosystem: Environmental > Terrestrial > Soil > Tree plantation...
ATATCGAGCTGGTCAAGAAGTACTACGACAAGATCGAGCCCTTGCTGCAGTAAGCGGAGGTCGAGGAATGGCGGCGAGACGGGCTGGAGCAACGGCGCCCGTCGACACGACGACGGAAGCGGGCGTCCCCGCCCGCACCCCGAACGCGGGCGTGATGGTGGAGTTCGAGCGGCCGGAGCCGGGGCTGCTGGTGCTGACCCTCGCCCGGCCCGAGGCGCGCAACAGCCTCTCAATGTCCATGCTCGCCGCGCTGCAGGGTGCCATCGACACGATCTCCGCCGACGCCGGTGTTCGCGCCGTCGTCATCGCCGCCAGGGGCACGGCGTTCTGCGCCGGTCACGACCTGAGAGAGCTGACCGAGCATCGCAGCGATCCGGACGGTGGACGCGGCTTCACCGAACGTCTGATGCGGGAGTGCTCTACGTTCATGCAGTCGCTCCTGCGCTGCCCGAAGCCGGTGATCGCGGCCGTCGAGGGTGTCGCCACTGCGGCCGGCTGCCAGCTGGTGGCCACCTGCGATCTGGCGGTGGCATCGGAGACGGCCAGGTTCGCGACGCCCGGGGTCAACATCGGCCTGTTCTGCTCTACCCCGATGGTGGCGCTGTCGCGCAACGTGCCGCGCAAGCGCGCCATGGAGATGCTGCTGCTGGGCGAGATGCTCCCCGCCGCCGAGGCGGCGGCCTACGGCCTCGTCAACCGCGTAGTGCCGGCGGGCGCGGCCCTCGATGCGGCGCTGGGGCTGGCCCGGACTGTGGCATCGAAGCCACCGGTGACGCTCGCAATGGGCAAGGAGGCTTTCTACCGGCAGGCGGAAATGTCGCTCGCGGACGCCTACGACTATGCCGCGGGCGTCATGGTCGAGAACATGATGCATGCCGAGTCCAGGGAAGGCATCGGCGCCTTCCTGCAGAAGCGCCCGCCCGACTGGAACAAGCGTTAGCAGACGCCAGGCAGCTTACCCACTATGCCTTGCGCTCTCCCGTCAGGTGATGCTGCATCGCCAGACCGGCGAGCCCGCTTTGCCGCCGGGCCCGACGCCGCGCTCCGACGCATTCCCGGCGACCATGGCGACAAAGATCGTTAGCTGACGGTTTGGTTTCCGCAGGCTGAGCATCTCGAGGTTTTTCCCTCGACAGGGGTTTTCGGCTCGGCCAGACTGTGTGAGCGCGCACTCCCGCGGTGCGTGCGAACTGGGGGCAGTCAGTCTCGGCGTCCACCCCGCACCCGTCGGGACTGATGCCTCTGGTCAATGTTCCTGTGAGTCCGTCGGTACAACTATACGTCCAGCACGGCAAAGACGAGCGCGAGGCACCACATCGCGATGGCGACCAGCGAGGTCCACATGGCGAAGGTGAGATAGGTCTCGCGCAGCACCGCGGAGGTCATCTGCTGGGCGATCGCGGCGGGCGGCCGGTGCTCCTTCTCCAGGTAGAGCCACATCTCGGTGCGCCGGTAGGACTTCCAGCGCGCCTCCAGGGCCTTGAGGGCCAGGATGCCCGTCATGAGCAGGGTCAGCGTGCCGCCCATCTGGAAGGCAAGGCGGGGCGCGAACGACAGGCCGACCATGAAGCAGAAGATCGCCAGGGAGCCGAAGCCGCACGCCCGCAAGACCGTCGCGTAGGCGACCTGACGCATGGCTTCCATCGTGGCAACCCCGTCCCGGCCAGCCCTGGATGACCGGCTACTCGCGCACGTTGCAAGCAATCTTCATACCACTAAAGTCGTAGCGCAGGACCACGGAAAGTTGCGGAGCGTCCCTGGTAGCAGCGTTCACGATTGCGTGGCCGCCCCTGCAACGTATGCGGTGGGTGCCGCCTGAGCCCGGGCCGCCGGGACCGCCCGTCTGAGCGCATTAGACGCCAAAGCGCAGAAAGTTGCCCGCGGCCGGGATGGCCAGGAGGGCGGTGCCGACAAGCCAGATCCAGAGGGAGTTGTCGGTGGAATCGTCCTTGGCGCCGACATGGCTCTCGTAGATCGCCGCCGGGATGCCGGCCAGGATCACGGTGCCGGTCGACAGCATCAGGGAGGCGAAATAGGCGATCAGGCTCAGATTGCCGAACAACGGCGCCTGCATGAGCTGCGCGCTGTAGGCGAACACCGGGAGATAGAGCGGGCTGAAGAAGGGCAGCCCGTTGATCATCCCGAAGAAGGCGATGCCGACGTAGTACATGTTGCGGCTCATCCGAGACTCCTGGGCCATTCCTTGGGCAACGCATCGGGCCACGCTTTGGCCAACTCCGGCGGGTGCGGCTTACGTTGCGGGCAGCAGACCGGCGGCGGCATAGGCGATGCGCAGGACGAGGCGCACCCAGAACAGCCAGACGAAGCTGAAGAGCCACAGGACGACCGGCGCGGTCGCCTTGGGGGTCACCACGCCGACGGCTGAGACCACCGGGTCGGTCACGTTGCAGAAGAAGCGCCAGATGTAGTTCTGGGAGTCGGCGTCTAGAAACAGGCTGAGCGCGGCGCGGCCCAGCACCGTGTACATCAGCACCGCCAGAGCATAGTCCGGCAGGTAGTAGTACCAATAGCTGAGAAACGTACCCACTGCCCCCTCCGCAGCCTCCACCCCTGCCAGTCTGATTAAGGCAATAGGCCAGTAAGGCAATAGGCAATAGGCAATAGGCAATAGGCAATAGCAGGGAGTCGCTTGTCGCAGCCGATTGCGACTACTGCCTATTGCCTATTGCCTGCTGCCCCTGAGGCAGACCCGCAGGGTCTGACCCCAAAGCGAACGGGGGCCCGGAGGCCCCCGCCAAGCTCGAAACGGAGAGGCAGCCCCGTCAGGTCGTCTTCTCCTCGAGAACCGTTTTGCCGCGCGGCTTACGGATCTCGTCGACGAAGGCCATCATCTCGGCTGACGGTGGCTTGGTGAAGAGGCTCACCACGTACATCACCAGGAAGCCCAGGGGCGCGCCCAGCAGGCCACAGCTGATGTTGCCGAGGTTGAACCAGCCCACCTTGCCGGCCATCGGATGCGAGGCCGCGACCCAGGTGTCCATCGCGTTCGGCGCCGACATGGCCTTGGCGAGGTCGACCACTGGTGCGCCCGTGACCGGGTTCAGCAGCGACGACATCCCGAAGTAGGCGACGCCGTAGCCCGGGAAGTACCGGGTGCAGACCAGGTAGAAGACGCACAGCGCGAACCCGGCGATGATGCCCCAGACGGCGGCCGCGGTGGTCGTGCGCTTCCACCAGATGCCCATGACCAGCGCGGGGAAGTTGCCGGCCATGGCCAGCGAGAACGCCCAGCCGACCATGGCCAGGATGTCCGCCGGCCTGGTGGAGGCGGTTGCCGCCGCCGCGATCGCCACGAACAGCAACAGCACGCGGGCCACGATCAGCCGTTTTGCCGTTTCGGTCGCGCCGAACCAGAACGGCATCACGACCAACATTGTCACCACGAAGGTCGCGATCAGCAGGTAGTTCCACGGGAGCGCGCCGGCCACGAGGATCGAATCCGGCAGCCAGCCTGCGCCCTTGACGACGCTCGGCCCCGTGAGGAAGAAGGCGACGATGCCTAGAAGCACCGCACCGAGGACGCCGACCACCACGGCTCGGACCGACGTGCGCAGAGGCGTGATCATCTTGTAGTAGACGTCATGGCTCAGCGCGTTGGCGATCGCGAGCAGGAGACCGTCGGCGGTGGAAAGCGCCGCCGCCAGGCCGCCGGCAGCCACCAGGCCCGAGATCACGTAGGGCAGGCCCGCGATCTCCGGCGTGGACAGCACGATCACGTCGGTGTTGATCACGAAGTCCTGCAGGCGCACCACGCCGGGGTGGCCGGCGACGGCCTTGCAGGCATCGGCCACAGCCGCCAGACTTACGGCGTTCTTACCGCAGATCTGGATCAGGCCGAGCTCGCCCCAGGTGAACAGCCACGGACGCAGGTTCCCCAGGTCCCTGCCGATGATCTCGGTGTACACCTCCAGCTTGGAGAACGCCGCGTAGGCCGGCGCCGAGAAGTAGAGCAGGAAGATGAAGAACAGCGACCAGCCCACCGACTGACGCGCCTCGCGCACGCTGGGCGTGGTGAAGTAGCGCATCAGGATGTGGGGCAGCGACGCCGTGCCCACCATCATGCACATGATGATGCCGAAGAAGTTGAGCGGCGAGTAGTTGATGAAGGGTTGGATGTGCGGCTTGAGCGCAGCCGCCGTGCTGAGACCCTTCGCCAGCATCTCCTGCTCGCGCGCGGTGATGTCGGCGATTGCCTGCCCGTAGGTGAGCTCGGGGATCGGGATGCCGTAGCGCTGGGTGGAGAGGATGACGATCGGCGTCAGGTAGGCGATGATCAGCACGATGTACTGGGCGATCTGCGTCCACGTGACCGCCCGCATGCCGCCCAACATCGAGCAGAGCAGAATGCCGGAGAGGCCGACGAACACCGCGATCTCGAACTGCATGCCGAGGAAGCGCGAGGCGATGATGCCGGTGCCGTAGACCTGCGCGGTCACATACGTGAACGAGCAGCACACCAGCACGATGACGCCCAGGAAGCGCGCGAAGTTGCCGCCAAAACGGAAGGCCAGGAAGTCGGGCACCGTGTAGGCGCCGAACTTGCGCAGGTAGGGCCCGACCAGGATCGACACCAGCACGAAGCCACCGGTCCAGCCGAGCACCCAGGCGAGGCCGTCGTAGCCGAGCAGGAACAGCGTGCCGGCCATGCCCACGAAAGACGCCGCCGACATCCAGTCGGCACCCGTGGCCATGCCGTTGTAGAAAGCAGGAACGCGCCGTCCGGCGACGTAGTACTCGGACACCTGCGCCGTGCGGGTCACCACGCCGATGAGGGCGTAGACGGCCAGCGTGAAGAACACGAACAGGTAGCCGAGGTAGACGTTCGGCACCTTCAGAACCTCGAGGATGCCGATGAAGACCACGAAGGCGAGGAACGCCCCCGTGTACATCCCGTACATCCGGCCGAGCTGCTTGTAGAAAGCAGCTGCTGAGTCAGTTTGCGTAGCCATTGGTTCCCCCCTCAGTCGTCTTCAGCGACGCCGTGTTCGCGGTCGATCCTGTCCTGCTGCCAGGCGAACACGAACAGCATGACCACGAACACGATGAGCGACCCCTGCGCAGCCATGTAGAAGCCGAGCGGGAACTTCAGGATGGGAATCGTGAACTGGTTAAGCGTGTTCACGAACATGTGGACGATGTAGCCAAAGAAGAACCAGACCGCCAGATGCGCGAGCATCAGCCTGGTGGTTCGGCGCCAATGCGCCTGGTCGCTTGCACTTTGCATCGGTCGTTCTATCCTCCCTGAACGTCTCGGTCCCCGTTGCAACGGTTGGAGGGGGAGAGAATGCCGCGCCCCCCGGCGCCCGCACCTTTCGCCCGGCCCGTGAAAGCCGCGCACGGAAATCCGCAACAAGAGGTAACATTGCGTCTTGAGCGGCCTTCATAATACTTTCGTTCAAGATGGCCTTGCAGAACGTGGGAAAGAACCGATGAACTGGAGCGATCTCGCCTTCTGGCGGCAGCCGCCGATCGCCGATCTCGACGCGCTCGCCGTCTTCGTGGACGAGCAGTCGGCCTTCCTCGTGCAGAAGGGCATCTACGAGTATTCCCGCGCCAGGGCGGGCCATTACGCCAAGGTGCTGTTCAGCGAGCCCGAGTTCCTCGAGGCGCTGGAGCAGTCGCGCTGGCGCGCCTATCCGCTCGGACTGGCCATGGTGGCTGAACTGGTCGAGGGCGTCCTGCGCGGCCACGCTGACGGTGCGCTGGGGCCACACCTGGACGGCTGGCGCCGGCTCGTCCTATCGGTGTTCGATCGCTACCCGGCTCCCGCCTCGCTCGGCACGCAGGCTTGGCAGGCGGAGCGCGCCGATCTCGACCGTCGGTTGCAGGCGCTGGGCCTGCACCCGCCCAAGCGTGCCATCGACATTCCCGAGCCCTATGCCCGGACGTACTGGGACCTGATGCCGATCCACAAGGAGATCCGCAGCCGGGATTTCCCGACCACGCATAGCTACCTGAAGATCACGCTGTGCAACGTCCACGATCAGCTGACGAGCCGCGCTGACCTGCCGGCCCTGGCGCGGCAGCTGGGCGGGACGGGCTCCCTCACCCCGCTGGCGGGGAGAGAGGACTCACGGCGCCACCCCCAGCCGCTTTAGCCCCTCGCGGCTGCCGGACAGGCGCGGCTCGATCGCCAGCGCGCGGCGGAAATCGGCGATCGCCTCCTCGCGGCGGCCCAGCGCCTCCAGGATGTGTGCACGCGTGTCGAGGGCCGGGGCCGCGTCCGGCTTGAGCTTCAACGCGGCGTCCGCATCGGCGAGGGCCTCGGCGGGGCGCCTCGCCTTGAGGAGCGCCCAGGCCCGGCCCTGGAAGGCATCCCAGCGCGCCGGATCGATCTCGATGGCGCGCGTATAGTCGGCGAAGCTCAGCGCGTGGTCGCCCTTCTGCAGCTGCTCGTAGGCGCGGTTGAGGTAGGACACCGCATCCCTGGGGTCGCGGGCGATGGCCTCTGTGCAGGCGCGGATCGCCTCCTCGCCGCTCTTGGCGAAGCAGTCGCCGCGCGCATCGGCGAGCGCCGCGGGCGTGCCGGGCGTCTGCAGGATCGAGAGGGCCACGATGAGCGCGGCGAGCCTTGACATTGGGATCCTTGACATGGGGAGCCCCAGAGCCTGTCAATGCGAGGCTGTCAATGCGGCGGGGACCATAGCCGTTGTGGAGGCAGCGGAGCAACCGACGCGACGAGGCCATTCATGCCCAAGCCCATCGACTCCCGCAAGGCCCCGCCCGCGGTGCGTGCCGTCTTCGACGACATCAAGAGGTCGCGCAACGTCCCCGACGTGAACAACTTCTGGAAGTACCTGGCGCGCGACCCGGTGCTGCTGGAGCGCACATGGGAAAGCGTCAAGGCCACCATGGCGCCGGGCGCGCTCGACCCGCTCGTGAAGGAGATGATCTACCTCGCGGTGAGCGTCACCAACGGCTGCCAGTACTGCATCGCCAGCCACACCGCCGCCGCCCGCAAGGCCGGCATGACGGAAGCCATGTTCGGCGAGGTGATGGCCGTGGTCGGCATGGCCAACGAGACCAACCGGCTCGCCAACGGCTACCGCGTGCCGGTGGATGCGGCGTTCGAGGATTGAGCTGGTGTCAGCCGCGCACCGGTTACGCCGACCCTCGACGACGTAACAGGAGTATTGCTCGGCGGTGAAGCGGGACGTGGGGGCTTCGGCGCGCTCCTCCCTCTCCCCGCCGCCCTCGGGGCCCGTCACAAGGACTACCTCGTCAAAAATGATCCCGAGGGCGACGGGGAGAGGGGATCTGGGCGGCCTGCCTACAGCAGCCCTGGGAAGCCGCCGCCGTCGAGCAGGATGTTCTGCCCGGTGATGAAGCCCGCGTGCTGGGAGCACAGGAAGGCCACCACGGCGCCGAACTCGGTGGGGGTGCCGTAGCGGCCCGCCGGAATGATGGCCTTGCGCTCGGCGTCGATGGTGGCCGCCGGCACGCCACGGGTATCGGCCGTCTTCTGGTTGACCGAGCGCAGCCGGTCGGTGTCGAACGGCCCCGGCAGCACGCCGTTGATGGTCACATTGCGACCCGCCGTCTTGCGCGCCAGCACCGCCACGGCGCCGGTGAGGCCGACGCGCGCGCCGTTCGACAGCTCCAGCGCCGGGATCGGGGCTTTGACCGACTGTGACGTGATGTTCACGATGCGGCCGAACCCGCGCTCCATCATACCGTAGACGGTGGCGTGGATCAGCGCGATCGGCGTGATCATGTTGCCCTCCACCGCCTTGCGCCAGTCGTCGAGCGTGAAATTCTTGAAGTCACCGGGTGGCGGACCGCCGGCGTTGTTGACGAGGATGTCGGGGCTGGGGCAGGCGGCGAGCAGCGCCTTGCGACCCTCCTCGGTGGTCACGTCGCACACCACCGGCGTCACCTTCACGCCGAAGGCGGCGAGCTCGTTGGCGGTGGCGTTGAGCACATCGGCACCGCGCGCGCAGATGGTCACGTCGACGCCCTCGCGCGCCAGCGCCTCGGCGCAGCCCTTGCCGAGGCCCTTCGAGGCCGCGCACACGATGGCCGATTTGCCCTTGATGCCCAGATCCATCGCGATGTCTCCCTTGCTTGGCTCGCTGGCGCCGGCGCCAGGATGCCAGCGGCGGATGGCGCAAGGCAAGCCGTCGAGATGCATACCCGGTCAGCTACCTCTGGAGCGAAGCACTCGGAGGACGCGAAAGCCAAGCAGCGTTCATCGGCGAGAACCCTCCAGTGTTCAGACATTGCCTGAAGCTGCATTGATCGGTCATGATGCAGCCAATCTACCAGGCTCTCCCGATCCGACGTCGGACGGGAGGCGCGCAACTCAGGACCGGCCCATGACGACGATTACCGGCTACCACGCCCACGTCTATTACGATGCCGCCACCCGCGAGCAGGCGAACCAGCTGTGCGAGGCGGCCGGCAAGAGGTTCCCGCTCACGGTAGGCCGCATGCACGACAACCCCGTCGGCCCGCATCCGCGCGGCAGCTGCCAGCTGGCGTTCGCGCCCGATCTGTTCGCGGCGGTGGTCTCGTGGCTGGTCGCCAACCGTAACGGCCTCACCGTATTCGCCCATGCCGAGACCGGCGACGCCCTCAAGGACCACACCGACCACACCATCTGGCTCGGACCCTCCGAGATGCTCGACCTGTCCAAGCTTGACTAGGAGAGGCACTTCAAGCTGCCTCAAGCGCATGAGAAAGGCGGGTGAGTTGGTTATCCGCCAACGACTATATGTCAGCAAGCTAAAGATAATCCTCTATTACATTCAGATACTGTTCGCGGGTCTTCCACATTGATCGAGTTCTTCCTGCCCATAAAGTTGGTGCTGCCACATTTGCGCCTCGCTCCTGCTGAAGGGATGTCATTATCGAAAGAATGTTCATTGCAGGTGACCGCATGTCGGCCACCATCGGTCACCAGCCCCAACTGACCTCGGTTTGGCTTGAGCACCTGAGAAACCCATGTTCTTCCGACACAGCGAGATCACAACCACGCGAGCCGTTGCGATTGGAAAGATCGAAGTGCTCCGCATGCACGCAGCGGGTATTTACATAGCTCCTGCGATCGGCGAGTTCTTTGATTGTAAATGTTTGCGCAGCCAGAGCTCGGTTTTCTTCCTTGGTAACTGGGAACGCGCAAAACGTGCCCAGCTGATGCTGGCGATGATCCGATCTGAAATGGACCGGGAGTTCGCGCAATTCCTTCGCTGCCCCATGGGAAGCTGTGACCATCCGAGATCGCTGGCGGTGAGTTTCGCCCAGGGCATGGGGCACCGGGTTTGTGTGCGTTTGCGAAGGCTCAAGTCGGGGCGGACCATCGACGTGCTGATCAGGGGGAAGGATCTCGGCGACCGGGCGGCCAGGCTCTTTCGGGGTCTCGTAAGCAGAGCCAATCGCCACAGCACACCGGGCGCCAGCATTGGATATTGGGCCGGCGTCGACGCTGGCAGCCGACTGAGACTTGGCTGAAGCCGCGCACGGCTTTGCCTAAAGGTCAGGCATTGGCACCGCAAATGTGGTCGGCGATGAGGTGGGCCACTTCGCCCGGGTGGGTCGAGATCATGAAATGCGTGGCGCCATCGACAGCGCCTGCGGTTGCGCCGGGGATCGATTGGCCGAGCAACGCATTGGCGCGCCGCGCGGCGGGGTGACTGGCACCGCCCCAGATCACCAGCGTCGGGACGCCGATTTCGGCCAGTGCTGCCGCCGCCAGCGGGAAGGCGTAGGCGCTCGCCCAGTCGAGGATGTTGACCGCCGTGGTCTCCTCGGCGTAGGCGCGCACGCGGGCCGGCCATGCGGCATAGGTGCCCGCGCCGCCGTAGAAGTCGATCATCGAGGCGATCGCCCCGGTTTCGCCGCGCTCGAAGGCGGCGAAATAGCCGGCGTTCATGTCGCGGAAGGCGCGATAGTGCGCTGCGTCCTCGCCGCTTTCCCGCATCAGCTCCATGGCGGGCGCCTCCAGCACCGACAGGCTTGCCAGCGGAACCCGCTTGCGCAGCGCCACG
>Ga0075420_100006902_pt1 | contig 10006 bp, 10 predicted proteins | sample SoiMetdeltSBSDD4_FD_75296 | JGI IMG/M metagenome (GOLD analysis project Ga0075420, IMG submission 75296) | Bulk soil microbial communities from a Populus tree surrounding site in Tennessee, USA - Soil MetaG P. deltoides SBSDD4 | ecosystem: Environmental > Terrestrial > Soil > Tree plantation...
CCCGCGCGGATTGTCGTCGATGCGTGGGACCAGGCCGATGGCAACAGACCCCAGAGACGACTCGGGCTCTATCGACTCGGCTATCAGGTTCTACAACAAGACGGACAGCCCGCGTCAGGGTTTGAGCAGATGCGCGAGACGCTTCGATTCGACCACCTGTTTCCCGATGAGAATGCCGCCCGCCTCGCCTACGCACCCGGCAGCGGCATTCCGTTCTTCGGTCAGCGGCGCACGCGCTTCCTCTACGAGGTCACCAACGAGATGAGAAACGGCAAGGCGGAGGCGGGCGTGTGGAACACGGACGCGCTCCCGCCTGGCGACTACACGCTCAGGATTCTCGCGACGGACTTCAGTGGGAATGTCGCGATCGGAAACCGCGACCTCGCGGTGACGATCGCGCGCTGATCGCCGGGGCGCGCCGCCGGGTCTAAAGACCCGGCCTACGTACCAGGGGTGGGTTCGCAACGTACGTAGGGCGGGTCTTTAGACCCGCCGTTCCCTCAGGGCACATTTTCAAACCCGCCGTCCGCTAATGTCCTTCGGCTGCCGGCCTGGGCGCCGGTGCGGCCCGGACCGGACCTTCGAGGGTCTTCTGCACGCCGGCTGTCGTGCTGCCGCGGGGCGTTGTGTACCAGCCTCGCGACAGGTAGTCGGTGAGCGTCAGACCGAACATGATCATCAGGAAGAAGAACGCCATACCGACGATGAGCTTCGTCAATTGACTGCTGTACTTCACGTGCATGAAGAACAGGATGACGAGCGTCGCCTTCGTGATGGCGATTCCAATCGCTACGGGGAAATTCCACCTGCCGAGATTGACGAAGGCGACGGCGACCGTCACGGCCGTCAACACCATCAGGGCACCGAAGATGCGGTAGTAGCTGCTGGTTGGAGAAATGTGTCCTGACATGGCGCTATTGGAGCTGATTGGCCCGATCCACCAGATACAGCAGGGGAAACAGGAAGATCCAGACGATGTCCACGAAGTGCCAGTAGAGGCCTGACATCTCGACCGGGGTGTACCACTCTTTCGAGAAGCGGCCCTTCCAGGCCATCCACGTGATCACGCTCATCAACACAAAGCCGATGATCATGTGCAGCGCGTGCAGGCCGGTCATCGCGAAGTAGAGCGAGATGAAGATTTGAACCTGGTCGGCGTGCACGCCCTCGAAATGAAAATTCGGCCCGGGAATGTGGCCAAGGTCGTACTTGCTCTTGTACTCGAAGAACTTGACGACGAGAAACGTCAACCCCAGGGCCATCGTCGCAATCAACTGGACGACCGTTGCGATGCGTCTGCCCGTCTGCGCCGCCCGCACCGCCATCGCCATCGTCAAACTGCTGCCGATGAGCACGACCGTGTTGAAACCACCCAGCCGGATGTCGAGCTCGCGGCTGCCCTCAGCCCATGCTTCCGGATACCAGAGGCGATAAATCAGATACGCCGTGAAGAGACCGCCGAAGAACATCACCTCGGTGACAAGGAACAGCCACATGCCAAGGGTGGAAGCCTCGGCCTGCTGCTGCAGCGTCTCGAAGTGGTGCTGCTGCGCGGGATGATGCGCGTGCGCGTGGACGTGATCGTCGGCGTGCGCGGCTAGTCCGTTAGGCAACTTTCGTCTCCCGCTTGGCGTACTCGTAGGCACCCTCGGTCACGATCGGCGTCTCCGGAAAATTTTCCGGCAGCGGCGGCGACTGCGTTGTCCACTCGAGGCCTGTGGCCATCCACGGATTTGCCCCGGCCTTCTCGCCCCAGAAGATCGAGTAGGTCAGGTAGATCATCACGAGCAGGTAGCCAAGGCCGAGGACGGAAGCGCCTAGGGTCGACATCACATTCAGCACCTGAAACTCTGGCGGATACATGTGATAGCGACGCGGCATGCCGAGGTACCCCAGGATGAACTGAGGAAAGAAGGTCAGATTGAACCCGACGAAGACCAGCACGGCCGCAACCTTCGCAGCCGCATCCGAGTACATTTTGCCGGTCATCTTCGGCCACCAGTAGTGGAGACCGGCGAAGTAGCCCATGATGGCGCCGCCCACCATGATGTAGTGGAAGTGGGCGACGACGAAGTAGGTGTCGTGGATGTGGATGTCGAGACCGAGGGCCGCGGTGAAGAGACCCGTGAGACCGCCCACGAGGAAGAGGCCCAGGAAGCCGAAGACCCAGATCATCGGCGCCTTCCACCAGATCGCGCCTCTGTACATCGTGGCAGTCCAGTTGAAGGTCTTCACAGCCGACGGCACCGCGACGGCGTAGGTCAGGATCGAAAAGACCAGCGCCGAGTAGGGCGAGATACCGGCAACGAACAGATGGTGCGCCCAGACGAGGAAGCCGAATACGGCGATTGCCAGGCTTGAGAACGCCACGAACGAGTAGCCGAAGATCTGCTTGCGCGAGAAGCAGGCGATGACCTCGCTGATCGCGCCCATCGGCGGCAGGATCATGATGTAGACCGCCGGGTGGGAATAGAACCAGAAGAGGTGCTGGAAGAGTACCGGGTCACCGCCGAGCGCCGGGTTGAAGATGCCCAGGCCAGCGACGCGCTCGAGCGCCAGCATCAGCACCGTGATGGCGATGACCGGGGTGCCAAGAATCTGCACCAGACTCGTTGCGTAGACGGCCCACACGAAAAGCGGCAGCCGGAACCACGTCAGTCCAGGCGCGCGCATCCGGTGGATCGTCACCATGAAGTTGAGGCCGGTCAGGATCGACGAGAAGCCAGTAACGAAGACGCCGATCCCTGTGAGGAACACATTGCTGTCTGACGCGCTGGAGCTGTAGGGCGGATAGAACGTCCAGCCCGTATCAACGCCGCCCGTCAGCATCGCGCCGAACGTCAGCGCGGTTCCCACGACGAACACGTACCAACTGAGCAGGTTGATCTTTGGAAACGCCACGTCCTTCGCGCCGAGCATGAGTGGCAGCACGAAGTTTCCAAGGATCGCGGGTACGGCGGGAATGAGCACGAAGAACACCATGGCGATCCCGTGCATGGTGAACAGACGGTTGTAGGTGTCGCTCGACACCAGATCGCCTTCCGGCGTAGCCAGTTCGATGCGGATAAGCCCGGCGAAGATGGCGCCGACGATGAACGCCAGCGTTACGACGACCATGTACATCAAGCCGATGCGCTTGTGGTCCTTTGTGAGGAGCCACGACATCACCCCGTGCCTGACGTTGAGATAGTTGACCGGTGACTCTGCCACCGCTGTGGTCGTCATTGCTTTCCTACCTTTGGTCCTGCGGGCTACGCTCGTCGCCGGGCGGGGCTGCCGCGCCTGCCACACCTGCCGCGCTGGCTTGTCGTGCGCTACCGCCGGCAGCCGAGAGCGACTTCACGTATTCGAGCAGGCTCAACATCCCGTCTTCGTTTACAAGGCCCTGGAACGTCGGCATCAGCGGCCCGTATCCTTCGACCTGCTTCATCTGCGGCGTGAGGATCGACTCGCGGATGTAGCCCTCATCGGCGACGATCGTCTGGCCGTTCGCCAGCTTCACCTGCGAGCCGAAGAGTCCCTCGAGCGACGGCCCGCGCCCCGTGTTGTCGGCGCGATGGCACGTCGTGCACGCAAGCTGCTGGAAGAGCTGCTCGCCGCGGGCCTGCATGGTTCCGCCAGTGACTCCGCCGCCGGATAGCCAGGCCTGAAACACTTCTGGCTCCATCACGTAGACCGTACCCACCATACCCGAGTGCCTGGTGCCGCAATACTCGGCGCAGAACAGGTGATACTCGCCGGCCTTCGTCGGCTCGAACCAGATGGAGCTGTATCGGCCCGGAATCGCATCGGCCTTCACGCGGAACGCGGGTATGTAGAGATCGTGCAGCACGTCCTCGGCGGTGAACGTCACCTTGATTGGCCGGCCCAATGGAACGTGCAGCGTGTTGATCTCACGCGTACCGTCGGTGTGCTGGAAGCGCCACATCCAGCGTTTGCCGGTCGCGTAGATCTCCATCGTCTGGTCGGGCGGCCGGATTGCCTTGAAGTAGACAACCGACGACCACGCGAAGATGAGCATCGCGATGACGAAGGGAATGAGCGACCAGCCGATCTCGAGCGGCACCGAACCGTGAATGTCTGCCCCCACTTTCAAGCCAGTACTGTCGCGGTACTTGATCGCGAAATACATGACCAGCATCGAGACCAGCACGGCAAAGAACGCCGTGACGGCCACGATGAAGAAATACAGGCTGTCCACCTGTGGTGCGATGGTGGATGCCTGCGTGGGAAAGAGCGGGACTCCAAACATGATCTAGGCGCGACCCTCGAGAGGCGGTTGCGAATCGTGACGTCTGGTCAGCCACATGACGCCGAGGATGAATGCCACCGTCAACACGCCGCCCGCGCGAATCAGGTTCATCACAATCACGCCGTAGCGACCGCTGGCAGGATCGTAGTGATAGCAATAGAGCAGCAGCTCGTCGATGACCGAACCGATGTGTCCTTGACCCGACTCGACGAGCGCCAGGCGCAGTTCCTTCGGCGAGTATTCCACGCCGTAGAAGTAACGGGACAGGCGTCCCTCCGGTGTCACGACCAGCACGCCACTTACATGCGCAAACTGATTCGTCAGGTCATCCCACTGATAGCTGAAGCCCGCCGCCGCGGTCACGCGCGCGATCGTCGCCGCGTCACCCGTGAGCAGGTGCCAGCCCTGAGCCGTTGACTGCGCGGCCCAGTAGTCGAGGTGCGTGCGCTTCTTCTCGGCAGCGGCCGCGGGCGTATCGCGCGGATCGAAGCTCACGAGCACGACATCGAAGTCCTTCCCCGCTTCGAAGGGGAGAGCTCTCAGGGAGCTCGAGATGCCGTTCATGACCTGCATGCACAGCATTGGGCACTGGTAGTACACAAATGCCAGCACCACCGGCTTCTTGCGGCCGAAGTACTCGCCCAGACGCACGGGCCGTCCGGTCTCGTCGGCGAAGGTCGCATCGAGAGGCAGTCGCTCGTTCAGCCGCTGCTTGAAGCTGACGTCTTTCAGGATCGCGGGACGCTCTGACGACACCGTGCCCGCGGCGTCATTGTTGAAGCCGGAGAGGAAGTTCGGCGTCTGTGCCTCGGCACGCGCAGAACCAAAGACAGCGACCATGGCCGATACGCAGACGACGACAACCGCCGCTCGGGCGGTCAGTCGCAACGTCGGTACCGGTCTCCTCGCACTCATCTCTTCCCTGCTGTCATCTCTTCCCTACTGTCTGCGCCGCTCGAGAACCCGTCCTGCGCTCGAATCGGTTGCGAGCATTCCCGGCGTTTCGGCTGGCCTTCCGTCCTGCGCGCGAGCGGGAAGACCGCGCTCGAGCGTCAGACGAATCGCCTCGTCAATCGGGATGTGGACGCGCCCAGTGGCCTTGTCGACCCAGCCATAACTCTCGAGGCTTCCTTCGTCCGCCGCCCGAAACGCCGTCATCTCGCGGTCTGGATACTGCTGGAGCAGCGGCGCTGGAGGCTTCGGGGACTGCTGTCCCGCGGCGAGCGGATACCGAGGCTCGGCCGTTTCCTTCGTCAACGAGATAGCCGCCGCATACGCGCCGGCGAGCAGGACGATCGTCGCCAGGGAAAGCCCCAGGAGCCAGCCACCGAAATGGACGATCGAGCGGGTATCGGCGTCGGTGTGCTCGTAGCTCGAGCCGGGTGTCGCGAGATACTCGGCGTCCGCGCTGTGATCGCCGTGATGCCCCGAAGAATCGTGCGCCACTAGTGTCCTCCCGAAGACTCGAGTGATTCGCGGAGGTACGGGTCGCCCACCGCAAGCAACGGGCGCTGCGAGAGCTGCGCGAAAAACGTCCCAAGCCAGAGCCCGCCGATCGCCAGTGGCGCCGCCAGATCCAGCCAGCTCACGAAGAAGTGGCTCATGTGCTCGCCGGCCTGGAAGTGCAGGTTTTCGCCGGTTGACGTGAACTCCGGCGAGATCATCATCGACAGGTCCACGTAACGCATGAAGAGCAGCCACATTGCGACGATCACGAGACGGTTGGGCGTCCGCTTGAGATCGCGCGACAGCAGAACCAGCCACGGCAGCGCGAAGTGGAAGGTGACCAGGAACAGCCCCATGTACTGCCAGCCGTTGTTGATGCGCGCGATCATGTAGGGAATCTCTTCAACGAGATTCGCTGCATACGTGAGCAGATACTGCGAGAAATTGAAGTACGCCCAGAGCATGACGAAGGCGAACATCAATTTACCGAGGTCGTGAAAATGGCTCGGCTTGAACAGCGATGACATCGGCTCGCGGCCAACGAGATAGCGCGAGATGACGATGGTGAAGGCGAAGCCTGCGAGACCCTGCCCCGCCATCAACAGGAAGCCGAAGAGCGTCGAGTACCAGTGCGGATTGAGCGCCATGATCCAGTCGATGCCCGCAAACGTAATCGACAGGCCGTAAAACACCAGTCCTGCGCCGCTGACGCGCTGGATGGTTTGATTGACGCTGAGATCGCCTGTGTCCTGGATACGCGAGAGACGGCTGAGTACGCGCGACAACGTCAACCAGCCTGCAAAATACAGAAGCGCGCGCGCTATCCAGAAGGTCTGGTTCAGATAGGGAGCCCGGTGCGTCAGGATCGCGTCGGACGCGACGAGATCAGGATGTGCCCAGGGATACAGCTCGCGCGTGCCAAGCATGATGGGCACGAACAGCATCGCAAGCAGCGGGAGCGTCCGGCTCGAGGCTTCGAACACCCTGCGGAACACACCCCACGACCCACCCGATAGATGCTGGATCATGATGAGCGCCGTCGAACCGAGCGCGATGCCCAGGAACAGCATGTAGGCGATCAGCCATGACCGGAAGAAGTTGCCGCGATCGAAGATGAACCCGATGGCGCAGAGCGCCAGCCCGACACCGCCGGCGATCATGGCCTTCGATCGGTACCCGCCGAGTTCGGCCGGCGGATTGAAAGTGGCTTCCACGCTCATCGCGGTTCCTCTGCCCCTCGACCCTCGCTCGGGGCGCCCTGGGCACCGCCGTCGGGACGATCGAGGTCAGCTCGCCGATCGGCGGGTACGTCGGCGATGGTCGCCGCGCGGCTTGTCTGCAGCGCGCGGATGTACGCCGTAATCGCCCAGCGATCGGCCACGGGGACTTGTGCCGCGTAGTCCTGCATCGCACCGAAGCCGTGCGTCATGACGTCGAAGTAGTAGCCCACTGGAGCATTTCTCAGCCGGTCGTCGTGAAACGACGGCGGCCGCCGGAATCCGCGCTCGACGATCATGCCGTTGCCGACACCGGTTCGTCCGTGGCAGGGACTACAGAACACGTCGTAACGCTCGTGCCCGCGGGCCATCACGTCAGCGGTTACGGGCATCGGGAACGTCTGCGCGGGCCGTCCATCCACAACGCCCTCATAGAGATGACGATCCTCGTTGAGCTGTCCTCTTGCGACGGTGTTGGCCACGAGCATGCGCGATGCGCTGCCGTTTGCGAAGAACGTGTTCGCCTCGAGCGGTTCGTAGCGCGGCGCGTCGTGCATGTCCTGGCGACACGCGGCGAGCGCGAGGCCAGCGACAACTGAAAGCAGCGCGAGAGCATTACGGCGCAACTTCGTTCACTCCAAGCGGATGAAAGGCCTTCAGAAACTGAGCGGTCCCCTCGCGCTCGAACAGGGGATCGGTCGATTCAATGCACAGGAAGAAGCGATCGGTGGATGCGCGTTCGAACTCGGGCACGTTGAAGACGGGGTGGTAGGGCTGCGGAAGCTTGTTGAGCGCCCACATCCCGATGAAAGCCGCCAGCGCAGCACCCAGGACGGTCGTTTCGAACGTCACCGGAATGAACTGCGGCCAGCTCAAGTTCGGCCGGCCGCCGATGTTCATCGGATAGGCAATCGTCGACGCCCACGCCTCGAGACCAAAGCCCGCCAGCCCGCCAATCACACCGCCGGCAAAGACCAGCTTCGGCAGACGGGTGCGCGGCAAGTCGAGCGCCTCGCTCAACTCCTCGATCGGAATTGGCGAGTACGCATCCATCTTTCGGTACCCCGCAAGACGCGCCCGCTCGGTAGCGTGGACGAGCTCGGAGGCCGTTTCGAACTCGGCCATCAAGCCGTAGAGCGACGAGGGAGTCTCAGTGTGCGACATGACGATCCACCAAGTTACCCGTGATGCTCCATGTTCAACTTTGCTTCCGGCGTAATCGTGCGCATCTCAAACATCGCCAGCGCCGGCAGGAATCGCACGAACAGGAAGAACAGCGAGAGGAACAGTCCGATCGTGCCCGCGAACATCGCGAAGTCCCACCGCGTCGGCGTATAAACATCCCAGGACGAAGGCAGGAAGTCGTGGTGCAGGCTCGTGACGATGATGATGAAGCGCTCGAGCCACATGCCGACGTTCACGAGCAGCGAGAGCACGAAGAGCAGTGGAATATTGTCGCGCACGCTGCGGAACCAGAAGAGCTGGATCATCAGGGCGTTGATGGCGATGAGCCCCCAGTAGAACGGCGCGTAATAGCCGGTCATGCGGTTGACCATCATCGCCTTCTCGTAGACGTTGCCTGCGTACCAGGCAAAGAACGCCTCGTTGGCGTAGCCGTACGCCACGATCATCCCCGTCACCAGCATGACCTTCGTCATGTTGTGGATGTGGCGCATCGTGATGAAGCCGTCCAGTTGGTAAAACTTGCGGAGCGGAATCGCGAGCGTCATCACCATGGCGAAGCCCGAGTAGATGGCGCCGGCGACGAAGTAGGGCGGAAAGATCGTGGCGTGCCAGCCGGGCAACACCGATACCGCGAAGTCGAAGCTCACGACGGAGTGGACCGACAGCACCAGAGGCGTGGAGATCCCCGCCAGCAGCAGGTACGCCATCTCATAGCGATGCCAGTGCCGCGCCGACCCTCGCCATCCGAGCGAGAGCATGCCGAAGATCACCTTGCCCGCACGGGACTTGGTGCGGTCGCGCAGCGTCGCCATGTCCGGCACCAGCCCGGTAAACCAGAAGAGAGCCGACACCGTTCCGTAGGTGGACACGGCGAAGACGTCCCAGATCAGCGGGCTCCTGAACTGCGGCCACAGACCCATCGTGTTCGGATAGGGAAAGAGCCAGTAGATCGCCAGCCACGGGCGACCGGTGTGAAGCAGGGGAAACATCGCCGCGCATGCGACCGCAAAGAGGGTCATCGCTTCGGCGAAGCGATTGATCGACGTCCGCCACTGCTGCCGGAAGAGGAGAAGGATCGCCGAGATGAGTGTGCCGGCGTGCCCGATACCGATCCACCAGACGAAGTTGATGATGTCGAACGCCCAGCCGACGGGAACGTTGTTGCCCCAGATGCCGATGCCCGTAAACAGGAGCTTGGCGATCGTCACATTCAGCAGCATCAGCAGGGCAAACGCGATCGCGAAGCCGAAGAACCACCCGATAGGCGTCCGCTTCGACAGCACGATGTGGCTGACAGACTCGGTGACTGATTCGAACGTGTGCCCGGGCGCAATGACCGCCGGCGTGCGCGCGCGTAACGCCGCAAGCGCCGCTTCGCCGCCGGAATGCTGCACCTCGTGCCGTGTGTCAGCCATTACCCTTCACCCCCGGTGCGCGCCGCTGCCGGTTCGAGCTGCGTGTTCGGATTCCGCACGATGCCCAGATAGGTTGTGCGAGGACGCGTGTTGAGCTCGGCCAGCAAGGAATAGTTGCGAGTACCGGCCTTCAACTTCGACACCTGGCTGTTCGGATCATTGAGGTTGCCGAACACAATCGCCTCGGTCGGGCAGGTCGACTGGCAGGCGGTCAGCACCTCGCCGTCCTTGATCTCGCGATCCTCGAGCTTCGCCGTGACGCGTGCCTGATTGATGCGCTGCACGCAGTACGTGCACTTCTCCATCACCCCGCGACTGCGCACCGTGACGTCCGGATTGCGCTGCAGCTTATAGCTCGGCGTATCGAAGTCCTGATACAGCAGGAAGTTGAAGCGACGCACTTTGTATGGGCAGTTGTTCGAGCAATAGCGCGTGCCCACGCAGCGGTTGTAGACCATGTCGTTCAGGCCTTCGTCGCTGTGGACGGTGGC
>Ga0075420_100006903_pt1 | contig 10004 bp, 8 predicted proteins | sample SoiMetdeltSBSDD4_FD_75296 | JGI IMG/M metagenome (GOLD analysis project Ga0075420, IMG submission 75296) | Bulk soil microbial communities from a Populus tree surrounding site in Tennessee, USA - Soil MetaG P. deltoides SBSDD4 | ecosystem: Environmental > Terrestrial > Soil > Tree plantation...
CCCGGACATCGAAATCCTCCAGGAGGTTCCGGAGGAGCTCAAGGCGCGGGACAACACCAAGGGCGAAGCCTCGCTGCGCGGCCACCTCAAGGCCGAGGGCGAGGAAGAGACCGGTTCGCAGTCCTACGTGCCGCCGGATCCGAAGAACGACAAGGCGCGCCAGCTCGCGCTCGACCTGATCCGCGGCGTGCAGAAGAACTCGGCCTATCCGGTCAATCCGCGCTCGACGCCGAACTAAGCCGCGCGCTCCAAAGCGGTGCCGTTAGTTACGAAACCCAGGTTCGATATCGAACCTGGGTTTCGCTTTTGTGGACAGGCGTGACGGGATTTGCCGCTGCTTCAGGCGGCCCGCTGGGCAGCGTGGTCGTCCAACTGGAAGAAGTCGACCCGCTCGGCCATCTCGGCTGCCTGCTGGCGGAGGGACTGCGCGGTTGCCGCGTTCTCCTCGACCAGGGCGGAGTTCTGCTGAGTGACCTCGTCCATCTTCTCCAGCGCCTTGTTGACCTCGTCGAGGCCGGAGGCCTGCTCGCCGCTGGCGGTGGCAATCTCGGACACGATGTCGGCCACCTGCTTGATCGATTGGACGATGTCGCCGAGCGCCGAACCGGCACGGTTGACGAACTCGACGCCTTCCTGGACCCGGCCCGAACTACTGGTGATCAGGCCCCTGATGCCCTTGGCAGCCTCCGAGGAACGCTGCGCGAGGCTTCGCACCTCCGACGCGACCACGGCAAACCCGCGACCGGCCTCGCCGGCGCGCGCCGCTTCCACCGCCGCATTGAGCGCCAGCAGGTTGGTCTGGCGGGCAATTTCGTCGATCAGGTTGATGATGTCGGAAATCTCGCGCGACGATTCCTCGATCCGCGACATCGCACTCATCGCCTGCGTGACGACCTCGCCGCCGCGGTCGGCGACGGCACGCGTTTTGACGGCGAACTCGCTCGCCTGGCGCGCACGCTGAGCGTTCTGCCGGACGGTCCCGGCGATGCGTTCCAGCGACGACGTGGTCTCTTCGAGGCTCGCGGCCTGTTCCTCAGTGCGCTGGGACAGATCCGTCGTGCTCGCGGAGATTTCCGCGGAGGCGCTGGAGACGTCTTCCGCGGTCGACCGGATCGCGGAAATCGTCTCCTGAAGCGTCAGCAGCGCTTCGTTGAAGTCATCCTTGACCTTGGCGTATTCCGGCGCGCACTGGTCGGTCAGTCGCACCAGCAGGTCGCCCTTGGCGACGCCAGAGAGCGCGGTGCCGAGCATCGAGACGACCATCTCGACCTGCTGGGCCGCCGCGTCGCGCGCCTGCTCGCTGCGCATCCGCTCCTCGGCGGCGGCGCTCTGCTGCTCCTGCGCCTCACGCTCGAGACGGATCTTTTCTTTCCCGCCTTCACGGAAGATCCTGACGGCGCCAGCCACGTCGCCGATCTCGTCGGCGCCGGTATCGCCGATGGTCGTTTCGAGCTTGCCCTCGGCGATCGCGCGCGTCGCGACCGACAAGCGTCGCAGCCTCAGCACGATCTTCGGACGCACGAAGAAGATGGCGAGGGCCGCAGCCGCCAAGATGCTGGCGGCGGCGATCAGCATCAGCCAGACGCTGCTGCTCGACAACGTCGCCATGGTCGAACGGGTGGCGTCGGTCGCCGCGGTTCGCGCATTCAGGACGATGCTATCGATCTCGGTGTTGAGGTTTTTCGCGGCCTCGGATACCGCGGCCAGATTGTTGACGATCGACTGGCGGTTGCCGAATTCGCGCTCGCGCAGGGTGAAGACGTTACCGCTGCCGATACCGAAAGCCAGCACGGCTTGCGTGACATTGCGGCGGTTCGGATCAGGATTCCTGGCCTCGGATTCCTGCAGCGTCTTGTCCGCGCTGATGGTCAGATCCTGAAAGCGGCTCTGGACGTATTTGAGCAGCTCCGTACGGTCGACCGCCAGCGCCTCACGCAGAAGACCGTAAGCCTGATTGAGGTCCGAAAGCAGCGACAGGCTGGTGCCATAAGCCACCAATTCTCGCTCGGCGAGCGTCTTCAACGTCTCCTGAAGCCGCTCCGCATCCGCGATCTTGGCGGCGTCCTGCAGACCGAACACCAGCCCGAATTGCGCTTCGTCGACGGAATTCGCCAGCACCTGGTTGAACACCACGCGCGCCCTGCTCATGCGCTCCGCGACCTCGGCCTTCTGCTTGTCGATCGAGATCCGGGCGCGGGCGGCGTTGTCCATCTGCTGGACGTTGGCAGCGAGCTGGTCGATCAGCGCCATGACTCGGGCGCGATCGACGGCCTTGCGCTGATGCAGGTCTTCGACGATGGCGCGCATGCGCGCCTCTTCCTGACTCAAGCGCTTGACGATCGCCTCGCGCTCGCTGTCCACGGCCACCTCGGCAAGCTTCGGCGCCGTGGCGACCGTTGCCGCCGCGACCAAAGCCAATTCGCGCGAGAGCTCGACGACCGGGTAGTGCTCGTCAACGAGGCTTCGGACGGTGTGCTCGACGCGACCGAAGGACAGCGACGCGACGATCGACGCCGCGATGGTCAGTGCGACGATGGCACCGATGACGAGGTAAATGCGCGCGCCGACTCCGACACGCGTACGCTTCAGCATCGCTATCATCGCGCCCATCCCATCCTGGGGTCGCCTGCCAGAACGACGATTTTCAATTCGGCAACTGGAGGTTGGCGTGAGCGCCTTAATATCCAATAAAAATCGATAACAATGCAGTTGATCGATTCCGCCGGCGCCGATTCGCGAAGCGCCGAGAAACCCCTTCGCGCAATGCCGTTCGCGTTCGTCCTCCTGCCGCGAGCGACAACACGCCGCAATGCAGGACAGGGAGGCGGGGAGACCGCGGCTCCCGAGAGGTGGCCCGGTAAAGGAACGGTTAACGAGTTCCGGTGCAAGGTTTGGGTAACGAATTCGAGGCGCTGATTCGCGAGGGTTATGCCCGTGAGCACGGACGATCTGAGCACCCCGCTCGGACAAGGCAAGGTTCGCAACCGCCGCAAGGCACTGACCATTCCGTGGCCGCCGGTCATCGCGGTCCTGCTGGCGCTTCCGATCGCGACGCTCGCCGGTGTCGCATTATGGTCTAACGACCCCTTGGGCGGTGAGCCGATGGCGGTAGCGCCCGCGATCGCGTCTAGCGACGCGGCGACGTCCTCCGACGCGGCGACGCCACCCGGTACGCCGGCGGCGACGCCAGCCGTGCAGACGGCGGCGCCTGCGACGCCTGCCAATACCAAGACCGTGACCATCATCGACGGCACCAGCGGCGCGCGGCGCGAGATCGTGATCCCGGGAACAGCGGACGGGGCAAGCACGACCAACCCCGGCGCCGCCGGCGATCAACGCCTGATCGAGACGTCGCGTCACGGCCCCCTGCCGAGGATCGCGCCGGACGGCACGCGGCCGGCCGACGCCTACGCCCGCCCGGTCCAATCCGCCGCCAACGGCAAGAGCAACGGACCGCGGGTCGCGATCGTGGTCGCCGGCCTCGGCATCGGCGCGAATACGACCGCCGACGCGCTGCGCAAGCTCCCGGCCCCGATCACCCTCGCCTTCGCGCCCTATGGCGGCGACCTCGAGCGTCAGGTTGCCCGCGCCCGCGAGACTGGACACGAGGTGATGCTCCAGGTTCCGATGGAGCCGCTCGACTATCCCGACAACGATCCGGGACCGCATACGCTGCTTACATCGATCGACGGCGGGCAGAACCTCGACCGGTTGCACTGGCTGATGAGCCGCATCCAGGGCTATGTCGGCCTCGTCAACGCGATGGGCGGGCGCTTCACCGCCTCGGAAACCGGGATGGCCCCGGTGCTGCGCGAGGCGGCGACCCGCGGGCTGATCTACCTCGACGACGGCTCCTCGGCGCGCAGCCTGGCGAGCCAGATCGCCGGCGCCAACAACGTCGCCTTCGCCAAGGCCGACCTCGTCATCGATCAGGTGCCGACGCCGGCCGACGTCGACCGGGCGCTTGGGCGGCTCGAAACCATCGCCCGCGCGCGCGGCACCGCGGTGGGCTTTTCCAGCGCCCTGCCGGTTTCGATCGACCGCCTCACGCGCTGGATCAAGGCTGCGGAAGGCCGCGGCATCCAGCTCGTGCCGATCACCGCAGCAGTCTCGCGCGCCAAATCGAGCTGACCAAGTCGAGCTGACCAAGTCGAGCTGATCTCGACAGGAAAACTCCGTCGTGCTCACTTAGCAGGCGATCCCCGGCGCAAGGCCGGGCACGACGGATGCTGCAATGCCCCGTTACGAATCCCTGCCCTATCGCCCTTGCGTCGGGATCACGGTGATCAACCGCGAGGGCCGCGTTTTCATCGGCAAGCGCCGCGGCGGACCCGAGCACGTCGACGCCACGCACTCCTGGCAGATGCCGCAGGGCGGCGTCGACAAGGGCGAGGACACCTACAAGGCGGCACTGCGCGAGCTTGCCGAGGAAACCAGCATCCGCTCGGTCGAGAGGCTTGGCGAAGTGCCGGAGTGGCTGAGCTACGACCTGCCGCGCGCGATCATCGGCGAGGCATGGAAGGGCAAGTTCCGCGGACAGACGCAGAAGTGGTACGCGCTGCGCTTCACCGGCAAGGACAGCGAGATCGACATCGCCAACCCGCCCGGCGGGCACAAGCCGGAGTTCGTCGACTGGCGCTGGGAAGCGATCGACAAGCTGCCGGCGCTGATCATTCCGTTCAAGCGGCCGGTCTACGAGCGCGTGGTCGAAGAGTTCGCACGGTTTGCGAACGCGTAGACTGGCCTTCGGAGCCGCCAATCGCCCATTCCGCGCTGGCGAGAATTATGAGGGGTACCTGTGTCGAAGCCCGACATCTTCACCGAACCGGACAACGTCGATCCGGATACGCTCGCCAATCTCGGTCCGCTGCGACGCCTTGCCGGCCTGTGGCGCGCAGACAAGGGAGTGGACGTCAACCCGAAGGCTGAAGGGCCTGAGCGTCGCGTCTTCATCGAGACCGTGCGGATGGACCCGATCGATCCGCAGACCAATGGTCCGCAGCTCCTCTACGGTCTTCGCTATCACATCCACATCAACACGCCCGAAGAGGACATCACCTTTCACGAGCAGGTCGGCTATTGGCTCTGGGAGCCCGCGACCGGATTGATCATGCAAACCCTGGCCATCCCGCGCGGACAGGTGGCGCTCGCGGGCGGCCATGCCGGCCCGGACGATCGGAAATTCTTCGTGGAGGCGAAACGCGGCGACGCCCGCTACGGCATCTGCTCGACCGATTTCCTGGATAAGGAATTTCGCACCGACAGCTATCGCATCGACATCACGTGCAACGATGACGGAAGCTGGACCTATCTGGCCCGGACCACCCTTGTGGTCGGCGGCGGCAATAGCTTCGACCACCACGACACCAACACGCTGAAGCTGGTCGAAGCGCCTCAGCCGAACCCGCTCGCCCGCATTGTGGATGAGCGCGCAAAGGCGCGTGCCAACGTGCCATCCTGACGCTTTAAGGCGCGTGCCAACGCGGCGTCCTGACGCTTTCTGACGCTGTCGCGTTAGGTGCGACGCCCGCGCGTTACTGCGCGATCGCGGCCTGCAATTCCCGAAGCTGCGCGGCGCGCAGGTTGAGCTTGTCGCGCAACGAGCCATCCGGCGCCTTGGCCGCGGCATCCTCGGCGTCCTTCACGAAGCCGGCAAACGCGTCGCGGTTGACGTCATCGACCGGCACCGCAACGTCGGCGAGCACGGTCAGGCCGGCCTCGCTGACCTCTGCGAAGCCGCCCGACACGGCGACGCGCAAATTGCCGCTGTCACGGAACATCGTGAGGATGCCCGGCCGCAGCGTGGTGACGAACGGCGAATGTCCGGCGAGCACGCCGAAATCGCCTTCCGACCCCGGCACGTCGACCTGGGTGACTTCGCCGGTGAACAAAAGCTTTTCCGGCGAGACGAGGTTGAACTGGAAGGTGGCCATTCTATCCGCTTTCTCGGTCGTCACCCGCGGGCTCGACCCGCGGGTCCATCGCTTCGAAGATGGATTGCCGGGGCACTAGGGCGTTTACGCCCGTCTTCGCCGGGCTATGCTATGCCCGGCAATGACGGCGTGGGTACTACGCCGCTTCCGCCGCCAGCTTCTTACCCTTCTCGACCGCCTCTTCGATGGTGCCGACCATGTAGAAGGCCGCCTCCGGCAGGTGGTCGTACTTGCCTTCCACCAGGCCCTTGAAGCCGCGGATGGTGTCGGCGAGATCGACGAGCTTGCCGGGCGAGCCGGTGAACACTTCGGCGACGAAGAACGGCTGCGACAGGAAGCGCTCGATCTTGCGCGCGCGGGCGACGGTGAGCTTGTCCTCTTCCGAGAGCTCGTCCATGCCCAGGATAGCGATGATGTCCTGCAGCGCCTTGTAACGCTGCAGCACCTGCTGCACTTGGCGCGCGACCGCGTAGTGCTCCTCGCCGACGATCAGCGGCGACAGCATGCGCGAGGTCGAGTCGAGCGGGTCCACCGCCGGATAGATGCCCTTCGCAGCGATGTCGCGCGACAGCACGGTGGTGGCATCCAAGTGGGCGAACGAGGCCGCCGGCGCCGGATCGGTCAAGTCGTCGGCGGGCACGTAGATCGCCTGCACCGAGGTGACCGAGCCCTTGGTCGTGGTGGTGATGCGTTCCTGCAGCGCGCCCATGTCGGTGGCGAGCGTCGGCTGATAGCCCACCGCCGAAGGAATACGGCCGAGCAGCGCCGACACTTCCGAACCCGCCTGCGTGAAGCGGAAGATGTTGTCGACGAAGAACAGCACGTCCTGGCCTTCATCGCGGAAGTGCTCCGCGACGGTGAGGCCGGAAAGGCCGACGCGGGCGCGGGCGCCCGGCGGCTCGTTCATCTGGCCGTACACCAGCGCGCATTTCGAGCCCGCGGTCGAGCCGTTGTTCTTCTTCGGGTCCTTGTTGACGCCGGACTCGATCATCTCGTGATAGAGGTCGTTGCCTTCGCGGGTCCGCTCGCCCACGCCGGCGAACACCGAGTAGCCGCCGTGCGCCTTCGCGACGTTGTTGATCAGCTCCATGATCAGCACGGTCTTGCCGACGCCGGCGCCGCCGAACAGGCCGATTTTTCCACCCTTGGAATACGGGGCAAGAAGATCCACGACCTTAATGCCGGTGACCAGGATCTCGGCCTCGGTCGACTGTTCGGTATAGGACGGGGCGTCCTGGTGGATCGCGCGACGGGCCTTGGTCGGGATCGGACCGGCTTCGTCGACCGGCTCACCGACCACGTTGATGATGCGGCCGAGCGTCTCGATGCCGACCGGCACCTCGATCGGCTGCCCGGTGTCGGTCACGTCCTGGCCGCGCACGAGGCCTTCGGAGGTGTCCATCGCGATGGTGCGCACCGTCGACTCGCCGAGATGCTGCGCCACTTCGAGCACCAGGCGGTTGCCGCCGTTCTTGGTCTCGAGCGCGTTCAGGATCGCCGGCAGGTGACCTTCGAACTGCACGTCGACGACGGCGCCGATGACCTGGGTGATCTTGCCGACGGCGTTGGTTTGGGGCGTAGCCATTGGTCTTCCTCTCGCGAAAATATCAAAGCGCCTCGGCGCCGGAGATGATCTCGATCAGTTCCTTGGTGATCATCGCCTGGCGCGTGCGGTTATAGGTGAGCGTCTGCTTGCGGATCATTTCACCGGCGTTGCGGGTGGCGTTGTCCATGGCGCTCATTTGCGCGCCGTAGAACGAAGCGCCATTTTCGAGCAGCGCGCGGAAAATCTGCACCGCGAGGTTACGCGGCAGGAGCTCGTCGAGGATTTCTTCTTCCTCGGGCTCGTATTCATAGCTCGCGACCGCCGCGCCGTTGCCGTTCTCGGCCTCGAACACCGGCGGGATGATCTGCTGCGCGGTCGGGATCTGGGCGATCACCGACTTGAAGCGCGAGAAGAACAGCGTGCAGACGTCGAACGCACCCTTGGCGTAGAGGTTCGTCACCTGCTGGGCGATTGCCTCGGCATTGTTGAAGCCGATGCTCCGCACTGCGCGCAGCTCGACATGCTCGATGATGTTCTTCTCGTATTGGCGGCGAAGCTGCTCGTAGCCCTTCTTGCCGACGCAGAAGATCTTCACCTCTTTGCCTTCGGCCAAGAGCCTATTGACGTGTTCGCGCGCCAACCGCACGATCGCAGAATTGAACGGACCGCACAGACCGCGCTCGGCGGTGCAGACCAGGAGCAGGTGCACCCGGTCGCTGCCGGTGCCGCGCAACAGCGCCGGCGCGGAATCGAGCCCGGCCACCGACCCGGCGATGTTGCGAAGCACCGCGTCCATGTGCTCGGCGTAGGGCCGCGCGGCCTCGGCCGCCGCCTGCGCGCGCCGCAGCTTCGAAGCCGCGACCATCTGCATGGCTTTGGTGATCTTCTGCGTCGCCTTGGTGGAGGCGAGGCGGACCCGCATGTCCTTGAGGGAGGCCATTAGGCGCTAGTCCGTTCCTCTCAGGCGAAGGTCTTGGCGAAACCGTCGACCACGCCCTTGAGCTTGGCCGCGGTCGCGTCGGTGAGGTCGCCGGTCTTGCGGATGTCATCGAGGATGTCAGCGTTCTGGCCGCGCAACAGCGTCAGCAGCCCTTCCTCGAAGCCGCGCACCCGGTTGACCGGCAGCGGATCGAGATAGCCGTTGACGCCGGCATAGACCACGACGACCTGCTCTTCCATCTTCAGCGGTGAGAACTGCGGCTGCTTGAGCAGCTCGGTCAGCCGCGCGCCGCGGTTGAGCAGGCGCTGGGTGGTGGCGTCGAGGTCGGAGCCGAACTGCGCGAACGCGGCCATTTCACGATACTGCGCCAGCTCGCCCTTGATGCGGCCGGCGACCTTCTTCATCGCTTTGGTCTGCGCCGCCGAGCCCACGCGCGACACCGAGAGGCCGACGTTCACCGCCGGGCGGATGCCCTGATAGAACAGGTCGGTCTCCAGGAAGATCTGGCCGTCGGTGATCGAAATCACGTTGGTCGGGATGTAGGCAGAGACGTCGTTCGCCTGGGTCTCGATGATCGGCAGCGCGGTAAGCGAGCCACCCTTGTTGGCGTCGTTCATCTTCGCCGCGCGCTCGAGCAGGCGCGAGTGCAGATAGAACACGTCGCCGGGATAGGCTTCGCGGCCCGGCGGGCGGCGCAGCAGCAGCGACATCTGGCGGTAGGCGACGGCCTGTTTCGACAGATCGTCATAGATGATGACCGCGTGCATGCCGTTGTCGCGGAAGTACTCGCCCATGGTGCAGCCGGCGAACGGCGCCAGGAACTGCATCGGCGCCGGATCGGACGCGGTCGCCGCGATCACGATCGAATATTCGAGCGCGCCCTGCTCCTCCAGCACCTTCACGAACTGCGCGACGGTGGAGCGCTTCTGCCCGACCGCGACGTAGACGCAGTAGAGCTTGATCTTCTCGTCGGTCTGCGCGTTGAGCGGCTTCTGGTTGAGGATGGTGTCGAGCGCGATCGCGGTCTTGCCGGTTTGGCGGTCGCCGATGATCAGCTCGCGCTGGCCGCGGCCGATCGGGATCAGCGCGTCGACCGCCTTGAGGCCGGTCGCCATCGGCTCATGCACCGACTTGCGCGGAATGATGCCGGGCGCCTTGACGTCGACGCGGCGGCGCTCGGTCGCCTTGATCGGGCCCTTGCCGTCGATCGGATTGCCGAGTGCGTCGACCACGCGGCCGAGCATCTCCTTGCCGACCGGCACGTCCACGATCGAGCGGGTGCGCTTGACGGTCTGGCCTTCCTTGATCTCGCGGTCGTTGCCGAAGATCACGATGCCGACGTTGTCGGTTTCGAGGTTGAGCGCCATGCCGCGCACGCCGTTCTCGAACTCGACCATTTCGCCGGCCTGGACGTTGTCGAGGCCGTAGGCGCGGGCGATGCCGTCACCGACCGAGAGCACCTGTCCGACTTCGGACACTTCGGCTTCCTGGCCGAAGTTCTTGATCTGCTCCTTGAGGATCGCGGAGATTTCAGCGGCGCGGATGTCCATCAGGAGACCTCTTTCATCGCATGCTTGATGGCGTT